>Ga0123342_1000059_pt1 | contig 113249 bp, 55 predicted proteins | sample Turbeawhitnodule_FD_89960 | JGI IMG/M metagenome (GOLD analysis project Ga0123342, IMG submission 89960) | Root nodule microbial communities of legume samples collected from Mexico - Turtle bean Mexico white nodule | ecosystem: Host-associated > Plants > Roots > Nodule | place: Mexico: Nepantla... | reverse complement strand
TGTAATATTTTTGTAGATTGAGCTTTAGCTCTTTGTGAAGGGGAAGCCCTTGAAGGAGAGAGTGCTCTCCTATTTCTTGTTCTTTTCTTTCTATTCAATAAAAACCTTTCTTTTCTTCTCTTTTTAATTCTTGGTTCCTAACACATGCACAAATACATTACTAAATATTTTATGACATGGATAGATGCATTACCTTGTCCTGCACTTATCCTCTATGTCCTCTCTTCCCCTTATTTCTAATACTGTTCATTGCTGCTGGCTTGTTTATGTTTTTTTTTTTCCATCCTTTTCATTTTATTGTTGAGCTGGTTTTAGTATCCTAAGGATTTTATAATTTTATTTATTGTTATCACAAATGTAAGTGTCTCTTTGTGACAGGAAGCGGCTTGATGCCACTGTTCAAGATTTGGAAGAGAAACAAAATAGCAAGAGAGATACGGTTTGTAACGCTTGCTTCCTTACTTTTTTTTATCTTTGATCTCTGCTTTTACCTGTTTTTTGTCATTGCATCTGATATTTCACGCAGCTAAGTTGCTTGTCATTTCAATATCCAAATTTCAAAATTTGATTTATTTTAAAAATGTATTTATTACTAGGGAAAGGATCAAATTACTCCAGCAATAAGTTTTTGACATTTGCTACACTTAATAACTTTTTATGAAATACAGAAGTCATAAATCAAAATTGGTAACTATGTGATGTCATCTTCATGATTATTCATATCGAATTTAGATAAATTGAAAATTTATAGGTTTGTAGTCTTATAACTAACATTACTTATTACTATATGATTGTAAGGAATAAATGAAAAATTGGTTAATTATATATGTTAATTGTTACTATTCGTCAGAAGAAGTATTTGATAAATATTAAATTAGTTCCGAAACTAGATGAACTAGATACAATTCTTCGTGTGTAAAAGGAACTTCTGGAAAAGAATTACAGAATAATATTTGCTGGATCCTAGAGACCAAATATTTCACTGCCTAATATCATTTTGCATATTCTCCATCTTATCTAAGGGACTCTTAATTCCAACCCTGTTACTTCTAGATCCCGCCCAATAAATTAAAATTAAATAAAGTGCTCATGTGCACTGTTTTGGTTGATAAAATCTTTGCTTGTGAAAGAGAACAAAAATTACAGTATATTAGGGATTCACTTGAATGGATATGTGTTATGGTTTACTTATTATGTAGTGATCCAATTTCATGCATTGGTAAAGGATTCTTTTAGCCAGATGGATCCTATAAATGACTGATCTCCTGTTTCTTTTGTCATTCTTGCAGATACTAAAATTGCAACAAAGGATTCAATCTGTTCAGGCTGGGAAAGGAAAGGCATAGTTTCCCCTCACTTATTGTTCCAACATTGTAATAACATTGTAATTTAACTGTGCTAAGGTTGGATGTGCATTTGTATTTCTTGTGCTGGAATGGACTTTTTAGAATGCAATTTTTATATTTTGGAGAGTCTATTGTGGAATGAAGAGGGGTGACCAAAAATTTTAATGGTGCAAGGGAGAATCACCCAAACAATTTTCCTCTAGAAAGTTCCCAACTAACCCATGATAGAGAAAACAAATACCATATCAACTCACTACTTAAGAAGAAGTTGATTTAATGAGATTTGTTCTAGTATAGAGAGAGACCGAGAGAACTATTTTCTTCTTTTTTGGTCGGTCACCATCCTTCCTTCTTCACTTTATTTAGCAACTGCCTCTTCCTTGAATCACTCTTCCCACTCCTCCTATATTGCCTTTCACTCCTTTGTAAGCTTTCGATCGGGACAGTATCTGCAAAAGGCATTTCGACGCTCAAGTAAATTCTTTGTATTCGATTCGATGCTCAGGGCAATTCATACGCGATAATGACGTATCGTTTTCTCGATATTTGTGATTATTTATATGATTATCATAGACTCATTATTATTAGGACGAATTAGTGTTTGTGTCATAATTAAGAACACATTATCTAATGTTTGATCATTGTTTATGTTTGTTAATCCTCTATTGTTTTTAATGGATTTAGTCATGTCGGTTGGTGCAAATCGATTTTTGAAACCTCTAACATTCATTCGATTGTTTTTAATGGATTTAATCATGTTGGTTGGTGCAAACTGAGTATCGGAACATCCAGTATTCGTCCAGTTTCGACCGGTACAAGATTGAACTTTTTTTAAAAGATCATATTAGAAGCTATCTTATTAGGTGTGTCTCTCTTCCTTAAGCAAGTGTAACCACTAACTAGACTTAGAGTTTGGATATGCACTTTTCCTTATGCCTAATGCGAGTTGTATATGCCACTAACTAGACTTAGACTTGGGCTCTGCACTTTTCCTTATGCCTAATACGAGTTTTATATGTTAATGGGGAGCAAGTTGTTGAAGGTTAATTTTGTGAAAATGATCGTATCTTTGGGTATTGATCAGATGGATGCTCTCGTGTTCTATTGATTGCCTTTTATTGCAAAACCTTCATGTTCGGTTTATGTTTACTTTAACATTACTTCTTTGATGGTGATTTTCATGTGATGTTTTTGTTCCAAAAGAAAATCGTAGACATATGGAGACTTACAGTTAATTGGGGGTAAAAATTTATCTTCCTCTCCAAGTATAATATTCATAGTGTTTAATTCTTTTAACATTTGTAAAATGTCCACCAATTATAAATATAAACAGTTCATTAAGTTATTAATAGACTTCACCAAAAATATATACATAAAGTCAAAATCAACTCCAAAACTATACATATATGTATACGAAATCGTAACAGACAGTTTTAAATCTGTCGTAAATTTAATTATTTTCAATTGAATTGTTATTAGTTTGTTTGGTTTATTAAATACTCAAAAAAAATTATATTTTTCAAATTGAGTTTGTGTCATTTAATTTATTTTAGCTAGATGAGGTGAGTGTTTTATTATTAATATAAAATGATATTGCGGTTAATGTAAATTGACAAGTAATTTTTATTATTTTAATTGAAATGTGTTGGTTGTGATGATTATGGTCCATCATTTTTATTAATGGTGGTGATGATGATAATTCATATTTTCATTATTTATACTAATGTTGGTGATAATAACCATCCATATTGATCGTCGTAGGTAAAGACGTGAAAGTCATTAAGAACATAACAACTTGATTATCGTTTTCAACGAAAGTAAAGACATGAAAGTTATTAAGAACATAACAACTTGATTATCGTTTTCAACGAAAGTTATAAAAATTATTTGTTGTTTTACATAAACCACAATATTATTTTATATTAATAAAAAAAAACTTTAAATTTTTTAACACAAGTAAGCTATGTCACCAAAATAATAGTCACACCATTCAATTAATAAAATCATTAAACAACAACAATAAAAAAAACTTAGCGTGTGTATTACATTATAACTAAAGTTTATAATTAAATAATAAACTTATTTTATACCGTGGGGTTTTAGATTAATATTACTGCAGACTTCATATTAACATTATACCGAATATCAAAAACTCTAAATGCATTTTTACAAGGAGGAATTATTACTCAAATCAAAAAGAAGAAGAAAAATCAATAACTTATTAAATGGAAATTTAAAAATGTCATTTTTTATTTTAGTTTTTTATGAGCACTAATTACTGGTTGAAACAAAACTAGTTACTTCTCACTCATGTTTGTGCATTAAGGATAAGACATAAAAAGGTTATTAAAAGATTTAAATTACTCAACTATACGGGATAATTAAAAAAATTCAAAGGACGATCTAGAAAAAAAATAAAGACTATATTTAGGGGTAAAATGCAGATTTATTTTTTAAATTTTATTTTTATTTTTATTTTAAAAAAAATGTATATTCCATTTACACATAAAGGCAGATAACCGTCGATCACATCATACGCATAAATAATTCTCAACGAATTGAAACATATATAATTTTTGAAACCTAAATAAAAAATTTACAAAAATTAAAAGTGTTCCAACTCAATATAATTTTACATCATTTAAGAGTCGAGACCAACAATTTATATATTTTTTCTTTTCAAATCTACAAAAGACATATTTTAAGGACAAAAACGTACTAGAACACAACCTCAAATCACCAAAACAGATGGTAAAATACTTATTTAAATATTATACATAAAATCTAAAAATACAATTAAAAAAATCCAAAATTTTAAAGGTCCACCACTAATTTAATATTAACTTAAAAAGAGATAAAATTACTAAAATCTCCATAAAAAGATATACTAAGTATAATTTTTTTTTAACTCTTCATTAATATAAATAAAAGTATAGAGAAGGTTATTGGATGCCTACAAAAGGAAACAATATTTCTAAAATATATTTTTATATTTAAAATATATATGTTAGAATGTACTATTTAGAATATGTTCTAAATTTCACAATTCGAAAATATAAAATATAAATATTTTAAAAAATAAACACTTTCAAATGTAGATGCAACTGGTTTAATGTAAAAGATAAATTTCAAAAATATTATGTGTCACGTGGGCCTGGAAGGTCCAATAGCTTGCGTGTTTTCTTCCCCAAAATTTCCCTCCCATGTAAAACCTACCACAATTTTCGCCATTGCTGATGGGAGCTTCAGCTGTTGTGCCAACTCTGGAAAAAAAATAAAACTGAGGTAACGAAGTTCGTGCGACGATACCAAACTTTTGCATCCTTTTTTCCATTGTTTTCATTTAAGATCACATCGTTTCATACTTAATTTTAAGTTACCCAGTTCAATTCATATAATTCTTTTGATTTCATCTTAAAGGAAGGATTAGATTAATTTATGATCATAGTAGTTGATTGGACTTGCTGAGGAAAGAAAAATTAATGTTCTGATTCGGTAACATGAATTCTGTTGTAAGAAAATCAGGAGGGACAGACTATGGCTTGTTTGGATAAGTACGTTGAGAGAAGATTCGAAAAGCACTTTTAGCTCTGTATAGTTATTAATTACTATCTATAATGATGATGAATGTTATGGTGTCTGTTGTAACTTGTCTTAGTTTTCTTTCCAGGAAGCTTGTACACCATGGTCAATGCCACTAAAGGAGTCTTCATTTCCTGGTATCACCTTCTGCTGTATGCCAAATATTCAAATGATTATTTTTACATCTAGCTATTGGAATCTCTACGTACTATAATAACTATTGGACTTTTTTTTCCTTCCACCAGGGTAGAAAACTCCTTGCCATAAGTTTTGGTTTTAACTATGTTAACAAAAGTCACTAATGGGGCATCAAATTTCCAGTAATTTTTCCTTTCACTCCTGTAATCTGCATCAATAATTAGCTAAATTTTCTTGTGCAGTGACGTTCCCATGGCACAATATATCATCAATATGAATGCTTCATTGCCTGCATCTGATAAGTTCATTATACATGTCTTGGATAGCACCCACATGTTTGTCCAACCTCATGTTGAGTTAATGATACGAAGTCAAATCGCCAAGTTTAGAGAGGACAACACATATGTCAAGCCTACTTGATTCCGTATAGTTTTTCTGGCCTTCTCAATTTCTATCTCCCAGAGAGGGTTCAGTGCATATGTAGGAGCATTTAATGTTGTTTAAAGTTGTCATAGTACGCAGGGAAAAAATGATATGTTATCAGTTCTCTCTTGTTCCCTCTCCCACAACTCCATTTTCCTAACTAGATTAGATTTACTAGTTTTATGTGATGTTTGTTTACAAATAATTCCTTTCAGTTTCTGAAGAATATCTTCTTTTGGTGGCTTGTTTACATAAATAGGGATTATACTTAAGACATCTTTACTAAAATTCGAAACAGGAAGTGACATTATTTTAAGGACTAATTCGAACTTTGCATATTAGCAGCATGTTGTAAAACCATGGTTTTTCTTTTATAACTTGAAATTAAGTAGTTACGTATAACTTTTACAGAAAATAGATAAGATTCTGACATGCATTGATTTTTTTGACTTGTTTACTTCTTTTACTTTCTTCTCCTATTAATGTTTGTTGAAAACTTTATGCAAAGTGAATCATTTTAGAATAAAAGCAGACAATTCAGTTTTGTTTATTCAACTTGGTTATTGTTTTATAGCACTTCCCTTCGAACTGTTTCCATTTTTTGATATGAATTTGTTCGACTTTTATATAACTATTGTTGTTTTCTTTGTGCCTTTTTTACTTGGATTCTGAAAAGTGAGATAGTTTTAATTTTGTTTTTCTCTTAACCATTCTAACAAATGTAATTTTATTTCTTTTACTATAATATAGTAACTTCTTGTCATAAATCTCTTTTTGATGAGCATCCAACATAGATTTAAGTTCAAAAGAAAAAATATGCAATTCTAATTTTTTTTTATTATTATTAGTTTAATTTCTTTGATAACATATTATAATCTTTATTAGTAAAAAAAATAAAAGACTAATTTAAATATTAATAAAATTATACTTATTATTTGACAAAAATAAAATAAAATTTTCATACTGATTAAGATAAATCTTTATTTCAAGAAGAAGGATAAAAATAATAAAACTTGCACTCGTGCTCTTACAATCCCTAATCACACAGTGAGAAGACAGAAAAATTGAAAAACATGTAGAAAGATAAATAAGACAGGATGTAGCTTTCAAGTGAACAATTTACACGAGTGTGTGTATATATATTCTTAAGTATATTCGTAATACAGAAACTAGTCTATGGATCACAAAAAACATTTTAAGCCATAAATTTATTGGACATGTAGATATAAATCACATGTTTTTGGAAAACTTATCCTTATGCTTGTGTTCCCTGCCGAAGAAAATAGGATGGAGCACTTGTGTCTCAATCGTTGAAGCACAAGTCCTATACCACTTTTAGAACTCCAAATATACACGGTTTATTTAAAAAAATCAGCTAAAATATGTACCCAATAGAACCAATTAATGGGCTAGAAATGAACAACACAAGAACTTTTCATCATCACTTGTCATTTCCAATTAGTTTTATCAAGGATCACCACTTAACAAGTTGGAAATAATGCTACGCACAAGAGTAGCAAGTGTAGATATAACAATCTATTATCATCAGCTCTTAGAACTCAATTTCTCCAGGAGGATCCTATTTAGGAGACCAGGATTTGCCTTGCCTTTAGATAGTTTCATTACCTGCATTTGGAAACAGAATTTACTGAGATATGGAAAGGGCAAAAAACATTAAAATGTCTTCCACTTCTACAACTGTCTCTAAAAACATACCTGGCCGGCGAAAAAACCTTGTAGTTTAGTTTTGCCTCCTCGATATTGCTCCACTTGTTTTGGATTCTCCGCAATCACTTTCTCCACCATTTTTTAAATTTCAACAGGATCTACTATCTGTCATTTCGGGGTAGAAATACTGCTTCCTATCAAACTTGGAGTTGAAAGCCAAGTTGCAGTTAAGAGCAAGACCCAACTTGACAGGAAACTCAATGAACTTGAAGTTCAAAACAGGCAAAGAACCAGGCAAGCCCATGCAAATGGGGAAAATGCTGCTGTTGGGTGGAGAACCATAATTCTAAGGGAAACCACAGAAGGCTTTGGTGAGAGTGGAGAGCTGAACATGTGTTTCAATGCCAATGATGGCTTCATAGTTTTTTGGAATTTTGTCAAGCTTTTTGGACTGGGTGCTGCTTGTTGAAATCTTGGTCTGAGGTTGCCGATGTTGGGTGTCTGTTTGGGATTGTGTGGCTTTCGTCTTCAAATGATAAACCCCATTTCTTCGTGTGAGTAATGTTGTTGGATAAAGCAGAAATGGGTGAACTTGAAGGGTTCTGAATATTGCAGAAGCCATTTCGGGGGTTATTAGAAAAGATGAAGTAGCAAAATAACCTTAGAAATCAAAATTTGTCCTGTTCTCAACAAAACAGTTCCAAATTCAAACAAACACTAAACTACTAACCTCTGTAATAAGAAAATCTGTGATGAATGAAGAGGAGTGTTGCTTGGAGAGGGCACTGGTGGTGAATGCTTGGAGGAGAGTGTTTGGAGGTACGGACGCGGCTGCTGGGAGGAGAAAAAAATACATGTGTCACAATTACGGAGCTTCTTCATGGCTTAGTGGAAGACACCTAGCCTAATCAAAACTCAATCATGGAACTTCTTCATGGCTAAGTAGAAGACAAATAGCAAAGTGAAAATGTGCTATGAAGAGAAGGTTAGGTTGCTTCTTTCACGCAAGCAAAAAATGAAGTGTTTAGTCTACCGCAAACTCTAAGAATTTGGAAAGAAATAGCACCTACCTAAACAAAGTAATGCAAAAAAAAAGGGGTTTTTGAGACGAAAAGTAGCTACATAAACAAGGTAATCGAATTTGAAATTCAAATTTCAAATCTAATTAAATTTTGATGAAGCTTGGAGTCCTAGTATTTATATATGCTAGATGCTCTTCATCATGCAATATGAAAATGCTTGAATAGTTATTGGAGTGCTTTTCTTTAGAGCATGATATTGCTCTATCTTCTTCTTGGACTACTATTTCTTTCTTGACAAGATTGAAAAATACAAATGTATTGCTTTTATGTACTATATTGTGTTTTCAGTCATGATATTGTTCTTTCTTCTTTGGATTGTTTTTTTACATATACTGGTACATTTTTGTGTGTGTATGGATTTCTTATGATATTGCTCTTCATTAGGTAAAATCATTTAATTTGTATAATAAGTATAAAAAATTGTTTCTGCTAGGTAAAATCATTTGTATAATAAGTATTTGAATTTATTTGTATAATAATAAGTATAAAATATAATAACTGAAAAACTTATTTGTTATGTGCATACACAATTTGAAGATATTGGAACTTGTTATCTAAGACATCAATAGTGTATAGTATGGATTTACTCATAGATGTTGTGCACACTCAATATGAATAACAATGAAGTATTAATATCATCTAAATTTGTAGCATGAATTGTCATTTGTATTTTTAGTAGTATCATTATTATTATAGACTGCATAGAAAATTGTTGTATCAGTATCATGCAAAGTTGTAGGTAATTGTTAGCAAATGTTGTAATTTTAGTCTCAATACACTTCTGTACTAATATTGTGACTGTCAAAATTTATGAAAATTGGAAGATTCATTATGAATCTTTCTTAATGCAATTGTGTTTGATTCTCGTTAAAATAGAGTAATATGAAATTAAAAACTGATATTCAGGTGCATTCTTGCTACTAAGCATAATTTCAATCAAAAAATGATTTGTTTGATTATAATGGGAAAGCAATACATTGTCTAATTCTTTTATTTTTCAACCTCTTTTGTCACGATAAATATTTGGATGTAAAATATATGTACACTGGTAGGAACTGTGAGCCATTGAAAAAAAAAAGCCTTAAGCAATCAATTGAAGAAAGAATCAAATTGAGCCTGCATTTCTTTTCCTCAAAATAGAAATACAAATAGTCAAAGGTTAATTCATTGCAAGTGTGTAATTGGTAGAAGTAGAAAAACAAAAGGAAAGTTTTTTTTTAATTTTTTTGTCTTATATTGAGTTCAGAAGTAGAAAAACAAAAGGAAAGTTTTTTTTTAATTTTTTTTGTCTTATATTGAGTTCAGAATAAAGAACACAAACTCAATTAGTAAACCAAACGAAAAATCAAATACATATATTCAAATTATTCAATATGCATAAAATTGTTTTTGAAACACTATACTGAAATTTGAGTTATTCGTATTGTAGGATGAATACTTTTTTATATAATTGTTTATTATTACTTATTTTGTACAATTTATTTATTTACGTGTTTGATCTATTTATGTATTATTTATATTAATTTTAGTATATTTAGATTTTTTATTTATTTATATAGGTTTGATGTTTATTTTCTATATATTAATATTTGTATTATAATTTTTTTATTTATATATACATATATTTAAATGTTTAATTATATAAATTATATTTTTAGTTTATAATTCTTATTTTACATGCTAATCAAATTTATAAACATACTCGTATGTAATGTTAATTAATTTAAGTATTTATGTTTTTTTTATAAAAACTAATAATTAATAATTAATTTATAAGTAATATCTAAAATTTATTATTTAAAAAAATTAAAACTTAATAAATAAATAAATAATCGTATGCAGTTTACACGGGTTAAAAAACTAGTTCATCACAAATTTCAGTGTTGCGTTACCTTGCTGACATGACTCTGGTGAAAAAAATAATATTTAAAAATAAAACTATTAAATGTTCTTTTTATGGATCCAATTCCTAAATTGCCCTCAGGTATTTGACTCGTGCGTTTATTAAAACGACGATTGCGTGTTGCTGGAGATCTGAACTGAAACCGCTGCTTCCGATCTGAGGTGTGCTCTTCGTCTAAGCTTCTCTTATTCCTTGTTTGTTTTCTGTTAATCAATGCGAGACTTAGAGGGAATTAAATTGATAGATTAGATCTTGAATTCCTTGATGCCTCTGTTGTGCTTGTTTGAATGGCGAATTGTTGTTAGGATTTGATGAAACTCGGCTTACGTAGCTTGGAGTTAGGGTTTTTCGTCAGTTATTATACATTTGGGATCGATGTGCCTTGATAACATTGTTAGATCCGTTGAACTTTGGTTATTGACTTTTGTTGTTCGCGAACTTCGTTGCTTCAGCTGCTTGTAAGCGAAATCTGGCATTCAAGCTTGTGCTTGCTTTGCGCGATTATTCAGTAGCATTCTTCGTATCATAGATGACTCTTCTTGAACGTAGTGGCTTTTTTGTTTCCTTTTGGCTAAAGAGAGGGTGCTTATGTTGCATGTTTTAAAGTGCATAAACTACCAATTTCTTCCTTGAACTATTAACCTCTCGCATAAGTCGTTTCTAAATTAATAATGTAGTCCTAAGTTGATGTATAATAAAATTTAGGAATCAATTTTAGGGTTTTTTAATTTTTAGGCTACTTCTTACCATGATTTTTCATACTTCTAGAACTAAAGCAGTTATTTACACTTTAAGGAGTGCTTAAGAGAAAGGATCAAAGGTAAAGGTAAAGTTAATACTTTGAAAATAAATTTGGTGTTTTACTCGTTTAAAACTAATTGAGCTTGACTTGTCGTATACTACTGAAAAGAATGTTCTGTCATGAATTAGTTAGTTTTCATTTGACTTAAAGTTAACATTCAAGTAGATTTTTTGATAGAATATGTTTTAGTGGATTATACTTGTAGCTCTAGAGATATGTGGCTGGTAGACACATGGCAAGTGTTTGTTTTAATTTTGGTTTAAGGTACTTTATATTCTTATGTTCTATTTCCGTTTGCATCTGAGTGACAGGTGATAGTGATTTTTTTCCTGCTATTCTCACAATTGTTTCTGTGTTCATTGTTGCTTAATTTGCAATGAGAAGGCCATGGCGGGATCTGGAAGTTCCATGCTGTATTCCTTTCTTCTCTTCACAGTCATTCTTTCCCTTCAAGAAATGTACCGTGGGAAACTAGCATCATCAGAACTATTCACTATACTGGGAGGCTTCATCAGCTCTCTCCTATTTCTTGTGGTCCTAACTGTGAGTTCTGAATCCGTTTCTTGATTTCTTTCTCTTCAATCACAATCAGTGCACATTTTGTCCACTTTGAAGCTTTATATGCTGATAATATTATGTTATTTTCTGAGTAATAAGATCATATGGTAGAAGGAATGAAACATAATAGTTATTCATGACATCAGAAAATAAAAAACGTTTATCAGTTATTCATTTTCCATTACAGCCCTTTTGATACTATTGTTTGGTTATTTGGGCATACACTATAATTCATAAACATACTTGTACAACGGTTTGTCTCTAGAAGGCAACAAATTATGCACTGCATGATTCTTCCTAATTTTATGAGAAGGGACATTTTGTAAAGTGTAGCCATAAGATTTTTGGAAAATCCTTATTTCTATTAGTTTGTAGGTTGATATATATATATATATATATATATATATATATATACACACACTAGTGCTAGATGGACCACGGTGGCCTATTTTAACGAGAAACATGTGAATTCTTATATTTATCTGTGTAGTTTTCTCTTAATTATCTTCTACTCATTATTCTTCCAAGAATTCCATCATGGCTAAATCTTTCAAGTTAATTTAAGGTATTACATTTGTGTTTGCAGTTCATTGGAAATTTTCAGGAAACAATTGGTGCAAAAACCGGTTGGGGTGCTGGTAAGTACACATTGTTTTGAAATGTGAATATTAATGACAAATGGTATCATTTTATAGCAAGGGAATTTAAGGAGTTTAAAATCAAGTTTAACAGAATGACTACTGTTTGTAACTTCCAATTTTGTGATGCTGAACTTTGAAGCGTACTACTTAAGGTTAAGGCACTTATTTGTTAGTGACTTAGTAATACACTTTTTGTGCATTAGCTATTAGTTTCCACCAGTTTTTATGCCTGTCTACCAGCATTTGGCCTGTTTTTTGGCTGTTATGAATATGCTTTCCTTTCCCCTTTTTTTGGCTTGCGAAAAGAAGTCCAAGCCTGTTGTTTTGTGGAGAGCTTTTTTTATTTCAGTTTTACATATGAAGACTATATTATTCTCCAATATTTATAAAAGGCAAACGAGATTGTGCCAGCATTTACAGAGGGCTAAAGAAAGATATCAATTCTTTATAAAAAAAAAGATGTCATAATAGACAGTTTTGTCGAAGACAATTACCATATTATAAATTGTGATACCTTTTATGTGCACATCTACAGTATTACATACCATTGGTCTCATAATTATTTAGTATAGTAAGTTTGACTGTATAGAAGTTTATATGCTCGTGTACATACTTATGTAAAAAAATAAACTGTATGATTACTAGATTTTTCCTTAAAATTTAATTTTTTAAGTATCTTGAACTATTAATTTTTTATCCCGTTTTTGTTTTTTTTTTCTCTATTAATCTATCTATATTTGGTGTGTTAATGGCGAAATTTTTTTCATGTAATAACAATTATAGAGGCACATGCAGGTGAATAGCAGCAAATTTTTATTGTCTAGGTCTCACTCCTATAAGGAGTTGTGTCTCTTGCAGAACTTCTAATATTGTGTTTTATGTTTATGCAAATTGAAGCTATTAATTTTTATTTTTCAGTCATAGTTGCAGAAGCAGTTGCTTTGATTGCTGCAAGCACTGTTCACCGAGTTTGTATCACTACTTGGTATGCTCCCCTCGATCCTCTTTTGCCTTATGAATGAATAAGAACCTCACTGATAAGTGCAGTATCTGATGTATTTAATAGAGTAGGAGAGTGGGGCAAACTGAGAATAATTGATATTGTTGGCAACTTGGCAAACGTTATTAAAGCCTAGTTAATTATATGACCTCAACAACTTATTGGTACATGACGCTTTTTTCTATTAAAAGAAGGTAGATCAACTACATAAACAGAAATGTGCACTTTCTATTTAACATATTTTCGAGAAAATCGCTTTTCATATTTTACCACTGTCCTGAGAGTCTGCATTAGTTTTAGCTGCTTAATATATGCTTGCTAATTGCAGAAAATCATAAGGATGTTTACATTTCAGAGGTTACATGTGTTTTAATGAAACAAAAAGGATCCTTATGAAGAATATAGTAGCAATTGATGATGGCCTGGTGTAGCAAAGTATTTTCATTATCGTGGTCTGGCTTGTAAAGAGGAAATCATATCCAAGCTTAGCATTACGATGGCTAGTTGTGGATCCTTAAGTATTTAAAAATCTTGAAAATGCATCATTTTCATATTTTCATATGAACTCTTTGGTGATGTTCTTCATATTTACACAAATGCAGTTTCCTGTTCTCGGCTGGATTGCTGTACGAGGTTAACAAGATTTCTGGGTCTGCTGTTTCAACAAGTGACACCAGGACTAAAAAGCAAAGTGGAAGAGCTTAAGCATGTGTATTCTTCCTATAAAGGCATCTTTAGAAAATTATCCAAGAGTATTAGTTTTGTAGCCTTAGTATCATAAATTATAAGAGAGCTTTAGAAGTTTGTTTGACTTTTATTTCTATAATTTCAATGATATATGATTTGAACGATCTGCGTCTAACGTAAAACCGATCAGTCATTTTTTCACAGGTGAGCTTGTTTAATTCATCAAATAATTCAATGCCAGAATGAGTAACGAGGGATATAAACTTTTGATGGATCCAACTTCTGAATGGTTCTGGATTTTGTTCCCTGCCAATATCTGCCATTGCCAAGTATGCAATGCCAAAATCAGTCGATGCCACTTCTTAACTGTGGCAGGATCTTGGAATTCTATCTAAGATGACATTTGGTCTGGGTTCATGTATATTTTTAGCACATAGCAACTTGAGCGAAAAAGAACTCCCCATCTCCTTTGAAGTGAGTGGCATACATGCAACTGATGTGATGCATCCCAGAGATTCGTGTTTAAGGGAGACATTTTTGGATTTAAGGGAAATTTAAACGTAAGGAAATTGAACTTTAAAAATTCTAAGCCGTCCAAATTTTTTCGTTTGGATATTTATTAGTAATATAATTTTTTCAATGCAAAACTTTCGCATGAAAAAAAAATTGTACTTTTCCCCCGTCGAATGTACGACGAAAAATTTAATGAAATATTGGAATTGAACATGATTACAATTCAAGAAATCTACATAAAATACTAAGATTAATCATGCAAATCGTTTTTTCACTAAACATAGTCAAACGTACAAATCTGATATCAAATAGTGGGATATTGGATTGTTGTTGCTTTTACATGGATTCGACCCTACCAAAATACCCCTTATGATGTACAAAAGTATGTTTTGCCCACAAAATCTACTCAATAAACTCCGTTAGGCACTATAGGTTGACAAAATTTAAACGCCTTAGCCATACCATCCAAAAAATAGCAATCCAGACCATACAGCCGAAATTGTTTAGTAAGATATCTGTCTTGGATTTTTTTTCTAACTAGCAAACATTAACCTTCTAGATATCGTGTTTCCCAACATCTCTAATGTGCATAAAGAAAACCTGCACGTCAGCATCATCCAAGCCTGTGCAGGCACAAGACACAACACAAATTGCATAGCGGCTAACTACGGCAAATCGAACGGAAATAGCCCCGCCTTTAGAAGTTCCCTTCCTGTAAAAGTTGTTAAGCAAAAAACAAACGAATAACAAAAATTAGAGCTACAGAAGACAGAGGTACGCAAGTCATTTTGGTTCAATCTACTTTTCAATAATTGATTCTTACTTTTACCCTCACTGCTAACCCCGGGACTTCCGCTCATCTCAAACCAAAGCCACTTCTCAAATATCTCAACAGGCTCAGTTTTTCTTCCAGCCAACCTTTATCTTAATCAAGGATTAAAATCAATCCAACTAAGTGTAATACAATTAATTTTCTAGTCCCAATAACAATGCCTAATTTGATTCCGGTTTTGCAGAAAATTAACACATTTGTATCATGTACAACATTATTAAATTATATACAACATAAGCTAGTAACAAAGTGACATCACGAAATGCAGACCCACTTCAAATGGCATTTTAACAGCTGAAAATTTAGGTCCAAAAAACAACATACTGGAAATCTAAGCACATCATTCTAATACAAGTAAATTTTAAAGGGAGCTTTACCAGCGGGGTAAGTGACATCACTGATATTTGTCAGAGGTCATGGACAGCCACTGGCGCTAGATTTTTCTTCACTAAAAGATATTTCCACTGCTAAGGACAATTTTTTTCCAATAAAACTTCATCAATCATGAAGCATCAAATCTTAACTCACTCAAATTCAAGGGTGAATACACCCATGCTAATTTAGAAATTGTCACTTTAGAGGAACTTTTTTCCTATAACATGCAAGACATCATCAAGTCACATTCGAAAATCTAGTGGATAATGGTCTTATGATCTCATGAGCAATGACATGAAATATAATGTTTGATCATCAATGTATTTCATATTTGGGAAGTACTCGGCAGTACCAGCATACCTGCAAAATGAAAAGGAAAATCTTAAGAAAAGAAGCAACATAAAAAATATAATAACAGAAATCAGTGTGAAAAGTAAAGGAAAAAGTTTACCAGTAAGTTAAGTGGTCTGCTTTCTGTATTACATAATAGGCAGTCCCAAGTATACAAAACTGTTTTGACAACAAAATCAGTATTCAAAGCTTGATATATGTTTGTAGTTGCCAATTGCATTCATGCTTTTTAATCATATAAAGGCTCCTTGACAAGAACATTCATTTTCTCATGAAGAAATTTGAGCACATCCTCTCTCCCTTCCTTTAAAAGCAACTGTCTTAACCTCCCAAATGTAATACGTGATGGTCGAATTCCTTTCTCTATCATCTCTTCCAGCACAACACAAGCTTTTGCAGCATCACCTTTTTCACACAACCCCTTGACAAGGGCAGAAAAGGTGTGCATGCTTGGAACAAATTGTTTTGACTTCATAAACTTCCATATTCTCAAAGCCATCTCCACATCATTTTTCTCACAAAACATTTTTATCATCATTGTATAAGTGTCAGCATCCGGTTCACATAACTTGATCATCCGGCGGAAAACTCTAAAAGCTCTATCTGTCTGCCCCTGACCAATCATACTGCTTATGATAACATTGCAGGTCCTTGAATTAGGAGCAACGCCATTGATCTCCATCTCCTGCAAGACCCTATGCACATTTTTAAACTTATTTACTTTACAAAAGGCACCAATCAAGGCATTATACACCACAACATCAGCCTTGATTCCCTTCCTCTCCATCTCCTGGAATGTATCAATAGCATCTTCAATCCGGTGCTCCACTCCATAAGTATGAACCAGAACACTATAAATGAAAGATGTGGGCCTGCAATTGCTCTCATCCATTTCCTTCACAACCTCAACAGCTTCATCAACCCTCCCCGCTTTGCAAAGAACATCAACCATTATACCATAAGTAACAACATCAGGATCACACCCAGCACGAACCATCTCTCCAAAAACCTCCCTTGCCCGGGGAAGATTGGGAGCTTTTCCCCACCCCTCAAGCAAAATGCTATAAGTTTTGGCGTCTGGCACAAACCGACTCTTCATAGCATCAAAAACCTCCTGAGCCTTCCTCACATTGTTGGACTTGCACAAAGCACTCAACAAACCATTAAATGCAGCAAGATTTGGAACCACATCGTACTTATCCATAACATTAAAGGTGTAAACAGCCTCGTCGACCTTGTTAGCCCTAGCATACTTTCTCATCATGATGCAAAAAGTCTCAACATTTAGCATGCCCTTTTTCCTCATGGCATTAACAAGGTCCCACACAATCTGGTACTGTCTAATCTTAGCCAAAGATTCAATCATCAAGTGATATGCCCTTATGCTGTGTGAGTACCCTCTCTGCTTCTCTGACCACTCAAAGAACCGAAATGCTGACATGCCCGCATTCTCAAATCGTTTGAGAACATTTTCAACTAAATCAGGGGAAACTCTAACTCCAGTTTGATTAAGAGCAGTGTCAAGTCCCAGTGTAGGACACGTCATCATAACTTTGCTCACTCTCTCGCTCGCTTCTCCAACCTCCTGAATCGCCTCACTTGTGCTGTGCATTTTCGCAAACAACACCCATTCGGATAATATTTTTTTTCTATGGGAACAAAGCTTAATCATTGCGTGGACAAAGCAAGAGTTGCAAGTTATTCACCTGAAGCAAGCTCCACAATAGCGAATCTGCAAACCCTAACGAGATGGTGGTGATTGCTCAAGTCTGAAGTGGCGAATGCCGAAAAATGACTGTCTTGTATCTGTGAATAGAGTTTCTGGTCGCGGTGGTTTGATGGTGGCTGATAGTGGTGACGCCGCCGTTGCGTTCGGAATCTCGAATTGGATTGGTGAAAAGATGTTGTTGCAAACCCAACTTTGTCATCAAAACCATTTTATCAACTCCATAGTTAAAATGGAACAAAAATTCTTAAAATTTAATAACATTCTATATAAAATTAAACTAGATGTATTATCATATTAAAATTAAAAAACATTTTAAACTAATAAGTAAGATATTTAATAAAAAAAAACATAACAAATTTTATAACCATTCTTAAAATAGAGTGTTGAGGGGAAAGGACAACCTTTTAAAAAAAACATACATCCTAATCTTCTTTTCTGAAATATGTTCTGGATCTTTTTTCCAAAACAAAGTTTTTGCATTGCTAATATTTTTATGGCAGTTTCTTCCTGCACCCCCACAATTTTGTAAATTCCGAAACTGACCCCACAATTTTAGGATTCCGAAACTGACCTCTACAATTTCAGGATCTGGGAGTGTGTTACGGATTCATCAATTCAGAAGTGAATCATGTTACATTCTGGATGAGGGGTGCTCCAGAAGCAAAGTTTGCATAAATTATTGATTTTCGGATTGCTGAATCCAGAAGCCTAATTTCTATTACGGATTGGTGGATCCAGAATGTTTTTTTTCAATTATGGATTTCTGAATCCGGAATGCATATTTTGAATTACAGATTGGCGGATCCGGAATGGTTTTTTCAATTATGGATGTTTTGCACTTTTTATTTTAGATTAACACTATCATTCATGTACTACCAGAAGCATCAATCTGGAAGATTACCGGATGCGCCAATCCGAAAATTTACCGGAAGCATCAATCCGAAAGTTTACTGGATTTCATAATCCATAATACAAAAAAAAATGTATAGTTCATATAGGGACAGTTTTGTCTTTGCGTAACTTTGTGAGGATGCAGGAAGAAAAATTTAGGGGTGTAGGAAGAAACGACCTATTTTTATCATAATTGAATTTTGATTTTTGTTTTTGAATTTTTATTTTCGTAACACTTTTTTTTTTAGAATGAAAAGTATTTTAAGAAAGGTCGTTTCTTCCTGCACCATATCATTTATGATTTGCTCCCAACACACTCACGTGAAATGTTCATTTTGTTCTTAATGATTTTAAATTTTTGTCTTATGGATATTTATACCCGTAAGTCAAATTACAAAGTTCTAGATATACAAATCCAGAACTAATATGTCACTTCCAGATTTTACCATCTGGAAGCTTATTTGGACAGCATAAATGACCTTTTGGATGTCAAGATCCGTAAGCAAATATAAATGAAAATTCGAAACTCATTACACACTATTCTGGATATGAAAATTCGAAACTCATTACTCACTTCTGGATATAACCATTCAGAAGCTTAAATGAAATATGAAAATGCCCATAAAATATGTGAGAAGGGCATAATGAGGTTTTAAAATTTTCGTTGGATGCAACATAAAATTTTAATAAGTTAAATTACTTTATGTAAATCTAATAAAAAATATACATATTCATAAATATTTATGAATTATAATTTTTAGTAAGAAAAAATAAACATTTATTTTAAGTAGCATACAAGTTAAAATATTAATTACATAAACTTGAAACATAAGCATTTACTAAAAAAACATTGTTTTGAAAAACTGATACATTCTCTTATATTTGAAGTATGGATAGTTATCCTCAATTACGAAATATTTTGCATCCTATTTTTTTTTCCTTGAAATTTATTATTTACTTTTTATTTACATCAACTCTTTAATTCTAATCGACGCGTTTAAGGGTTTTAGGTTCAGTTGCAAATGGAAATAGCACATAAGTATATAAAGAACCTTAAACCAAAATTAAAACAAACACTTGCCATGTGTCTAACAGCCACATATCTCTAGAGCTACAAGTATAATCCACTAAAACATACTCTATCAAAAAATATACTTAAATGTTAATTTTAAGTCAAATGAAAACTAACTAATCCATGACAGAACATTATTTTCAGTAGTATACGACAAGTCAAGCTCAATTAGTTTTAAACGAGTAAAACACCAAATTTATTTTCAAAGTATTAACTTTACCTTTACCTTTTATCCTATCTTACTCCTTAAAGTGTAAATAACTGCTTTAGTTCTAGAAGTATGAAAAATCATGGTGAGAAGTATCCTAAAAATTAAAAAACTCTAAAATTGATTCCTAAATTTTATTATACATCAACTTAGGACTAAAAAATTTCTTTAGAAACGACTTATGCGAGAGGTTAATAGTTCAAGAACGAAATTAGTAGTTTATGCACTTTAAAACATGCAGCATAAGCACCCTCTCTTAGTCAAAAGGAAACAAAGAAGCCACTGCGTTCAAGAAGAGTCGTCTATGATATGAAGAATGCCACTCAATAATCGCCCAAAGCAAGCACAACAGAGGCATCAACGAATTCAAGATCTAATCAATCAATTTAATTCCCTCTAAGTCTCGCATTGTTCACAGAAAATAGTTCTAGACAAAGAGTGTCACTTGTTGTCCGTAACCCAACTGATGATATATTTAAAACAGTTGTAATAAATTAACATAATTAAGAACTCTTTTAAAATATGGGACGTTTCAGTTGAGTAATATCTCGAGAAATCAAGGAACCTCTTCAAAATAAAGCTAACAAAATAAAGCTAACAATGATATATAATAGATTTGATCTATTACAATAGATGACTCATGACTAAACATTATAAATAAAACATCTACAAAGATGTGAGGTAAGACTTTAATTAGTTCTTAATTTTGTATACGGAATACTTACTTTGTCGGAGTATCTTTTTCAGATTAACTCCGAGAACATCAATAATTAAGGAAGAGAAGATTTATAATGAGAAAGTAAAGAAAGAATCGAACAACCGCACATCAATAATTATACCAACCAATTCCATTTAGAAAAATGTTTTATTAACACTCTATGTCACTAACACAGACTTGACACCGCTTGCGTGACATTAATTGACGCTGCAGACGTGACATTTGGTGAGGGTGTGACATTGACTCTATATTATAATATATGACCGGTAACACATAAAATTGGTTACTTATGTGATGTTTATGGCTACCTACTCTTTATGAAAAAAAATCATTTTTTTAATAAGAATCATATATTACATCGGTTAGATGACTTAACCAGTGTAATAACTCTACCAGAACTACCCAGCCACAGGTTCCTTCACATATACTGACACATGCAAAACTGGTTATCCGTGTGTCTGTAAGTGGTTACTTATGTGACGTTTATGACTCACCCACTCTTTATGATTTTTTTTTTAATATGAACATATATTACATCGATTAGATGACTTAACCGATGTAATATGGGTCCTTCTGAGTAAAAAAAATATATATATATATATATATATATATATATATATATATATATATATTACACCGGTTGTTTCTAAGAACCGATGCAATATATTCTTTTTTACTCTATTTTGAAGTTCGCGCTGTTCATTCACATACAATCTTACCCTGTCATGTTATTGCCACGTCCATAATTGCCACGTCCATAACGTCAAATGTGTGTTATTGTCGGATGTGAATAAATCATTACTCTTCCAAATATTATCTAAACAAACTTTATTTATAGATAAAAAAAAAAAGGGAAGAGGAATAGCACACCTTATATTGGAAGCAGCGGTTTCGGTTCAGATCTCCTGCAACACGCAATTGTCGTTTTAATAAACTCACGAGACAAATACCCTAGGGCAATTTAGGAATTGGATCCTATATAAATCTTCAGCCAGCAGCAGTGTTTAAAAACTATTTTTCCATAAAAATAATATTTAATAGTTTTTTTAAATATTATTTTTTCCACAAGAGTCAGGTTAGCAAGGTAACGTAACACTGAAATTTGTGATTATGCATAAAAAATAGGCGTAAAAGATAAAAAACAGAACCCGCATAACAAACGACACCGTTTTAGAATAATTAGTTTCGGGTGTTGTAATTGAGTTACTAACTTCGCTTACCTCCGCCAGCAATGGAGCTGCCGGAGTGCCCGGTGTGCCTTCAATCTTTCGACGACCGCGACGCAATTCCTCGTGTCTTGTCATGTGGACACTCCGTTTGCGAAGCTTGTCTCGCGGAGCTTCCGCAGCGGTACCCGAATACTATTCGGTGCCCCGCGTGCACCCAACTCGTGAAGTATCCTTCTCAACAAGGCCCTTCTTCTCTTCCCAAAAACATCGACCTCCTCAGACTCTCCCTCCAAAATTCCCCTTCCCCTTCTAAACATTCCCACAGACACAACCAACGGTCCACGATCAGTTCTGGTTACGACCACTCTTCGTTCTGGTCCCCTGAGTTCTATGATGCATGGAAGAATTGGATTCTCCCGCACGACGCCGTTTTAACCGAAGATCATTGTCTTGGCCAGCTCAGTTCGTCCAAGGGTAGGGTTTATATCGGAGTTAACCGCTGCGTGAGTCTCGCTCCGATTGTTTGTTTATCTCCTGGGAATGACTCTAAGTTTAGGTTTAGTTATGTTGCTTGGGTGATTAAGTGTTTGGAGAGGATGAGCGAGGTTGCGAGAGAGGAGTTAGCATGGATTCTAGAAGCTTCCGTGAGGCAGAGTAGGGTGTGCAGGGCTTTTGGGTTGTGGAGTGAAGGGGTGGAGGCGCCTCTGTATATGGTGTGTGAGAGGCAAAGTGGTAATCTTTTAGACAAGTTTGGTGAATTGGGAAATGGGTTTGTTGGTGGGAATGAGGGTGGTTTGGAGTTGGACGGAGGTGGGATTTTTAGTTTTTTAATGATTGGGAGGGGTATATGTGAAGCCGTGCTTTCTTTGCATTTGGAGGGTTTGGTTGCTGGCTGTTTGGGGCTTTCTTGTTTCTCTTTTGATGAGCTCGGTGGGATTTGTGTTGATTTGAATGAGGTATTGGGGATGGGAAGGCAGTTGCGCGCTGTTTCCGGTAAACATGAAAAAGAAGCAATGTGTAAAGATTGCTTGGAAAATGAGATTTTTGCAAGTCCTGAGGTTTTGTATGAGTTGCTGCACAAGAGGAGATCTGCTCCAGATAGTGGGCATTTGAGATATCCAATTGGGTATGGCTCGGATGTATGGTCATTGGCCCGTGTACTGCTGTGGCTTCTTATTGGAAATGAGCTGCCTCGGAATAGCTTGGAAATGATTGAAGAAAATGGTGGTGATAGCACAGCTAGTTATGTGTGTTGGGTAGAGAAAGTTAGTTCTTTATTGGAAGACAAACTAGGCTCTGAATATCTGTCACTGAGGAAGACTCTTTGCAAATGTTTGGACGTCAATCCAGGAAACCGTCCAGATGTGGTAGATGTAAGGAAGTCCATTCAGGATACGTTAGTCAAACCTCAATTTGAATTTCTGGGTAACTTAGAGGTCACAAAAAATAAGGATAGCGCAGGTCACTGTTTGGTTCTAGGCGAGCTGTGTCTGTTGCCTAAGGAATGGTCTGATGAACCACGAGAACATGAGTTGCGGGAAAAAGAAATTGGTGGTCAACCAAATTTTGTTCAAGATGGCAAAGACAAGTCTGATGAAGACTTTGCTGCTGGTTTATCTGGGGGACTGACTGAACTCAAAGATCTGCGAGGCCATCTTGATTGCGTCAGTGGATTGGCTGTTGGAGGTGTGAATTCTAAGTTTATATTCAAACTTTGCTATTTCTACCAAACATATTCAAACTTTGAATGTTTGGGTGACAATATCCTTAAGACTATAGTTATGGGGTGTATAATAACTCCATTCCATTTTGATATTGAAGTGGGTTGAAGTGTGCTTAAGACCTTGAAACAAATGATAAATAAGTTATTTGATAATTGACACTTGGTATGGGTTTGATTGTTTAAATGCCAGTTGAATGTGAGGCTTTTGAATTGATTTGGTCATAGTTTCTCATGCTTTCTGTACATTGCATTAAAATAGTTTGAAACCACAAGGTTCAATGAAACTTATAAACTCAGCTCTTATTCAGTTTCTGGATTTAGGCTGCTTCATCTATACAATTATACATGGTAAGAGTTTCACTTGTACTGTTCTGATCTGTTAGAATGTGGGGATTATGCAATGCAGAATTATATTTCGTTCTGATGAGTATTTCTTTAGTTTTGCAGGTGGGTATTTGTTCAGCTCCTCATTTGATAAAACTGTTCGCGTATGGTCCTTGCAGGTAACAATTTTAAAACAAAATGATGTGTCAACATTCGACTGGGCACATTCCAAATAGCATGATCTCATTTATAATCTTGGCACAAGGATCCCTTCATTATCGTTTTAATGCGTCAGAATTAAAAAAACTCTTTGATATTTTCTGAAAAATAGTTATTCAGGGTTCTTTCCCCACTATGTGACTCCATTAGTGGATACCTTCTGATAAATATTTAATGATAATAGCTAAATAAATAAAAGAAAAGAGAGGAAAATGGTTGGGATTTTTTTTTCCACTTGTGATTTGCTGGCTTCCCTTTTAACTTTAAGCTAAAACTTGCATACAAAGCATAACTAAGTAGGTCTACTCTGAAGTGGAATTTCAATATTAGAATTCTAATTTATAAAACAAAATGCTTCATGAATACTTTATTTTAGGGATGACAATGCGGGACAGACTTTGCAAGCCTTCCTGCCTTGTGCTATTTAGAATTCTTGCATTCTTTGTCTTACATGGATAAATAAAAAATACCTTCTTGGGTGCTAGATTGTTATGCAACATCAAAGAATTATTTATGATGATAACAAAGTTTGAAGGCCCGTGATATTTTACTATGGATTGGCGTGGTTGTTATTGTATAAGCTGTTTCACGGACTCTCAGCTATAATGAGCTTTTCTCATTTACCATAAATTTATGTAGGACCTTTCTCATTTACACACATTTAGAGGTCATGAGAATAAAGTCATGGCTCTAGTTTATGTAGATGAAGAAGAACCATTGTGCATAAGTGGTGACAGTGGAGGGGGCATATTTATTTGGGGAATTGCTTCCCCTCTTAGGCAAGATCCCTTGAGGAAATGGAATGAGAAGAAGGATTGGCGTTTCAGTGGTATCCACTCCTTGGCTGTTTTCAAAAATCATTCTCTTTATACTGGAAGTGGAGATAGAACAATTAAAGCTTGGTCATTAAAGGTGAGTTTTTCTCTTTCTTTGATTGCTTATTTGCTACCTAAGATAAAAACTTCATTGGTTAATGCATTCTTTGGGTTTCTATACCTTTTCCCAGGATGAAACTTTGATATGCACAATGACTGGCCATAGGTCTGTAGTTTCCACCCTTGCTGTGTGTGATGAGGTTCTTTACAGTGGTAGTTGGGATGGTACAGTTCGGTTGTGGAGTCTAAATGACCACTGTCCATTGACAGTTCTGGGGGAAGATACGCTTCCGGAGATGAAGTCTATCCTGGCTGTTACTGTAGATAGGCATTTGCTTGTTGCAGCACATGAGAATGGATGCATAAAGGTTTCTTATTTTTCCATATTTTTCCCCTTTTGAAGATTAATGATGAATTTTGTAGCTCACTTGAAGTCAAATATGGACTTGATCCATATAATTAACTCCTGTCAATATTGTTTAATATCTCTTTTATCATATGTTTGTTTAGGTCTGGAGGAATGATGTGTTCATGAATTCCAAAACATTGCATAATGGGGCCATTTTTGCAATGAGTATGCAGGGAAAATGTCTTTATACAGGAGGTTGGGACAAAGGTGTTAATATACAGGTAGAAATGCAAAATTCTGTGCTCTGTTTTGGAAATTACATGGCAATTTGCTCAGCTTATGATACTTTATTTAATATTGATTATTCAAATAGCGTAGAAATTCATTATAGAAGTTAGTGAATTGTAGGAATTATCTGGAGACGAGTTTGAACTGGATGTCATAGCATATGGATCCATTCCTTACAGCTCTGTTGCTACAGCTATATTATACAGCCAAGGAAAACTGTACGTTGGATATGCTGACAAGTCTATTAAGGTATTAATTCACTTCATTCAATTATTTTAATTTTTAAATTCAGGCCTCGACATGGATTTTAGTTTCTGTGCAAAAGCCGAATAATTTTGAATTTGAAGTTTAGAACATGACTTGTTATCACTGCATTTCTGTATTTTTCTTATGCTTGTGAAATCTTTTACACCTAACAGCTTTTGTTGATTTGATTACTCCAGGTTTATCAGTAAATAGTAAGAGTTTATTGGGTGCATCTGCTCAACTCATGGTTTGACTGCTCAAGTTGCAGCCAAATATTTTTTATTTTTCTTAAATTATGCATCATCCTTGTGATGCTAGGTTTTGGAGTGCTTGTTCATTCACATTTTCGAACAGATGCAGATAATATGATCCAAGTGATACTGAAAGGTGTTCAGTACATATTTTAAACTATTTCTTCCTTGGCCTTGATTCTTGAGGTTTGTATATAACTTGAAACTGTTTCGGTGTATACTTAATGTAATGTATATTATAGTAAATAATTCAGATCAGATTCAGAATACATGCCAAGTTTCAGTGCGGATTTTCGCGCCAGTTAGTTCTACTTTTTTTGTTGGTACAAAATGATTTCTCCCTTTTGGTTTTTGTAAATGTTTTTAAAACTAGACCTTTCAAAGTACTGAACCAAGATTTAAATTTTCAACCGAAGTCGAACCAGATATTAATATAATTATCATAAAAATTAAATAATATTATAATATCATGATTAAAATTATGTATTATTATTATTTTATTAAACTGGTTGACATGTTTTTCCAGTTTTTAACTCATTTGTCGATTCTTTGACCAATTTTCTTTAAGTTGTTTTTGTCATTTTTTTAACGTTGGTCTAGTTTTCATGAATTTACATTACCCTCTTTCCACACAAATACTTACAATAACCTTTCAATTTGCTATATTCCTAGACTTGATTGGTTTAAGAAACCCCTTAACCTAAATCAAAAGCCTTCCACTGTCCTAAAGAACTTTGCAGCAGTATGCTCAAACCTGTGAATTAATAAATGAAAGATGATGGTGTTAGTTTTATGGCTGCTTCTTCCTGCACTCTCCTATATGTTCTTGCACCCATAGTATTTTTTGCAATTACATTTTTGTTCTTCAGTTAAAAAATAAATAATTCATAAACTCTCCTTAGCTTTTTCACCTTACTCCTTCTGATTTCTATCTGTGCGCCACTCCAAAGACACCTCCAAAATGCGATTTTCACAAGTTAAAGATTTTTGTGTGGTGTATACAAAGTGTAGAAGCATTTTACTATACTTGTGATTGTGGGCATTCTTCTGTACTGTTTTTTTTTTCACATTCTAAGAATATTTTGAATTAAGTAATTCGAAATTTAATTTTTGAAAAAATAAATTTTAAATTATAAAATTTGGAGGCTTTTTTCAGATTTATATAAAATTTCTAAACTATATAATCCAAAATGTCTATTTTCACAAAATGAATTCTAATTATATAATCCAAAAAATCTTTCCATTAAATAAACTAAATATATTTTAAATAAATAAACATTGACTATTTATAATCGACCTGTTGACTTTTGTCTTCATTATTTAAAAGCCATTTTTTTTTTCAAAAGGTAAAAATGTAACTAATTAAAACCTATCACTTTCCTTTCTTTTCTTTTATTTGAAACTAAGTATAAATACTTTACATTTTTTTCACTCCAATATGAAGAGATATGGAAGCTTTAGCTATTCGAAACATAAAATAATATTAAGTGCGCAAAGACTTTACTATATTAAAAACTGTGAACCTAATAATTCATCGAGTTTTGATAGAATTATCATCCTCATAGGAACATTTTCCATAATAAAAATTTACAAAGAATAAAATAAAAATAAATTATAAGGACAAAAGCATATTTAAAATTAAACTGATTTTATAATTCAAATGCCAAAGCGTTTGTTTTTCCGTCACCGGAGTCCTCTCGGGCAGTAATAAACACCACCGAAGAAAACCATCGTATGCTCATTTGCATTGCGCTAATGCGTTGAAGTTGGAAACACCAACACACCATTATGGCAGCGCTCTCGTATCCACCATTCTTCGCAATTCAGAGAATCACTTCCACCGATACCAACGCCAACGCTTTCTTCGTTCGCTCGCGTCCTTCTGTTCCTCCATGGCCTTGCCTGCGACGACGTCGTTGTGCACCCGCTCTCGTCGCCGTCGCCTCCGTTAAGGTGCGTTTCAGCTCTGCGTCCGATACCTGTTCGACGAATTGCCTTAATCACTTGTCACATCACTTCATTCCTTGTAGGAAAATATCGGCCGTGTTCATAAGCGTTTCACTGACTTCACGAGCTTGAATTATTGGGTTGTTCGCGACTACTACCGTCTCGTGAACTCTGTCAACGCCTTCGAGCCTCAGATTGAGGCGCTCTCCGATGAACAGCTGGCCGCGAAAACCGCCGAGTTTCGCCGCCGGCTCGCGCGAGGGGCCACGCTTGCCGACATTCAAGCTGGTTTGCTACTCTTTTATGCTGTTGCATCATTGCTCGATTGTTTTATGAACTTTGTTTGTATTGAATCGTAGTTAATGTTTCAGAGGCGTTCGCTGTTGTTCGTGAAGCTGCTTGGAGAAAACTTAGAATGCGCCATTTCGATGTCCAGGTTTCATTCTATCATTGACTTGCGTGTGTATATCTCTTATATTGTGCTCTTTTGCATGTTTGGCTTGGACTCACTCAGGACTAGGGCACTGAATAATGAATTTTGTTGGTGTTAGATTATTGGTGGGGCAGTGCTGCATGATGGTTCCATTGCTGAGATGAAAACCGGGGAGGGTAAAACCTTGGTTTCCACACTAGCTGCTTATCTAAATGCCCTAACCTGTGAGGGTGTTCATGGTATGTGTTACTGCCAACACTCTAGAAGCTTGAATAGCTTGGGGAGTTTCTTCCGGTGCCAGCACTTGGCATCTCGAGAAATAAATTTCTCTAATTCTTGATTTCTTTGCAGTGGTAACTGTTAACGATTATTTAGCTCAGCGTGACGCTGAATGGATGGGACGTGTTCATCGTTTCTTAGGTCTCTCTGTCGGTCTTGTTCAGGTAATTTTTCTCTGCAGGTGATAAATTTGTTTTCATCTGCTATGTGTTTGGTGGTGAGATAGATAAGAGCACATGTTTATGGATGTAATATACGAATGGGCTGGGTCTAGTAATGAAGTTTTTTATTAATCAATTTGTGAAAACGCACTGCTTTGACCTTCTTTTAACTTGGTGATCTGATGTTTGCATGCACAGAGAGGAATGAATGCTGAAGAACGAAGAATCAACTACAGATGTGATATAACATATACCAATAATTCGGTAATTGCACTTGTCTGTTACTTATATTATTTGCTTTTAGATGTACATTTATTTTTTACTTATATTATTTTCTTTCTTCCTTTTTGTCCTTTTCTTACCTTAGGAGCTTGGCTTTGATTATCTGCGTGATAATCTGGCTGGAAATCGTGAACAACTTGTGATGAGATGGTAGTGTGTATTACTTGGGAAGAACTAAGTTATTTTCTTCTTTTTCTTTTGGTTTGGAATATGTTTGGTTACTGCTGACTATTATACATGAAAGCAGGCCAAAGCCCCTTCATTTTGGAATCGTTGATGAAGTGGATTCTGTCTTGATAGACGAGGGAAGAAATCCTTTGTTAATCAGTGGTGAGGTAGGCATAACATTAATTTTTAATTTTTCTTGTTGTGGATCGCCAAATCATTACCATCCTCTTTCATAACCAGGTTGGCAGTATTAAAAAGAATATTTCAACTGGTCAAGCTCAATGAAAGATGACTGCTTCTCCTTCTTTTTTGCAGGCTAGTAAAGATGCTGCACGATTCCCTGTAGCTGCAAAAGTAGCTGAACTGCTTATACAGGGCATTGTGAGTACATTCTCTTGCACTTCATAATGTCATTTACTCTGTTTTTCTCCGTTTTCCCATTCTGATCAGTTTATTCAGATAGTTCTATACACTGATTTTATTTTATTAACAGCATTACAAAATGGAGCTTAAAGATAATTCTGTGGAGTTGACTGAGGAAGGAATTGCTCTTGCCGAAATGGCTTTAGAAACTAATGACCTTTGGGATGAAAATGATCCCTGGGCAAGGTGAATATTCTTATACTTTAATAATTTGTTGTTCATTTAACATTGGTTGGTGTTTACTTGTTTTGTAATCCCAATGGTTGTTTGGCCAAAAGTAGTTTGGCATTAATCTCAGCATATCTTTATTCAATGTTTCCATTATGCTCTCTCTTTTTGATGAATTGTATAACATTAACATCACAATTACCTGTTATGTTTTTTTCTTATCTTTTTAAATGACAAAAGAATAAATTTATTCAGTTAAAAATAATAATATTGAAAAGGGACTGTCCTCCTTAAAAAAGCAAAAATAAAATGAAAACAAAATAGCATGAAAAATTAGACATTAATATAGTAAAACCTCCTGATCCCTCGACATATATGTAAATGACACCCCGGTAAAATGTGCTTTATATATTTATGTATTTACAACTTATATTTGTAATCATAATTTTTTGGGTGCATACACTTTCCTTGAGATCTAGATTAATTTATTATGATCATAATTGTTATATTTATTTAGACGGGGTGCTTCATGTGAAGTTTCTTGCTAAAATGTTGGAATTGTAAATTCCTGTCCAATCAGTTAAATTACATATGAGTGGTAAGAGTTGAGTTACTGCAGATTTGTGATGAATGCTATAAAAGCTAAAGAATTCTATCGTCGAGATGTGCAATACATGGTCAGAGATGGAAAGGCTTTGATTATCAATGAGGTAATACATTCAAGGCTTCTTTAGGCTTTTAATATTATGCACATTTTACTTACGTATGCAAGCAAAGATTGGCAACAAAAAATGACACAGGGACACTGTTAGAACACAACCTCCTACTACAAAGGTATTTGAAAGAAGAAACAAGGGAGAGAGAAATACAGCTATTTTGATTTAATTCAAGTAGCTGATAGTTTGTAGTTGTTTTTAGGGGTGGCAAAGTGGGGCGGGCCGTGCCGCGGTACGCTGAAAAAAACGTGGGGCAGGTTGCTTATTTTAACCCGCTGGCCTGCATAGGCCCGTCCCGCATAACCCACCCCTCGCGCGGGCCAAGTGCGGGTCGGGGCGGGTTGGCCCGCATAACCCGCACAACTTTAAAATGTATAAATTTTTTTCTGCACCCCATATTTTCTTCACGTAGCCTCATATTTGACATTTCAAAATTTTTATAACATCTTACTACGCATGTCTCATGAAAATAATATTATGAGACCATTTACCTAATGCATCTAAATAAAAAAAATCAAAATTTTAATTATTATTTTTTTAAATATTTCTTATGCGGGTTGGCCCGCAGGCCCACGGGCCAACCCTTATGTGGGGCGGGCTAGAAAAATCAGCCCGCAAATTCTATGCAGGGCGGGCCAAGTGCGGGGTGGGCCTATGCAGGGCGGGCCAGCCCGCATTGCCACCCCTTGTTTTATGGGAAGTTGTATATATATGCTTTTGCGGGTTTTGGTACAGGTAGAGAATCTGGACCCTTGAAGATCCAGTAGAGTTGTATCTATTTTTATTGTGTTAATTGAAAGAATTAAGTTCTCTTTTCCATTTGAGAATTATCTTCTTTTGAGTTTTCTGATCTAGTTTCTATAAACTAGTATCAAAGCTCAATCCGGGCTCTGTGGGTGCTACTCATGGTGAACACAAGAATGATGGAGTAAAGAGTGGAAGCTTTGGGGAGGGCTTTAGCTTGTGGGCTTCAGTTACTGGAAGGATTTGAAGAAAGATTAGATGCAAGATTGACCCAAATTGATGCGAATTGGGATGCCCCTCTTGTGCAACAGGATTCACAACGATTGGAAAAGATTGTTGAAAGATTTGTGAAAGAGGGAAGTGGAAAAAGTGCGAGTGCAGTAAATACCATAAACTAGAGGGTTTCAAATGAGATTGCACCGGAGGAGTCAGTAGGAGACGCGTTCTTGGGAATTAAGAGTTGTCATAGATGGAGGCAATTGCATATTCTTGTCTTTGAGGGAGAAGATGTTATGGGGTGGATAAGTAAAGTGGAAAGATATTTCCGTTTAGGATTACAAGAAGAGAATTCTTTGATGGAAAAGAGAACTGTGAATAATGCTTTCAATTAACAAAACAAAGACAGATACAGCTCCACTGGCTCTTTGAGGGTCCAGATTCCTCCCACTTATAATATTTTCTCTACCCTTCCCAAAACTTGCAAAAGCATATATGTATACATATGTGTGTGTATATACAACATTCCATAACAACAACTAACAAACTCTTAGCTACTTGAATTAAATCAAATAGCTGTATTTCTCTCTTCTTTATTTCTTTCATGGACCTTTGTAATAGGAGGTCATGTCCTAACAATACCCGGCCCATCATGTGACACCAAATTCAAACAATTGTATTGTAGTAGGACACAGACACACAACATGAGTAACATGACTTTTTGTTGGGCATACTGGTTGCCAATGCAAGGTTACTGGAGAAATGAAGTTACTTCTTTTCCTCCTTGGTTCTCAAAGTAGTAGATTTTTTAATTTTAAAACTGGATATTTGGGGGACAAACATCAGTTATGGATTGTGATTCTTGGCCACATGTCAGTTCTTTTGCTTTCTAAATTCATTTTAGGAGAAACTCTTGTGGCTACAATAAGATACTTTTCTTTCAACGATTCAGAGAGGGGGTTCAGTGACAGCAATTGATTAGTTGAAGTAGAGAAAAATGTACTGATTGACATCCTAGAAAACATTTTATTTTATTTTTTTAACAAATGTATACATACAATTATTGTATTTTGTTTTACAAGCTTGTTGTTTTGTACTCTGAAATCTTACATGCTACAGTAGTCCATTTTTGTTCTAAATTCACTGGCAGTATATACCTTTGATTTTATAAATTTTGCATTGTCTAAAGAAGTGTGAGCAGACTTGATGCTTTAGTGTATATACTTGATATGCATTCACTTTGTATGAGATATGTTGATTTCAAACAAAAACAGTGGAAACTGGGTTAACCTAAGGGTCTCTTTAGAATGGTGACAAACTGTACTAGGGGCTACTAATTGTCCGCCCTTGCTTAATGTGCAGGCACATAAAATCTCCCTTCTGTTATGCCGAAAACATCATCTGTAACCTAATTGGATGTGATATACTTAGCTTCTGATTCATGAAATTGTAGGTCATGATTTGAATTTTATTTATGACATGCCTCAGCCTTGTTACAGGACAACACTCTTCTGTTATTTAGGACAGTTGAAAGTTTATGATATGAATATGCTAGGTTAGGTTTTTTATGATCCAAGGGTAAGTAAGATATCTGGTTGACTATTGATACAGCAAAAAGTAATGTTAGCGAGGGCAACCATCACCTTGTGAATTAGTTTTTGGGGTTGAGTTAGGTTTAAACCCAAACTCTTATATCAGAGCTTATTCTAGTGGTTTTTATTCTACTACTCACAAATGTCAAAATATTTAAAGTTCATGTTTGAAATGTTTAATTTTTGGTGTAAGGGGAATGTGTTAGAGATTTGATAAGCACCCAAGTATTTGAGAAACCTACCCTCAAAAGCAAAGGGGAATAACATAAATACTCCACTGAGCATTTCATACTACTCAATGTGAAACTTTGGCATTCCATAATACCCAAGTCCTAATCAAGATCCCACATTGATTAATGATATGATAAAAAATAATGTATGCGAGTGGAGGGAAACCCTCGCCTCATGAGGTAGCTTTTGAGTGAATTTCTGTCTAAGCCCAAATTCTAAGAGTTAGCAAGATGAGAATGAATGGTTATTGAAGTTGTTTGAGGGCTAAGTGGGTCGCTTTTGAAGGCAATAGAATGGGTTTAAAGAGGCTATTTTGATGCTGAGAAATGGTACCTGCAAATTGGGTTTGCGGCTTATATGCTGTTTGCTATCTTCATATTTGAGCAGATTACAAAATTGGAGTACTAGAGAATAAAGTAAATAATACAGTTGAGAATTAGCAACCTTGGCCTCACGCCCAGAGTTTAAATGCATCACACAATGAAGAAGTCAGTAATTCCATCCCGTTGATGTAATCTCATAATATTATAAATTTTAGGGTAAAATATGTTTTTAGTCCTTGTAATTTGTAAATATAACTAAATTTGGTTTATCACTTTTATTCATGTTGTGTTGGCTTTAGTCTTACAAATTTAAAAAGTTTGAAGATGATACCTACTCCTCGTCACTATTTATTATTGACATGACATGCATTTAACTTGCTACCTTAGTGTTTGTTGTTTATATGCATTATTAGAAACAATTTTATTTATTCTCATATTATATCTTTATTATTAGAGAATCTCCTCTATTTGTTGTATTGATTTTGTTTTCTCTATAAATAAAACATTGTGCTGTCTTAGAAAAAAAGTTTCAGTTCAATGTCTTGCTCTTTCCTATAGTTTATCAAATCATATTTAAAAGGAATACAAATATATTTAAGTCTAAATTTATAATTCATTATTCTTTGCTAATTGGATACAACGCTTAACAAAATTAAAACTCGTGTACATTTGTCTAAAACTTGGGTTCAAGTTTAACAACTAGTGAAATACATGATCAACGACATTTCCTGGAGCTTGTACACCTTGTCTGATTTGTAGGACAACTCAAACCCATTGTACTGTTACTATATGATAAAACTGGAGGATATTTGGAAAACTATGCCCAATATAAATGCAAGTTTCTGTTTTTATACACTGTAAAATAGGATGGCTATATTCTACAATGTAATACAGGGTTGTGCAAAACAACTCAAGCTTGAGCACATTAAACATATGCATTTGCTTAATATTTCAACAGTAAATATGCTTGGCTAAGATATTTTGTCAAGGACCAACTATTCCAAAAATATTTTGGTTGGTAATGCATTGAATTAACTTTTTTTTAGTATAATCTCTAACATATTCCCACTTTCAAGAGCCCCTTGGGCCTGAAGTCTGGACTGCTGGCGAGATGATTTTACCTTGTGCTGAATTTAATTTAATTATGAATAATAGTGGTGGAAAAAATAAAATTATTAACAATTTGGTCATTAGAGGCTTTGGTGCCATATTGAGGAGTAATTATCAAGTTATCAGGTTGAACCAAATGAATAGTTTTATATCTTGAACATTATTGTTTCTTGTATTTCTAGTAACAGTTTGAATCTTTCATTTTCATTTATTAATTAAACAGATACTTTTTCATTTTCTTTTGTTTGCTATTAGTTTTCTTAATAATATGATGAATCAAATTTTGAAAATTTCTCAGCTGACTGGGAGAGTTGAAGAGAAAAGGAGATGGTCTGAGGGGATTCACCAGGCTGTGGAGGCAAAGGAAGGTTTGAAGATTCAGGTATATATGTGGGTTCTTTGATTTGTTTTCTGTATCATGACACTTCTCGTCATAATTAATTGATTCTAAATTTCAAAGGTTTAAACATGCACAGGCAGATTCTCTTGTTGTGGCACAGATCACATACCAGTCATTATTCAAGCTCTATCCAAAGTTGTCAGGAATGACTGGAACTGCCAAAACAGAAGTAAAGATTTATATAGTTCTGACATTGCATTCAAGTTTAACTATTACAATTTGAGCTTTTATCAGTTCATGATGGCAATATACATCGTTGCAGGAGAAGGAGTTCTTAAAAATGTTTCAGATGCCAGTCATTGAAGTGCCCACAAATCTTCCTAATATTCGAAATGATTTACCAATTCAAGCTTTTGCTGTATGCCATTTAATGGCTTCATAAGTATCTGTAGTTTCAATACAATCATTTTTCCATGACAAAAATCATTATTTTAACAAAGTGTATGATTTTTCTATTAATAAATTGTTCAAGACTGCTCGTGGGAAATGGGATCAAGTTCGCCGAGAAGTTGAATATATGTTTAGACAAGGTCGGCCTGTCTTAGTTGGGACTACTAGGTAAGTATTATGGCTGTAATAATGGATGCTGTCTATCACTGAGATGTGTTTTGCATTCTTCTAAGAACATAAACTTTTGGGGGATTTGATTCTTGACAACCATCTTCTCTTTGTGTTACATTATTATTGAACAAATGGAATTTAATATGCTTAAGTTTTGATGATTATGTGTCTTGGTATCAGTGTATGTCTTTTCAGTGGTATAGTTTTAAATCTTGCTCTTCTTTACCTATCTTTGTTTAAATTAAGCTACCTTTTCCCCATCATCATGATACTTATGTTGTCATTGTTGACTATTTACATTGGATTCTTTACTTATCTGGGATATATATTGCAAATGTTTATACATAAGCTTTCCTGTTCTTATAGTCAAGTCTTGCGACTTTGTAGAATGATTGTCTTTCATTCTCTTTCCATATGCAGTGTAGAAAATTCAGAGCTTTTGTCTGGTCTGCTTAGGGAATGGAATATTCCTCATAATGTTCTGAATGCTAGACCCAAGGTTTGTGAAATTATAGATTGTTGGTACCTTCAAAAGCATATGCTATCTTTTTTTTTTTCCACGACTTAGTGTTTCAACTTGAAAGTTTTGCTTACCTCACTAGCCCTCATCCGCCTCATTTAATGCAGTATGCTGCAAAAGAAGCTGAAGTTGTTGCACAAGCAGGACGGAAACATGCCATTACCCTCTCTACAAATATGGCTGGCAGGGGTACAGATATAATCCTCGGAGGAAATCCAAAAGTAGGTTTCCGAATAAGTTTTTTATTTGTGGCTAGGTTGTGACAACAATATGACCTAGCATACTTTGTCTATGACTGCCTAAATGGTCTAGAAAAAAAAATAATTTCTATTACTTTTTTAAGCAGGTGGTTTTTATTGGCTTAATTATATTTATGGTCCCTCTAAATTGGATTCTCTGATTTGTTTCTACTGAGGTTTTTCGAGCCATTTAATAAAATTTGGTCCCCTTTTCGTTTCTTCTATCCAAACCCCTCAAATTCTCTTTTTCTACTAAAAATATTTACAAATTGAATTGAATTGATTTTTTTTTGTACAAAACCCAGCAGCCAAAATATCAATTTCACCCAAAATAAAAAGATCCTAAATTTCTTTTCATCAAACCCTGGTTCATATCTTATAAAATTCTTCAAATTTCGTTAAGTTTCCACTCAATTTCATATGTTTAAACTTTCACAATATTTCATATCCCAATTCCATTATACACCTCCAAATATTTGGATAGAAAATAATAATTGGAAGTAGAAGGAAATCAATGTGGGTAGGGGATTAGCTCCAAAAAAATTGAGAAACCAAAATTGCACACATTCCAAACTAGACTGAAATAAAGTGCAACTGAGCTGTCACCCCCCACCCATTTGACATGAGTTGGATCTAAGAAATGACTTTATACATTTTCTTCCTTGTCTGTATAGATGCTTGCCAGAGAAATTATAGAGGATAGCTTAATTTCATTTTTGACACGGGAGGATCCAAAAAACATTGAACTTGCAGAGGAAGCTATTTCACAAATGGTAATTATGTCTTTTACCTATTGTATATTAATTTTCTTTATTTAAACTTTCAGTTTTTCAATGAATCTTTTGATATAGGTGCTTCCAAAGATAAAGGTTGGTTCATCATCAATGGCCTTACTGGCTAAGACAACCCTAATGGGTCGGTGGTTCTACTTGAGAAATTTTCTCGTTTCAGATGAAATTATGTTTATTTTCGTCATAATTACATGCTTTTAACTTGTGTTGTATTCTTTGCAACATGAATTATTCAGCAAAATATGTATCCAAAAGTGAGGGTAAAAGTTGGACATATGAGAAGGCTAAATCTTTTATCTTGGAGGCTATTGAAATGAATATTTCATATAGTTTGGAAGAGCTGGAGAAGCTTGCTAATGAAGAATCTGAGGTCTACCCTCTTGGTCCAACTGTAGCACTAGCCTATCTGTCAGTTTTGAAGGATTGTGAAGAACACTGTTTGAATGAAGGTTCCGAGGTAAAAAGGCTTGGGGGACTTCATGTGATTGGTACATCTTTACATGAGTCCCGGAGAATAGATAACCAGGTGGGTACTTGCTAAGAACCCCTTTTCAGAATTAAAAATGTTAAAGCCTAACAAGAGATAAAAGTACACAAGGAGAAAAATATTCTGAATTTCCTCTATTTCTGAAAGCTCATTACAAGCCAAGAACCATGGTATACAAGTGCCTCTCCAAAGGATATTACTCTTTGCACTGTAATCTTCAACAATATTTCCCGAAAGTCTCCTTTCTACCTAAACGATGTTCATTTATAGGGAAAACTGAATCAACTAGCTCTCCTAACTTCCAGTTAAACTGTTACCCTTTGACCCTTTCTTTTTTATGGTTTCCTTAAAGGTTGTTGCTCTGACTTGGTCCTTACAGTACTTAGCATGGTAAAAGTCTAACATTCCAACATGTTTTTTCTGTATTGCTTGCTTTGGATGATTAATGGGTGGGAGATGTCAAAGTCTAGCATTCTTATATAATCCTTGTGAAATCCTTTATTTAATTAGGGAGTAAAGTGTTAAATTGTTTTGAACTGGGAAAAGCTATTTCCCATAAAGAATCCTTACTGTGTGTGATGGCAGAAAGGGGGAACAGTGCCTGCATAATGTGAAGTCTGTTAGAGACATTTAACTTTGGATATAACCATATGTCATTTGATTGTTATTGTTTTCTGAACTTGTGTGTCTGTAACTTCTGCAGACAGATAATTATAGGGCAGATTCTATGATCGGACTCCTTAACTAATTTGGCAATCCATGGCTAATTTGGTTTCAGCTCCAATGATGTGATTCCTTGACTGATTTGGCTATATACAAGGAATTTTTTATATACAGTTACTGTCCGATCATGAATAATGTTAGCTTGGTATCAAAGTGTTATTTACTTGTATATATACAAAAAACATATAGGGTAGACATATTTGAAACATCTAACAAATATTAGCACCTACACGTCCAATAAGATATTATTTGGGCTTCTCGAGAGTTTGGGACAGTATACTGAAGTTCTACTTAGCTATTTTAAGTACCTCAATCATGGAAAACTTATCCTCTTCTCCATTTATTCGTAAAAATATAATTTTTTAGCACGATTGTTCTCACATCTTGTAATAATCTTTTATCTAGCTGCGTGGCAGAGCAGGAAGGCAAGGGGATCCAGGATCAACACGATTTATGGTCAGGTAGTGATCGTACACTTTCAATTCTCAATCTTACTCATAGGCAAACTGTCGTTTTGATTATTGGGTGCTGTAATTGTTTTTTGGATGATGTGATAAGTGCATGTTTGGTTTGACATTGAATTAATTAAACGTGATGTGATCCACATTCAAGCTGAAACTACTTTCAGTAGCTCCCATTTTTTACATCTCAAACGTGGATCCAAGGTTTCAAATGCCAAACCACACACACTGATATTGTAAATTGAAGACAAAATGAATACATGGCAACAAGGCATTGGAAAAGGGAAGTGTTATAATCTTGTAGATGTGTTAGAATCCTATAGATATATAGTAATTAATGATATTATGATCAATTGATGATATTAGGAATATTATGGAATTTTTGTTGCTCCTCTCTCTGATGTGTTCTAAGCACACAAAAATTATATGCATTCTCAGTTTCTCTCTTTTCAATATGATATTTAGTCTAATGAGAAGGGAACCCTAATTCATGTTTTTCTTGTGGACCCACTACTCATAGGTGTAAGTTTCTTGAAACTTGTATTTCTCTTTTTCCCTTGTGTTTCATTGTTCACCACAGCCAGTGTCACTGTTCCTAGCCGACAACTTTTTGGCGAGCTTTTTCTGGCTGACAATCACAATCAGTGGCATCACCTTGTTGTGCGACAATTAAGCCCAACAACCACTCTTCCATAGAATGACTCACCCTCATGCCACCAAACCCCTCATCGTATCTCAGTGCTGTGTTTCGGTGGTCATCTAATATTGGGGTAGAGAGAACCGTGCTCTCTCTGTTTTGTTTGCAGCAAGACATTTTGTTTTAAGTTGGGAAAATTAGGGTAGACACTGCAGTTCTTTTTTAAGTAGGAGTGTATATCTGCAGTTTTTTTTTAAGTTGGGTTGCATATGTTTTTTTTTTGGTTGGGCTGTAGTTTTTTTTAGTTAGGCTACAGTTCTATTTTAGTTGGAGTGCATATGTGCAACAATATTTGGGATACTTTGTAGCATTTACTAAATGTGGTTGTTTTAGTGTTGTGCAATTAATTACTTTGAATAATTTTATTATTAATTTTTTTTATCTGAAGTAAACTCTTGCGAGTCTACGAGTCGAGTTTACAAAGCTCTCACGAGTCTACATAGACTCTCGAGTTTGATAACCTTGGTCATTAAATTTTCTGATTTATTTCTGGGCTGATAATGAACACTTTTGTTTCAAGAACAATTTTGTTGGTTGATATAAAATCTGAAAGGAATTGGAAGGTCAAATTAAAATTTCTTTCTATCTGTGCATTTGAAGTTTCAATATACTTTGTTTTTTATTTAACTATTGATGTATAAATTTGGATTGATGTCTTAATTTTGGCTTAAAATGGAAAAACCTTGAGTTTTATGGATGAACTATTGAATACTATTTTCTTCTTAGTACTGAATTTTGAGGGGAGCAGGATTACTGGGTGTGGTTTACTAATAAAGTGATGTCAGTTAGTTCTCACACTATCTCATCATGGTATAGCTTGCAGGATGAGATGTTTCAGAAGTTCAATTTTGATACTGAATGGGCTGTGAGACTCATCTCAAAGATTACAAATGATGAGGATTTGCCAATTGAGGGTGATGCCATTGTAAAGCAGGTTATTATCTATTTATTATTGAAATTATTATGTTTGATAAGTAAATATTTGGTCTAAGAAGAATTTAGGGTGTTTAATCATTTTCTTGTTTTTTAGTTTTTAAAAGTAATTTTATAAACTAGTTTTCAAAAACTAAAAATTAATTTCTAGATTTTAGGAATGGGGAAAGAAGACGGGATAGTGCAAAGAAGTACATGAATAATAGAAAACCGAAAGTAGAAAACCAAAATAACTTATAAGATTTTCTAGTTTTTTATTTTATTTTAACAACTGAAAGAAAGAAGTATTACTTCTGAAAACAACTTTCAGAAGCTATTCATCAAACCATTTTTTTTTCTTGTTTTTAAAATCAGAAAACTGTTTTCAAGAATTGGAAACAAACAGGCCCTTAACTCTGCTTTTCTCCTCTTTTGTTTCTCTTTTTTCATGATAAATTTCTTCTTTATTAACCAATACAATAAAATATTGATTGTTCTTCTATTTACATACTTTCTTTTCCATGTGGTCTCTTTTCCCATCTTTTTTTATTCATGTGTCTGTCATATGCTGTGCTTAAAGAGTTTCATCTTTCCAATGCTTTTTTTATAGCTTTTGGCGCTGCAAATCAATGCAGAAAAATTCTTCTTTGGCATAAGAAAGAACCTCGTTGAGTTTGATGAAGTATTGGAGGTATGTTTCGATTACTTAGAGGTGTTTCAAAAACACACATTCCAGCGAGGTTATGCAATTAGTTAGATGTTGTCTACTATAAGTAATAACTTCTATTGTCATATTCTATATTGATTCAACTTAGGAAAACTGAAATTATGAATACTTTCTGGAATGAAACAGACTTTTATTCCATGGCAAGCTTTGTTCAATTATTAAGAATGACTTGCAATAGTATCAGTAGTAGTCAATACCATGCGATAGCACTGCAATCACAGTCCACAAGAAACAATGAAAATGAAGTTGATAAAAGAATAAATGCATTAAAGAAGATCAAATTGAATTAAGATGTGGTCTCATATTAGAATAAGAATTACAAGAAAAAAGGAGGAAGAAAACAAGCATAAAAAAGAGATCAAATTTTAAATTTGAAATTCAAATTGAGCCTTTAGGGATATTAAGGCAAGGAAGAGTGTTGAGAATATATGCCTAAATATCTGGAATTTGAACTAGTTTTTAGGAGTTTTTTTTTTGTAATGTTTCAATTTTAAAAACATTGCTTATTTAAAAGAAAGATATCATATTATTTTTTAGATTTAGGAAGTTAAGATTGAAATATTGTTAGTATTTGATTTTTGTTACATTTTCTCTTTCTATATATAGAGTCCTTGTATTAAATTATTGTTGAAGCTCCTTCACATAATATATCTCTTATCCTTCTAAAATATAAAAACCAACATTATTAATCATATGTTAAACTATTATAAAACTATAAAGTACTCTACAATATTTAAGAGAGAAATGCTAAGAACACAATCTTTTGAATACACTTTCTTAAATTTATTAAAAATCACAATTTTGAGGGTCTCACTTATTTAACGAGTCTCACTCGTGATTTTGTAGTTTTCAATCAATTTTAACCAATAGTAGAAAGTGTGATATTTACACTAACGTATCAATATAGCTAAATTTATGAATAAAAAAAATGTAATTATTAAGTAGAATTAATATATAATAATAATGGGAACTGGTATTAAGTTATTGAACAGACTAATAGTCTCACACCCACAAGACAGGATACCTTGTGTCAAGAAAATTCAATTTATACCACTTAATAACTTTTTATAATCAATCTAACAGTCAAACCATTGACATTATCTTTGTGTTATTAAGTATGTCAATTTTCACCTGAATTGGACATTTGTTGGTATGATATCTAGCAATGAACATTTATTTGTATTTTAAATAGCACATTATCTCTAAAATTGAGGTATTGCATGAAGTAATAATCAGCTTTTAATTTGAATGAAACTTTGTGAACTTGATTTGCTTTACAAAAATTTCGTTTTGAAAGTTGGATTTTTTAACTTCATGTTCTATAGACAATTATTAACATGTGTAGGTGCAAAAGTTTTCACTTGGTGTCAATTGATCCGGCAGACTGCTATTGACTACTGTAATAGCATCATCTTCTCTGAAATATAAAACAGATACAGGGTTCAACACACATTTTCCTTGGCACACTTTGTCACTTGATTTCATTTTGCTTCTTCTTGCCAAATCCCCGAAAGGAATCTATAGAAATTGATCAAATTAATTAGTACAAACCAAACACTCTGAAAATACAAAAAATAGTTTATTCCAAAGGAATCACAAATGGGCCCAATTTCAGATTTCGATCTACATGACATATATATCAGCTGAGAGAAAGCAATATGGGCCATCTAACCTGCAGAATGTCATTAGTATTATAACAGAATGTTTTGACCTTAGAAGAAGCTTTAGAATTCCAAGTTGGCACATCCAAGGCAAGCTTGTGGGAGAAGGTTTGAGAAACTAAAAGTAATATTGGAAAAAGAACAGTAGAATTTTTGGTTCGTATTCTCATATCAAGATTAAGAAAGAAAAGAGCACAATCAAGTAAGGCCAAGAGGGGCTGAAGTTTATTAGCTTATCTATCATATTGGGTTATTAAAATATGGAAATTCCAGGATCATGTAAAGTAAACAAATCTTTGATAGGAGAATTGTGAGCAGTAATGGACATAGAAATCTAAGAAGGGACATCACTCTTACTCCCAATATCTAATTTTTGAGCCATCTCCTGTTTATAAAGTAACCAGAATCTAAAATTAAAATATCATTGAGAAATAAATTTCTGAGGACTTTATGTGAGTCACATTCACGAACGTTTAACTGTGGATATATATATATATATATATATATATATATATACACACACACACATATATCTCAATTTTTTAAAACACTTGTTAGATTAAACTTGAAAGTAGGCGAGCATGCTCTTTTGTCGTTGAATAAAAAGTCACCCATCTATCTAGAACAGAATTGTAAGTTGTCTTCAAGTCTGCAAAATCATTATCAACTAATTTGTTTTTGTATTATTCTTTTTTAAGGTGCAACGAAAGCATGTTTATGATCTAAGGCAATTAATCCTGACAGGAGATGATGAAAGCTGTTCCCAACACATACGCCAGTGAGTGCCTTTAAATTTCTCAATCGTTGCTGTTAGGTTTAAGCACATATATGATGAGTAGTTTAAGCTATTATTACTGCCCTGTAGGTGACTGTAAAGTATTAATTAGCTCTAAAGTAGATGATTCTGTTTTGTAATTAATACTGTATATAGCTCATCTTGTAAACCTATAGTTCACTGCTAGCCTTCTTCTAAACCTATAGTGCCAAGCTGCCTGCTATCTTGTGCCTATCCCATTTGATAATGTCTATCAAAGGTTATTGGAATGCCACCTTAATTGTGGTCATCCGTAACCGACCTTAGTTGCAGCCTCTTTGGAGGCCTCCTTAATTGAAATTTCAAAAAGCAGTGTTTAGTTCCATATCAACTAGAGACATGACATGAATAGAGCTTATAAAGCTTGAACACTTCTCATCTTGTAAATCAGTGTTTTAGGGCTGAATTAAATCTTAAGTCCAAATTCTATGTTGGAATCAAGTCTTATTCTGGATCCACTGTTGCCAACTACATTGCCACACTCTAGGCATGTAGCCTAGGTGGGTGTGAGGAGTGGGGGAATGTTGGAAATTTTCCTTAATTGTGGTCACTCTGATCCAGTATTAGCTGTGGCCTCTTAGGGAGTTGCCTTAATTGTAATATCATGAGTGGCGTTGAATCTCACATCAACTAGAAATATGGATTAAAATTCAATACAGCACATGAATTTTGTCCAGTCTTCACATTATAAGTTGGTTTTGTAAAATTGAGTTAGACTCTAAAGTCCAAATTCTGTGAGGGATGATGAATCTTGTTCTGCCAGGGAATCCCAATTATGTTCTACTGTTATTTATACTGATAGGTATGAGGCCACATCACTTTTATCGTTTTAATTTTTAGCTATTTTTCAGGTTCTTTTATTTTTAGTTTAAACTTTAATGGCCCTTGTGTTTCATTCTATTTGTTGAAACAATCTTGCATTTTGATGTCTTATTTTATTATTCAATATTAGGATGAAATTCATTTGAGGAATGGTCAGACTCAATCTTCCCAGCTAAATATCTATTCCAAGTCTTTACTATTTCTTTGGAGCATGAACAATTTCAGTTCTTGATATGAATCACTACCCTGGCCTGAAACAGTTATTTCTTTTATGTCCTTGCTTTTCGCACTATCCTAATTATAATTTCGTGTATTCATTAAAAACCTAAGTTCTAACCATACTCTACTAATATTGTCTTGATACTATCATACTATGATATAAATTATAACTTTACCTTCAGAGTCTGAGTTGGGGCTCAATAAGTAATATAAAATGTGAATTAATCATATAATGCACAAGAGTTAGCAGTGTTGGACCTTTTCTTTCAGCTTATAAGTTATAACATAATAGTATTAATCATTTATCAGAAAAAAAACTACTGTTAGTGATCCTGACCTGCCTAGAAAAGGATGCTGAATTAGCTTGGGTCTTTTACTTACTAGGGTGTTGACTGTTAAGAATGAAATAAGAATTATTGACTTTTGCTCACCTTTTGTGATTGGGGTTTATTCTTATGAAATTATATTTTCTTTTCTACTGCTCTTTCCTCCCTTCTTAGATTTGTGTGTACTGCTTATAGGTACATGCAAGCAGTGGTTGACGAGATCGTCTTCAATAATATTGATCCAGTGAAGGTGGTTCAACCTTTCCTCTAGCATTTTGTATATCTCTATTCATGAATTCCTTTAATCCATTGCTTTCAATGGATTTTGTAGCATCCACGTAGCTGGGGTTTGAGTAAGCTCTTGAAAGAGTTCGTGACTGTTGGTGGAAAGCTGTTGCATGGTAGGCTTGTTTGCTACAGCTATGACCCTTCAATTTGATCTACACAAATATCTCTTTACTTTCTGTGTTTGGCTAAATCAACTTTTACTTTTTCTAAAGATACGCTCAAATGTTTCTGGCAGAATCTTTTGGAGGAATTAGTGATCACACTTTGCTTAATTCACTTGGGCTACTGAATGATGTGAGTTCAGTTGATATTGTAAACTTTTCTCTTCCAAATATGCCAGCACCTCCAAATGCCTTCAGGGGAATACACAGGAAGAGCTCATCATTAAGACGATGGCTTGCTATTTGCACAGATGATTTAATTGGGTAAATTACTTAATTTACTGTGGATTATAGAAGTTTAATGGAGTTCTAGTACTTACTGATCATTAGCAAAATGTAGGAATGGGAAGTACCAAACCACTTCTAATCTTCTTCGCAAGTATCTTGGAGATTTTCTGATTGCTTCTTATTTAAATGTTGTTGAAGAGTCTGGTTATGATGAGAGACATGCAAAGGAAATTGAGGTAAGATATTCTATTCAACTATTTTTTCTTGAAATTGAATATTTTGATTGTTGTCGGTATATTTACTAACGCCAAAAATGGCTGCAATCGTACAGAAAGTTGTGTTAGTACCGTACTCGGATCATTTCATTTCAGTGCAATTGCATCCAAAGATTTCAAAACCAATATTAAAACATAATACTTAGTGCGCTCCGATCCTGAATATAAGTGACTTCTAACATAATCACATGGACCAATAAAAATAATTAATTCAGTTGATTTTCTTTAATTTTTAAAACAGTGTTACCAACTTACAAATTTACCTAATGACTTAAAATCATCTTCTTGTTATTTATTAATAAAACAAACACATTCTTAATATTTACTAGGAACAAAGACGGAAAAGAAATTCAATGCTTCATAGAAACTATAAAATGCCTTGTAAAAAGGACTACCTATTTCTTTTACACTATGCTTTAAACTTTTATATTAAGGATCAGAGGTAGTATCTCCATGTTAGGATTAGTCATAACATAACCACTTCTAGTAGAAAAAAATTAGAAGAAAAATTGAAATGAAGAAGCTAAAAACTAATTTATGCACAAGTTAATTTTTGAAACTTTTTTCTAGATTTTCTCTAAAATCTGATTTTTAACTTACGCTTAAGCTAAGCTTTTGGTAAACCTGTTTCATTTTTTTTTTCAAGTGTTTCAAGATAAATTTGTGCAAACAGATCCTACGTACTATCAGCTGCAACTAGGCAATGAAAAATTGAAAATAGGTTCTAAAGAACCATTTTGATATAATGACCTAGGACGGAAATTAACATAGAGCCCTTAGAAGTTAGAACAATAGTTTACCTTAAGTTAAGAGGAAATGAAGTGAGGGTGCCTTAAGTTTTACACCATTTGCTCATCAGTATTACCTACTGTTTTTCTATCCTAAACATCTACACCGTAAACACAAGGAAATTTTGATTTTTGACAATTACTTGGAGATATTAGATTTACAGAGTTATGATCCAACATCTGTACTGTTGGGAAATGATGCTGCAATAGTAATCCTACCGTCCTACACAGTCATTGCCTATCCTTTAAAGTAGAAAAGGAAATAGAGTCTTGCTACAGAACTAATGAATAAAACTATCCCAATGGTTGTTAGTAATTAGTATTTGATACTTTTTTTTCACTGTGATGAATGCTCCTCCCTTTCTATTGATTTAAGGGGATCTGTATACGAACATTACGCTCTTTCCTTTGCAAATTTGGACAACCTTTTGTGTTTTGTCCAAATGGTAAATTTTGCATTGATACCATATGCATTGTAAGATTATTTTCTATTACATGTTTTGGCTCACTGTATTCTAGTTGCTGCTTGTTATGTCTAGTGAGTTTTCAGTTTCTCTATCTTAAAAAAAGTAAAATATTTATTTTATTTAATATTTTTTGTTACAGAGAGCTGTTCTTTTGCAAACTCTTGATTGTTTCTGGAGAGATCATCTTGTAAACATGAATAAACTCAGCTCTGCGGTAATATTCCTTTTGCTCTCATAAATATTTGGGCTTTCTTACCAGCTAAAGGCTTATCTCAGAGTTGTGACAGGTGAACATTAGGAGCTTTGGCCATAGAAATCCTCTTGAAGAGTATAAGATTGATGGTTGTCGGTTTTTTATCTCAATGCTTAGCGCCACTCGGAGGTTAACTGTAGAAGCACTGCTGCGGTATTGGACATCTCCAATGGAATCCGAAGAACTATTTTTATCATGAAAGTTGATAGTTCAAGAAAATTCTGCAAGGCCAATTTTTTGCACAATGCTAATGTTGTTTCAACTAGTCAATTGGTTTACGTGGTGTAGATGCTTAAAAGTTACATGGCTTTAGGAGCACAGGTTCCTTCATCTCCCAGCAGTGTTATCCTTCTCCTGCTTTGTCAAAATTACAAGGAATATACCTGGAGATGCTCACTAAAAAATCGTCTGTTGTCATGAGCGTACACCTTATTACATAGGTATCACGAGATAAAAAAATTTAATTTCTGCTTTGCTTGAGGCTTGGAGAACGGTCTTAACTTTTTCCCCCTTCCCATTTTTGACAGGCGAAGCAATCAAAGAAGCCGATCCTATTTATTTCAATGCTTTTGCTTAGTTTACATGATTAAAATGAGGTTTGCATGATGGACTGATGGTGCCTGGAGCTTAGCAAGAGCTATGCCTAATACGGACCAAATGTCCTTCCCATCCAATTTGTTCTTCCATAAAGAACACCAGGCTATTTATGTTATGCACAATCCAGCATATTATTTTTTTCTTTGGCATTGGTCATTGTGGATCATGTTTTATCCCTGAGGGTTTATACAAAAAATTACAGAATGTAAAACATTAAGCATCTATAATGTGTATAATATAATGAATTACATTTGCAGTTCATTCATTTTTCTTTTGAAAGATTATTTCTCTTCTGCGCTACAACTAGAGGCGCGCGCCTCTTGTATCCCTGTCATAAACCATTTTTTTATCCTTAAAGTTAAATAACAGCTGACTGTTGCGTTCTGGCTCGGGCTGCATATTAGAGATAGAGATGTATACAGGAAGTATTAATTACCCTTTTCCATTATTTATTTTAGGAACTAGTCTGTAGGTCACGAGGATTAAAAATTGAAAAATCAAAGTTATGCACAAGAGTAATGTGTGTAGCAACATCACAATAGCTTCAAAACATTTATCAACTTATTTTTTACTTCGTTTTTATTTGGAAAATATCAATATGATTTTTACCCTGTAACATTATTTAGTTATTTTAAAAAATTTGGTCTTATTTTCGCCTTCAGTAAAATTGTCCTTTAATATGGTTTTTATCACCTCATTAATTGAATTATAGGACGTGACAGCGATGGTGATTTTTTACCTGCTCTAGCGTGGATGCTGGATGACTTAATTGAGTAGGGAGAAATAGAAGTGAAATTCATTAAAATGTGGGACTCTTTAACTGCAATAACTTGAAAAGCTTGTGTGGGTTTGTTAGGATAGCGATTGGGTTCATGGTGTAGCAATGCGAGCCTTTAACTGCATTGAGTTCATTAATGGTACTATCATCTGATCAATGTCTTTTAGTTTGTCTTACTTATTCCGCTGTTTGTTTTTCCTTTGGCATACATGCCAAGCATCCAAACGGATAAGCAACAATCTGTTGCTAAAGGCTAAATGTCTGGTCATATTGGATACAAGATGCTGTTAATGGTGACATCAAGTAGGTGGTAGCATCTTCAATAGGGGGATATGCTTAGTCTTCAATCACACTTGTTTCGTGAATAGGTGTCCTCAATATGGTTTGTGGTGGTAGCAAGTGGCTAGTGCTATGCTATATCACAAATGACCTAGTTGTGGTCACTGCTGCTATACCAGTTGTTACTTGTCGTGGTGGTTATTCCCAATGTCTCATACAGAAATTTAAGGTGTCCCACAAACCCTAAACTTTAATTATATATAAATAAGAAATTATCTTAGGTATGAGAAAGAATCAAATTACTCTAAAAATAACTGTCTTAGTTATTTTTCATCTTTGATTTTTTGTTTCTTTTTGTTCCTGCTAGGGAGATGAGACCTAGAGAACTATTAAAGTCTTCGTCTTCCTCCTTCAGCCAGGCAGGTTGCTAGGTGCTTGGCTGTGGTCCTTCTTGTCTTCGTGCTTCTCCTTCGACTCTCAGTCTCGGGTGATGGGGTACCTGCGGAAGACACTTTGACGCTCAAGTCAGTAAAGCGGGTGATCGGTATTCGGGTAGGTGATTGGAATGTGTGCTATTTATATTATTTTAATTGGCTTATCTTATTGGGCCTGATTAGTGGAATGAATCGCACTTATGGATGTATTACCTAATCCTTAATGACATATTAACTTCACTGACCTTGGTTTGAGCATTAATGGATGGATGTGTCGGTCGGTCGGACCGTTCGTGGTGGTTTTCATGGTCTCGACCAGGTTTTCCTGATCTCTGTCAAGGAGACCGAATCTCGGTGAGGGAGACCGAATCTATGTGAGGGTGACCGAATTTCGGTCTCTTACACTTTTAATGTGACATTTAAACTTTTAATGTGACATTTAAAGAGAACTTATTTTTTTCATCCTTACTTTTTTTTAATTGAATGTTTAAAGATTATTTACTAATTACGTATAAAAATTGGAATTTAATGTAATTTGATAGCTTAAAATTAATTTAATTTTTTTTAAAACATATCATATTTTAAAGTAGAAAAGGTTATAGACTCACAAAATAATTAAAAGATATTTGTACTTATCTCGTTATAAAGATATAAATGCAATCGCAATACTTATTAATAATTTATTAAATAAGTTGTAAATAAGGTTCTTAGGTTCCATTTTTTTTTTCATAGATGCATTTTAAGTATTTTTTTAGTCTATTGTTTTTTCTTACTTTAAACTAAATTTCTTTTTTAAAATTTCCTTTCTAAAAAATAATGAATAAGTAAAATATCTCAAAAAAAATTGATCCTATACAACTCTCTTATTTGTCAAAACGAAAATTTGTTGGATAAAAGGTAAAATTAAGAAACTAAAATATCATTTCCAACATAAATAATATATTGATGTAAAGAGATGATTGATTACGCGAAGCAAATATGGATAATAAGTAGAAGGTAAAGATAAATAGTTTGAGTTCACATATAAACTTTATATTATAGTGTTTGATGGACGATTAAAAAGTTTTGGACAAATAAAGATAAAAGTGATGGTTTAAAACAATTGAAAGACTTTTTTTTATCGTTACAAAAATAGTAAGTGAAATACAAATTAAAAAAAAAATATGTCTTACAAATTAAAAAAAAAATATGTCTAATTAAAAGTGAAAAAGAATACAAAGACAGTATTCATATTTTTGGATAATTTTTTTACCATATTTTAAATTATGGAAACAATTTATAGTCTTGAAGCAGATTGTATTTGTACTGTACTTAAGAAAGTTTAAAATGTTTGTGGAGTGAACTACCCAGTACTATACGTGGATCTATCCTTAGCCATTGGGTGTTGCATGGAGAATACTCATATATACAATATATAGTTATGTGATAATTTAATTATGTTTAGAATTTCACTTAAATAATATGTAATTTTTGTATTGTTAATTGGTAAAGTAAATATTTAAGTATGATTGAAGAAGTGCATTTAGGGTGGGTAGATGTTTTCCTTTTTCTATTTACGAGTAAGAAAAATATATTTAATATTTATATGGATAAAAAAAAATCATAATAAAGTCATCGATATGTTGAATAACGTATTTGTTGGGTATGAAGTAAAGACCAATTGGGTTGGACTGACAAGACACCATGTTTAGTGAGTGTGTTTAATCATTGTACATAGTTGAAGCGTAGTCGAACATTGTTTCGTGACTTTAAGTGGGAGATTGTTGGGTATGAAGTCATGATCAATTGGGTTGGGCTTACTAGACATAATGTTTAGTGAGTGTGTTGAATCATTGTGTCTCTTTTATAATATCTATTTAAAGAGATCATTGTACTTGTAATTGGGGTGCAACAGGATAGAAATGAGAACTTAATAGTTGTCCGTGTGGATGTAGGTTGCAGTTGACGATCGAACCACCTTAAATCTTGTGTCGTTTATTTTTCTGAATTGGTTCGTGATTGTGTGTTGCTTCCGCCATCAGTATTTGGATTTCAAATATTCGATTACCATTTTGAATCAAAGAGATTGTGTATGGAAATGAAAAAAATGCACTATGTAGCTGAATCAGACTTGACTTTTGGCAGTGAGAGAAAAACAAAGATTGTTTATGTCCCTATTAAGTATATTAGCTAGTTGAAGAAGCAATGTAAGTCTCTTAACATCATTAATCCTAATTTAATTTATTTGTCATTCATGTTATCCTTAAACAAACATTAAGATCATGTTAAGGTCTTGTTTGTCAACATTTAATTAATTGCTTATCCAACTAAACTAAACAGAGTATAGAGGTGCTAAATGATCTCAGTTCCGTGTTTAAACTTTCATTCCTAATCATCTCATAATCAAATTCTAAAACATACAATCACTGAAATAAATTAAAACAAGTAGCGCTTATATAAGATAAGCTCTAATATAAATAAACTAAATTATGAAGATTAATTACTAATTAAGGAATGACGTATGGAAGATTTGTGAAATCTGATTTTGAAAATAAGTTTTCCTGCACTTGGTGTTTTTCTTATTCACGCTGATGTGAAGAGATTCTTGGCACCTATATAATTTATAATGAAAAATAAACTATCAACCTATAGCTATATTAAATGTTTAACCATTTTCACTTTATGGAGATTATGGACTAAATCATAAATGAAGAGAAGTTTTACTGTCAAAATATGATATTGTGGAATAGGATTATACCCATGAAACAATCATGGTGGTGGCGTTACTTAATAAAAGTAGTTAAACAAGATACTTGGTTTGATAGGAATATAGGGTGGAAAGTGATTTAGAATTTGTCCAACATTACAATTTAATGAAACTATTTTTTAGTTTCACCTATTTCACTTAAATAAAAATAGAATTTGGCAAATAATATGGTGTATTTGAGAACATAAAAATAATATAATATTTAGATAATGGAAAGTATTTGAGGAAATTTTTTATAGGACTCAATTGAAATCTTGGATGAAAAATAAACTTTCTAAGTTTAGTTACTCTTCTACTTATTGAAATTATTGAAATATTTATTTGATGATGATTTTTTTTTAAGTTAAACACATAAATAATGTTTGTTTTGTAAGAGATTCTGATATTTTTAAAATATCTCTTATTTATTTATATTTTTTATATAAAAAAATTACACATCTTTATCATAACCTAAATTTATTGTAAATTTAAGTTTTTTTTTAATAAGTAACGGATGTGTTAAAAATATGTATTGATGTAATGAGATTCTCACTGTCCATTTCTTATTGCCAATTCTTATTGTATATTTAAAATAATAAACGATAAGAATAGACATAAAATAAATAACACACGATCAAAATGAGGAACAACAACAATCACTGTGTAATAAAATTGAGGTGGAAAATGACAAATAACAATAGACAGAAAATAAACACAAATTTTTGGAATCCATCTCTTTTTTTTTTTTAATATTTTAAACCAAATGCGCAAAAGAAGCAACAAAAGTGATCGTCCCAGAATTAATAGCAATCTATAAAATGTCAACTTAAAAAAAAAGTGTTAGAATATTATGTCCTAGATAGCATGATTGTTCATGAACCAACACATCTCCAAATTGAGCCAAGTGTCGATTAATGGCATGCTAGAACTTTACTGTCCAAATCTAACCTCTTGATGGGTCACAAACCATTTGGGTTAGGCCATACTTTATTAAAAATCAATAAATTAAATTGACTTTTATATAGCACAAGTTAACAAAATATTTGTTAATATAAACTAAAAAATATATAATATATAATGTGTACTAATTGAAATAAGATAAAGTACATCAATTATAAACAAGAGGCAAGAATTATAAACCAAATTGAATGTACATAAAATATTAACCTTAGAATGGGCATTACCTACACCTGTAGAATTGAATTATTATTGACTACAGTCATAAGTAATTAAGAATGTTGTACCGTTATTCTAAGAAATAAATAAGGTTGTATTTATTAAGAAAAAAAAACTGCTTCTTCCTGAAACAAAATTGAATGAATCGAGATAAATAAATAGAATATAGCTACTAAAGTTATTGGTGGCAATGGTTATCGGTTTTAATATTTTTAAATAAGTTCTTATATTTAATAAAATTCTTCTTACAAATATTTTGTCGGTCTTAATAAATTTAATAAAAAAAATCGTAATTTAAATCTTCTAAATAAAAAAAACGCAATCAAAAGAGAAATTACTACTAAAAAGTCACTCAAATTTATGACGAGATATAAAAAAATTGAATGATAATATATAACATGGGACTGTGTCTTGGCTTTAAAAGAGGCCTGACTTTTTATTCATTCAAAAGTATGTAAAAAAACAAAGAAAAGGTGAATAATAATCAAACAATTAACTTTTCCAACTCATTAAATGAAACATGATCTGTTAAAAATAGGTACAAGAGAAACAGAATATTAATTAAAATATACTTAAAAACTAGATGAAAATTATTAAATAAAAATTAATTTTAAAAATGAAAATTAGTTAATTAATTAATTTAAATATTATTTTAAAATTTTAAAATTATTATTATTTAAAATAATTTTTATTATTTAAATTTTAAAGTTGATAGTTAAAATTAATTAAATATTAATTTAAGAATTATTTATATCAATAATTTTTTAATCTAATATTTAATTTAGTTAAAATCGTAATTAATTTTTTCTATCTTTAAATTTAGTATTTATTTAATAATTTTTTAGGATGAAGATTAAAGTTTAATGATACATAATAACTAAAATAAATGTGGTATTAATTAATTATATTATAGTTGACCTTGAATAAATAAGTGTTTAATTTTTTTGTAGAGTTATTAAATGACAGTGAAAATAAATTGTTATGAAGAAGCATTATAGGAGAAGGTAGAAAAAAAGAAAAAAAAATGAGATTTAAGATGGAAAAAGAAATTACATAGGTGAGTTGGTGTGGTGTGGTTTCCATAATAGAAGAGACAAAAAAAAGTGAGAGAAAAGGTAGTTAAGCAGCTATAAGCTATGCATGGATTAGTTAGGTTTACATAATTCACCCCAAACTCTCTTCACATCCAAACCACTTAATTCAATCAAAAAACCAACCCTTCTTTTACTAATATTCTCAAATATCAACAAATAACACTTTAATATCTTAAATTTTATAAATAATTAATAATTTTTAAGTAATTTATAAATTTGGGTTTTTTTTAATTAAATTCCTATACAAAATTTATTTTATTAAATATTTAAAATATTTTTTTTATCGAAGTATTTTACAATTTAATTTTTGTCATCAATAAGATTACTTAAATTATTTTTATATTCTCCACAATGAAGGTCTTTAATTTTTCTCTTGCTTGCTAATGAATTGGTTTTTGAAAAGGAAAAGAATTAGTTGTAAGTTAAAGAACATTGAAGAACTAAAAAGCTAGTTGATTGGTGAATTGAATACAAAAAGACAAAAATAATAATCACATTAAAGACAAAAATAATAATCACATTGGAGACAAAAATCAAACACTATGTTTAAATGAAAATAAAAAATATTTTAAATATTTAATAAAATAATAGAGACTGAGTTGTAAATAGTCAAGTTTATTACATAATTAAAAATTAATTAAACTTTGAAATAAAAATTGGTTTTTAAACAAATATTTAAATAAGTCTTATACCTTCGGCCGGGGAAATAAATTTAAAATTACATTCATTTCAAGAGACTAAAAGTACAGTCAAATCAAACTTGATTTATTTATTAAAAAATTAAACTATCAAATATAAAGTTTAATTCAATATTATAATATCAACTTATAAAGTTTAATTTTATATTTATTTATATATTATAAAATATCATAATTTTTTAGTTGATATAAGATTGTAACTAATTTCTATAATGCTAGTAAAAAATTTAGGGACAATTGTTTTTACATTTTCAACACTGTTATTAACTTCTTAATGTAAATTATTTCGAGGTAGTATTTGTAACGTTGGAAAGATACATGTGATTTCCAAATATATGTTATTAAATAAATAATTCTTACTTCTTCCGTTTTTTTTCAAACATTCAATATTTTAGAAAAAAATTATATTTTGATTTTTGTTGTTCAAATTTTAGATTTTTTCAATACTTTCCGTGTAAATTATATTATAATATAGTAATATCTACCTCAGCGACGATGAGTCAATATAAAATATTTTAACATCTTGACTTACACTGAAAATTCGTTTGCCACTTAAAAAAAATACAATGATTTATTCTAATAGTTTTCTTACTACAAGTATCCTGAAGGTCTAAAGTTTGGATTAAGAACAAAAATCAGGATACCAGGATAATTGGAGGAGGCTTTGGAGGAAAGGGATGTTGTCTGAGTTCTTATTTGAGTAAATAAGGTTTGAATCATGCTGAGCGGAAGATTTTTGTCATGGGAGTAGAGGAAACTAAGAGGAATAAAATGTTGCAACAAGGTGAAGATCTATTAGGTAGGTTTAAGCACAACATGGACCTTTCTTGGTTATGTGGTTCATTATGCACAAATCTCTTAAAGAGAATGAAAGAATTCATTACGGTGTAGCAGACTAGCATAGAAGAAGTATTAGAGTAGTCGTTTAGATTGCTTTTGATGTTGCTTTACACATAAATGACTAGGTAATAGGCACTAGGAATGTTTAGATATGCTTTTAGTCTTTGCTTAGATGGTGTATCTTTGGTTTGTAAGACTTATAACATATGGTACTTTTGTAAAAGGATTAAAACATTCCTGAAATGCTCTATTTTAATTAATTTTAGTCTTTACTGATAAAAAAATGAAAATCAATTTTGTGTGAAAGTATGAGACGAAAAACATATTTAATTAAAATTTAAAATAATATTAATTATTTGTATTGTATTTTTTATTTAGACAAAAAAAATCTTAGAATACAGGTGAAAAAAAGAAACGAGGAGTATTTAATAAATGAATATAGTTAATTAAATTTGTTAAAAGTTAATAATATAGAATTAAGGAATGAGTTTAGGGTGGTATAGTATAAAGAATATTAGTAGGGTTGAAAGTGGTGAGAGTTAATAATAGTATAGTCTGGATTTTGATAAACAAAAGAGTTGACCTTATTGTGTGGACCAACAGATATGAATTGTTTTGTAGTTTAATTGGATTTCCAATGAGAATATAGTTAAAGATGAGTTGAGTTAAAAAGTTATTATAAAGTAATAAAATGAGACATTTCCTGTATCATACCATCTTCTCCCTGCTAAAAAGGTGGCTATAACACCGACCAGGCAACGACTTTGGTGTAAATAAACAATTCTTTATCACATCAGAAGCAACTGCTGAAAACCATCTTTTACCAATGAAAAGAAAAGGTATATTTCATGAAGATGGGGAAGAAGAAGGCATAATAATTAATAAAGTAATTAGTTAGTTAATTGAATAAGAAAATAATAGATGAAGATAATGTATGTGCATATTGAGGGACCCTAGAGCAATTGTTTTGTGATCCTGATTGTGGTGGGTGGGTGGCTTGTGAGGGACACTATTACTCAGCACCATGTGTTCACAGTTTCATCTTCTACCATCACAATGAGGGAGATCTTGAAATAGAAGCTAGGTCTTCAAGGGAATCCAATTATCACACAAATTTAAAAAGTGCCATGCAAATACAATGCATCCATGTAACCCTAGACACACCCTCATCTCTTCCTTACACTTTGTCTTGGGGGAATGTATTCTACTTCTTTCAATGCATCACTCTCTATTATATATTTATTATTTGTAATATTCTTTTTTCTTATATTAAAAATTGAACTCTAGGTCTAACTCAATCTTATCAAATTGACTCAAAAAATAGGAGTGAAGTTTGTACCTATCTATAAACTTTCAACAAACTCTTGTTAGGATATGTTATAATATCATACTAAGAAGTGAACTTTAAGTGTAACTCAACCTTAAAACTGGTTAAGTTTACACCGCTCTAATACCATACTAAGAAGTGAATTTTAAGTCTAATTCACAACCTTGTAAAACTGGTTAGATTTGCACCCACTTATATAATATGTCCTTATCTCTAATCGATGTGAGATCTCCAATATTTCCACTAACAAACTCAAATAACAAGACCAAATTTTTGTTTTTATTTTTTTTAATATTTTCACTTGCAACCGGATTCAATTCTTAACTATTCTTTTAAAACATTTTTTTTATCAATAATAAATAAATAAAATTAAAATAAAATACTTTAGGAGGAGTATTTCACTTTTATGCATTAGTAATCCATGGCCAACCTACTCCTTAAAAGCATATTTCTTATCAATTATATAATTATAAATTATATATATGTGTACTCAAATTTAGTAAAGATAAACAAAACTCACCACCTTGATGTTGTCGTACTTATTAACGGAATGAGACAAAACAAATCTATATATATATATATAATTTTTTTCTTAATTCACACTTAATTTATTGATATATCTGAATAAATGAATTTGATTAATTATAATTATTAAAATATTTAAAAATATAATTAATTAAAACATAAATTACATTATTTATTATATGATAGAAATATTTAACAAGATAGTTTTTCTAGGATCTATAATACATTGGTAGAGAAATGTACAATGAAATAATAAAATTAACCACACCAAAAACTATGTTTCATGCTGGAAAGATTTTTGCCTCAACCTTAATAATATAGTTAGAAATTGAGCAATAAAATTACCTTCAATTTATGTTGTCATCATCAGTAGCAGGTTGTTTATTTCTGTTATCGGACAACAATTGAAAAAGTTAATGCAACATTAATATCAACATGTTTCTAAAATTTGAATATCAATAATGGATGTATATTACGTAGTTGAAATCCCAAAAATCAACCATAAATTTCATTTTAACAATAAAATTAATATATATATATAATGATTTTAAACATAACTAAATTGTTTAGTCAACACAGTTTTTTACGTCAGTTTTTTAGTCAACCAATGCAGAAAGTGACATAAATACTTCCTTTTTATACTAATGTGTTTTTCACAGACTTTAATTTTTTAAGAGTTCTAAAATAAATAATATTAATTTAAAGATTAAAATATGAAATTAATTTAAAAAAATAAGATACTTATTATTGTATGTGTGAAAATATTTATAATCCTAATGAAAAACATCTAAAATAAGTTATTTAGAAAGAACAGAAAAGAAATTCCGTAACTTAAAATTAAGATAAATTTTTAAATAAAATTGAGAAACTTAAAACATATTTTATAATCTCTTTGTATTCTTATACTTACAACTACTATTACCAGTATAGGTATGAGTATCATATAGAGATTTTTAAAAAAATTTAAAAATCTAGCATACAAAATATATATATATATATATATAAAAGTATAATTTATAACAAATAAGTATAACTTTTAGACGTAATTAAATTGTAGAGATGATAAAAAAAATAAGTATAAAATTTTATTAGACTTACAGTGAAAAGAAAACTCACGATCAAATAAAATATTATTATCAGCTAAAATCTTATTAGTAATTAGATATTTATTTGAATATCAATTTTTTTTAATATTTAAATAATACTCAGTAATTAATTATTTGTTAATTTTAAAATTATTTTTTATATAATATTGTTTAATAATCACTAAAAAAAATCATGAAATAGAAACCAATTTTAGAAAAAAAAATAATTAGTTGTTTAGTGACTAAATTAGAGTCCATTTTAGAGACTAAAACCAAATTTGGTTTCTAAATTAGTTTTTATTATTGTTAAATATTTTTAAATTCAAGATTTTTGCTACCAAATTTAAAATATAAATAATTGTAGTTAAAACCTTGATAGTTAATTAGATACCAATTTAGAAACTATTTAACAATAATATAAACTAATTTAAAAACCAATTTATCTTTTAGTTTCTAAGATTATATCTAATTTAGTCATTATAGCAATTAATTATTTTTTATTTTTAAAATTAATTTTTATTTTATGATTTTCGTGCAATGAATGTTTTCTTTGAGAGTACATAAGATAATTGTTATATTATATTTTTTTTATCATCAAACAATGAAATAAATCAATGGTATTTTAAAGATGAATGAAACAAGTTAGGTATATCCATAATCCAATAAATACTTAATATCATCAAAACTTCAAAAGTTTTGTATATGAATTAGAAAAATAAAGAATAAATAAAACCAATTTAGGAGTGATTTAATTCTTATACAAATTATGAAATTAAAACATACCTCATGTAATTACCTCCAACATATGAAGAAAAGTCATCACCCAAAAAAAAAAAATCAAAACACTAACAAACACAACCTTAACTTAAAACAATATAATTAACAACCCAAAAAAAATATCAAAACACTAACAAACACTACCTCAACTTAAAACAATATAATTAACAACTCAAAGAAACAAAAACTGAAACAAGGACTCATAAACTTAATTACTCTCATTAGCATTTGCTTTTGTAAAAAATTGATCATATATTCCATTTAATTTTGTTAAGTTCAAACTCCTTATTAATTGTGAAATGGTGTTCAAATTGACACTGATTATAATATTAAAAAAAAATAATTTGACCAACACCATAGTCGGGATCGATTGCGCACTTTGAAAACAAAAAATCTTGGTTAAAAAATAAAATATATGATAAATTGTGAATCTAGTTGAATCAAGTTGACAAAATCTACCAACACTCTGAGCTTGCTTCTGCACCATGCACCCATATTGAAGCAGAACAGCTTTTACAAGTTTTAGAAGGGTTGGTACAACAACATGTGCTTCTGCCACTTTTATTTTTTCAACATCAACTATTTCTAGATTTTATTAATAATTAATTAATATATACTTGTTATTTATTTTTAGTAAAATCTCTTCTTTTCATCATAACTTTTTTATCTACAAAACATAAGATTTTAGTTCAGAAAATCTGAGAACAATGTTACTTATATTAAAGACATATCCTAAGAAAAAGGTTGTTGAGAACATAACCTGTTATGTGAAAAGAAGGAAAGTACACAACCAATTTCACATAGTTTCTTTCATGTTTTATATTAAGTCCGAAACCGTAATTGTCGTCACAGCATCAAAAAAATTTGCAGTCTTTGCATCGCATTTGATCACAACATTTTAATAATATTAAAGTTTCTGAAGATTTCAAAAAAACGCAATTACTTCATAATTTAAAACCTTTGGTTCAAGGATTCAAGACATTCAGATGAACACTTCAAAGTTGGTAAAATAATAAAAGAAATAAGGTCAAAATATGAAGTTGGATTTAAAAAAAATAAAGAAATAATAAGAAAGTATGAGATTGTTCCCAATAGTTTGTATTATGGTAATAGTTTGTGAGAAAACATATGAATAACGTGGTAAGCATAAAGAAAAGAAGAATGTGAAATGGATCCATGGAAGCCGCTCAAGAAAAAAACTGCTACTCTCGCCCATTGGATTTCTCTTCTTCTCAATTTTATATCTATTTCTGTTCAGATTTTACTTTTCTTTCTCTACATTTTAGGAAATGCCTTCTGTTTAAGTGCTTTATTTTTGTTTCTTACAATACATCTTTCTCACTTATCTTACACATTTTTTTCAAATACATGTTTTACAACTTTTTATTTCTATTTACAAGTTATTTTCAAAATTTAAGATAACATTAACTGTTCTTCTATTAATTACACTGCTTCTTTCCATCTAATCTTTATTTAATTTACACTATTGTGAAGTAGACTGGTATAAGACACTTTATAATTATTCTATTAGAATTAATAAATTTTATTACATTTCTTAGATTTTATGTACAAATCTTAAATGACATATTAAAATGCACAACGAAGTATATACTTGTATATAGACACTATCAATCTAACGTAAGGTTATATATAAGTAAGAGACGTTGAACACATTAAATAAATGTCTTTTACTATTCTAATTTGTAGTATTATTTGTTTGTTATATTGTTTAATAAGTTGATTATACGTGTTAAAGTGATTGAACATTATAAATAAGAATAACTGATACTTACAAATTTTAAATTTCTAAATAATAAATAAAAAATATATAATGTTGAACAGCACAATTAAAGATGAAAATTTTTATGATAAATAAGTGAGTACAAACCTTATTTTAGGAATAAAAACTTAGTAATGTTTTAAATAGGTGTAGAAGTTAATTCTTTATAATTAAATTATGTTATTAGCGTTTCATAACCTTAATTACTATTGGGTTACTAAATTTAAAGTTGCAAAGTGAGAGAGAAGGTGATTTATAGGGAGATTTAAAGGAAGTAACTTAAATTTGTGTGTATATAGTTTTTGTGTTGCCCTACATATAGATGAGATGAGGTTTGGTGGTGTTGACCTTGGATAATGAAAGCCATGTTCCGATGAAGAAGGGACATTTTGGGGGAAGGCACCTACGTTGTTCTTCTTATTCTTATTATTACTTTAATTTTGATAGATAGAGTTTAGGGCTGAATTGGATTTCTAATCTTTGTCTCCACTTTCAACTCCCATAACTATTCTAACCAAGCTCCTGGATTTTCTCTAACTACAACTTTGCCTGCATTTCAATCTACCTTTATTTAAATTACACTTATTTATTGCAAGTCTTTAATTTTTTTTTCTCCACAAAAATTATAGAAAATATGTATACAAGTAACAGAGAGCTGAAGATTAGTGCCATAATTATATCTTTAAAATAGTTGTTAATTGTTCTTTTCATTTTTTTTGTTTCTTCGAAAAAGGAAAATTGAGTCGGGTGCGTTATATTACATCACTCAAGATCGGGTCATGGGAAACTTAAATATTTTTTTTATTGGAGTTAACATTAGGAATGTATTGAAAATAAACAATAAATTAAATATATTTTTTATCTATATTTATTTTTTTTAATTTAAATTTTAGAACATTCATATATTTATACTATATAATGAAACAAAATTAAAATCAATTATTGTACGGATATGAAAAATATACTTAACTCTACAAAAAATTTAATAATATTTATTAATGAAAAATTTCTATTTTAAATTTCTTAACTAATTTCATTCATTAGCATTTGTGATAAAAAAAAGTTTTACGAAAAAACTTTGAACGGATAATCTGTCAAACATTGAGAAGAAAATAGAAATAATTAATTATTCAATATCATTGACTATATATACATTATAAAATAATAATTAAATATTAATTAATTTATAGATAAAAAAGAATTATTCATCATATTAACTAAATTAAACAAATTTAAATTATTGATATATAAATTAACATATCCTTTCATGAATGAAAAATACAATTTATTTGGCTTAAATATACAGTATTGATAATTCATTTGTATGTTATGTTGGATAGGTCTTAAATATATATTTTTTAGGATTTTTAGAGGAATATCAGTTTTTTTTATAATTTTTTTGAAAGGTTTATATAATTTTTTTAATATTTTATATACAAATTTAAACATCTCTCAAATAATTTAATATATATTTATTTATAATTTGTCGATAAAAAACAATAAAAAAAAGTATACACACAATATTTTGCGTAGTAAAAAATATAGTAAATCAATATCATGTCGATAGAATTAATTATCTATTGTATTTACTACAAGAAAAGAAAATCGTTACAACTAATTATTTTATTGATTAAATTAAAAATCATTTTAAAAATTAAAAAAATTACTAATTTTTAAATTAATATCTAATTATTTATTAAAATTTTAACTACTAATTATTTAAATTCTAAATTTAATAACAAAATTTTTGAAAGCTAATTAGATACTAATTTAGAAATTATTTATTAATAATAAAAATTAATTTAAAAATTAATAATTTTTTTAATTTATAAAAAGTGTTTAATTTAGTTAATATTATAACTAATTATTTTTTATTTTTTAAAATATATTTTTATTTAATAATTTTTTATAATTATAGTGATATGTGAATATAATGTTAAATGACATTATCCCATCACGTCAACCTCTTCCAAGCTAAAAAAATCCATTTGGAGAGATATTTTCTTATTAAAAGGTTATTTTTTCGGAGTCATTTTAGAGCCACAGGATGTAGTTACTGTAATTAAAGAGTTTAAAATCATAATCTCTTTTATTTATTATTTTTTAATTAAGAAGGTTTTATTTAGGATGATTTTGTTGTTTCCATCATATAAATATAATATAAAATATTCCACTAAATTTATCAAAAATATTACATTTACAAGTCATGGAAATTTAAATATATTTTAAACATTTATAATTCAAATAGCAGTTACAAATTAAAAAAGGCAACTTAAATTTATAATATATAATGCAAGTATTTTTATACTGAATAAATTTCCACTACAAGAAAATTATTAAATAAAAATTAATTTTAGAAAAAAAAATTAATTATTATATTGATTAAATTAGATATTATTTTAGGCACTAAACAAATGATTAGTATCTAAATTAATTTCTATCACTACAAGAAAAAACATGAAATAGAAATTAATTTTAAAGACAAAAAATAATTAGTTGTTATAGTAACTAAATTAGAGACATTTAAGAAACTAAAAAGAATTTATTTATAATTAATTTCTATTATTGTTAAATGATTTATAAATTTGGTAGCAAAAACTTTGGTTACTAATTAGATACCAATTTAAAAACTATTTAACAATAATAGAAACTAATTTAGAAACCAAAAAAAATTTAGTCTCTAAAATAGTCTCTAATTTAATCACTATAGCAACTAATTATTTTTTGTCACTAAAAATTAATTTCTATTTTATTATTTTCTTGTAGTGTATTATGTGTATCATAGATAAATAATTATAATTTGGTATCAAATTAGCTATCAATATTTTAGTTACTAACTTTAGAATTTAAATAATTGATAGCTAAAATCTTGATAGTTAATTAAATATCAATTTAAAAATTATTTATCAATAATAAAAACTAATTTAGATACTAATAATTTGTTTAGTATCTAAAATAGTAGTTAATTTAATAATATAACAATTAATTAAAAAATTTCTATAAAATTAATTTTTATTTAATAATTTTTTAATAGTGTTAAAAATATCAAATACATATGTGTTGACAATAATGGACAATTATGAAATAAAAGGAGAAGTCCTTGTGTTATTGAGGATATATACTGAAATGAAGCAACATAGTATTCAATCTCACAATTTCAAATCTATCCAAATTGCTAAAAAAGAGTTCAATCAATGAATGATGATAGTTGCTGAGACCAAACATGATAATATTCCAATGCAAAATCATGATGCATATATACATATATATACATGCACATACAATAGGTACATGAATGTATACAGGGACAGGTGGGGACCCACGTCTAGGTGAGAGGTTACAGAAATGATGAAATGGGATGAGTGGGTATGAATCAGAAGAAGAAAGAAGAAAGAAGAAGATAAAAACATCAACTAAAATATGCAAAAGGGTAAGTTATAACATTGCATGCCAATTGCTCAAGACCTAACCCACTTTATTTAAATCTGATTGTTGGATTGCATTAGAAGTCTCCAAATTATGTTCTATATATTTTTTAGATAAAATAATATAATTTCTTTGGAGTTATTGTCTTTGGAGTTAGTATAATAATATTTACATTTTATTTCTTCCAAATGTATGAAATAAATAATTTTGTACATACAATAATTTAGTTATATAAATTTTTTTCTGAATCAAATTAATATTAAAATATAAAAAATAAAATTTAATATAGTTTCAATATGAATAATATATATATATATATAATTATAAAAGAAAGATTACGTAAAGAGATAAATTTTAAATGAATAGAATATAAAAAAGTTTATAATATAGGTTAAATATTTACTTGTTATTCATTCAGAATTTTATCTTTCTTAAACTCGGATATTTTAACTCTTTCTAAGTTTAGAAGAAAACTGCTTAATGTTAGTCTTGTCAAATTTAAGTGGAGAGGAACAAGTGAGATGATGAATAAGATAGATGATTAAAGTTGAGTTTTTTAGTAAGTGGTTTAATCCCTACAAAAGAGTTTATTCTTTTCTTATTCTATAGGTGATTTGTTAAAAAAGTGTGTTGTTGGTGTATGATAGTTTAAATAACTTAATGAAGATCAGAAGATTTTTGAAAGTGTTAAGAAGCTTCTAACTAATAGGCATGCTACATCAGGTAAGAAGAGTTAATGTTTAGATGTGTAAATGATTGATGGTTGAATTGTTATAAGATATACATATATGGGAGATGTTATATGAATATCTTTAAGCATGAGCGGGAATAATGTGAAGTTTAAATTTTGTTAAGGAATCTGGAGAGGTTGAGAACAACGTAAATGGGGGTATTTAATGAATTGAAAAATAGGTTGGTTGAGGTATTTTTTAATTTTCTTATTGTATGTTGAGATTGAGTATTCTTTGATTGAATATCGTTTAAGTGATATTTCAAGTTATGTGTGATTTATTACTTCACCGATCATCATTGTTCAATTGGAGAATAACTTAAGTGACTTTTTTTGTTTAGGCGATTGAGGGACTAAGGCAAAACTCTGTCCTTGAAAAAATATTGCTAGTTAAGTTGGGCACTTAAGTGATATTTGTGATAATGGTGTATTGGTTTTGAATTTATTAAGATCATGCATACACGCTAGGATGCTCAAGTGATGGTTGGTAGCTCAAGCATTGCTGAAATAGTTGGTCTAACATGTGTATATAGTTCAAACAACATTCAAGTTATATACATTCAAGCATGAATATTCACACTTATGTTAGGAGAGGACAAATTTAATTTTTCCCTTAAAAGATATCTCGCTAAAACGGTGTCAGATCGTTTAAACAATAATATTTTTTTCCAATTATGAAAAATGAGATTGTTGAAGTAAGATAAGTTTGTTTAAGCAACAATGGATTGTGATGATGATATATGAATTGCGGTTAATTATACATGTATTAAGATATATGATTAATGTATGATATACATGTGTATACGATAACATGATAAAGGTGAGATCATTATATATATATATGTGTGTGTGTGTGTGTGTGTATACACATGATAAATATTTGATATCTGCCCCTTGTTGGTGTGTGTGGATAGTAAAATGTTATCAACTTATATAACGAGGTATTAAACATGTTAGTTCATTAAGTAAAAGAAATATTTTGACTTCACTAATTATGTGCTCACATAAATTCAACCTCAAGTGGTTGACCAACTAAAAGAAAATTATGCATTAGATTTGAAAAAATAGATGCATGAATTACCATATTCAGATAACGAATGTTTGCTTTTATCAATACATGTTGAATACGAATGTGTCTTTCAAAATGTGTTATATAACTCTTTAGATCGTGCATTGAAAATGTGTCTAAGGATTCTAACATCTCCTTAACAATATTTCAATTAATATTGGTTATTGAAGATGTTATTGGAAAATACTTTCCACTAAAAGAAAATCATGAAATAAAAATCGATAGAGATAAAAAATAATTAATTGCTATAGTGACTAAATTAGAGACCATTTTAGATACTATTTTTTTTTTGTTTTTAAATTAATTTCTATTATTGTTAAATAGTTTCTAAATTGGTATCTAATTAACTACCAAGGTTTTAACTACCAATTATTTAGATTCTAATTTGGTAGCAAAAATCTTGGTACCTAATTAGATACCAATTTAGAAACCATTTAACAATAGAAACTAATTTAGAAACCAAAAGTTTTTTAGTTTCTAAATTTTTTCTCTAATTTAGTCACTATAGCAACTAATTATTTTTTGTTTCTAAAGTTGATTTCTATTTCATGATTTTCTTGTAGTGTTAATAATGTTAACAAGGTAAGAATAATATATATATATATATATATATATATATATTATTTATACGTAACAAAATTGAAAGAAAAAGAAGGCTATACCATTTATTTTGTTTGTTTAATACTATTTTAAAGATAATACGATGTATTAAACATTAAAATAAATAAAATATATATTGTTTGAATTTGAAGATAATAAGATATACTTATAATTGCGAGAATAAGCAAAGTGATTTACAATACTTATTTTGATGTGCATGTTCCCAAACCTATTAGTTATATGCCTCTAATTGTAATTGGGGCCAAGGCTACCTATATTTTTCGGTGGAAACTAATCAAAGATAAATTAATTCGTGGAAAGAAAATATATGCATGAAATTTCTAATATCTTAAGTTGAATGTCTTTTAATTTAATCGTATTTTTCAAAACTCATTATTAGGATTAAAAGTTATTTCATATAAATTTTATATTAATATAAAATTATTGTATATCTCATTTATATAAATTAAAATTAATTTAATGTAGATTTTTCAAAATGTATTCAAATATAAATTATTTGACCATTTCATTATTATTATTATTATTATTATTATTATTATTATGCAACTTTAACTTACTTTAACATAATAATTTAATAAATAAATTTATTTTGTATGTAAAAGAAAGTTTTATCAAAATGAAATATGTCAATCAAAATTTCCTTAACATTAATTAGCGTTTCTCACCAATTAACATCTAATCATTTTTTTTAAAATTTCTAATCATTGTTCTCTGGAATCACAAGTGTTTCTTTAACATTAATTAGTGTTTCTCACCAATTAACATCTAATCATTTTCTTTTTAAAATTTATAATCATTGCACTTTGAAACCACAAGTGGTTCGTTAACATTAATTAGTGTTTCTCACTATTTAATAAACAATCATCTTCTTTTCAAATTTTATAATCATTTTCTTTTCAATTTTTATAATAATTTTTTCTTTGAAAATCGTGTAGTCAATGTTTCTATAATATTTATTTTATATTATACATACAAAAGTTTATTAACATTAATATAAAATATGTACATTACAATATTACAAACATTATAATAGCTCAAACCATTTTTATTTTAATTATATTTTCAGAAACTAAAATTCGAAAACTATTATAAATTAATCAAACGATATATTTGATCCAATCAATAAATATGTATGGTAATGGCTTTTCATTAATTAATAATTACTAAATATTTTGATTATATGTAAAAATAATAATATAATGAATCGAATTTATTATTATTATCATTATTATAAATTAATCAAAGCAAATATTTGAAATGATCAATTAATATGTGTAGTAATAATTTTAAGACTTAATATTTTTTTTCAGACTTAAATATATATTTTTTTAATTCCTACAAATATAACTTCATCTATTTTTGTTCTTACACAAATATTTATTAGTTTTTACTCTATCACATTTGCTAACTATTTAATTTTAATCTTTAATTAGAATTAGTTTAACACTAAAAATAGAAAATATTAATTAATAATAAAGTAAATAGATAATATTATAAATTAAGATAATTAGATATTGTAGATACATAATGTAGTATATTGCTTATTTATTAAAAATAAGTTAGTGATATATTTTCTATTTTTATGGTTACATTAACTATTATGAATGAAAGTAAAATAATGACAATATGAAAAAGCCTTAGATTTAAACTAACAAATACTTTACAGGAATAATAAATATATTTAAACCTTTTTTAACTAACTAAGTTGGTTTTAGTTGTAAAATTCAGAATAAACACATCAAGACTTATGTTCCATTCCCATTCTCATTATTGTTATTAGAAAAGAATTGTACTTTTATTCCGAAATTACAATTATATAACTTTAGTATCATGATATTTTAATTCCGTTAATTGAGTCCTCTATAAATTCATTAACAAAATATGTCGATATAACATTAAGTAATAACGTAATACTGACAAGATAACGTCATGCTAATTGATTTAAAATATAGATATTACACTCTTAGTTCTCTATGGCTGTTAAACAATCGCTTTACTAAAATACACATTAAAATAGTGATCGGGTTTTTATTTTCACATCCAAGGTTGTTTCAATTTTCTGTTCACGCGAAGATTTTCACAGTCTCTAAACTTTTGAGCAGTTTTTGTGATTTAACATTCACTTTTTAATATGAATTTTTTATTTTCACATTCAATCCTTTATTTCAATTAATTTTCAGTTTATAGGTAGATATTCCATATCAATTAAAGATAAAGACTGTTTTGATTTTCACATTCAATCCTTTATTTCAATTTTCTGTTAATAGGTAGATATTTGATATCGATTAGAGATAAGACTGCTTCGTAGGTCTCATTTTATGAATCGTTTTTGAAATTAAACTAAGTTTAAAACCTATTTTTTAATATGTAAAAGTTATTTTAAATTTATCGGTTTATTTATTATATTTATCAAACTATCCTCTATCGAACTTCTTGTTAAATAGTTTTACTCATAAGTTCACAAGTTAAAAAAAAACAATTTAGATAGAATATGCTCCAGCAGCATTTCGTGGTAAAATAAAGGAAGAAGCCTGGTCAGGTTGAGGTATAAAATAATATGAATGATTGAAGTTTGGGATGAAAGTTGGAGTGCTGGCACTAAACAGTTATTTGTCTTAATATAATGATGATGTTGTAAACTGAAGGGAGGAGGGCAGAAGAGTATGAGGGTCCCATGTTTATATTTTGGTTCCAAAGCCTATGCCAGTAATGCAATCTCAACCAAATTTTGATTTTTGACATGCTCAAGTACTGCAAGTACAGCAGTGGATGAGTTAAGCTTGTAAAACCCAAGTCCTTAATCAGACGCCAATATCACCTGTTTGCTCAGAAATGTATCCTAACATTCGGACATTTGGAATCAAATCAAGGCCCAATAATGCACTAACTATTCAATTATTCACTATACAATAATGCCAGTTTTGATCTACAAGGGATCATTGAGCAAGGCAAAGAGGAAACTAAAGCGCTTTGATGTTGCCATGTTATGCTTAATAATTACAAAAAGGAAAATATTAACTATACTGGAATGTCAATTGACGAAGTTGACAAGCTTATTAAATTAGAGGTAAATGATTGTGTAATCAGTTATATATTGAAGCCTTGACCCTGCCTTCCTTACCCCTAAAACTATGCCTGCAAATCTGTGTATTAACAGTATACTATTCGAAATGGCAATGGTCACAAAGGACCACATCATGTGTGAATTCATTGGTAGTAGTTCTATAAAGCAATAGGGTGTAGTCAACAGATGATTAGATTAGTCGGCACAGATTTAAACCATACGCAAAATTTTCATTTTCAAAGTCTGCTAAAGGATAAATTATTCATACTTTATTACTAAGAAGGTAACAGTTTCACACGAATCAATACTAAATGGAAAAGTAAATTATCCCAAAACTGCTGAATGTTAAGTCCCAGTCAAATAACTCGTATGGTTTTAACTAAGTATAAATTATGCAGTGCTACTAGTGGTTTAATGAGCAAGTACTTGGGTTGGTTTTAAACATAAAATGAAGTCAAACACCAGTGTTTGACACGGATTGATACTTATTAATTTACTAACAGATCTGTTATCAATTATTATTATGCAATAATCGTAGCATGGTTGGAGTGATTAACAAATGGCTTCTTTAATGGTAGGATAATTAATATGATGCATCATCACCTGAAAAGTGAAGGCCCTTGTTGTAGACTTGTAGGCTAAAACAAGCAGTAACTCCCAAAGCAAGCATTGACATTTGAAATTTTAATTAAATGTATCACCGTCTGTGACCTAATTCTAACGGCTGCTTACTTTTAAAGGGAACATATACTATTGGTTGAAATCCAACTATGTATCCAATAAGGTGGGAAGTTTTGCTATAAATAGCCATAGGTACTTCCCACCCAAACCACAGCACAAAAGAACTAGCCAACCTCAAACAACACTTGTTATCTCTCCCTCTCTTACACTTGCACTCTATCTCTTTTTTGCACCGTCCTATCTAATGGCAGTTCCTGTGATTGATTTTTCAAAGCTGAATGGAGAGGAAAGAGCCAAAACTATGGCTCAGATTGCTAATGGGTGTGAAGAGTGGGGATTTTTTCAGGTACTTACCACTAGTTATGTTTCAAAGAATGGTTCCTAATATGCTTAAAACATGTTTATACATATCAACACTCATGCTTTGTGTTACAGTTGATCAACCATGGCATTTCAGAGGAGCTCCTTGAGAGGGTGAGGAAGGTTTCCTCCGAGTTCTATAAGCTGGAAAGAGAGGAGAATTTCAAGAAGTCCACACCAGTGAAGCTAATTGGTGATATAGTTGAAAAGAAGGAAAGTGAAAAGCTGGAGCATGAGGATTGGGAGGATGTTATCACTCTCCTTGATGATAACGAGTGGCCAGAAAGAACACCAGGCTTCAGGTATATATAAACGAAGCAATTCAAGAGTTCTTCATATTTCAAGAAACTCAAACAAAAACAAAAAATGCCTCATCTCTCTATGTGAAAAAAAAGTCAGACATCACATAAAAATATTATATTTCATATAAGGAAGGACACCATCTATAATTTCATGCACACTCCCTTCTATCACACTTCCTCTTATCTAAAAATACGCATGTTCTTTGTACACTTCAAGCAAATTAGAGTTAATCAGAATTCAATCCATCTTACTCTTGATGACTAAAATTGATCATTTCACCAAACATAGATGACATGAAAGGAAACCATGAATTTGAAAACCGTGGACAATGACCGTGGAACATAATAATTAGTGGTGTCATGTCACGACACAACAGGTAGAGCTTCCACATGATTGCATAACTGAATTTTCATATGGATGACAGGGAAACCATGGCGGAATATCGGTCTGAGTTAAAGAAATTGGCAGAGAGGGTGATGGAGGTGATGGATGAGAATCTGGGCTTACCCAAAGGATACATCAAGAAGGCACTGAATGGTGGAGATGGAGACGGTGCATTCTTTGGCACCAAGGTGAGCCACTACCCTCCCTGTCCCAATCCAGAGCTTGTGAAAGGTCTGCGAGCTCACACTGATGCAGGAGGTGTCATCCTACTCTTCCAAGATGACAAGGTTGGTGGCCTCCAGATGCTCAAAGATGGGCAATGGATTGATGTGCAACCTCTGCCAAATGCCATTGTGATCAACACCGGTGATCAGATTGAGGTCCTGAGCAACGGTAGATACAAGAGTTGTTGGCACAGGGTTCTGGCCACTCCAGATGGGAACAGAAGATCAATTGCCTCCTTCTATAACCCATCACTCAAGGCCACCATATGTCCTGCACCCCAACTCGTGGAAAAAGAAGACCAACAAGTGGATTACACTTATCCTAAGTTTGTTTTTGGTGACTACATGTCTGTCTATGCTGAGCAGAAGTTCCTTCCGAAGGAACCAAGGTTCCAAGCTGTTAGGGCCATGTGAGAAAACCACTTGCTTTCTGCATAAAAAAATACTTTTGCTCCTCCCCCCACTTTTTCTTTTCTTTTCTATAAACTTCATATTTTCTTTGTTTTCGGGTCTTGATACTATAAGACATGCTTGATAGTAGCAAGAATATCATTTGGTTGTCATTCTCTACATAAATTTATCTACAATCAAAAACCACCATGGGTATTTAGTATTCCCTTTTTTAGAATTTTGCCTTATCCTGATGTCATGGGGGGAACTAGTGTGCATCCATCTGTGCTTGCATTGTACAATAGTTCTATTACATAAATTCTACTATAAAGTTGTCCACCATAAACTTCTCTTTATTCTACCCTTTTGAATATGCTGTTGTCTTGGTCTGGTTGCGGTTATTATCACTAACACGAAGTAGAATAAACGCGACCATCTCCATGTCCTGTAATATTTCCTAAAAAATAAACTCTAAAACGGACAACCACGGAGCATATATCTTTCACTCTTTTTCTCAACGCAATCAACTACTAAGTTTTAGAACAAGTAGCTGCCACTTACGCACTGGCATGTTATGGAAATATCGAAGTATACATTTTCCTTTTCTTTAACAAAGCATCATAACATAATAAATTTTATAATTGATTCAAGTTACAACCTTTTGCTTGTGAAGTAGACAAATACAGATTTTATAGGTCATCAAATGACTAAAAACTTGTAAATCTTAAAACCCTTAAAAGGAAATTGTAAATACTTTGACAAAGTTAGTGTAAATCCAGTTAGTTGACAGAAACTATAACTCTGGATTTTTCTTCTTCCCAAGAGTGAGGCCATTGTTACATGAACATGTACATAATATGGCAGAATTTATGTTTGCCGGTAATTGCATGTTGAAATAGAGAGAAAAGATCCAAGGATTACGTGAATAGGGATCAGGGAAGTGTCTAGCAAGTGCAGCAAAATATTAATAGTATCTCAACTACTACAAATATATATATATATATATATCAACATATCGAGTATAATAATGAGGAAAAAAGGAGACTAGCAGACAATGGTGAACTTCGAAACCCACCACTGAGCTGCTTCTGATATCAATTTACAAGCTTTAAATGTCAATATACAACATCATCTAGCCACAATAGTATGGTTAAAAAATATTAGCAAACCCGATCTTCTGATGGGAAGCAGTTGAAAGAAATAGATGGATTGTGTTTTTGAGATGTGTCTACAATTGTGATTACAGCTGAATTTATGAACTATTTACGACCTAATTAAGGAGAGAAATAATAAGTAATTAAAACTATACAAATCAAATCACTATAAGATATCAAATCTATCCTAATAAAAAGATAATGAAATCTGCACTTAATTATGGGATAATTCTTAACAGAAGCCAGTGTCAAAATTTTGCAGTAACTAGCACTATGTAGCAGAGTTGTGCAATTTTATTTATAATATGTACAGGAGAAGATAGCATCTTCGCTCTTCACTTTCATATGCTTTAAAGGGCCTTTTGATCAAGCCTTTCATTCCAATTTAGGCAGCGAATTAAGCTGTGAAACCAATCACCTGTTTGATCAAACTTGTTAACTGTTGGAAGTGGATGCTGACTCATAGATATTCGTACTGAATCTCCTCTTGAAAGTTGCTGCCTTCTCTTTCCATCAAATGAAACCCAGGCATTGCTTCTTGCATCCTCTGGAATCTGTTAGCAATAAACTTGTGTCACTCATTCTAATCACAAAACCCTAAATTAGTTAACTCCACAATTCCAAATCATACAAAATAAATTGTGTCCCTAAATTCATTGATCCTCATTACCATGTTATCTTAACCGTGTAGCCTTTTTCAATACATGCCTGACACAATTTAGCCTATCTGAAGAGAAACATTTTTTTGGCATACATCATAAGCAATTAAACGTGCAACTTTGTAACTAACTTCACCTTCAATTCAAGTTGTGCAGAGTCTGGAAGTATGACTGGTCTAAATGAGAGCGAATGCGGACAGATTGGGGTAAACAGCATGCACGGAACATTTGGATGGACCTGCAGTTTTTTTTTTCATTAGAAAAGAATATCAATTAAAGAAATAATTAATTCAGGCCGATTTCATACTGTTACAGAGTAGAGATACCATGCCACTAGATGATTCGTGTACAAACAGAATTTAAGAATTTATACTAACGGAAAGGAAACTATACGAGACTACTTCTATGAGATTTCTATACTAATTTAAACTTGGAACCCAAACTCCTTGGATAATAACTTATCTCGTCATCAACAAATGGAATAAATTTGCAGTTACATCTTCAGAGTCCCTTTCTCTAGCGATGTTCACTGTTCTACTTTCCACATGATAGAAGCCACATGCAAAAGGAAACATAAAAAGAAGAGCATTTTCTTTATGAGATAGTGTAATGTAAGTATAGATTATATGAAACTTCTTTTGGGAAAGGTTCCAGAAGGAAGAAGGGCAGACTCTGTTTAATATGGTTCCTTGTTTTACAAAACGAAGGCAAACCAAAAAGGTGGGTTTGAAGGAGAGAAGGGGACTGTATCTTGGAGCAGTTATCTGCAACTCACTTAGCTTTGTCAAATGTCAGTCACCAACATTCGGAAGCATACAAGAAAAGATTGTTTATTAGAACTTAATATCACTAGTTCCAGTCTTCTTAGAACATAATAATGGTTCTCATAGGATTTCTTAAGCTGCCTATTGTAAACAGGTGCTAATTAAGGATATAATCTCCCTGTATATTATTCAGAATATAGTTGTAATTATTAGGATAAATTTTATCTTTCCTATTTTTTCCATATTTCCCTTAATACGTTTAGTTTCCATATTTCCTTTTACAAGCTTGGCCGATAAATAGGGATTAGTTTTCATATTTCCTTTAATAAGTTTAGTCAGTAAATAGGGATTAGAACTTGGACTAAAAAATCATTCATAATATTCTCTTTTCAAGTCTGCCACTTATAGGGCAATGCAGTAAAAGTAGGAAGATGACGTGTCAGTACAATGTTCATCTACTGAGTGTGAAAAGAGTAGGAAATATTGCTTGAACCAATAATAGCTAGTGTTTGTAAGCACTGTTTATCAATATTAGAAAGATTAAACTTCTTCAATCTCAAAACTTAGCTCGTGAGGGAAGGATTGTCCAAGTCTAAAAGGAGTACATTGGTCATATTACTAGCCAACATGGAACATTTTATCAAACCATTCCAAGGGAAAGACATACAAGGGACCAATTCTATTTAATTTAGTAAAAATACAGCTCAAACCATGCCCTAACAAATAGAACTCTAGCTCAAGCTTACCATGGAACCTCCAGCAGCTGTAGAATAGGCAGTACTTCCAGTAGGGGTGGCCACAATGACTCCATCACCTTGTACCTGAAAGACATGCCAATCATCATATAGAAGGAATGACACTGCTTCCGAAAGGTGTTTAGAGATGGTGAAAGCTCTAATCACCAAATATAAAAAAACAGAAAATTTGGTGCACAAATAACAATTACATAATCAAACATGCCTTGGTTATAAGTCTACCATGTTCATAACATTCGATCTTTGACAGGTATGGATTAGAACCCCGATCAACAACAACCTCATTGAGAATATCAAATACTTTCCCTGGTACAGCTTTACCCTTACGAAAAATTTCACATCGGAGACGCATTCTGAGAGTGATGTACACTCCATCTCGTGCACTATTACCATGGATAACTTGTTGTAACTCCTGTTTGTAGTCTTCAAACTAGAAACAGAAAACAGAATTGCATCAAACATATGGCCAAAAAGATACCAACATTTCTTTATGTTGAAATAAATGATGGATTTGAAAAGCATACACTATGAGAAGTCAGAAAACCAAGAGAACCAAGGTTAAATGACACAACAGGGGGAACAGCACCACTGAACAGATTTGAAGCATGCAGTATAACACCATCTCCCCCCAAACAAGCTACGAAATCCACTTTCTCGTGTAGATCACTGAACCAGAGGTATTAGATATGTTAATCAACAATTTAATGAAACACAAATTTTACATAAGGGTAAAAAGTAAAGTTGTTACACATAAATTCACAAACTTCAGTACCGTGTATCCTGACTATAGAAGGTCTGAACAAATCCAAACCCAGGAATTCTTGAAAATATATCATGCACATCTGGTTCCACAAATACATTCATTTTCTCTTGGTAATACAGAAAAGAAGCAACCTGCAGATTAGATGCATAAACTCTACTGAGAATGAATTTAACCAAACTAGTTATAAAAAATTCGGAACAAAATGCGGTCAGAATATCAAATAAAGCTCAGAATAACATTACCCAATCTCATCTCTCCAGAGAGGTGACCATTTTTTGCCCACTCACCACCTATTTCCTAATATATTTTTTCTGTTTTTAATTTTATTTTTCTTTATGTTGGATCTATTTTTTCTTTCTCGAAGTTTTTTCTTTCTATTTCATGTTTAGTTGCAAAAAAAAAATTACTATGTCTAAAACTGGGACTAGTTCAAATTAATCTGATCCTAATATCAATGCATCTTCCCAGCCCAGACTTAGAAGTAAAAATGTTGTAGGAAATAGGACACATGTTGAATGGAAACATAGTGTAGATGTTGTGGGAAATGGAAAAAAAAGTTAAAAGTAATTATTGTGCGAAAACATAAAATGGAGGAATTTTCATACTCAAGCATCATCTTGCCGATACTAGATATGATTTTGAACCATATGCCTCACTGACAAAAGAAGTTAAAATTGTAATGATGAAAGTTGTGGCAAAGGCTAAGGAAGCATCAGTGAAGAAAAGAAGGTTAAATAGCATTGAAGAGTTTGATGATGAGCAAAGTGAAGGGGTGTGTTGAATGTAACAGGCTTAGTCCATAGTTTCTATTATGTTATTCTGTTATTATTTCCATCTATAAATAAACAATCCTATATGTGTATTTTACACATGGGATATTAATCTTATATTTATTTTCTTTATTCTTAATATGGTATCTAGAACATAGGGTTAGGAGTTAATTTTTTTCTAGTGAACCCACTATTCAACTGTGTTTTCCAACCACCATCGCTACTCCGCCGCCACTAACACCATCTATGGCTTCTCCCACTATACTTGATCTGTCTATGTATACTAATTATGTCAATGTTCATCTCTCCATTGACAAATTGGATGAAATTAATTGACACTTGGATCTCAAATATTAAATTATGGCTTAAGTGTCAAGGGTATGTTGATCATCTTACCCAATGTGTTCCCAATATTACTGAAAAATAGGTTTTTCGGTGGTTGAAAATTGATGCTCAATTATGCATTGTTATCAAATCTACCATTTCTCATCTTTAAAACAAATTTTTCGTGCTTATGAAACATGTTCATAAATTTGGGAATAGGCAAAATTATTATACAATAATGATACTCAACGTCTTTATGGTGCGTGTCAAAATCTCCTCACCATTGTTGCTCCCAAACATCTTGATGGTACAGTGGCTGAATATCTAGGTAAACTTCATGCTCTCCTCACTGTTGTTGCTCCCAAAAGTCCAAGTTCTTCATGTTATTGGGCTTAAATGACCTTTCTGATGATTATTCTCATGTCCATGATCAAATTTTGGGATCTCCTGTTGTGCCCAATTTTACTTTCACTTGTTCTACCCTTCAGCGTATGCCAGTTTACACACCGCTAATACACCTCCTCATGTTGATGACTTTTTTGCTTTAGTCCTTTGGCGTAATGATCGCACTTGCCTCCACAAGTAGGGCAAAGGGCATCACAAGTGTGACCATTGTGGCAAGTTGGCCACAAATTTGACAAGTGTTATGTCTTACATGGTCATCCTCCTAAATCTGTTGCGATTGCCCAAACTGCTCCTGTGCAACATTCTATTGTAGACACTACTTCATCTGATACCCCATGCTAGCCTGCTATTTTCAATGAATTTCATAAATGGTATGAGGATCGTCGGAACCTTGGTTCAATTGCTTTTATTGCACATTCATGTACATCTTTTGTCGGCATCACTCACTCCAATTATTTTGATCTTTGGGTTATAGACTCGTGTGTCACATGGTAATAAATCTTTGTTTTCTCTTCTACGTCTACCTCTAGTTATTTACCATCTATTACCATGACTAATGGCTCTAGGGTCTCATCCCATGGTGTTGGTATTATTCATCTCCTTCCTTTTTTATCTACTGATAATGTTATTTACGTTCCTGGGTCTCTCTTCAACTTATTATCCATTAGTCGTCTAAATCGTTCCCTTGAGTGTGTTATTTCTTTTACCAAAGATTCTATTTGTTTATAGGACCGAAGTTCGGGATGAATGATTGCCACTGAATGTGAGTCTCAAGGTCTTTATCACCTACGAACATTTGTACATGTTGGCACGACAATGGATTCTCCATCTCTCGTTCATACTTAAAAAGGATATAAATGTTTGTCACCCTCTCCTAACCGCTACTTTTGTTCTGCAAATGTTATCTTCACTGGGTCTTCTTTTTATTTTAAGTCTTTTTTTTCTCAACCTGTCTCCATATGATCAAATACATATTTTGGTTGTCTTTAATCCTCTTGTTATTTCTAGTGTACCTAAAGATTTCCCTCCTCCCCCACCTCTTCAAGTTTACCATCGTCATCATACTTTCCATCGTCCACTAAATGACTATGTTCTAGTGCTAGATTCTCTGCCCCTTCCGGATTTGATGGTTGAACCTGATCTTTCCATTGCCCTCTGTAAAGGTATACATTCTACCTGTAATTCTTCTCCACATTATACTGCTTTAAGCTACCATCAACTATCTCAACCTTCTTTCCTCTATTTCTTCTATATGCATTCAAAAGTCTATTAGTGATGTCTTAGCTCATCCTGTTCGGCGTTAGGTAATGCTTGATGAAATAAGTGTTTTTCATACCAGTGGAACTTGGGAACTTATTCCTTTACCTTTTAGGAAATTTTTTGTTGGTTGTAGGTGGATTTTTGCTATCAAAGTTGGTCATGAAGGTACTATTGATTGTCTCAAAGCTCATCTTGTGGCTAAAGGCATGGTAGTTGTATCGTGAATCAAAAAGCTTATATTTCAAATCGCAAATTGTTTCGTATCACAAATCATAAGATTCATAAACATTTAAAAAATATAACATAAGTCATATAAACATGTAAAAAATATAATTAATAATCACAACCACATTCAAAAAGAGTGGTTGTATCACTAATCAGCTTAGGTTAATATTATAATGGTTGGATTGAGCTAGATTATATGGCCCAACTCCTTTATTAAATGAAAATAAAAAAAATTGGGTTGGTGGCCCAAAGAGAATAAGAAAGAAAGTGACAACATTAGGGTTGTCTTCTACACATGTGCCTCTTCATTTCCCATGGGCATGTTACTGCTACTGCAGTTGTCTCTTCATTTTCGCATGGACGCCGCTTCACAATTGGAATAAGAAAGAGCACAAGTTGGTATGCATCTCCTACGCCTCCGACACCGCCCGCACCTCTCGCTCCTCCGCAATTCATTTCTTCGTCATTCGCTCTTGTTGTCATTCTCCATGCGTCACTACGTTTGGGCCATTAGAGGAGAAGAGGGAAATCATAATTGAAGAAGAAGCAAGTTCATGGTAAAAAAAAGTTAGGGCTTTTACCAAACCCAAATGCACAGCACGATTTAAGGCACGATATAGAAGCAATTCGCAATTCTGCAATTTTTTGAACGATTCACACTTGTATTGTGCAATACAGGAGCAAAAACGATTATTTACACGATACTTACTACCATGGCTAAAGGTTATACACAAATTTTTTGAACTATGATTATACGTTTTCTCCCGTGGCTTTTGTTTGCTTATTCGTAGCCATGGCAGCTCTTCAAAGATGGTATCTTTATCAACTAAATGTCAAAAATGTTTTTCTTAATGGGAATTTGTAGGAAGAAATTTTTATGGAGCAACCTTTAGGTTTTGTTGCTCAGAGGAGTCTTCTAGATTGGTATGTCATCTTCGAAAATCTTTATATGACCTCAAGCAGTCTCCTAGAATTTGGTTTGGAAAGTTTAGTAGTGTTGTTAAACAATTTGGTATGACTCGCAGTAAGGTAGATCATTTAGTTTTTTTACCGTCAGTCAAGTGTTAGGTGTATTTATCTAATAGTATATGTTGATGACATTGTTCTTACAAGTAGTGATCACCATGGCATCTCTCAAATAAAACAACATAATTGTCACCACTTTCAGACCAAAGATCTTGGCAAACCCAGATATTTCTTGGGGATTGAGGTAGCACAATCCAACAATGGTATTGTTATCTCCCAAAAGAAAATTTATCAGATACTTTGGAGGAAACTGGACTAATGAATTCAAAATTTGTTGACACACCTATGGATCCTCATGTCAAACACATCTCTTAGATCTTGAGAAGTACATAAGATTAATTGGAAAAATGAACTGTCTATTACTCATCTTGATATTTCATTTGCAGTTAGTGTGGTGAGTCAATTCTTTAATTCCCCATGTGTTGATCATTGGAATGCAGTCATTCATATATTGAAGTACATTAAAGATTCTCCTGGAAAAGGCTTGCTATATGATCACAATAATCTTCATAGAGTTGTATGTTAGTCAGATGCTAATTGGGCAAGATTTCCGTTTTATAGAAGATTCACTTCCGGATATTGTGGTTCTATTGTTGGTAATTTGATTTCTTAGAAGAGCGAGAAACAAAATGTTGTGGCAAGATCTAGTGTTGAAGCAAAATATATAATTATGCTTCTGGCTACTTGTGAACTTATTTGGCTTAAACAAATACTTAAAGAAATGCAATTCGGAGAGGTCACTCAAATGACACTCATATGTGATAATCAGGCTGTTTTTCAAATTAGCTCAAATCCCGTCTTTCATGAAAGAATCAAACATATTGAGATTGATTGTCATTTCATTCGAGAAAATATTGTATCTGGAGAAGACTAAGTTTGTTAATTCGAATGATCAGTTAGCAAATATTTTCACTAAATTTTTATAGGGACCTAGAATTGATTGTATTTGTAACAAACTTGGTACATCCAATTTATTCTGAATGGGAGTGTTGAATGTAACGGGTTTAGCCCATAGTTTCTATTATTCTGTTATTATTTTCATCTATAAATAAACAACCCTATGTGTGTATTTTACACAAGGGATATCAATGCTATATTTATTTTCTTTATTCTTAGTAGGGTGAATACCACTCAAAGTAGTAATAGGATGCTGAAAATAAAAGAAAGGAAAAATATAGTCATGGTGTTCAAACTACTTTAAATCAATTGTACAAAATATAGGATAAAGAAAAAGTTGATGCTAAAGTTGCTAAATTTTTCTGTAACTATCATTCTATTCAATGTTATTAGAAATCTAGCTTTAGCAAAAGTGCATGACACGATAAGGAGATATGATGTTGGGTATAAACCTCCATCTTATCATGATGTTAGAGAAAATCTTTTGAAACAATCAGTCCAGAAAACTTATTTAATCCTTGAAGAGTATAGGTAGGAATCAGAACATGTTTCATAATAATGTCTAATGGGTAGACAAATAGAAAAAGGACATTCAATTTGTAACCTTTTAATAAACAACCTTAAATAGACCGTGTTTTTTTATTCATTGGATACCTTAGACATCGTAAAAACCACAAATAAAGTTCTAAAATATTGGAAGATGTTGTGGAATATGTTGGAGAGGAGAATATAGTACGAGTGGTTACTGATAATGCTGTAAATTTCAAGATAGTTGAAGAATCGTTGATTCAAAGCAAGAGCATTTGTATTGGACTCCATGAGCTGCCCATTGCATTGATTTGATCTTTGAAGATTTTGAGAAGCATCTGAAGGTCCATCAACTTACTATCAAGATGGGAAGAATGATCAACATTTATGATAGAGCAATGCTAATTAGCATGTTGAAGATCAAAAAATAAAGATACTTGATACGGCTTGATATGACATGATTTGTCACGACTTATTTGACTCTAACATGTCTTCATGAATTAAAAGCATCATTGATGAGCTTTTAGTCTGTTTTAGTGGGTTTGTTATTATATTGTTTTATCTCCTCTCGGTGAAAACACCTTTTTTCAATAATAATATTTTCCTTTCTCTTCTCTGAATGTGCACTCAATCTCACATCCTTACATGGTATCAAGACCATTGATCTTTTTTTCTCTCTACACCTTTTTTCTCGGTTCTCATCCTCATCACCATGTTTGTTACATCTTCATCCGCTGCCTCTTCTCAAACCTCCATGCCTTCTTCCTCCACACAACTACATACTTTTCTCGTTCCTCTCTTTTTAAAACTCGACGACGATAACTACCTAATCTGGCAACAACAAATCCTTGCTCATGTCAATGGGCTTCAACTTTTTCATTTTCTTGACGGCTGTGCTCCTCCTCTACGTTTTCTCACCACCGACGATGTTGCTGCCAACAAGGTTAATCCTGCGTTTTTGTTCATCAACAACAAGACCATCTTCTAGTTGCGTGGCTTCTTGGCTCCATGACCACACCGATCTTGACAAAGATGGTAGGGTTACGCTCTGCATCACAAATTTGGGGGAAATTACATGTTTATTATGCTTCTCAAACCCGTGCCAAAATCATCAAATTAAAGACGCAATTGAAGGCTCCTAAGCGTGACCGATCCATATTTACATATCTTCTGGATATTAAGAAGATTGTAGATACGCTTGCTGCTGCTGGCTCGTCTCCCACTAATAAAGAACATCTTGAAGCTATTTTTTACGGTTTATTGGAGGAGTATGAATCTTTCATTATCATTGTCACCTCCTGTCTTGATCCTTACACGGCGGAAGATATTGAAGCTTTGTGGATGGCTCATGAAGAACGGATTGAATGGTATAAACCTCAAGATCAACTTTTGCCTCAAGCTAATCTTGCGTCTACTCGGTCTTCATCCAACCCTATGTCTAGACTCATGTATGGGTCCATAATTCTCATAATCGTGGTTCACACCCCCCTATCAGACACAACAACTTTAATGGCCATCGTCCTCCTCCCAAGAATTCTTGGACTGCATCTTCCATGCCCAATTCGTCTTTCTCCGCTCGCGTTCAGTGCCAACTATGTCAGAAGTTTGGTCATACGGCTCTGGAGTGTTGGCATCGGTTTGACACTGATCTTTCTTCTCATATTAATGCTAATTCTTCTCAATTTTATTCTTCAGATAATGACTCTGGAGAGCCATCTTTGTTGGGCACTCCATCTACTCTTAGTGACCCTCTTTGGTACCCTGATAGTGGTGCTACTCATCATATAACCCATGACAGTAATATCTTTTCTTCTAAAACTCCCTACACTGGCTCTGAAGTGGTTCAACTGGGTAATGGAAAAGGTATGAATATACGCCACATTGTCTCAGCTAAGTTATCCTACTACTATGACCACATTACGCTTACATAATTTGTTGCATGTGCCATCTATAAATAAGAATCTCATGAGTGTCTCTCAATTTGCAAAAGATAATAGTGTCTATTTTGAGTTTTTTCCTAACCACTGTTTTGTTAAAAACCAGGACACCAAGGAGATAATCCTCCAAGGAAGAGTTAAAGATGGTTTATATGTGTTTCCCACAATAAAATGTTCCCTCAAACTTTCTGTTTCCAATACTACTTTCAATCCTGCATCTTCTACTTTTCAGTTGTGGCACTCTAGGCTAGGTCATGCTTCCTCTAGAATTGTTCATAATGTGATGAAACTCTGTAATGTTACATGTCACAAACGTGATTTCTTTTGTCAAACATGTGCTATAGCTAAATCTCATCAGCTTCCTTTTAATGATTCTCTTACTGTTTACACTAAACCGCTTCAATTGGTTTTTATTGGCATTTGGGGACCTTCTCCTGTATCCTCTTCTAATGGATTCAAATATTATATTGCCTTTCTTAATGCTTTTTCACATTATACATGGCTTTATCGTTTGCACTCAAAATCCCAAGTTATGAGTGTCTTTATTCAATTTAAGTTGTATGTTGAAACTCAAACTAGTCACATTTTAAAATCAATTCAAACTGATAATGCAAAAGAATTCTTATCTCTTAAAACTTATTTTGCTTCTCATGGTATTCATCATTGTCTCATTTGTCCACACACACATGACCAGAATGGCTCAATCGAGTGCAAACATAGGCATATTGCTAACATGGGTCTTTCTTTACTTGCTGGTGCATCTTTTCCTCACAAATTTTGGGGTGAATCTTTCTCTTCTGTTGTTCATATTATTAACAATCTGCCTACATCTGTTGTACTTAATAAAAGCCCTTATGAAACGCTGTTTTTACATAAACCAGATTATAATTTTTTAAAGGTTTTCGGTTGTGTTTGCTACCCGCTTTTAAGACCATATAATCAGCATAAGTTTGATTTTTGCTCCTCTCTATGTTTGTTCTTAGGTAATAGTACTCGTAACAAAGGCTATATTGTCTACAACCTTTTGGAAAAATTATTTTATCTCATCATGTCCTTTTTAATGAGTACTTGTTTCCTTATTCTTTATCTGATAATCCTTTTCTTCCTACTATTTCTTCAGAATCTTCTCCTCCTGTTACTTTCACTAATCCTTTAACTGTTGTTTCTCTTTCTACTTTTATACCTAACATTCCATTTGTTGCTCATGATAATGTTACTAGTAATACTTTTGACAATTCTTCTACTAGTAATTCACTTGTTTCTGCTAGTACCTCACCTTTTTTCTGCAGGCACCATGCCTTCTTTTTCTGAACCACATCCTAATAGTTAGTACTAATATTCATCCAATGACAACTCGTGCTAAGGCTGGCATCTACAAACCCAAAGTTCTTTACACCTCCACTACTCAACATGATTTAGAACCAACTACATACAAACAAGCCATGCAACAACCTCCCTGATTACAAGCAAGTTTAGAACTTCAAAAATTGAGGGGAGAAAAGTTATGAATATGTTATTATATAGTCGATTTGGAATAATGTAAGCATTTTCCTCAAAGTTGTTGCCCCTCTTATGATGGTCTTTTGATTAGTGGATTGAGATATAAAGTCTGCAATGGGTTTTATATATGAGGAGATGGACTGTGCAAAAAAGAAGATTAAATTTAGCTTTCATAATATAAAGAAAAGGTAAAATTTATAAACCTTTTCTTATTGAAAATTTAACTATTTATTTCTGTAATTGTTTCTAATATAACATCATTGGTATTTTCATAGTTATGAACTTGTTTGGAAAATCATTAATGAGAGGTGGGATAATCAACTTCATATGCCTTTGCATGCAGCTCTACATATTACCTTAGTCCCTACTCGCACTATGAACCTAATTTCAAAAATGATGATCATGAGGTGAAAGTGGGGTTGTATATACGCATGTGAAGATTGGTCAAGGATGTTGAAGAAAGGGAAAAAAAATAATATGCAACAACTTCATTCTGTAGAAAATGCAAGGGATCATAGGAAAGTTAAGCGTCCTAGAGAATGGTGGGAGATGATTGAGGATGGAACTCCAGAGTTTAAGAGGTTTGTTATTTTTGAGTTTTGAGCTTGACTTGCACTTCTTCTAGGTGTGAGCGTAATTGGAGCTCATTTGAAATGATAATTCAAGTTTATCAAGTTATTTTTGGTTTTTAATTTTATTTATTTGGTTTATATAGTTTTTAAATATTCGTATTTATTTATAGGTTCATACAAAAAGAAACTATTTGCATAAAAAAAAAGATAAATAACTTGGTTTTTGTCATATCCTAAACCTGAAAAATAAACAAATTAGAAAAACTGTTGTTCTCTCATTTGATGATATTGAGTCCGATGATGAATGGATAACAAAAGAGGGAGACAATGTTAAGGCTGCAAGTTCAAGATGAAGGTGATAGTGGAAATGTTGACTTAGCTGGACCAAATTCAACTGATCCAACTCTTAATGCACTTGATCTTGATAATATAGTTTTTTATGTCAATATTGATGGTGCACACTTTTATCATATGAGGAAGAGCTTGATGGTGATGAAGATGGAGAAGATGACGATGACCTTGTAGATGATGTTAGTAGAGGACTGAAGAGAAAAAGTTGAAGATATTTTTCCACTTCCAGTTATTTAATTGTTATGACATCAAGGATGTATGTTTTGTAATTATATGAACTTATCTATTTGGTGTAGTTTAGTTTGAACCTATATAGTAGTCATGCGTGCTAAACTTAGTTATTTTAGAATTACAAAATTATTGTTTATTGTTTTGATTAATTATGGTGTTGAACAATTGAATTAGTATGCTATTTATTTTCATATGATGTGCACTCTTAAGAGTCTACGAGTCAAGTCTACATAGCTCCCACAAACATACGTAGACTCTAGAGTCGGATAACCTTGATTAAGCCTATACAAATGAGTTTGGGCTAAATAAAGCTCTACCACATACTTATGATTCTTCACACTAATGGATAAATGAACATACAAGTTTGAGCAAAGATATAATTAAAGAGTAGATATGAGAGGAACATCAATGCTTGATAAGTATGATGCTAAATCATTTTCAGATAAATTGTTGTCATTAAGCTCCTTCCTTCATAGAGTCATAGCACCTACGTTGAGCCCACCTCTAAATGCCTCTCCCGTCCCCACAAAAGGACTTGTCCCTATGTATATCAAACACAAATTTGACCCTAAACTTCATTGTTAGAAACTTTGGTATCTAGGCTATTGGAAACAAAATAAAACTATATTTGATGGCTTGGATGATTCTTAGAGCTAAACAGAAAAAGAAAATACTACCTCTGTAGCTTCTTCCATGAGATGCTCTCCTGGCTTTTTCAACAGTAAAACAGTCTTTGGCGTAGATTTCCACAATAGCATCTGTTGCTGGGTGCTGGGATGAGTAAAGGCCAAAGAGGATTCACTCACCCTCTCTCTTGCACAAGAAAATCCATCTGTTCGTACTAAGAACATCTCTGCTTTCTTCCTTGACTGCACCCTTACCACCCCAGTTGATGATGCACACATGTCTCCTTCAATAAGCCCCAAGTCTTCATCTCGTAAGGCTAACCTAGCCTTATCTTTATCATCTCCAGTCCTTTGGGAGTTAGTATTGACATTATCAATATCATTGTTCACAGTGGAAGAGATATTTGCATCAGCCCTGTAATTCATTTCCCCTTCACTATACCCATTAACTGTTGTCCAAACAGAACTGGAATTATTCACATTCACTAACTTCCAATTGCTACCAACTATGTTATGTGACCGAGCTGACCCATTGGAACTTTTTGCTGGACCCACAATTTTAGGTTCAGAGCTCCTCGCATCTGGCAGGCATTCCAATCTTTTAACCTGATAACTGAAATAAGATGGTTTTGAGATCTTCCTACTTCCAAAAAATTTGGACATCTCTTTTTTAGAAAATATATCAAAAGGAGGAACTTGAGCTTCTAAAGGGCTGGTTTTGCTGGAGAAACTTGGAAAAGATCCTTCTCCAGTAGCACCAGTGGCTTGTGATGAGGCCCTACTATCAGGAGTAAGTTGACTTATGCCCCCATTGCTTTGTGTTTTCCCATTATTCTTCTTTAAAGAGTTACATAAGTCAAATGAGCCAGTAGAACCATGCGTTCCACCCTCTTGCGGCAAATTGTTATCCTTTTCCTGGAATGACCACTCGGCAATCATTGAGTCCTGCATTTTTCCAGATCCATTTGTATAATCCAATAACATGGTATTGGAAATAACTGCTTGATTAGAAACAAACTGTGATGTAGAGCGAGTCACGTACTGCCTCCATCTAGAGACCATGGCAGATGCTCTCCAAATTCCTTCCTTGCTATGAAGATAAATTGGTCTTTTACTGCAATCTGAAACATAAGATGCAAACCTCACAACCTGTTCCCTTGTAGGTGCAGCCCTATCTTTAACAGGGATCCTGACCAACTCAATTCTTCCAGATGAAATAGCATCATACACAGTTGCTTGATAGAAGCTATCTTTTACATCTTCTTCTCTGAGATCTATGATGGTCTTATATCCTTTATCAAGTAACCAATTTATGCCTTCTTCCGTTACCTGCCCACCTGTCCAAAAAGCTGGTTCAGATTCTTTGGATTCCATATCCTCTATGGAAGAGTATAAATACACAGGACTCCAATTTGCAAACAGTAAAGAACATGGATCATCCTCCCCACGAGGAAAGCCAGAATCATAGCACACATTCTTCAGTCTCTGAAGTTTCCTCCATACATCCAAGTTCCGATCATCGCCAGGAATTATATAGTTCTCAAGAGCAACGTGCAAGTTCTCACAACACCTCTTCATCTCGCTCCTGAAAAGGGCAAGTGGGGGAAGTGTATCCTCCATCACAGCAACCTCTGTGGCACGAAAGGGAGTCACAATCGAAGATCTTCCAGAAAGAAGATCCTGCCTCCCACTATCCACAAGGGCCACAATGCATCCAATGACAGATACTATTTTATCCTCCAGAAACTGTTTCTCGTCAGACGGAACCTCATACGAAACACTAAATTCGCCAGTGATCGGGTTCCACAAGGCATCCCTTAAAGAGGAATGAAGCCTTTCAGAATTCCTAAAGATCCTACAATATGCCTCCACTTCAGCAATGTCACCCGGAAATGGACCCATCCAAGGCAACCGTGATGGAACATGCGATTGATCGGAATTCAAAACCTGCAAAATGCAGACAAAAACATTTAAAATTTTGAAACAAAGAAATACCACTACATGACAACAAAGCTTTGCAATGGTGAATTCATGAATGCGTATACCTTGATTTGAAAATGATGATTTATTCACAGAACACAATTGGGTGGTCAAATATTTATGTTTTGTGAACATGGGGGTTTAATTTAACACTTAAAATTTGTGAATGAGTTGAAAGATGAAAGGAGGAGTTAGCGAAAGAGTGAAAGAAACCTGAGAGAGAGAATCAAATCCGAAATTGGAGAAAGAATTGGAAAGTTGAGCAGTGAGGAGGTGTGTGTTCCTTCGAAATTGGAAGCGGAAAGCCAACACTCTGGCATTATCAATGCCCGAGAACACAGACACCATGGTGGGAGTAATCCGGTCGACGGAGAACACCATGTGGCACGTGCAGAGGGTGTGAGCCAACATGGAAATTCGGTAACAGAAACAAAAGAAGAACCACTTCGGGAATCAGAGAATGTTTCTGTTTCCTTTTCTTTGATTTGGATGGACATTGCCTTTCTATAAAACATCAAATTAATGTCACTTGTTTTTTTCTTTTTAAGTTTACTTTTTTTTTCTCAACTTTTTGGACTTTTCTTTTTAATTTTTAATTAAAATTTGATTACTCTTTTCTTTCTAATTTTTCTAGATAATATTTTTACTATCTGTAATCAAATATGGTAATCAAATATGGTAAGGTTACTTGTTAACTATGAAGGTCAGACAATCCTCTTAAATGACGTGTCAATGTTCGATACTCGTGTTGGATACCAACACTCGTATGACACTTGTAGGACACGTATCCGTGAAATGTCAAATTCAAAAAGTATTTGTTAGATTTCAGACAATTCTAGTACGGTTCTAACACAATTTAAAAAAAAAAATACATTAATTTTCTCAAAATTCAAACTTTATTGTATATAAAAATAAGAAACAAATCATTGTAAACCAGTCATGAAAAACATCTTTCCGCTCTAAAAAATAATCTGGAACATACTTGTACACATAAATCTTTATTGTCAATTTATATAATTCATAATTATGTGTCTCCGTATCCTACATTTTAGAGATTTTACATATCTCTGTATCCGTATCTGTGTCGTATAAATGTCCATGTCATAGTCTACGCTATGTAGGTTGTTAGGAATAGGGTCAAGAACAATTTTGTCCCAAATTCACTTTTTTTTTTATATAAAACCTTTCAGGCATTTTGTTCCAATTTCACTTCAAAATTACAGTAACTTAAAAAAAACGAACAACGATTTAATAAATAAAAACTCTGCTTCAACTACTATGTTTTTTATTTTAATTGGAAAATTATGTTAATAAATACTATTTTTATTTTTTATATTGAACTTGTGATTCCCTAGAATTAAAAACAAAAAAAGTTGTGTTTAGAGCCATTTAGGTAAACTTAGTTTCATGACAGTTTTAACATAATATTAATTATACATTAAACTAAATTATCTATAACAATATATAAATAGATTCCTCTCTCTCAGACTGTTTCATAAATGTTTTTTTATGTAATTTTTCTACTTTTATTTTTATTAACATACCTCATTAATATAACAATATATAGGCATTTTTTAAATAATTTTACATAATGATAATAATAATATATTTAAAAAGTCACATTCACATAATTTTATAATGACTTAGAATATTATAATATAAATGAATAATAATTTTTAAAAATATGGATTTGCTAGTTTTAAATGATAAAACTCACCTACTAAAATGGGACATGTATTTCCGCTAATTTTAAATAATAAAAATAACCTATTCAAATGTTATCTGCATCAGTCTTTTTTTATCATTAACAAGAATATAAAGTTATGTTTTACTTTTAGAGAACGAAATTAATATGAAAAAAAATTAATGATGAATTTAATATTTTCAAATTTTATAAAGGCACACAAGACATTTTACCCTTGTAACTTTACAAGAAAAATTAAAAAAATAATCAAAACTTACTTCTTTTTTCCTTTTGATCTAATTTTTTAAACCAATTAATTCAGTTTTCAGTTTCAAAAATTAATAACTGAACCAAAGCGCTAATTTTATTGTGTATATATTTTGAAAAAATTAAAAAATAGCTTATATCACTTTTGAAATATAATTTTTCATTTGAGGACAAAAAAAATGTTGAGAGATCTTGTATGATTTAGAGTATGATTTAGAGTCAAAATAGAGAGTTATGATGATTGAATATAAATCACGATGGTCGCTTGGAGGACTTAATTCAATAACTAGACTACATAACGGAAAGAAACATAAAATCGTCAAATAGTGGTGTGACAAACCTTTTAGTGTAGACATTTATTAGACTTAGTTGCCTTAACAATTTTCTTATTACCTTAATTTAGGTTTTATATAGAGAGAGTGTTATGTATATAGACGATATTATGTATCTTGTGTTAAATTATATGTATAAAACCTTTTAGTGTTAATAAAAGTATTTTCTTTTAATTTTTTTCTTGTACTTTCTTGCTTCTTATTAATATGAACCCAACATATATACTATTACAAAGCATACTTATCAACATTACCAATAGTTTTATAAAGCAAATACTTATATTACAAGAAAAGTAAAAACATATAAATCAAACTTTATATATGTGTGCGCATGCAATAACATATTAAATAAACTCCTATATTGATTCTAGACTACTTTCTAAAACTTGTAATATGATATGTTTTTATATATAAAAATATAGTAACCACAATCATAACATATAGAATAACACTCGAAAGATAAGCTAAGATAATGAAAATATAAAAAATAATATATATAAGATATATGTGTTATAATAACTATCAAAATAAATAACTTATTATTTGCCTCAACAATGGTTATTAAAGAATGAGATAAACTCTCACATAAATAAATATTATCAAGAAACCACAACCAAATCAAAATACACTATGACTTTCAAAAGATAAGTATTAAATAAGTTCATTCATAATTAACACTTAAATCATATCCAAAACTTACAAGACATCTACGATAACTTATATGTTGTTAGAGTAGCTCATTGTGCACACTTAATATAAAAAAGTTGTGTATAAACTTCTATCAACATCTCATCACCTAATACCTTAATATACATAACTTACACTATGTTTGGTTGAACTTATTTATTGTTCAAATGATTTTGAAGGATAAGAAAGTGTAATTATTGTTCATGCTTGGTTGTGGTGATTTACAGTGATTTGAAAGGGAAGAAATGAGAGGGGGAGAGAAGAATGTCTCCCTTAACTGTGAAGAAAAGCATGAAAAGTTTGGGTTAAATTGGGAATTACAAATTTGACCCTCAATTTGTATGTGTATGAGAATGGGATGTGGCTGTATTCATGGATTTGAAGCACTTAAAGTGAACGTATAAGTGAAATGAGCTATAATCGATTAGGCATGATGACTCCATAATCGATTATGCCCAATGTTGTAATCAATTAGGGTGTTCTTTGTAATCAGTTAAGGTTGTGTGTAATCAATTAATTTTAGATTTTTAATTGATTAGGATATGAAAATTCATCCATTATCCTCCCATGCATAATCGATTATGCCCCCTTATTTCTATTAAATAAGGTGAATTTTTTTTTTATTGGCATGAGAATGTAAAATAAATTTTTTTTTTTAATCATTGATCATTGGGTTGTTAATTTGATATTAGCTTAAACATTAACAAAGGCAACATGGCATTAGTGTTGTGAATGTTATATTTAATTCATATATTTCCATTTGGTACATATATTTGTTTTAATTTTTTGATAGGTATATTATGAAATAGTAGTTAAAGTATCGTTTATGATTTTTTTTTATTTGATTACATATTTCAAACATAAATATATAAATTTATTTTAATTCAAATCCTTCACAATTTCAAGACATGGATATTTTGGTAAATTTATAAATTATAAAAAAGATACATTTTACTCACATCAATCATATAATCTACAAACTTTTCACTCAAATCTACTCACTTTCAACTTCCTTTTCCTATATCCAAACAACCTAATTTCCACACTTTTTTCTTCTTTCCTTCCCTTTTCACTCACACTCTCATCCAAACAAAGCAACTATGAATATCTTATTTTAATAATTGTTTCATGATTCAATTCAACAATACTCAAACATGGTTAAATTATTACAAGACCACCTTTCACACAACTATATCAACTATTTCTAATAAATATAATTTAAAACATATTAATTATATATATATATATATATATCCTCGTAATCTGAAAGGACAATCCCATTTCCTAGTTCCACTCTCATTAACATGTAAATTTTTCAAGTAGGTATTTACCTTTTCTCTCACAATCTAATAAAATAAATGTTTTCCTTCCTCTCGGTTGAAGTATTCGATCAATATCACAATAACAAAACCAAAGTGATATGCAACTTTTCTAACCCACATCAAGAGCTCGTCCCAAGTACGAAATATCTACAAAAGTTATCATAACAAATTAATTCATTTACCAAATAACAAACAACCTAAACATACTTTATAAACTTAACTTTACCTCATCTGTAGTAAACACATTTGTACATTCATATCCCTTCGATATATTGTCAATAGTTTTGTTAGATAATGACTTCTCAATATCATCATCATGTAGAACGTCCCACACATCAACCCCATCATATAATTCTTGTTCAAATTCTTCACTATTGTCCATACTTTTACAAATTAAAAAAACGAAACTAAATCATTGCATTTTGAATCCATGAATCCATAAGTCAAACAATTCATTCCAAATCTACCAATCTGTTATTCAAAAAAATCATTCCAGATCTACCAATCCATAATTCAAAAAAACCACTCCGGATCCACCAATCTGTAATTCAAAATATGCATTCTGGATTTTAAAATCCATAATTCAAAAAAAAATATTTCGGATTCAGAAATCCATAATTCAAAAAATTCATTTCGGATCCACCAATCCATAATAGAAATTATGGTTCCAGATTCAACAATCCAGAAAGCAACAATTTATTAAAAATTTACTTCGAAAACACCCCTCATCCAAAAAACAAAATGATTTAGTTCTGAATGGATGAATCTATAGCACACTTCCGGATCCCGATTTTTGATAACCACAAAAACGCCATAACCACCCATGATTCAAAAAAAAGATTAGTTCTTACCTCTAGAAGTTTAAGCAACACTTCAACAATGCAACTCACTCCTCCACTTTACTCCGCACAATTGGAATGACTCTCCACCGGCACTTGAGATGAATGAATAAGATGAACATAGCCAAATACAGTGCACCACATTATGGGGATGCAGGAAGAAAAACATAGGAGTGCAGGAAGAAGAAGCCCCTCATTTTTTGTCATTTCTACTTCACACTTTTTCATACATTGATTACATTATGTATTTATTTTTTTAATAAAATGCAATATATTAATCAAAACATTTTCAAAATAAAATCAAAACATATTCAGCTAAAATTAAAATCTAAAATAATTTTATTCGTAAGCCGCGTACACAAGTCTAAATTTAGTTATGATAAAAAAATTCAAACCTGAGTAGGAGCTAATGAAAAATTAAATGTTTATCTTTGTTTTCTGACAACTAATGAGATTGGCTGTAACAAAAGCAACCAAAAGTAACTTCATCGTTTTCTAAAGTTGTGACCACGTTTCTTACAATTTTCCTAACTACGTAGCCCTTCACTTTACACCTTATATTCAACCTTTTAATTTTATAATTAAAAATTTCAATAAAATAAAGTGTAAAATAAATTAGCACTTAAAATTTTTATTTGAACCCCATAAAATTTATAAATGATCAAACCAAACTTAAACTTCAACTGAAGATAATATAACTTCCACCAATATTGCTTCTGACTTTCTTTTATACTCTTAACCATGTTTCTTCCACATTGAGTCTCAACAACACATTTTATACTTACTAATATGCAAGAGTTGCGATTTATAACATCGTAAGAAAAATAGTGATTTAAAGCAACGGTTTCAACTAACATAGACGATTATTATATGCCTTCTATTCGTCAGGTATAGAAAATTTGATAAAAGTAACAGCTACTACACTAAAATTCGGTTAACGAGGGCTCTTTGTTGAAGCATACAAATTGCCATCAATAATATTTGGTTAGGAGCTAGGCTAATGTAACGTTCTCTAATCAACCAGCATTGTTAGAAACGTTATGGTTAAGACACGTTATGTATGGTTAACTTAAGAAAACTGCATGTGGAGTAGAGAAGAACAATTGCCTTGGAGAAGCGTCAGGGCAAATAAGAAGCTTGGCCAGTGCATCACTAACAGCAATAAATCTATCTATATTTCGTAGAACGTTGCAAGGACATTTAATTACAAAAATGATAGCAAGTGAACTATTTGATAGAGAAGGGGATAAGAAGAAAATTGGAAAGAAAAAGGGACATTCGGCTTCGTAAACCTCTAAACCTACCTGATATCACGTTAGCTTGACTGTTCAAGATCAGGAACAGATGTTGGGTGAAGATTTGATTTGTTGGGAAGTGGCGCTGAGGACTGTTGCTTTAGGAACCTGGGTCTTTCTTCTCCCTGCAAGGAAGCCACCTTCTCAGGAACTAAATGTGCTTCCAACTCAAGTTCTGGTTTTCTCTTTACCTTCTTTGTTAGCGCACCTTCTGCAATCCTGGCATCATCCAGGGAACTGCTTGAACTTCCCTTTGCTTTTTCTTGTTTTATACCATTTATTGGACTGGGTACCCGGCCAGTTGGGCTTGTATTAGAAACTTGCTTGCTCCCACTACTGGACTCAGGAGCTGATCTCTCTCGTAGGATCTGCTGTGATGTAATTGAATTGGTATCAAATCGAACGTTCTCCTCTTGCTTAGGTACCAGCAACTTTTTCCTCTTAATTTTTTCCTGGTCCTGACAGCAACCAAGTAAAGCCATGAGAAAAAAATCAACTAATATCAAATCCTGATTATCATCTGGGCATAAAAAGAATCAAATGTTATTCTTTCATTTTTAATAAGGTTCAATCAACAATTATCTTCCCTATCAAATGGAGAAAATGCCTAAAATCCACTGAAGATACCATGACAATTTCCTCCTTTTTCATGTTATGTACTTTGCAAGAAGGTTTAGATCCTACGTTAGCTAGAAATATGACCAAATTATAATATATAAGTGAAACATTACCTTACAAACCGGTTTTATAAGTTTGAGTGATAGACCTAAATCTACTTTCTAAGATGATATTAAAATCTATCCTAACAAGGTCTGTTGGGTCTATTATATCACTCACTACAAGACCTAAATTGGTGTAAACTTCACCTTAAAAACTAATTTTGTAGAGTTGAGTTAGGTCGAAATTCACTCTCTAATGAGAAGGTATACAGTATGAACATTCAAGAGAAATTAAAAGAAATCAACACTTAGGAGGCATCATGAGAATAAGAAACATGATCCTTGGAGCAACCTAATTCTGTAAGCCTAACAGCCTCAGTTGTCTGAATTAACATCAACTTTATAGTTTGCAAAGCGATATGTCCTTCCAATAGAGAAGATAGATGTAATTTAATAGAATACCTGCCATGAAATGAAAATGGAGACAGAAGTTTACACTGCCTATATGATGTTCATTTACAAATTTCTATGGGTAATCATTTCTAAAACTTCCAATACAACAAGAACAATAGCTTTATCCTACTAGGTGATATCAGCAACACGAACCACAATGCCACGGGACTTGATCAAAAACCAAATTCTCAAGGATACTATTCACTGAGATCGCTTTTAATAATTTCCTCCAATGTTCCTTTTAGCCTCTCTCTACCCGTTTTAGTTTTCACAAAGCTGAAAACCCTGCAATATACTTCCTCACCGAAGCCTTTAGTGGCTTTCTTTGCACATGTCCAAATCACCTTAATTGATTTTGTTTTAGTGTCCTCAATAAGTGTCATACTAATATCTTCTTGTATACAATCATGGTGTATCTTGTTCTTGCTTGTGTGGTCAGACATCCATCTTAATGTATTTATTTCTAAAACCTTGTATGTGGGGAATACAGCAAAAGGAAAAAAGCATGAATAAAATATAGAGATCCTTCTAAACAAGAAGTAGGCTGTCACTATCAGAATTATGAGCATGAATAGTATGGCCTTGGGTTTTGAAGCTCTGTTCTGCTAACAGACACAACTTCATCTTAAAGGTGCATGTGGGGTTTCAGTTTAGCTTGGGGTATAAATAGAATGCAGCTGCTCAATTTTGACTACGCACATGAGTGTCTCCCTCTCTCCTCCACAAAAGGCTGGATTTTGGTTCACAGTACCCTCACCTTCTAGCATTATATTACCTAGATCCAAGCCTCCAACACCCCCCCACCCCATTGAAAAAAAATATACTTCCCTTGCCTTCACGTTTTGCTTTGATTTCTTATTTTCCCTTCCCAACATCCAAACCTAGCTTCAAAATTGGGAAACTTTAAAAAATTATCACAAAAATAAACAAGGGTTAGAGGCAGGACCTTATGGTCCAAGTATTAACATCTCCCTTCACTAAAATGATCTTTGGTAAATTATGACCTTGGCAAACCAACCTTAACTACCGTCCCAGGAATGTGTAGTTCCCAAAGTGGCAAAATCCTGTATAGGATTTTACAGCCTAGAGCACAGAAATCTTCTACGGAGAGAAAGTGGGGTTTGAATAATGCTCCAGTAATATAAAATATCATTATTAACTGCAAAAGGCATACCTTATGCTTGTTGTACAGTGCTCTGCGCCTCTCTTTTGCCCTGCAAATTCCACGTTTGATCCCATGGTTGTCCATGTAACCACTGGGCCATAGTTCTGCAAGCTGAGGAAGACAAGAAAATTGAAAGTTAAGAATATATATATATATATATAAACATAAAAAACCAAATTGATTTGACATTTTGGGCCTCAACATAAAAAATACAATGCAAGCAACTCAATAGCTCTGAAAAACCAATATCGAGAGGAAGAATTAGAAAATTTGAACCACCTCATAATACAACTTTCTGATCTGTGGACCTGCATTTTCATCCAACCCCTACAGCAATCACAAGCAAGGTTCAATAAGAAAGCTTTATCACAACCAAGAATTTCAAGATAAATATCTATAGATCAAATCTATACATCGACAAAAAGATCGTAGAGATCACAAATCTTGTCCTCCAATGCAGCATCCATGGCAAACTTTTTCTTAGTAATTGCTTTTCCATCAGGACCAAATTCTTGAAAATCACCAGATGCTTCACCTTTCTGCTGCTGCTGAAGTGCCCAAAAACACCATGTGTTCAAAATTAAAATATCAAAATATCAGTTGAGCAAATATATAATTGAATCTCAATATACAGTGCAAACATAAAAGGATATAAAAAACACAAATTTTAGTATCCTAACTAAAACCGATCAAATCCATTTCCAATGATCCATTAAGAAGAGCAACCAGAAAAAGGATGACAGGATACATAATATGAATTGTGATGAGGGGACATAAACAATAATAATGAACCAAAAAGGCTACAATGATTAAGAACATGAAAAACATACACCAAAGAACATATCACATGATGCTGACAGATACCACAACAATTTAAAGAATCTCAAGCTTACATATTCTAGACAATGTGAATTCATCAGAATTGAACATGATGTGAAAATACAACACATGTAAGCCAGTTTACCAATATATGATAAAAGAAGCAAAAGCAAGTGAAACTACAGTAAACCTTGGATTCAAGAGTTGGGGGCTGCATCTTAATCATATCAACAACTTCTTTCTTTATTTGTTGAAACCTATTATCCTCCTCCTGCTTTGCGGACAGGCCCATACTGATCATTATTTTTAAGTTTCTCTGCAGAAGAAAAACACTGTATGAGAAAATAAGTACTTTCAGGAATTAAGAAAACCTAAATATACCTAAACCACACTGAATAAAAAAATAAATATCAGTTATGAAAATTATCAAGATACTATGAGATTAAAAACAAATGATAAATTAGAGGTGAAATTTTTAGTACTCGTTAAGACAGTTCCAATTGAAATAAAAGTTGACAGTATTATTACTTGTTAAGAGATATAATATTATGATAGCTTCATAGTCACATCACATTAAGGTACTCAAACAAAAGCAAACTGGAAAAGGAAAATTTAAGCATTTTTCTCAGAAAATCACCAAAATTAGTAAGTCTCTCAATGTACAATCCTAACTAAACATGCAAAGGGTTAGGTCAAGAATGCACACAAACCATATTTTTATTATTCTTAAATGATATCCTAATAATTAAATTAACTCAAAATGTACAATGGCGTAGAAACAGTAGCAATGGAACTTGAAAACAAGCATACTCAAAGTCGCTACTCCACATAGCTTTTGGGTTTCAACTATATATGTCAGCTAGAAGAAGTGGAGGGGAGATTGAAGTTGGAAACTGAAACAACTAACGTTAAAAGGTTGCTGTTTATATTATTCAGGCTGCAATACCTTTAATGTTCTTAGCTGAATCAGATGCCCAAGAATACTCATAAGACGGTTAATTAACTCTTTTGATACTTTCCCATGGGTTGCCTGATGCAACAAAAGCATATAATTAATATTTCAGTGTTCAAAATCCTTAAGTAAACAATATAAAATAGAATAAATCTACAGAAGCATAAAATCAAGAAAGTATCATCTTACCGCCAGTCTTGCAACTTTAGCAAGCTTTAGCTTTATGTCTCTAGGCAACCTCCTTTTGACAGCATCCTGGTTATCCACTGCTGGTGGCCTGGCTGTAACATTATTTTAAAGGAACAAAGGAAAAAAAAGTAAAATTTAGCATTAGAAGCAAACATTTCACAATTACTATCCCATGTTAATTGTGAACATTAATTTCCGATCTTACATTCTGCAACCATTCTTTCCAACTCACGAAGAGCCTTTTCAAGCATAGAAGTTTTTGGCCTTACACTGGAACCCTCTTTCTTCTGCATGTTTTCAGATTTCTGCGTAACATTCAAATAAACTCATGACCAAGATACAAACCATTTGAACATATACCCATAAGCACAACCATCATTATCTCTATCACAGTAATTGAAACAAGATGTATAGTTCAAAAGTTCTAGTTAAAAGGATAGTTTACTTTGTTATTTCAATTGCTTTTAAATATAACACACCTCATCCCATGTATGCCAACATCCTTTAAATAAGGCAACTGTCATTTCAAATGAAAATCATGCTTCGTGACAACCAAGAGAAATAGTAAAAGGCCAGGGTAGAAGCAGTAAAAGTACAGAATTAATTCATGGTATGTTTAACATCTGCTAGCATCAGCAATGCTTATTCTATTGCCCTATTAATTGGCTCATTGTTGGGGAGTTCGTCTCTTTTCATCTGACACAAGGCATGAGTTGGATTAGAATATATTTGGAAGAAAAAAGCTTTTCCAAGAATAAAAGCTGTTCTCAAAAAATCTGGCATGTTGGTAAAAGCAAAGTGATACAAACTGAAAAGGTTTCTTCTACAGTAAAAGGTTTTGATGCATGTGATTGAACACTATCAGCTTATCTTATCTTTTGCTTAACATTCATTTTTCTCATTTTATCCCCAACAATTTATTATTTTAAATATAAAATCAACTACCACAAATAACTTCATACACCATTTTTGTAATTTTACTATGAAAACTGATTCTTCTATGCAATGCAATCAAAATAGATTATCTTAAAATCATTTTCCACCTAACATAATCAAACACAAGTGATTTCATATAATAAATAGCAACAACAAATGAGTATAAACATATTGAATATTGAAATGGGAAGTGGTTTTATTGAGTGCTGAAATTGCCCCCTAAGTTGCAATGGAAAGTGGTTCTATTGAGAGAATGCACTTTGGAAAGCAATTGTTGAAAGTAATACAGTGCAGAGGACCTCTTTTGTTGGTATCACTGGTTAATTCAAGTATTTATCAAATCAAAGTTGAAAAAGGGAGCATAGAAAAGCAAACAAAATAAAAACTTACTATTGCTTGGGTAGCAGACTTTCCCTCAGACAAGTTAAGATCTGGCAGTTCACACATACCACTTTTTTCTTTTGTCCGTATAATATTTTCCAAATCATCAATACTATTTGGGGGTTTTCCAGGTTGGGATTTGGAATGTGCATAAGCACTTTTTTCATTGTACTTCTGATGAGATGCATCAAACAATCCAGTTCCATCTTTACATTTATCACTAATGTTCTTAGATTGAAAAGCTCCTATCTTTTGCTTGTCAGCATCTTTTGCATCTGTTACACCAGGAACATCATCATTTGGTGCTTTCAAAGAGATGGAAGGGTCCAATGTCGGTTTACTATCAACAGTTTTCTTTTTCGAAATAATTCCAGAGACATCTGACCGATTCGAAAGTTTCAAGTCTTCATGATGTTCATCGTGTGCAACCAAATTCTCAGATGAATTTAACATATTTTTTGCCTGTAGTGAAGCTGCTTTGCCAGATGCTGGCCTGCCAACTTTTACATTTTTGTTTGATCCATGACCATCATTGTTCTCACCAGCATTCTTCAATACATCTTTTCTGCGCCTTTTCTTTGGTTGCTGGTTAGGTAGTGCAGGAGGCTCATTTCTTGTAACATAGAAAGGAACAACAATCAGTAAGAATAATTTCTGATTTTGTTGTTAGACTCTATTTGATCCCATTTTCAACAAAATATATTCAATAAATTTCTACAAATTTGTTCTCAGTTGAAAAAAAATATAGTTTTCAATAAGACAAATTCATGTCAATGTTGTTAGAAACACAGAAAAAACTTATAACACAAGATTATCTAATAAAGATAAGCATGTTGATAGATGTCTAAAAAAGCAAAAAAGTTATAACTGATGAATAAATATAGTCAGCAAAAAGGAGAGATTATTTAAAAGCAAATACAATAAAATGACAACAATGGACCAACCTCAGCATTGATCAACAAATAAAAAAAAAAGTAAGTTGAAAGTGACCCTTCGATGATTTGTTTTAACCCTGTGTGGGTTGAAAAGAAAAAAAATGCAATTTTAAAAAACCGCAAAACTTACATGCGTTCCAGTTTCCCCCTGTTCACAAAGAACCCATCATGTTTGATTGCAGAATTATCAACTTCAAAATATTCATCCTGCATAATGAACAGTTTAAGAGCATAAAAAAATATGAAAACAAAAAGCCCATCACCAAAAAGAGTACTATTCCTGTCTCAGCAATAAAAGGTCAAGAGAGTCATAAATAAACCAAATAAATATGTGAAGATACCTACCAGTTCAGCATCATCTATAAAAGAGTCTTCAGTATCATATTGATCATCATCAGGAACATCAAGCAGATCCTCATCGTCACTACTATCCTTGCCCTGAAACAATTTGGTATCCCATTAATTCCCAATGAGAAGCTACAAATTAATACTTAAAAACACACATGTACAATATTAATCAAAGGTTCAGAAGACAAATTCATGCTGCTGATAAAGAGCGTAAAGTAAAAATCCAAGTAAGAAACAAAAAATACCATGTAAAGGCGTTCAATCTTCTCTATTACAGCACTGAAACGGTTAGGCTGAGAGGGATCGTTTTCTTCACCATCAACAGGTTCGCCCTAAAAAAAATGGGCAGAGACTTCTGAGAATTGTGCAACATAAGACAATGCATAATTCAAAAATGCCAATAAGATGGATTTTACAGTGATATAAAATATAAAAGAGCCTGGAAAATAATTTTGTGGGAAGGGGATGGTGCACGGAAGGATGAAATGAGAACTTATCAAAAGCCTACCAAACCAATCACAAAACAACATAATGAAGAATTGAGAAAAAAAATTCAAAACAAGAGAACTTGAAACCAGAATAGCCTGTATGTCAGATTCTGGTGAAGTACAGCATATCTACAACTGCAAGTACATATCCACTAACCACTACATCTTACGTTATTCTCAAATATTAAAGACTACTAGATCTTAGTAATCCAACCGTATCTATTAATGAAAGTGTAAAACTGATATCATAAAATTTTCAGCATTATGCAAATATGCACAGAAGGAAGAACCCCGGAAGTATGATAAACAAGCAGATGCTTGTTAAATAGGGGGAGAATTCCTGCAAATAATAATGATTAACTTATGAACCAATATTATTGCCTTAAGCTACTGAAATAAAGTTCAGCACCAAACTCCGAAACTACCTCGTAAACATCAAGAATCACGTTACAGAACAATTGCTCTTACATTCCTGTTTCACATTTTAGTACTTGGATTATACTGTTTTTTTTAAAGCTCATATTGATCATACCATTTTACATCTACGCAAACTCATATAAGCTACATGGTGTCCAGTAAACACCGGAATATGAACATACATTAGGGTAAAACGAAAAATACAGCACCATTCAAAATAACGAACTTAAGTCAAATAGGATTGATAGTTTCCAAGGGCAAAAAATTCCAGTTTGGCACAAAAAAACCCCTTTCAAACCCGAAATTCGATCCAAAAACAACACCGCACCAAAATGCAAAGCATCGAAGCAAAACACTAACAGCGAAAGCTGAAAATACTTCAGACGTGACAGCGAATTGACAGTGCTGTCAGAACAACATCGAGAGAAAAACAAGCGAGATGAAAGAAAATTATCACCGGAGCGATTGCGACTTGTTGCGGTGCCGAATTGGATCCGTTAGGCTTGTTAGAGTCCTTCATCAGCTTCTTCCACGAAACTATGGTCGTCTCGCCAGGCCGGAGCTCCACCGTGAACATTTGCCGGTCGCCTTTCTTCACGAACGACGACGACGCCCTCTTCTCCTCCGCCATGGGAATCCAATTCACCGACGATACAGAGATTCAAGAATTAGGGCGCGAGGAGAAACATTAGACAGAGAACTAGGGAATCGCGCGGGATTCAAAAATTAATTGCTGAAAATTAAAGAAAATCGATTAAATGGAGTGTGTCTGTTGGGGTTTTAACTGCAATTCGAGTTTGATTGTAAAAAAATTCTTGCTCGCTCTTTTCCGAGAAAAAAAAAAACAGGGAGGGAAAAGGAAACGGGTCGGGTTAAAGTAAAACTGGATTGGAATAGTTTTATAATAGTTTTTTGTTTGGATACCTTTACTCTGAATGTTATGAACTATGAGGTGTCTGCTTTCAACAAGAGTGTTGTTTGGTTACATCACATGCCGCTTTCGAACTAGAGATAATGGTTCATCCAGGCTTATTATTCTCTCGGCCCAACTTCACCAAACAATTATCGTACTCATAAATTTTTTGACCTAACAATTATCAAATATAAAAGTTTTTTTATTTTAAAATAATTAAATTTATCCTATAAAATAAATTCAAAAACTAAGTGATTTTTGCCATATTTTTTTAACATATTTTACACTTCTTTTCCCTGATAACATTTTTACTAAAATCTACAAAATAAGAAAAAACCATTCAATAAGATAGTTATATTTTTTAATAAATTTAAATCAAAGAGAAATACTTTTGTTATTAATATAAGGTATCTAATAATCTCATGTTATTAAACTATAGGCAAAAATTACTTTTGTTTTTTTTATCTATTTGGTAATGTATGACTTTCTTTTTATAAAGTAGTACATTTTAATTTTGGTCATAATTAACCTTATTTAATATTAAATATTTATTAATGTCCTTCGTTCATAAGACATTGTATTGGAATATATACACATATATACTAATTCTTCCAAATTCCATATAAATGTTTATAATTATTAATTAATTTTAATCTTATCTCACATTGTTACTTACAAATATTCCTGGAAAACTGTATTTTATTCTCACTGTCTATCAAAACTTGTTAAGTCGACAAAATTAATTAATAATACTTCTGTGCAAAATTATTATTTGGTATGCACATTCATATACTAGTATTCATATAATTTTTATTATTAATTAGTCTAGTATATTACTACCCTCATACTTCTAAAACAAGAAAATACTACCTTCACTTATATGTATTAAATTTTACTAATTTGTTAATATTATTATCTCTAAAATGCGATTATCTTAAAATCAAATGTACTTTATGATATAAATAAAAGGAAAACATTAATTAAAATTATGGCATTTTAGGAAAAATATAAATAAACAAAAATTAAAAATTGAGAATAAGAAAAAAAATGTTTGTCAAATTATCTTGGCAGGGACAAATTTTCTGATTTTTTATGGTTCATAATAGGACAGATTTGGCTAGATCCTGTTCTCAAAAGTTCAATCCACACAAAAATTGATAGGGTTCATGTTAAAACGAATATGAATATACCACAATATTATTGATTTTTTTTTAATTCTTAAAAATGTAAAATTCAAAAACTTCTTCATTATAGAAAAAAAAATATTTGTTATTTCAAATCATATAATTTAAAATATAATTTATATTTCAAATTATTCTAAATATAAATTTTATATTTTAAATTTATAATTTAAAATTTAGATTTATATTTATATTTCAAATTATAAATTTAAAATTTAGATTTATATTTCAAATTATAAATTTAAAATTTAGATTTATATTTCAAATTATAAATTTAAAATATAATACAATTATTCAATCATCAATTTGTTTGCCAACTCACCTCCAAGCCACGGCATGCCAACTTGTTTACAGTTTATTCTTTTATATATTATATATAATATATCAAAATAGAAAAATAAAAAAATAAAAAAATATACTTTTATATTATAATTCAAATAATAAATATTAATACTTTTATTTTTTATTATTATTTTAATTAAATTTAAATAATTATCTAATTAAAGACATTAATTAATATTTAAAAAATGTTCTTACCATCATATCAATTAGTACTGATTTTCATCTAACTTGTTTTTGTGAGTAAAAAATATACCAAATCTAAAACAAAATATATTGATTCCTAAATTTTGTTCATACCAAATTTAGTTGAGATATATTTGTTCACCTTTTAATATACTAAATGCAATCTAACAATTCATCGTCATATTCTACTATAAATTTAGTCCATTAATATTAGATCATTCTTATCAAACTTCTTTAGTCTATATGTTCAATTTTAAAATGTATTGACGGTTGAATTGGGTCATTTAAACTTTCAATTGTAAATTGTAATGACCTATATATTAAATCACACATTCAAAAAAATATTCAAATATTAAATATTAAAACTTCAATATAATAAAATTAATAAAAAATAATTTAGTTTTAATTTAAATTTGTAGTATATTTTTTAATTATTATAATTTGACTAAAAACTAAATTGTATAGATTTTTAATTAAAAAATGATAAAATAAATAATTTGATAAAGTTTTTGCTATCCAAAGTATCAATGTTACATGAATTTTGGATGTTCAATAAAAAAAATGGACATTCAAATATTAATATTTTTTATTTATAACAACAACATGTATAAGTCATTTGGCCCTTTATTTTTTTCCTTCACGAGCATTCTCAAACTATGAGTGTGTTAAAATGGGCTATGGATTACAAGTTAACTGAATTCGTAAGGACTTTAATTGGGTTGGATGAAAACAATTCAAAAAATTGGTGATGATAGACTAAAATAAACTTATACTTGTAACTATTATAAAAAAAAATATTAAACAACATTTTTTATGTCGTACGGACAAGGGGAATCCGACTGTTTAATTAAAACAAAGCATTGCGATGGTCCCTGCAGATGTTGACGCAATGTGATTTCTGTCTAGTGCTCTGAATGTCAAAGTGAAGAAATTCAACCAAGCGCGAGTAAACGACGGGAGTAACTATGACTCTTTTAAGGTAGTGAAATGCCTCGTCATCTAATTAGTGACGCGCATGAATGGATTAACGAGATTCCCACTGTCCCTGTCTACTGTCCAGCGAAACCACAACCAAGGGGCTTAGCGGAATCAGCGGGAAAGAAGACCCTGTTGAGCTTGACTCTAGTCCGACTTTGTGAAATGACTTGAGAGGTGTAGGATAAGTGGGAGCTGGAAACAGCGAAAATGAAATACCACTACTTTAACGTTATTTTATTTATTTGGTGAATCGAAAGCGGGACGCTGCCCCTCATTTTGGACCCAAGATCGGCTTCGACCGGTGGATCTGGGCGGAAAACATTATCGGTGACTTAAAAATTATTGTTGTTAAAACAAAGTTTATATAGAAAATTATATAAGTTGTCGTTTATAATTTTGCATATAAATCAAGATTCTAACAGTTTTCTATTTTTATTTATTTTTTCTTAATAAATGGTTTTTAGCATGACCTGATTTATATATTTTTTTATAGTTAAAAATGAAAAAAAAAACTAATTCATAAATTAATATTGTTTTATATAAAAAAAATTGGTTAAACGAGATTATTTAATTTCAACTTCTTTTAATATTATCTCATACAATAATAGTTGTTGCATTATATAAGAACAACACTCATATATTTTTGATGGTTTATTATACTATAATTTAATATTAATGAATACTTAATAAAGATATTTACTTCACAAACAAATGAAGATAGAAAAATAATTAATAAAAATTACAAACAACCTTTAGGTGCAAACATCTACACTTATGAGATTTTGTACTTACTCGACCTCTCAAAATGTTATATTTACTGTATGAGCTAAAAATTAGAAAAGAAAAAAAAAGTTAGGGAACATTTAAGTAATATATATACATAAGTTGATAATGTAATTACCAATCAATTATTTGTTTGAGTAAGCGAGTGACTTCTTGTGCAATAAGAAGAACCACATAGCATTGTGATATTTATGGATATAACAAGTAACTGTTAGTGACGCCTACATTGAGAAAATTACTAGTATAACTACAAGTGATGGATTACTAATAATTGACGACTTAAAAATTATATTTACTCATTAATATAAGGTGCAAATTAAATTTGCCCCCCTCTAACTAAGTAGTTGGTGATGTATGTATGAGTTTCAACTTTCTTATTTCTCAAATGGTTAATTAATTGGGGATCCATATACATCCTATTTTCCCTCATTAATACATACATCCTATAAGTATAATTATTAAAGCATAATTAATGATTAATTATATAAAGTAAAATAAAATAATGTTTAAGAGACTTACATCATCCATACCGGAATGATCGATATGTTAAGCTCCCGGTTGCTAGCTACAACCTCTAACACATCAAACATGTGTATGTATAGTGGGATGTCATTGTTTTTTCCAAAAATAGTAATATTCCACATCCCATGAAACATCCATAGGGTTTGACTTATAGCCACAACAACCTATAATAATGCGGATATAGGATTGTCAGTAGAAAATGCTTGCTTATTTCTTTAAGAAATTGGTTTCTGATGTCTTGCTGCAAAATAAACAACATTTTAAATAAATTAAATGTACAAATGTATTCATAAATAAATAAAAATTAATAATTACAATGTATATTTTTTTGCATATTGGACATGTTTTATTATGACCGTTAACATTGTACTTTTAACAAATTCTCATATACAAGAAAGTCATTAAAGGTGCAAAATAACATGAAATGCATATTGAAAGTTTCATTAGTAAACCCGTCAAATACTTTAATATCTTGATCTCATAATAACTTTAAATCTTTAATTAGGGAACTTGGATAAAAATTTATATCATTTTCTGTCTGTCTTTAACCGGATATCATCATAGACAATCACTACAAAATAATGTGTAAAAAGTGACGATTTTAATATGGTGATTATTAATAACCGCCACAAATTTATTCAGTATTATGTCAATATTAAAATAAAGATTTAGTATTTATTCAGTATTAAAATTACGTCAGTTAAAAACACCACTACTTACGTATATTATGGTGTCAGAATCTTCTTCAATAATTGTAAATTGCGACAGTTATAACTGACACTACTTACGTATAAAAATCGTCACTACTTACACTATGTTTAAAGTGACGGGTGTTGCGGTGGGTAACATAAAACCGTCACATTAAACTTTGTGGCGGCCAATTCTATGGCGGTTTGGGAAACCACCACAAGCGTATATTGTGGCGGTTATAAACGCTACTTTATACGAAAAAATCGTTACAATATACAATTTTTTTTGTAGTGAACATCATATATTTTCACTTCATGCACAATCCAAAAGGTAAGTTGTAAATAACTAGAAAAATAGGCCATGAAATGTGGATCGTAATCAACTTAATAAAGAGATTCATTCCATTTGTAACTAAATCAAGTCAAATATTTATTGACTTTGTACCGAACCCGAAAAACTTTTATCATCATTTTTTTTCCATTTCATATAATCAATAAGACGACGATACATGTCATCGACGTTAATCGACGTTTAATCACAACGATAAGTTGTTTTTATAAATATACGAGAAATCAATATTTAGGAAACATCTTAATAATTTTATATGCGATGAATCGATATAAATGATTTTTATACCGACATCAATATCAATCAAATGACACAATATTGTCATGCTAATCAAAATACAAAAGAGTGAGAACGATGAAACTCAATCCCTATTTTCCATTTGAAGTAAAAACTCTTTGACTTCTTTTTTCTTATTAATCATTGTCATCATAACAATTCTCAACAAACTTTTATTATTTTGTTTTATATTTAGTGAATATTTTACTTGATTATTAACTATATCTTGTGGATTTGATATTCGTCTTTAAGGACAAATTATTACTTTTGACAACATAGTACACTTGTTGTAAATGTCATCACCCGCCATCATTTCAGCAGGGCGAGTTCACTTTTTGAACCGCCAATTCATATTGGCCTGACCCGCCTAACCTGCCAATCCGATGGACCACAGGCGGGGCGAGGCAGTTGGCGTTTAACACTCTTAAAGTGAGATCTCATGTTTTTGGAATAAAAATTGGTAGTGATCAATATTTTATATAGAACTTTGTATATATTAATTTCTATATACATCATTTGATTAGTTGAATATTGTTGATATTTACTTTATTTTGATAGTTATTAAACTTTCTTTCATTAGAATATTAAAATTTGATTTTATTTGATTTTTATATTCTAACCAAAATAAGTAGATATAAAACAAAAAAAATACAAAAAAGAAAAAAATTTAAAAAATTGAAAAGTGGCGAACCAACCCATCCTATGACAAGGTGAGTTACTATTTCAAATTTGCATATCCTTAACTAGTCGGGCCAAAATGAGTCTAACCTATTTTATCAACCTTAAGAATAAAGCAAAAACAAAGACAACACTGACATTGAAAGACAACCTAAGTATTTTTCTTTTTTCATAACATTTTATTTGACCATTTTTTATCAATTCAGTAAAATTTTGTATTTTAATTATTAAAATAGATAAAATTATAAATCATAGGTGATACGATTTTATTATGAAAAAAATTATCATAATAATACAATTTTAGTATATTTGAAATGTAACCGTCTTAAAAGATTACACGATTTCAACGTATTCAAATTTTAAGTGATACAACTTAACTATTTTAATAAGTTTTAAAATTTTACACATTTAAATAATTAAGTGATAAAATTGTACCATGTTAATAAAAATTATTTTTATTTGCTACATTGTAATTTGGTTTCCAGTTGAGGGTGTAGGGCTATTGGGTTAGTCACACCAGAAGCCTTATTCAGCGCCACGATCGTTTCTGACAAAAATCCCTTTTCTGATTTTGAAATATGTTTCTGTGATTTGTACATTGGGTGATGAAGCCGGTGCTGAAACGGTGGTGATGCTGGGAATTCAACGAAGAGAGAGAATGGGTTTTAAGCTATATATATACGGATACAAATCTCTAAATTATAGTAGATAAAAACATATTGTACTACGGAACACAAATCTATATATTATATAATTTTAAATTATATAAATTAAAAAAAATATTTATGCAAAAAAGTATATTTGAGATTCTTTTAGGAACATAAAAATATTTGTTATGACTGTTCAAAAGAATTTGTTTTTTATTTTTCTATTTTTATAATCATAATAAAAATCTATACAATAAATTTGAGTTTTTAAAAAATTATTGTATTTATATCTTTTAAAATTGTGTTAGAATCATGTTAGAATTTTCAAAAGTCAAATAAATATTTTTTGAATTGAACACTTCAGTAATAAGTGTCCTACGAATGTTGTACGAGTGTCGATACCGATACGTATGCCGACAAAGATACGTTATTTAAGAGAAGTGTGTAAATCTAGTATATTTTAAGTCTTTTTAGTTGCTCTTTTGTTTCTTTGTTTTTGTTTTGGATAACAATTTTTTTTTTTTAATTTCAAGAAACGTAAGGGTGTCCATTATATTAGTTGACACGTTTAAGTCTCGGTTGAAAGATTTCTATGGGCAAACAATTAGTGCGGCATATCAACCCAGAGTATTCAACCCAGTTGATACATAACCAACTTCTTTAAACTTTAAAGATTTAGTAAAGGAGTGCAACAAAATAATTCATCACAAAAAAAAAACACTTGATTAAGTATTCTTTTGTTTATTTTTTTATAGCGTTTTACATATTGTTTTGAAAATGATTGAATCTCAGACTAGGTAATTATTATTTTTTATATATTTACATCAAATTTTTGAAAACTATAAATTAGATATTCGTGTAAATATTTTTTAAACATTATTAAGCAAGTATCGATATTTAAAATTTTAACTCAATAACATATGAATTATTCTGTTGAGTCTCAAACTTACTTAATATATTTAACAATAGTTTTTGAAAAATATTAATTTCATGTTAAATCTCAAACTTGTTAATTAAAAATTTTATTCGTACAAATTTGTTGAAAATTATTAATTATAATGTTAAGTTTCAAATTTATTTAATAAATAAAAAAATTATTCACAAAAATTTCAAGACTTACTAAATATCATGTTAAGTCTCAGATTTATTTGATAATTAATTTTTTATTTAAATTAATAATCTTGGAAAATTTTAATTATCCTCAAATTTATGCAATAATTAAATTTTTTAAATATAAAAATATTTTTTTAAACAATTTAAACTTAAAAATATTTACAAATATCATCTAAAGTATTTTTTTCACAAATGAACTACATTTTTTTGTTTTCATTTTCTTTTGGAATAAAAATACGTATGAACAATGTTAATCAGAGTTTTTACATGCATTTTTGTTGATTTATGGATAAAAAGTAAACATCTTAAAATTCACATTTGTTTTTGACATTTAATTAAATATAACTGTGTCCGAGTTCGTAGGGGTGTTAATATCTTCTCTACCTTTAGTAAGGGTGGACAAAAAATCCAAATTACAAAATCCAATCCATGATTATCCATATCCATATTAGTTTAATCCATTCAAATGTATTTATTTCAAATTCAAATCCATATTTTTGGATTTTAAATCCAATCCATTTAATTGGATATGGATTAGATATACATTGGATACATTTTTGGATTATTCAAATTGCATTTTGGGATGTTGATAGCTGTCGTTTTGCTGCCAAATTAATATGATTCTAGCGTAGATTTGTCTAACACTAGAGAGATGATAGTATAATTGTGGACAAATGTCCCCAAGTCGTCTCCCAACGAATCCAATAGTAAAATCAGTTGATCAGGGTTTAAAATCTATCTGCAAGCAATAAAAGTT
>Ga0123342_1000058_pt1 | contig 114766 bp, 71 predicted proteins | sample Turbeawhitnodule_FD_89960 | JGI IMG/M metagenome (GOLD analysis project Ga0123342, IMG submission 89960) | Root nodule microbial communities of legume samples collected from Mexico - Turtle bean Mexico white nodule | ecosystem: Host-associated > Plants > Roots > Nodule | place: Mexico: Nepantla... | reverse complement strand
ATATAAATATTTAAAATATACACACTCTTATATATATATATATATATATATATATATATATATATATATATATATATATATATATATATATATATATATATATATCACCATCTTTTGGTTTGCTTTTTAAAAATAAAATTGACTTGCAAATCATTGTCACCAGTGATATGGAAAACAATGTTGCATTTATCTTCTTCTTCTTCTTGCATTATGTAAATAACCAATCACTGCAATTTGCAAATGGATTAATTAAACTATTTTCAAGATTGAAACAAATAAAAACAAATAACACTACACTATGTGATAGTGACCTTCTTTCAAGCTGTTGTGAATTTCTTTTGGGTACATTGCATTATTCATTTTAATATATAGTTATATATAATTGACTTTCACAGTAAGTGAATGTCTTTCAATATTTATAAACTATATTTAAAATTAAGGTACATAATTAGAATTTTATAGTATAAGATGAATTTAATTATCGATGATAACATAACAAATAATTTGAATAGATAATTGATTAAAAAAGTGAACATGATAACAAAAATTTGAAATGGTCGAAAGAGTGAGTTTGTTTGGATGAAAAAATTTAGAAAACAAAAGTTTACAGAAAAAATTGAATTCGATTTTTTTTATAAGTTCAAATTACTTTATGTATAAATTAAAAGTAAAAATTTAAATAAATATAGTAATACCTGATCATTATAGACACAGGATGAATATTTTACATACATCTTAGTTTTGATTTTTTTTAATATTTGTATTTATTGTTTATTTATTTCTTAACTTTCGATTTCAAATATTCAGTTATTTGATATTCTATTTAATCTATTAGCTTCTTAAAACTTGAGATTAAAAAAAAATATTCTTAAATTCTTAATAATATTATTTTTTATTTAAAACGATCTTTTCCAGTAAAAATATATTTAAAACCTTATAGAAACAAAATAACACAAATTTCATAAAAATAAATATGCAGTTTTACTTTGAAAGTGAATATGATAAAACTCACTCATCATCCTGTTACCATCCAAGAATTAATCATCATTTTAATCACTGTGTATGGCTTAATTTTTCATTTTTTTTATTAATAAGCCCTAATTTTCTCCCTAATATAAATCGTCATTTGAGATTTCCATTCTTTTTAATAGCTATATAAAGGAAAACAATTGATTTTTTTTTTTTATAAAAACCTTTAAAGGGAAAAAATGTTTTGAAAAAAAAAAATTGATTACAGATTAGTCAAGAGTCATGAGGGACCAAAACAATAGGAACTAATATTACAACAAGTTGGCACAACAATTCTGATGCAGAAATTATTCAGTTTTACTGTCTGCAACAAAGTAAACTACCTTTCACCAATGAAGCTCATTCAAATCAACAGAGACTACACAAATTTGTATCTCTTTCAAATCAATCCATTGCATCATCTATACTCTTGAAAATTAACATGACCTGTAGCCTGTGCATGCTCCACTGCCTCCTGAAATGTTCACAGAAAAACATCTACTCAGAATCATAAGAATTATTCAGAAACTATACATCAATAATAGAAACTAATTTAGAAACCAATAATTCTTTTAGTCTCTAAAATAGTATATAATTTAGTCAATATAACAACTAATTATTTTTAGTTATTAAAATTAGTTTTTATTTAATGATTTTCTTGTAATGAAAGCATGTGCTACTGAGTATGAGTAGGAACCACCTTCTGGCCAACTACTCCAATTTGGCATACCCCACAGCGCAGAGTGAACTTGGAAGTGTCAGTGTAACTACGTTTCCTGAGAAAGAGTTCCCCTGATATTAGCATAACATAAATTTTGAAAGGAAATAATGGTAGCAGAAATAACTAGCAAAATGACTTCCCTTCCTATTATCCCAGGTTTTAAAATATATGCTTCTAATGGCAGATCCATAGCCCAGCTTTTCACTTAAAAAATGTGCATAATTTCATCTGTATGGTTTGATAATAAAAAATGGTAAATTTTAAGTTTTCAACATCTTAGTCTGTGTATATGGGCATATGAAGTTCAACTTCTCAGCAGCAAATTCAACACTTGTTCTAAATTGAAAAAAAAAAATTATTTAAGGAGCACTGGATTTACAAAAATGTCACATTAGTTTCTCTTACTTTATAGTTTTAAGTATGTCACATAAAAACATGAATTGAGGTGAACTTTTGTAGTTATTACTGAGAATAGAAATATTTCCACAATCCAACTTCAAACGCCTCTGATAGTGAAACCTTAATTCTACATGCCCACATAAAAACCTTTTACTTGTATATATAAAGAATCCAAATTTGAAAATTTATGCATTTCAATCATCTGAGGGCTAAAAATGTTCATCTATTTGTTTTAAGAAGGTTCAGTAAGAATTGCAAACTACCTCTGCTGATCCTTCACAAAATTTAGAGCAAGCCTCTCCACAGGTCCAATGCTTCTGTTCATCTGAACCGCAAATATGGTCTGATCAAACTCTTCAGGAGCTTCCTCAACAGGAGACATCTGACTCATACAAGGCATGATTAATCATCAGGCAACATGAAAAAGAGAATTACATATGTTTTTTTCTCTTTATTGTTTCATGTGCAGTAGATAAAAATATAAATATCATACACATGCAATCTCATGATTCACCACTAATGCACAAAAGATAAGGAATGGATGATTAATAATTTCTGGTATATGAGATTACTCACCACTAGTGCATCATAGTGGAGACCATCATAAATCAGCATCACTCTTTCAGAGTAGTTACTTTCCTGTCAAAAGTATACACAGAAGGTGAAAATGGAGAGTTTGGTCTCAAGAGGTTGCAAAACTTGAGAGCATAGATTGCATAAAAGTAACTTACCTGGCCATACAAATCACATCGAGTTGTCTGGATATCATATGCTGCAATTTCACGTCCATAATAATCTGCTAATATTGCAAGTTCAATTGCACCTTAAAAAAGGAATATAGAGCTTAATTAGCACATCAAACAAACAAAACGTTGACAGTGCTTTATTGTTAAATTTTGTTACTAGGAGAGTTTGAAATACCCTTTGAAACCCATGTTAAATTCATCAACTACAAATCTATACCCACAAAATTCATATCAAAAGCCTAATTTTGGAAATTTGTTTAAACAAAACAACCAAAATTTATACAATTGTAGCAAAAGCATGTTTGGGTATGCAGATGTTTAAATGAAATTTCCCAGATTTTAATTAAATCTTTATGCCTCGTAACATTTCAGGAAAATAATATATTTTATTCATATACTTCATAATATATTTATGTTAGCAAAGTTTTCCAAAAGCCCAGTTTTTAAATCCACCTAACTTTGTGCAAGTTTCGTCACCTTTCTACATTCCAAATAAATATGAATTCACCAAATTTGATGTTAAACACTCATACACTGACCACAGTATAACACTGAAAGTAGCAGTTCCAACTTGCACAGTAGAAGTTGGTAATCAATTACATTAAACTTTTTATTTAGAACAGCCTTGATGAGGAAGACATAGGCCAACTAACCTCCCCACTTCTCTGAGTCAAGAATCCAGTTACAATATTCTGCATTTGGCTTCCCAAGAAATGCTTCACAATATTTCTGTGGATCACTTGCTACTGTTGCAGCTATAACCTTTTGCATGTTAAATAGTACAAAAATATCAAATTAAAATATGTAAGAAATTATGTAAATAACATACTCAAATTGCATAGATATAAGCCATACGATGGAATAGAAGTTTCATTTCAACTTCACTGATAATTCTTAAATGATAGACTATGTAAATTCATATCTGAAAATACAAATATTTTGCATTAACAAGCTTTTGGTTGCTAGTAATTTCATTGAAAGCATTGAGTGGCACCACATGGGGCTTGACGGGCAATAAAATAGGGGCATATGAATTGATGACGAAATATGAACATTTACCAGATAAGTTACTTATGTCCTACGTCAAAGAACAAGGGCTACTTAAAAATATAGATGATCCTTGTATTATATTTCAAAGTCGATTTTCTTGTAAAATAAGAATGCTCCAAATGCATTTATTATTCCTAGCTGCATTTGAAAAATCCTTCATGTACTACGCAGATAAAAAAAAAATGCTATTGGTATAAGGAAAAACAAACCCTTCATATGAAAATATTTAACTCATCCTTGTTAGACTTTACAAAGAAGAGAAGAAGATTGCAGCAAGAAAATTGTATTTCTCATTCTATTAAATTCTGTTACAACAGATATTATATAGATAAAATTAGCTTGTCCCACAAGTATCAGAAACTAGCTTCTTTCCCTAACAGAAAAAGTTATAGCCAGCTCACTGGATTCAATTAACTGAAAACTAATTGTGTGTTAGGGTTCCAGATAGAAAACTAAGTACAATTGAACTCAACTGAAGTTGGAAAAAAAGCAACTCATTATAACTATTAAGCAACTGGAGTTTGAGATGAATTTTGCTTCTAACTGAATCTTAAAAAAGTGTCAAACATGTTGCACAATGTTTAAATGTTTAATGAAACTGAAAGTTGGTTTGGGTATTCAAAGTGAAAGTTGGTTTGGGTATTCAAAGTGAAAGTTAGTTTGGGTATTCCAGCTGAAAGTTGGTTTGGGTATTCCAGCTGAAAGTTGGTTAGGGCATTCCAACTGAAAGTTAGTTAGGGCATTCCAACAGAAATCCAAACACACTCAGTACAACATTCACAATCCTTTGCATTTACTGCAACTATTTTAGTGATAGGAAAGCCAACTCTGAATCTTAATCAAATGTTTCTAGAAGGAACATTTTACCACGGAAAAACAAATTCAGAACTTGTATTTTGACTTTCTGGTTGCAGAAACTACTCAAATTAAAACAAGCAAAGTGATAGGAACACCAAACAAATTTCAATTAAGATGGAATGTTGGATGTCGCATTTGAATTGTATAGGATAGCACACTAGCACACTGTATATGATTATCATGAGAAAAGAAAGGATAACATATGATTTTACTTTCTCAAAAAATGTTCTTAGTCCCTATAAAAATTTAATAGGCTCTTAGTTCCCACATGTACCAAGAGGGATGTGATTTTAGTCTCTCCCATCAGAACCTAAAAACATAGTCTCTGATAAAAATGTGGGACCTAAAATTATATTGAATGTGTTGAGTCATATGTTGTCTCATACTAAGAGAATGACACAGTTCAGAGGAACTCTAACTCGTTTGGGTAAAAACTCCTTCCAACCCCATAAAGAAATCCTCGGATTCAGAAACAAGTTCTACGATACGATGTTGATAAAAAGGTGGCAACATGGTCACCGTGGTGGAATTTGTGAAGGGAGGCCACCCACCACCGGTGGCATTGCTACGATATGGTTTCACTAGTCCAAATCTTGAGTTTATTGTGTTTGATACCTAAAGATTTGAAAAATGAGTTTTGTTTTTTAGTAAAATGTCAACTTTAATTTCGAAATTTCTGTTAAAATGGAAGGACTAAACATGGTATTCCTCTTAGTATACTCTGGGACTAAAACTGAAACTCGACATATTGAGGGACCAAAACATATTTTACTCAAAAAATAAGGATAATCTTGAGGCAAAAGTTGACCAGCCAGAAGGGAAGTACCTCTTGCCACTAGAACCAAATTAACAACAACAAAAAACATAGAAAAATGAAGAGTTGGATGATAGGGTGCACAGTACAAATTTCAGACAAATAAAATTAATACGAGGAAAACTACCTGTCGCAAATCAGCAGCTTTCTTCTTGTCATGATCCATTACATACCTGAATCGAGAAACACAATAAAACATAACAAAAGGAATCATTGGTACGAGTAGAACTAACACCAACACAGCATGAAAAAAAAAGAAAAAAAGATTGACTTGCATTGCTTTGCTTACCCAACTGCATTGAAGAGACAACTGTTATCCGAAGGAATAACTCTTCTCACAACAACACCTTCCATGGAGAAGATTGTAGACAACCACCAGCCTGAAAATCAACCACGAAAGAAAGAAATTGAAAATCCAGAAAGCAGCACCGAATGCAAACTCCACTATTTGTATTTCACAAATACCAACAGAGAAAGAACAAAACCTAGAGTTTATTGATTATTAAATTGATAGAAGATGAGTTAGAAATCTGCAAAGAGAGGGAAGGTATTGTGCAAACGGAAATTGTTTGGAATTGGAAAATGGAGATCTATGGTGTGAAAAATGAGAAGGGAATGGGTTGAAGAAGAAGAAGAATACGAACCAAGAAGAAAGCTTTGTGCTTTTTAAGGTGGGTTTGGTATTTTGAAAGAAAAGGTTTGGTTTTTATGCGTGAAAGAAGATGTAACGAAGGTTAGCACCGTTTGGATTGATATGCCATGGCACCGTCCTTTTCCTGAACATGCCCCACTTTCTTCCATGCCCAACACCTTTCAAGCAACACCATCTCTTCCTTATCCCTTAATTTCACACTAATCTATCATTAATTTCACCCTAATCTATCATTATTTTCACTTTCCTAATTTTCTAACTAATCACTCCTTTAATTTTTAAAATTATTAAATTCAATGTATTAAATATCACTTTACTACCACTTTGTATTAAATAAATTGGACATATTAAAATCACTTTATTAGGAGTAGTGGAAAACAGGCTTGAATGTTCCTACTTCTTAATACGAAGTCTTATATTTTTTTTTATAAGTTATATATATTATTATTTATTATTTTATGTAATATATATAAAAATAAAATAATTAAATATTTGGAACCTCAATTTAGGTAGGATCCGTCCAGAAAAGGTAATTATGATAAAAGATAAAGAAATATTTTATTTGTTTGGATATTATTCTGAAGATGAAAGATATAATTGTTATTGTTAAGATCTGTTATCACATTATTTTGAGATAAAGATATCTTCTAATAATATGCAAAATTAATACATGTAAGTTATATATTAATTAATACATGTTTGTTACATATTAATTAATAATTGCTGTGAATAAAAGAGAAACACTCAAGAATAATGGTGCATGTACTGGACAGGGTGCTCAGATGCTTTGACCTCAATGCACGGGTGCGTGTAGGTCAGCTCAGTTGTTGGGTCCAAAGGGTGGGTCATGAGTTTAGCCTAGTTATATTGGTAAGCCCGTTAGAAAAGAATATTTTTGTCATATATTAATATAAAGTTATTAGTAGAATATATTTTTAACCTAAAAGATAAGTGTGTGTGGTTATTAAGTTATGAAAATACATGCATGTAGTTGTTCGTTGAAAAGATAAAGTTGTTAAATAAAAGACACTGTGTGAGTAAGGGTGCACCCATAAACATCCCTCCTCTAAGCACATGAAGATAAGTGGTGCCCATTAGTAAGTACATTTCAGTTATTATTTTATGATTTAAGTAGAGATAAGATTCTCATGAAAGAAAATTGTTACAAAAGTAGTTATAAAAGGGACTTGAGTCTCCCGGTAAAGGTACGTTTCTGAATATTGAAACCGAACTTATCTTATTTTAGTAAGTTCTCTTTGACTTGATCGTCGAAGTGTATCAACGGTTAAAATCTCATTTATCCCAACAAATGCACCTTCCAGTACAACGAGAAGATGCAGAACAAAATCTAAAAGAAACAGGTTAGAAGCTGACTTTCCACTCAAGTCTACAAGAACAATAAACGCATCTCATCCTATCCCTTGAAAATTCCACTTCACGTGATTTTACAATTATAGTTTTTGAACAATTTTAATTCGTTAACTTTTTTTAGTTCAATTAATCCTAGGTTTTTATTATTTTGGAAATAATGTAATGAAATATTGTGAAAAATGCATTATATTCGTGATTTTTTTTTATAAAATTGAAAATATTAGCAGTTACATAAACTTGAAAATAAATCATGAGTATGAGGATGTCTTGATTATGTAAATTATTTTAATCTATTAGTGAGTATTTTTCCTAATTTTGAATATAAATAGAAAATACTAATTATCCTGATTGAAAAATTAATTAATAGAATTTAATTACATTACTTTTTTAAATAATATTTCATAATTATTGTTTTTTAAAGTTTGATCTCAAGAATGAAAAGAGAGATATTAGAAATACAACTTTAATTACATAAAGCACATCTTAAAATAGTAACATTGATTGGGTTAAAATCAAACTCTTATAATGTATATTTTTAGTCAGACTTACAATTACATGGAGAAAAATGCATGTTTCTCTATGAAAAAAAAAACACAGGCACAAGATAAAACCCTTTCAAGCTACCACACCCCCTTTTTAAAATCCACCATCCATAATGTAGATATGTATGAAAATTATATTGAAAGAATATTTTAATACTCATTTTGTATAAAGATGAGAAGGGTACCATAGAATGCAGAACTTTCAGCAATGTAAAATTAATGCAAAAAAAAAAAAGAGACTATTTTGATGACAGTAGTTTCAGAAGAAGGGGAAAAGATGGAGCAGGAAAAAAAGTGTTTTTAGCAGCATTTTACAAATATTTTTCTTGTAATGCAGTTTGCTCATTTACTCTATGGTATTTTTCTTCCAAATATTGGAGAAAACCCTTTCACACACTCAATGGATGATTTTCATGCTAATGGAACAACCTGTGATGTTCTTGTTTGAATAATGTTTTTTAGTAAGAGAAGAAAACAAGAAAGGAAAGAAAGAGAAGTTGAAATATGCTTAACTTTGTATCTTTATTCTTGAAAAGTGGCAAACAGAACATCATTGGATGCAAATGCAAGCAAGTTGGAATATACAATAATGAGATATTCATTACTATAAAGCATAGCCTAAAGTCTATACTTTCAAAAGAGAATCAATGCCTTCTGCTGCAAAAATCCAGTCTGGTCCAGAACTTTGATATGATTGAAAAAGAAATTTTCAACTACTTGAAGAAACAGAATATAAAATACGAAAAATCATTAGGTAGTCTTAAGTATATTCTTTAGATTACTTTCTGTGCAATATAATAGAGCATTATTATTTTTAGTTCAACCAATTTTTCATCTCCATAATATACTTTACTCTGTTTTTGTTTATCTTTTTCAACTCTTACAATTGATTCTAAGATGATAACATCATCATCATCATATTACCACAATGTGATCACTTGACATGTTAGCAAAATTGTTTGCTCAATATTGCTGATGTCATAAAAATATATAAGATACAATGCTACCAAAAACCAAAATAAAAAAAGTGATCACATCAGAACTAAAACAAACAGTATGCAGAATGATTGTAGGCTATAAAAATTGGATGAAAGGCTTTTAATGCATCCAAAAATAATCTAAGAGAAATTGATGTGAGATTGGGTGAAAGATATAAATTAAAAATGCTCTTATTCTATAGAAGAACACTTGACATCATTCATGGGGCTTCTGATGTGACAGGATGCCACAAAAGCTGCAAACAACATTACAATGTCTAAGTTTCCTTCACTTTTAATGAGCATAATCTTCGAAGATTAGAGACCTCACTAGGAAAACAGGGTTAATGCAATATAGTAGCACCCCTATCCACCAAAGACCAAACAAAATAAAACTCCATTACTAAGCCTTCGTTACTAATCTAGTTTGCAGAAGAGCAGGACATACAAATAGAAATGATGCTTATAGAGTTGCTATGCACTCAATTTCAATCTTGGCATCCTTCGGCAAGGCAGCTACTTGATAAGTAGAACGAGCAGGGTAAGGATAAGGAAAGTCTGAAACCATTGAAAGAACATGTAAATTAAAAGTATTCGAGTAACCAAAGAAATCAGTGAAAATAAACGATACCAATTAAAAGGAAAAATCTTTTAGTTATCAGCATAGTGCAACTACAGGATTCTCTTGCATCAATCTAGTAATCACCCTTGGCATATATTAGTATTATATATGTATGTCATAGATGAATCTTCAGTTGAATAATCAGGATAATTATGTTCTAATTATTTCTTCTCTAATTAAAAGTGCAGATTCATTTTATAGTGATTTTATTTTATTTGTACAACTTTATTTCTGGTTTTCACTTCATGTACCTATTATTTATTTTCTTAATTAGGTTGTAAAATCATCTATAAATTGAGATTGTAACCACATTTGTAAAATACATCAAAAATATATTTCAGGTATCAGAACCATTTCGAGTCTATCCTAATAAGCGTTTGTTGGACTTATCACTCTCGATGTGAGAAGTGTCTTAGAAATCTCACATCATAAGTCAGTTTTATGAAGTTGAATTAGGTTTAAAGTTCACTTTTGTAATATGACTTAATTTTTTTTCCCGCATTTTTTTTTCAAACAGAATCACCACCAGTTTTTCTTGCAAAGCCTGGTTTTGTCTTATTTCTGTCAACTCTTACTCCGCCGAAACCGCCACTGGAATATTTTTCTGGCAAACTTTGTTTTGTGAACAAGATCAAATTTTGCCAATTTGTAAAATCAGTTGGTTTTGAGCTCTCATGGACTCCTTAGTAAGAAATCTAGCTATCGTTCTTTCATTATAAGTGGTAAGAGTTCTCAAAATTTGATTTTGTTCACCTTCGAGGAAACATTAAGAATAAAAGTCACTATACAGAACTCACATTTAGCATATATCTCATTGACAATATTAAAGTCCTTCAAGTCAGCCAACCTGCAGGAAATAAAACCTCAAAAACTAGTAAAATATTATTGAAATCATGAAATGCAATAAACCCCAACTACAAAGAACAAGGAATTCATACAAAATTGTTGTCTTAACCACCGAGGAGTAGTCGGCACCACCAGATTTGAGGATTTCCCCCAAGTTTTTGAGAATCTGCAAATGGCAATTATCCCAAATGTCAGAAACAGAATCAACAAGTGCCTTGCAACATCAACAAAATGTTACCATATCATACAAGCATACAATGAATGAACGATATTCAAAGAACGTATGTTACAAAATGAAATGTGGTCTCATTATGTATGGAACCTGTACAGTTTGATCCTCAACACTATCAGATATAAACTCTCCTGTCTGCATTGAAGAGCAAAACACACGCATATCAATAATATGAAGAAAGGAAGATAAAATATAAAAAAGTTGCGATGACAATTAACAAACCTCGGGAACAAGGCCAAGACCACCAGACACGAAAATAAGGTTGCCGGATTTGATTGCTTGAGAATATGGCCCCAGAGCTTCTGGTGCCCCATCAGATTGAACAATTTCCTTAACACCTAAAATGCAAACAATCATTCATAATTTCCTCACTCTCTTCTCTTCACAATTAACTTCGATACTTAAAAATTAACAAAAAAGTTCAAAAATTTGAAGGTTTTTTCGCAATGGGTACATACCAGCATCGGCAGAAATGCTCAAGCGTTTGAATGGCAGAGAGCCGTTGGGTGACAGAGAGGAACGCCAGAAGGAGGTGCCGCCCACCGACAGACTCCCTACTCCGGCGGCCAATGAAGCACGATTCCGCAGTGCGCCGCCTTCCATGGCTGGAATTTGGAAGCTCCGAACACCGCACCACGACGCCATTTGTATATCTTCGACTCTAAGTTACACTCACACTCTCACTGTTTGAACCAGACGATCTTAGTCCTTTTTATACTGCAATAGCATTTTTCATTTTCCAGAACTACCCTTATCTCAGGAACAAGTTTAGCGTGTGTGTCCTTTCAAAATGTGAACCACACAATCTCTGTCCTTGTTTATACGGTCTCTGACATAGCATTTCAGTTTCCAGAACTACCCTTATCTAAGGACCGTTTTTGTCCTTTCAAAATATCTGGGCTTCCAGGGATCTTGGGCTAGGCCCATTTTCAATGCAAAGTCACAAAGAGAATTTCTTCCTGCACCATATCATATTTTAGACTCTTTCTTCCTACACCTCCATACCTTCTTCTCCACCCATACTAAATGTAAAAATACCGTTTTTTCCTTTTTTGTGCCACCTTCATACATAATCTGGAAGCTATTTTTGAATCCGGAAGTGTTTTTGAGATTTATAAAATCCAGAACTCTTTTTTGAATTTGAAATAAGCCTATGGATTATGTAATCTGGATATATTTCGGATAACATAATTCGAAAGTCAATCTCATATTTAGAAAAGACTTCCGGATTATGTAATCCAGAATCTAATCACTCCTCTGAAAAAAAGGCTTCCGGATTACATAATCCGAAAGCTAATTTTATGTATAGAAAAAGACTTTTAGATTATGTAATCCAGAAGCTAATCACAAAAGACTTCCAGATTACATAATCCAGAAGCTAATTCTGGATCTAGAAAAAGATATTAATAAAGAGTATTTTTGGAATATAAAAAATATATGAGGGTGACACAAGAAGGTATGGAGGTGCAGGAAGAAGCAATCCATATTTTATATGGGCCCAACGTAACCTTTTAAACCCAACTTTACCTTGTCACAGATTTGTTTAGGGATATTAATAATAATAATAATATAAAAACATTTTTTTTTATATATCTTTTACAAGTTAAAATAAAACGTGTGTATTAATTTTTTAAGCGATAAAGTTAAAATTCATACTGCAAGAGCAAAAGCAAGCAAGATTCTACGTTAATATACTTTTAGAAAATATTCAGAACTATCTTATGCTTTTATTTTACGTTAATGAACTATTTTTTAAAACTATGTTATTTTTGTTAATTTTATGTTTGCATATATTTTTTAATTTTTAATTTTGGTTTGAATAGACCATACAACCACAGGTCAGTGCAGATTTGTATAAAAATAAATTATTTAAAAAAGAGTTAAAAATGATAAGTTGAGCAGTTAACTATTTATGAAAATAAAATAAAAGAGATCATAATTAGCTTGCACTAATTTGGCAATAACTTTAATAGATTATATACAAAGTTAACACTAGTACATGACAGAAGCTGAACCTACTTTTTTTCTTTTGTAATTAAGATGCTCAACCTACTTTACAACCGAAACAACTGAAACAGTGTTATTTAAGAATGTGGTCTGGAACATAAGTTCTGCACATTGGGCATGATCCTTGTTGGACTAGCCATTTGTCTATGCATTCTAGGTGAAATAGGTGGCCACATTTTGGAAGTACCCTCACCAATTCTCCATCCTCAAAATCCTGCAAATCAAAATGTCAAGATCATGGAGTTTCTCTAAATCAATTTCTGTTGGCTTTTCTAAGATATTTTCATTTTCACAGGACTGTGAGATTTCCTCACCTGGAAGCAAATTGAGCAGCAAGACATGTTGTGTAATTTTGAGATTTTGCTAGAGTTGAATGGCTGAAAAGGAAGCTTCATAATTACATTCTGGGGTACCCCTCTAACTCCCCTGGTATCATAAATGTCTGATACTTCTTGGTAAATTGTTTCCAGTGTGTTGATCTGAAACAAATGAGTTTCACCAAATGTGATTAAATTTCTGATTCTTAGAATTCTAGTATGGTCCACACACACTAATTACACATCAACCTAACTTTTATATGTTCTTATCCTAAATTCTAAATCTTTACAAAACATCTTCTTACTGTTCCTCTTACTAAATGAAGAGAAGAGAATATTAAATAGTATGGAAGGATTTCACATGAGTAATAGATAGATACATTCATAGTTTCATACTTACTGTAACATGCAACTGATAGAGTTTTGCCACAGCTGGACATATCCATTCCATAAAGACTTTCCCATTTAACAAACTTCTCAACAGGGCAAACTGCAATTCAGTAATGAAAGAGTGCAATGTGTTTAGCTACCAGTGAGATGAAAGAAAGGGATGAAACATTCTGTTACCAAACTATGGAACTTTCACCCTTACCTTGGACAACGGCTCATCAACAGCATCAAAATTGATCAATTCCAATGCTGCAATGGCTCCTGTGATTGCTCCTTTGCCAGCCCCATCAAGAAAACCAGTTTCTGTGGTCTGCCCCTTTATGCCTCCTGCAATTGTTCCGACTATTGACCCACCTGCACAAACACCAAACATTTCTCATGCAATGTAAGGGGTGAATGACAAACACTGATTTATCTTGTTCCCTGATTCTTTTCAGTTTTTATCTTTTGAAACAAACTTAGAAAAGTACCTTCACGAATTCAAACATGCACTTACTCTGACTAGCCAAACATTTAACAAAACATCTGATATGCATAATATAACATTTGTATATCAATAACAAAAATTAAATTGATGAAACTCACCAAGTGCCAGAATGCAAGTAAATAAAGCAAAAACAACTCTCTCCACAACCTTCATGAATAGCCCAACTACAGAACCGCCACTGCAAAGCTGCTTAAACCTTGCAGCTACTGTTTCTACCATTTCAGAAAACCAGTTGGTGACAGTGAGAGAAGTGGGCATTTCAAAGTGAGGGGATAAGAATGCTCTAAATGTATTTTGCTTGGGAATGATGCAGATAGAGTAGCATTTATAGGCTGAGGGCATGCACCAGATATATCAGTATTTTAGCACAAGGAAAAGTTAAATTTCCCTACACTGCATTCTTTTTATATGATCAAAAATACTTTATAATATAGCAAGCAAGTCAAACGGAACAAGATTTTGATATTTTAACATAGTTTTCTAGAATTTAAGTAACAACATAGTATTGATGAGTCATGAGTGGTTCATTACGTGTATGCTCCTTGTGATGCATAGTTAGGAAGAGTGCGTGATTAAACAATAAAGAATGTTACTACTGCTGTGAGAGCACTCAAATTTTGAAATTCCAAAATCTCACAATTCGGATATACATACAATTAAATTACAAATATTTTAATGGTTGATTATATAATTCAATTCTTTTATTACAACATAATTTTAATATAAATACTATTTTTAATTATCTCATTTTTATAGTAAATAAAAACATATAAAATAAAATTATTATTATTATAAGATGGTATAATACCTTATATTTATTAGAAGATATTAAAAAGTGAACTTCAATTTCATAAAATCGGCTCATACTAGTAACTCGTGCGTAAAAATATATTAACTCGTGCGTAAAAATATATGTTATGAGTGAGTGGATGATACAATAGATCTAACCGTTTTTTGTTACGATAGACTTTAAATGAGTTTGATGTTATATTAAAAAAGTGAATTTTAAATCTAATTCAATATCGTAAAATCGGCTTATATAATGAGTTTAAGATTTTTTTTATACACAATTATCAAAATAACTGATAGCTGGTGACACGATAGATCTAACAAATTTTTGTTATGATAGACTTTAAATGGCTCTGATATTATATTAAAAAGTAGATTTTAAATCTAATTCAATCTCATACAACCGACTTATAGGTAATGTTTAATATTTTTTTTTATACACAATTATCAAAAGTAATATTTTTTTTTTAAATTAAGTCTTAACAAATTTACTTAAAGCATATATGGCACACCAATTCACCAAAGAATGACGTGAGAAGAAGAGAGCACACGCAAAGGAAAATAGCTGAAAAGAACACAAAAAAACGTCATGTGTTAGTTAATTGCTACCTAATTTTCTTGTTTTTGTTTTTTTAAGTTTGGCTGCTTTGGGTAATTTTGCTGGTTACCTAAAACTCCAAGCTTCTTTAACTAATATTTATAGTTCAAATGGACTACTAATTAGGTCGTTAAATGGGTGAATTGCCTAATTTTAATTTTAATTATAACGAGTTTATTGAAATTAATCTTTTAGTTTGTTGCTAAAAAATATTAATATTTTCGTTATTCATTCCATAGATTTCATCCCATCCATCCATTAGCCTTTTTTTAATCGGTTATATAGTCATAAAACTATTTTCAAAATTAAGTATTGTATACATTTTGAAACACTTCATTATCTATAAAACAAATTAAAAAAAATGTAAAATTTATTGTGTAAACCCTTTAAGTAAATGGTTATTTGATTTCTTAAATTTTTAAGATGGGTTTTTTAATCTAAACTATTTCATAAAATTCATATAAAAAAATACTTTAGAATCTTTCAATAAATTTGTTTAGAAACTACATCAATTAGAAATAAAAAATATTTTATAATATATTTTAAAATTAAATTTAAAATTTATTTTTTAATATATAAGAAAAAACATATTAAACTAATATCGAATAGATAATCATAAAATAAAATGCATTGTAGTCATTCATTTGATTATATGAACTATCTAACTTGATTAAGTATGTTTTTGAAGTGTGTGTTTCATAACTCATTTGCCACCAACAAATTCACGTCAATAGAGAAGCAATAAATGTATATAGCTTAGGTGATAATTTTGTGAAAGTGATACGAATTTTTATATCAAATATGGTCAATTCACATGCATCTAACACATAGTAAATAACTAAACAAATTGAATTTTACAATGATATAATATTTTTTTTCATCCTAACCTTAAAAGTTGTCCCGTGTGATAAGAAATTTGTGTTAAAATTATTTGTATAAGGATTGAGACATCTCTAAAGATCTTTGAAAATTTTGAAAGTGTATCATTTTATTTTATATATTCTTTGCTAATAAAAAAATTAAAATGTACTAATAATATGACCTTGGTTAAACTTAGTTTTTTTTTTATCGACAATAAAAAATAAATAAATAGGAACAACTTCAGGGATGGTTCAACCCTTATACATAAAGAGCAAAACACCTTAGTATACTCCTACCACTTGTGAGTCTCAAAGTATTGGGTGGGTTTGATTTTGGCATTGTTCTTTGTGTTGTTGTATTTTAAACCTAGAAGTACTTGAAATAGAAAGAAAAGATAAGATAGTTAGGGTGTTGAAGATAGGTAGTTTGAAAGAGGTAGGGCAGAGAAAAAAGAGGAAAGTAACCAAAACAAGGTGCTCAAAACTGGTTCCTGGTTATGTGCAACTGTGGGCTGATATATAGAGTTAATAAAGAGGACTTCATTGCATTAACTCATGGTAGATATGGATCACATATTTCATATTCAGTCTCCTACACCACTTCACTTTTCTTCTAAATATCTTCCTTCTTTTTTTAAAAGAATTGAAAAATATTAAGGTAGAAAAAAAATTGGTGAAATGTGAAGGAATATAAGTAGAGTAATACTAAAGGATTTAAAAAAAATAACTTTAGAGTTGAAAAAAATAAATAAAAATAAATAAATATATATATATATGGGTGGCTTTAAGTCTAATTCAATATTGTAAAATCGGTTTGTAAAATCAGTTTATAAGTTGAAATTTTTATCCTCTTATATATTACAAAATGTCCTTATGGTTAGTCGATGTGGGATAACTCGTATATGAACCTTTATATTTATGAATAATCAGGTAAGATGATAAGTCTAATAAACTCTCGTTAAAATAGACTCAAAATGACTCTTATACCATATTAAAAAAAATTAAATTTAATTCAATTTTATAAAACTCACTTATATGTCATTTATATATTATAAAATATTTCTATCTCGAGTCTATATGTATATTTAAGAATATATGATTTGAATAATTTTGTCCAGTCTAATAATAAAAATAATCATTCAACAACTATTTTTGAAATAAAATATTATATTTATAATAAAATATTTTTTTTAAAGTATTAAGTTGATGGAATTAGTATCAATACATCATTAACTAAATGATTAGCATAAGAAAAGTCATAAATGTCTAATTGTCTTTATCAACTTTAATGAGGTGCATTGCGTGACTTCACATGACCCAGGTTATAGAATATTAAATTGAACACGACTTAATTTTTAAAAAGTTGTGTTACAGAGGTGTAATTTTTTTTGTAATCAGAATTTTAAAGAAAATGGTACTTAAAAATATAATTTTAATTGATATAAGAAATTTAAATTAACTGAAATGATAGATTTTAATGAATATAAAAAATAATTTCTTAAATTTAGTTTTGATGATCATCATAATCAAATATAAGGATATGGTAGATATAATATTTTAAAAAGTTCACCCCTTATTATTTTATTTATTTTTTAATTGTCTATTTATTTATCTATTTTTTAATTGTCTATTTATTTATCTATTTTTTAATTGTCTATTTATTTATCAAGGTGTTAAAACGACAGTGAAATTGCGTACAAGATATGAATGTAACACATGTTAAAAGATGGTTTTGGGCCTTTTGGGTACTTAACGTGAATTTTGAGTTCGATGGCCCAAATAAAAAGTTCAATATTCCTAAAATAAACCATGTTAACTGCATGTAAAATAAATAAAAATTAAATTTATCAGTACTCATTAGGTTAACGATCTAAATGACTTGTTTAAATAAAAATATAGATAGAATTTTATAGAATAAGTAAAAACATTACAAATTTTAATAAGAATTTAATTATTTAAAAAAATTTAAAATTGCATAATTACATATTTTTATTTAGTTTTATGGTTAGTTTTATCAAATTTCGTAAACTACATAAAGCTTTTATCAACTAGAAACTTATGTAATTAAAATTTCTTAATTAGCCGTTAACTTGTAGATTATAATTTAATCTATTAGCTATATGCTATTAGGTGGTCCAATTATATCTTTGTAATGTCGGCATTACATAATTTTTGTGTTGATAAATGATGGTAACAAAAGGGAATATAATAAAGTAAAGTTTTAAAATTAAATATATATTTTTTTATATATTTTGTATGAGATGAAATAAAAAAGAAAAAAAATATTTTATTTATCTCAATGAAAGAAAAGGAAAGAAAATGTATTTAAAAAATAACATAAACATTTTTCCCTAATATTTGAATACCACTTTTTCCCTAACAACTCCTTTTTAGTGAAAGAAGGTAACTTTTATGAATTTTATATACATGAGAATACATTGCTTGTGAAATTAAAAATCGTCTAATGTATCTTAATCATACTTAATCACTAAATCTTTAAAATATTTGGATTCAGTATAATGTGATATACGTTTAAAATTAATCATTTGATAAGTATTCATTCATAATACATTGCTAAATAATATACACAAAAAAATAATTTACAAATATGTTAATATTATTACTGATTATATTAATAATTTAAAAGTTATAAATATTATTATTAATAAACTTTTTATTTTTTTATTTTTTCACGTAGAATTAGAATTAGGGGCATGGTCTTTCTTTTTAATTTTACATTTATAATATTTTTGTCACCAAAATCCATAAAAGATGATCATTGAATTATTTTATAAATTGTAACCATATTACCAATATTTTAATGAGACATGATAAACTCTACTTATTAGTTGCTATTATTTTAAGAACCTAACCTTTGCACCCACCCATATAATATTCTAACTTATACCATCATATCACATGGTGGGTGAGTGCAAGAAAAAGTTGAAAATTTATGATTTCTAAAAATGTCCCAATATCTTTTGTAAATCTGATAATCAATAAGATTTATAAAAAAATTTAACATTGTTATATTAGATTGAAGATAATTTAAATATATTATTCTTTTTTGATTAATTGATATTGTTGGAGATTTAACATTATTAGAGATATTATCGTATATAAGTGGGTGTAAACCTTAACCTTATAAACCGATTTTATAGGATTAAAGTTCACTTTTTAATATGGTATCAAAATCATTTAAAGTCTATTTTAATGAGTGTTTATTGGGTCTATCGTGTCACCTACAATCGGACCGTTATCGACCACCCATAATATTGTCCAATTTCCTAAAGATAAAAACAAAATCGTAAATAAAAATTTCAAAACAAACAATATCTTAAATATTTAAATGTTTATTGATTCTAATAATATTATATTAATAAATTTAAGTTCGGAACATCTTACATAAATATCACAAGATAATTCAAAAACATTTTAACTTTACTAATAAATAAATAAATTGTTAAACACTTTAATCATCCACTACATATATTTATTTATATAGATAAAATAAAATATAAGGAAGACACTGCAAGGTATCTGGCTTATCTTATCTACATAGATATCACAACTATATTTTTGTTGAATACATGTATTTTTTATAGTTTTGATGTTTTTTTTTAAAATTATATATTATATTTTTCTAAAATAATTAAAAAATACACACTTATTATCAAGTATTGATTGAATAAAATCAAAATTACAAAAATTATAATAAAATTGACTAAATAAAATAAAGGTTGCTTTGGGAACTGAACTAGCCAAATTGATTAGAAAGGTCAATTGTTACTTCAAAGCAAAGTTCTTTGATTTGTAGCTTCAAAGACTTAAACAATAGCCTTATTATTGGCACACAAAAATTGAAAAACAAAACAATATAATTTTCTTTCTTTTTACAAAGTGTGTTTCAATAAATATTTTCAAAGGTTAAAATGAATTATTAACTAAAAACTCTGAAACCATGATATTTAATGGAAGTTATTAAATTCATTATATCTAATTTGGTTTTAAAATTTCTGTTAAATATTGATTTTTTATGGAATTTAAAAAATTTCATAAAACATATAGTTTGTCATAATAGTTTATAATTTTAAGAAAATTATCTAATAGAAGTTTTAATCTTAATTATTTTAAAATAAACCTTTTTTAAAACCATTTTTGTCTTGATGGGAGGAGCAAAATTGAACTTTATAGAAAGGAGCAAATGCATAATGTGAAATCATAAATTAATTTATTTATTAATTATCATCATGTATAAAAACAAGTTTATCAACTTTTAGAAATATAAATTTTTTAATAGTTCCAATGCATAATTAATGAATTATTATGTACACGTTTTATTGTTTTATTGCTTCAGTGTTGACAATCAATTATCAATATTATACTAATATACAGTGTTTGGTGTCCACGATTCATCATTACGTGTCACACGTGTCGCATTTCATTTTCAGGATTTCATTATACCAATTTTTTTTTCCAATATGCTATTTATTTGTGATTAACACATTCTATGAAGGAGAAATCAAGGGAAAAAATTGCTAGTAAATAATAAAAGAAGAAGAAAAATAAATTATACTTTCTTTAATATCATTTTTTTTAAATTATTTTCTTTATAAATGTTATGAAATTTTCACTATATGCTACTATTAGGAAGATGAAATCTAGAAAACTATTGAATGTTTCGTTTTCCTTCTTCGGTTAGCCAGGTTGCTAGGTGCTTACCTGAGATCCTTATTGTCTATTTTTTGGTTTTCGTGTCTTCGTGTCTATTCTATCCGGATATTAATTTTTATATGTAATAAATTAATATTTTAATACTTTTTCTTGACATATCAGATAGTAACAGCACTTCGCACCTCTTTATAATAATATAATAATATTTTAAATTAAAAAATAAAAAATATTAATTTATTTAATATGTAAGGTGTATATTTTCACTGTTTATAATATCCAATTGTAAAAGTGTATCCAAATACGAGGTGAGAGCTACATCACCTTAAACTCCTGTTATATGGTAAAAGGTACATAGAACCATGTCGTGATTCTCTGATTCGGTCCTTGAATCATAGGTAGATTAGGTGTCCCTCTTAGGAAGTTTCTCTTCTATGGACTCACTCTTAGTCTTTAAACTTGTTTTGGTCGTAAAATAGTTTGAACCATTCTTGGTTTAAGACACATTAAATTTCATTTTTCCGCAGTTGACTTGGTTACAACTTTATCCTTTTTGTTCAGAGTTCAGACTCCTTCTACTTTCCTCTCCATCCTTAAAAAATTGCAGATTCTGATCTATTCTGCATCAGACTTTGGCTTCTTCTCTCTTTCTCCATACTTCAATGCATATCCTTCCTTGAATTCTCATCTGGGTTCATTCCTTTTTTTTCATGCTTTGAACCAATCACTTCTCAAGTTGTTGTTGTGTGGTAAAACTTGAAAATTTCATTCCTTTTTGCGTCACGGCCATGGGTGGTTGTCTGAGTAAAAATGGGTCAGAGTCAGAAGAGCACAATGGTTACAGACATGTTGTTGGGGGAGCTCACAATCACAAGAGCCATGAACCCTTTGTCAACCAATTACCTGAGAAACATGCTCCTCAGGCTGCTTGGAGGCCCACTGTTCATTCTCCAAGCCCAAAACATGTTCACAGGGCTGACACCATCACTGGGAAGCCATTGGAGGATGTTAAGCAGCACTATACACTTGGGAAAGAATTGGGGAGAGGCCAATTTGGGGTGACTTATCTCTGCACTGAAAATTCAACTGGCTTGCAATATGCCTGCAAGTCAATTTCAAAGAGGAAGCTTGTGAGAAGAGATGACAAGGAGGATATGAAGAGGGAGATTCAAATTATGCAGCATTTAAGTGGGCAACCCAACATTGTGGAGTTCAAAGGTTCTTATGAAGATAAGCACTCAGTTCATGTGGTCATGGAGCTGTGTGCAGGTGGTGAGCTTTTTGATAGGATTATTGCCAAGGGGCACTACAGTGAAAGGGCTGCTGCTTCAATGTGTAGACAGATTGTTAAAGTTGTTAACATCTGCCATTTTATGGGAGTGATGCATAGGGATCTGAAGCCAGAGAATTTCTTGTTATCAAGTAAGGATGATAAGGGACTTCTCAAGGCCACAGATTTTGGTTTGTCGGTCTTCATAGAAGAAGGTAAATTTGTTATCCGTTTATTGGTCTTTTGTTAAATTGTTGTGCATTCCTAAAAGATAAGTGTGTGAATTCTGGCGTAGTTGAGAATAAACTGCTAAAATGTTGAGGGAAATTTTGTGCAATTTTCTATCCAAAACTTTGTCAACTGGTTTTCTTTTTTGTGAGATTTATATGCAACTGAAAGATTGAAAGTGATTTTTTTATTTATTAAGGGCTAATAGTGCATTGTCAATGCATGACAGCGCCCTGACTGTCAACACTTGGGAGTTTGAGAAACTTTTAATTTGTTTGAAGGGTTTATTTACTGTTAATTTAAAGTGAATTAAGTACATGGCCTAGTTTAATTAGGGTATACCCTAAATGTACAAGCACATTCTAAGTCTTTTCAAGGACACTATATGTCTTTTTTTGCACTGGCGGCATTGTGCACTGTTTGACATGATATAGAGCAAAAGTAAAATTTGATAAAATAAGTATTCATCATCCTAGTTAATCATTAAGCCAGAATTTATCGTTTCATTTATTCCATGAATTACACTACTTTCGAATAACTCAACCTTACATAGCTCGTTCTGTGAAACTATATAATGAGTGTTCTTATCTTTAGTTGATGTGTGATTTTCAACATAAAAGGAATAGTAACCATGAAGGGCGTGTATAATTTTTCACCACAACTGTATGGCATAGCTGATGTACATATTTTGTTGGTTTGGCAACAACTTCGTCTTTTGAACAGAGGATTTATCAGATTAAAATGTAGGATTATCTTCCACTTAGAACATATACTAATTTTTTTCTGGTTCTTTACAGGAAAGGTGTACCGGGACATAGTTGGCAGTGCGTACTATGTTGCTCCAGAAGTTCTTCATCGTAGCTATGGGAAGGAAGTAGATATATGGAGTGCAGGAGTTATACTGTATATCTTACTTAGTGGTGTACCTCCATTTTGGGCAGGTAAGTTCTCACTTTGATATGTTGATAACAGGATAATCTCTTTGCAGAGGCTAGATTCCTGCTAGTTCACACTTGACTAATTTTTTCATGAAATATGTGCTGTAGAGACGGAAAGGGGAATATTTGATTCCATATTGCAGGGTCATATTGACTTTGAAAGCAGTCCATGGCCAAGCATATCAAGCAGTGCTAAGGACCTTGTTCGCAAAATGCTCACAAAGGACCCAAAGAAACGCATTACTTCAGCTCAGGTTCTAGGTAGGTAGCTTATATTGTCGCAAAAATCAGAACCAATTCTCCTTCTTTCGTATAGATACAAAATGAACACTTGCGAAAGCAACAAGCAGATAATAGAAAATAGAGCCCATTTTGTATCTATACCAAAGAGGGAAAATTAGTTCTGATTTTCCCAACACTTAAATTATGTTGACCGATATCTTGATTGCAGCATCCTTAAGAATTTTCTTAGTTAATGAATTGTAATTTCTCTGCTAATTGTTTGCTTGTATTGTTTGAACACTCAGAGCACCCGTGGCTTAAAGAAGGTGGAAATGCTTCTGACAAGCCAATTGACAGTGCAGTGCTTTCCAGAATGAAGCAATTCAGAGCAATGAATAAGCTGAAAAAACTAGCCCTCAAGGTTAGTCCAGCCACAAGATGAATGAAGAGACCACAATTCTCTTTTATGCTTACTTTACTTGATTTTGATGGCATAGTTTACCTCTGTGTATGGATCAACAGCTAAAAATAGAGAGCTAATTTTAACCCAATGTTTGTTTTAGTCAGTAATTTGACTTGGAGAAACATAAAATATCATTCTTGTGTTACTCTAAATTGTTTGAATCTGTGGTGAATAAGGCTACATATCTTTGTGAATTCAAAAAGAAACTGAGTGGATTTTGAATAATCTTTCAGGTCATTGCTGAAAATCTTTCTGTAGAAGAGATCCAAGGTCTGAAGGCAATGTTCACAAATATGGACACTGATCATAGTGGTACAATCACCTATGAGGAACTGAGGGCAGGATTGCAAAGACTAGGCTCAAAGCTAACTGAAGCTGAAGTGCGACAGCTTATGGACGCCGTGAGTTATTGTCGATTCAACAACATTTGTTCTTCATTGTTTTTTCCATGTTCTTTCAACCTTACATTCCTCTGCTTAATTCAGGCTGATGTAGATGGAAATGGAACAATTGATTACATAGAATTCATCACTGCTACAATGCACAGACACAGGTTGGAGAGAGATGAACATCTTTATGGGGCCTTCCAATATTTTGATAAAGACGGGAGCGGGTAAGTCCATCTATTGTGAATTCAAATTTGTTCTTCAATCTTTCACAATCTTTGATTTTTGAAGTCCATGGTTTCTATATTGTTGGAGATCTCACACTATTAGAAATTACGACATTTCATAATATATAAGTGGATGCAAATCTCACCTTATAAGCCTGGTTTTATGGGGTTGAGTTCGCTTAAAGTCCACTTCTTAATATGATATCATAGTCATTTCGAGTCTATCCTAGTGTGAGTTTGTGCGTCACCTTATAAACTGGTTTTATGAGGTTGAGTTGAACTTTCAATAATGAACAAGATCATATACCATAAATCCTGTTTCTTCCTACACCAAAAAGCACATTCATTACCAATCATTGATGAATGAATGTCTCTATTTAGAATTTGAAGATAAATGACAGATGTATGATGTACCCTGTTTTTTTTGTTTGATTCCATCACAGGTATATCACAAGAGATGAACTGGAAACAGCCATGAAGGAGAATGGTATGCGTGATGAGGCCACAATCAGGGAAATTATATCTGAAGTTGACACTGATAATGTAAGCTCTTCTTCTATTGATTTGCCACAATTTTGTGTTCTAGTCCTATAGTTAACACTCAATTTTGTGGTTTCTCAGGATGGTAGAATCAACTATGAAGAATTTAGTACAATGATGAGGAGTGGAACCCAACAAGGCAAGCTATTCTAATGTCTCTACATTCAGTGGAATCCCTTGCTTCAAAGGAAGGCTTCCAAAAGTTATTATACATTTGTAAGCATGTAAAGTTTATAGTTTAGATCTGTTTTTCTGTGAGACTTGGTTGCCAACTCTTGTTTCTCTTTTTGGTTTTGCTTTTCACTTTGAAGTTTTTTTGTTAAGTCCTAATGTAATTTATTGTGGACACAAGTAAGAGTGGAGTTTCCCAAGGAACGTAATTTTACAAGTTTGATTATGCAGTTTGTTGAATTGAAATCCTCACCTGGTATCTTCTGCTATGGATTAATTAGTGTTTACTGTCTACTGTGTTTGTATATTTGAGAATGAAGGGTGTACTTTTGAGAAGGGTATTGTATGTTGTAAGGTTCTTCTTATCTAACTTGGCAAGGGAAACATGACCAATCATTTTTATTCCAAAATCCAAAATCATGAGATCTCTTTTTATAATTATCAAAAATAGAAAAAAGATGGGCTGACATCTATACGTGATCTGTTAGGTTGATGGGTAAGACGGATTGAGCCAATATAGATTGGGTTGTTTCTTCCTGCATCCCCCAACAAATGACTTCCTGCACTCCATCATTTTTAAAAAGACTTTTTTATCCCTTTTAAAAATGACTTTCAGATTACTCTTTCCGAAATATTTTTGGAACATACTTTTCAAAACACATTTTATGAATTCCAAATTTACCATTCTGGAAATTAAAAAAATGTGTTCCGAAAAAAACATTCTGGAATGATTTTTTGCCTTCCGGATTTCCTATTTTGAAAACACATTTTGCTTATGGAATCCTTATTCCGGACATACTTTTTGCTTATGAAACTCTTATTCCGGAATCCACCAAAATTATCAAGGATAATTATGGTATTGCATGTAGGGATGCAGGAAGAAAAATGTAGGAGTACAGAAAGAAATACCCTACAAATTGACAGGTTTAAAAGTTAATCAATTCCGTCGGGCCCACGGGCCCGATCCGTTTTACCATACCTAATTCCTTAGAATATTATTGCATGATTTATTTAAGTAAAGCTTAAGAACATGGATAAGGACATTCATAAGATGAAGGTTCAAACTCTTATTCCAAGGATCTGGTACAACACACCCAAGATTGCAAATTAGGTTATATGTGACAAAGAATTAATGAAAGGTTATGTAATTTTTTTGGAATTGATTCTGATTTTTCACACATTTATAACTAATAAAAGGAAATATTGTTCATAACTTAAAATGATAAGATCCAAATTACTAATGATACGAACATAACATGTTATAAAATCCATTTTTCAAACAAATATATCACTTATTATACATAAACCTTAATCGCTTTTCCATTAAGAGTTAAATATTATTTTGTTGGTTAAAAAATCACATAAGAATACATTTTTACCGAGAGACACAGTTACTAACTGTAAATTTACATTGATATAAATGTAAAATGTAAATTTACTTATCCAAATTTATAAACATTTAACAAAATAAAAAATTGTATACGTGCCAAATAAATGATAATTATGATTTTTTTTAAAACAACTAATTCATTTTATTCTTTCTTTTCTTTGTACACAACAAAAAAAAAACTACATAATTGTACAAAAACAATTACATAATTTAAGGTCTTCTGTTCCGGATCAAACAAAAAAGAGTGAGATTCTCTTTGCAATGCATTAAAATTCATTCTCATTTTGATTTCGATTTCCTTTTGCTTCTCTTCAACCTAACATGGCTGTTTCTCCCATATCGCTTACACGTACGTTTCAACATTAAATAACTTCTTCATTTTTCCCTTCAATATTTTACTTGATATGCATAAATGCCATGTTTTGAGTTTCATCAAAATGGATCTCTCGTTTTAGATTTACAACATTTGCATCATCCCAAGAATCCAAAATTGAGTAGTATGTGGTGAACAAGACATATATTTTGTCTTATATATAAATTGATAGAGTTGTTGACGCAATTTTTTTTTTATTTTTATGTACGATTTGTTTATATATGTATATGCTTCTCTTTTGCATGTTCTTGAGATGGATTTGTTTTCTTATTACTTTGGTATTGAATTCTTTAATTAATGAATAAATGTAGTTAAAATCATGGTTGCTAATTACCTATCAATTTAGAAACTATTTAACAATAATAGAAACTAATTTAGAAATCAATTTTTTTTTTAGTTTTAAAAATGGTCTCTAATTTAGTTACTATTGCAACTAATTATTTTATTCTTTAAAAATTGGTTTCTATTTAATGATTTTCTTGTAGTGATATTACCAAAAAGGATGTTTATAATGCAGGTCATCATCCTGATCTTCAACTTGTTGACTGGAATAATGTTATTATAGAGATCTGGACCCATGCTATTGGTATGAATTATTCATTGTTCAACTTTTGGGACAAGTAAAATTAATGAAGTCCTGGAATGACTAACAATGAACAAAACATATGAAAATGTGGTATATGAGAAAAAATTCTATAGAAAATAGTAAAAGCAAAATATTTTTAAAAATAAAATAAAAAGTAACATGCTTTTATAATTAAAAATGAAAACAATAGATGAAAATTGATTTTTTTCCCACAAAGTAAACCCTCCATAATTTTTTTTTATATATATATTGAATATTAAATTCATCTTCATCCATTAGACAATGAGAAAAATAGTTGAATCATATAGACATGTTATTTTCGTTGTCCAAACCACTAAAATAAATATGTAAATTATTTGAAAGGTGTACCGATTTTTCTTCATGTCATCCATTTTCATACTTTCGGGTGAAATATATTTCAATAAGAATGAACAAAAATTGTGCAACATTTTTTCTTAAATACTCTTTTCCATATTCTTGTTAATTATGCTTTGACTAAGTTTTTCCTCCTTTTTTGTCTTCATTTAGTAGAAAATTTCATTCGAATAGAATAAATGGTAGTATATGATAATATGTTGAAGATATTTTGATACATCACTTAAACCTTTGATATTGATTGTGGTTATTTCTTGGTATAACTATTTATTCAACTCATTTACATTTGTAATAGCTGCATTATTTTAAGATTAGCAAGAATTTGGAGGCTCAATAAGCTTGTTTCCTTTGTTGTTTTAAACATTTGTTTTTCTTAAATTGGTTACCTAATACATAAAATACTATAAACGAGCATTTATCCAACTTATTCATGTTGTTGCAGGTGGGTTGACAGAAAATGACTTCATACTTGCTGCTAAGATCAATAAGCTTGATGTGCTTGACCTACTTAGACAAAAACCTTCTAACAGAGCCAATAATGCTTAGGAGTATTAGGAAAAACTATTATCTATCTATTAGCAGTAATATTTTATTTTAAAATGGAGCTATCTCATATAGCACATCTTACTCATCAGAAAATGAGAAACAAGTCGATGGTATTTTAGAAATTACCCATGACCAAACATTCAATTGAGCCAAAGTGAAGATTTCAGAATGATTCACTACATCTTCTTTAAAAATAACCTTATTCCTATGACACTAAATTTTTCTAACTATCGAGATCCACATACTTCAATTGAGCCAACAATGCTTAGGAGTATTAACAAGAACTATTACCTATCTATTAGTAGAAATATTTTGTTTTAAAACAAAACATCTCATTTAACACACCTTACAAATTCTAGTTGACTTAGTTCCAAGTCTAAAAATTTTAGTCACAAACAATAAACCATAAAATAATATAAACAGGTGATGCCAAGTGTCTATCACCAGATTCACCACTTTCTGTGAAGACTCTTCTTCAACTCGGAATTTTCTATCTTCACTGTCATTTTAGCAGGTTCCTTCAGGGCTTGTTCAAACAATTGTTAAAAAATTTGAAATTTTCTATCTTCACCTGTCATTTTGTTTTAAATTAAAAATTTGAATTTTTAAAAAATTAGAGAAATTTGAATTTGAAAAATAAAATCAAATATATTACAATTTTACCCTTTACATAACTATTTTTTAAAATTCAAATATTTTTTCCTATTAAAAACCCACCTACACATAAAAAAATTACATACACAAAATTAAAAAAATTATTTATATTTATAATTACTTTTAATAAAAATATCTTATCAATACAATTATTCCTGAATCTACACAGTTTATCATATAAGATTGTCTCGATACCATATTACAAAGTGGACTTTAAGCCTAACTCAACCCCATAAAACCGGCTCGATAAGGTGAGGTTTGCACCCACTTATATACAATGAAAGGCTCTAATCTCTAGTCGATGTGGGATCTCCAACACACCCCCTCACGCCGAGACTGATAGATAGAAGCTTGTGCGTGGGACTATATATTATGGGTGGTCCGATAGCGGTCCGATAGCGGGTGGCACGATAGGCCCAACAAACACTCGCTAAGATAGGCTCGGAATGGCTCTGATACCATATTACAAAGTGGACTTTAAGCCTAACTCAACCCCATAAAACCGGCTCGATAAGATGAGGTTTGCACCCACTTATATACAATGAAAGACTCTAATCTCTAGTCGATGTGGGATCTCCAACAATAACTTTTATCTTATAATAAAGAAAAAACAATTTTTCAATTTTGCACATCACAATTTTTCAATGAAAATTATTAAAAGGGTTTCAAAGAATATATTTAAGTAATTTTTTTGTTAAACTTTTTATAAGAAAAGAAATTGTATCAAAAGAAAGATAAAAAGATTGTTATAGAGTTCACACATCAAAACCAAACCAAATGCTATGATTAATTTATGAGAACAGTTCTCTCTTCACATCAATAAATCAATAAATAGGGTATACAGTTTCAAACAAATAAAATAAAAGAGCATCATAAACCTCAATTTCTAAAGAGGTATGAATTAATTGCAATAAAATAAATAAAAAAGAGGTATGATCAATATATTACTAATTATAACTAATAATAAATAATAAAAAACATTACAAAATTTTAAATATTTCAATACTAAGACTAAATAATATTTTATGTTTCTCCTCCCTATTCATGATCTTTTATTGTTATAATTATTATTTTTCTTTGTTAAAATATTGGAAAAAATCACCCACTCTTCAACATTACCATTGTTATAATTTTTCTTTTATGACTTGTAATTACTTTTTTCTTTATTTCTTTCATATATTTTCAATAGTTTCTTGGACATGTTTTCATCAACCTAAAGAAAATGTTTTCCTTTTATTTTTGGAAAGACATAATATCTTTATTATTGAAACCCAATCATCTTCATTCCCTGCCCCCTCCTTCCTGTCTTGCTCCAATAAAATTGTTTTATTTTATAGCAATTTATCATAACAAGAAAGGAAAAAAGTGACAGGGAGTGAAAATAAATGAGCTTGAACAATAAAGATTGTATACAATAACTTTTATATTATAACAAAGATATTTTTTCTTTCATTTTGCACATCAGATTTTTATAAAAAAGTAACAATTAAACACATTTTATAATTGCGATTAACTACATTTCATAATATTAATTAAACACAAGAAGTTGAAAACAAATAACAATTAAATGTTACATTACCAAATTTTCTAAAGAGGTATGACTTGTAATTATCTTTTTATTTCTTTCTTTCATACCTCCTCAATAATTTTATGGATATATCTTAATCAACATAAATAAAATGTTTTCCTTTTTTAGGAAAAACAAAAACTCAATCCTTATCTTTAGAGTCCAATCATTTTCATTCCGGATCTCATTCATTCATGTTCCACTAAAATTGTTCTATTTCGTAATAATTTTATTGTAACAAGTGAAAATGAATGAACTTTCAAAATATTTAAATAGTAAAAAATAATAATTAAACATATTTCAATTACTATGATTAAACACATTTTATAACACATATTATAATTGCGATTAAATCCAAAAATAAGAATTAAATGCTATATTACCAATTTCATAAATGTTGGGAAAAAGCATGGAGCCTCTCTTCAAACACAAACCCGCACTAGAAGGTGTTGTAGTTCCCACTCGTTGTAGTCTGCTTTCAAAAGAATACTCTAATTAGAATAGAAATTAAATTTAAACAAGATACAAATATAAATATTTTATCAATAGCTTTGTGACTATAACAATTATTTGTTTTAAATTTAAATTTTGAATTTTAAAAAATTTAGAGAAATTTGAATTTTTTTTCTTATAATTTGATCTTTAAATAACTACTTTTTAAATTCTAAAAAATGAAATAATAAAAATATAAATTAAATTTAAACAAGATAGAGATGTAATTATTTTACCAATACTAAATCTACACAATATCATATAAAATAAAATATATTTAATTTAAGCAAATATTACGTTAGGAAAACTACACGAAAATATATGGATCTTGAGAATATTGAATCAGATACTAACAGAAAAAAAAAATTATTCTATGAATAGTGTTTTATCTTCTTTCTTGTGTGTGTAGTATATGCAGAGGAGTGAAGAGGGAAAATAGGAGGTGCTAAAAGAAAAGAAAAACTGGAAAGATAAAAAAAGAGTGAAGAGGGAAAATAGGAGGTGCTTAAAGAAAAGAAAAACTGGAAAGAAAGAATTGATCTTTAGAAAAAAAGATGAAAAAAGGAGATGAACACAGAAAAAAAGTGTAGAAGAATCAAAAGAAGTGGAGAAAAGAGAGAAAATGTGTTTCAAGAATTCTCTACACGGTGCAAAAGAAATATATACAAAATATAAACCAGAATATGTAAAGTGGGCTTAAAGCCCAATAACGTAAAATGGGCTTTTAAAATATACTCTAATCAGAATATAAACTAAATTTAAACAAGATACAAATTAATTATTTATCAATACCGTTATTGTTAACTTTATAATATTAAAATATAATAAATTTAAAAAATTATTAAAATTTGAAGTTTAAAAAATTTAGAGAAATTACCCAATTTCTTACCATTTCACCTTTTAAATTACTATTTTTTTAAAATTAAATGTAACAAGATAAAAATGAACTTATTTGATCAATGCCGTTATTGCTAGCTCTATAATATTAAGATATAATAACTTAAAAATTATTTGTTTTAAATTTAATTTTATTTTAAATTCGATTGAAGAAAAAAATAAAAAAAACCCAATTTCCTATAATTTTATCCTAATAACTACTTTTTAAATTCAAATAGAGATTAATTAAATTTAAACAAGATAGAAATGTAATTATTTTATCAACAACGTTATTATTGCTGCTAAATCTACAGTATAAAATAAAAATATAATTAATAAAAAATATAAATTAAATTTACACAAGATAAAAATGTAATTATCTTTTTTATATATATATATATATACACCGTTATAGCAAAATCTACACAGTATATCATATAAAATAAAAATATACCTTGATGAAAAATATAAATTAAATTTACGCAAGATAAAAATATAATTATCTTATATATATATATATATATATATACCATTATATGTCATATAAAATAAAAATAATTGCACTGTATGACAAAACAAAATATTTAAATTAACAGAAATATTACGTTAACAAATCTACACATTATCTTTTTTTTCTTGTAGCAATAGAAGAGAACAATTTTAGTGAATACAAATGTCACATAATCAAGAATATACTAATCTACAAAATATTAAATAAAATAAAAATATCAATTAAATTTACAGAAGATAAAAATATAATCTTCATTACTAAATTTACACAACATCACATAAATTAAAATCCGTTAAATTTACACAAATATTACCTGATTTACTCAAAAATATATATTGATATACCATATTACCTTATTAAATCAAAATATTTTGATTTTATCAAGATATCATTAGAAAATAAGTGTTGTATCTTTTTTTCTAGCATTAGATATATATAGCTAGAAGCAAAGAGGAAAATAGAAGAGATACAAAGAGAGAAACAAAACTTGTGTAAGGTGAAAGGTAAAGCAATTTGGAAGAAGAAAACCATTTTGTTTATGAAGGCTTGTGCATGAAAATGAGAGAAAGGAGTCTCAGAAGGAAAGGGAAAGAAGTAGAAAGTGATTATAAAGCATCAAAGAGAATCAACAGTGAAGAAGGATGTAGCAGAAGAAGCAACGATGATGATGATGATGATGATGTGCAGAGATTAAGTTCAACAACAAGGATTGGTCTTTTCCAACATGGTGACAAAGAAGAAGAAACAAATAAGAGAACCAAGATTGAGGAGGGATCTGGTAATGGTAAATCAGTGTTTGAATATTTGTTGGAGGCAGTGTCCTTGTTCAGTGAAGAGGAACAAAATTCACTTGTAAACATGCATGCAAGTGTGGATGATGAGGAAGAAGAAGGTGATGAATCTGGTGAGTTGCTGCCAAGGGAATTTCAGGAAAAGATTCAGGAACTTAATGGGTGTGAGGTGAAGTTTGTGACCAAAAAAAAACTTTTTAGCACAGATTTGAACCCAAAGCATGCTCGGTTGTCTATTCCATCCACCAAGATTGCCAACAGATTTCTTTCACAAACCGAGGAGTCATCATTGGAAGAAGGTATCAAAGAAAACGGAAAGCTTGTTGGGTTGTCAGTGACTGTGTTGGATCCTTCTTTGAAAGAGTACAAGATGAGCTTGAAGAAGTGGAGAATGGAGAAAAGCAACGTTTACAACTTGACCAAGGGATGGAACCAGATTGTGCGTCACAATGATCTCCAACTCCATCAAACACTGCAACTTTGGTCCTTCAGAGTCTCCTCTCAGCTGTGTTTTGCACTTGTCAAAATCTGAACTCATCAACGCTATCATTTGATCCCTGATACCCTTTATCTTTATATATATATATATATATGAATGTTTCAATGCACATATATAATTTGTAAGCTTTATATTGCTGATATTAAGATAATCGTGTAATGTGTTCTTTTCATGTGATATAATCGTTATGTGAACAAATACATGGTTTATGAAAACATTGGAGTTTTGAAATTTATTTTATTTATTCAAATTACATTGTCTGTAAAAAAAAAGTTCTACAAAGTATAAACTATTTTGACGCTAAGCTTTTTTCTTCATCCAAAGTTCTACAAAACAACCATCATTATAAGATACACACCACAAACCAATGACTAAAATATGAAAAACAGCAGAAGAATTATGATGTAGAAATAGAAAAATACCTTAATAGTTATAACACAAATGACAAGTGCGAAACCTTTGTGACGTGTTCTTGACAAACTCTAGTAATAGTAGAAAGAACACAAAATACATGGTTTATGGGTGATAAGAACATTGGAGTTCTGGGCACACTCTTATCAGTAGCTTAATGTTAATTTCACTTTTAATCTTTTGCTGTCAATAATGCTAAAACTTCATATAAGGAATATAGCCAAAATAGTGAATAAGTAAGTACTCGAATTAATTTATCAAACATAATAAGTTTCCAAGCTTCACAATTAAGAAGCGTACCAAGATTGTAAATGTAAATGCATAGAGAAGAGACCAGAATTTAAAAGTAAAGAATTTGTAAGACTAAATTGTAAACAATAATTTTAAATTCTGTTATAAAAAAAAATGCATATTACTTATACATAAGACCATGCTAGACTAAAAAAAGGCAAAATATTTTGTATTTTTATATAGTTTAATAAGAATACAATTCATTATTAAACCTAATACTATTTCAATTATTCAAAATTTCAAAAATAACAAATTATATATATATATACATATATATATATATATATATATCAATTTAAAAGCAAAATGACTAGAAATTATAAGAGTAAAAATATATTGCGATTACTTAACATATTATCACAAGAAATTTATTATGAACTGTTCTTCATAAAATAAAATAAATTCAAAAGAGGTAATGGAAAATAGTTATTGTCCAGGACGTTTATATACATGAACTGTTAAAATTAAAGAGTTACTTATATAAATTACTTTAACTTTAAACATATCATGTTTAAAACCAAATCAAAATAATAATTTTACTCAGATAATAGTTACAAACAATTCCAGCTATGAGGAAGAATGAATGAGCGTCAAAATACGTACAATGAGATATCATTTAGAGTTTACATTACAATTTCAAAGTGCTTATCGGTAATTTAAATTTAACCAGATTGTGCAGAGAAAATTGGATCATTAAACACAACTCTGCTATATGAGGAAATTTAAACAGCGTAATTACATTCAACGTGTTTTAAAACGAATCAATTTAATATATCTTTCCTCTTGGTATTACAAATACTCCTAAAAGCATTATGCTTTAAATAATTGAGTTAAAAAATTGAAGTTTCACCTTTATCAGATTAAATTAATGACAATTACTTAAATAACCAAAATTTACACAGGCTATCGATCATGATCATATTCATATTCATCCTTTGAGTACACATATCACAACACCCTTGGTAACTGCCCACCTAATCTACATCATAGGTATTGCCGAAGGCTTTCTCCACTCAGAGACTCCATTTCTTGGAGAATATCCTGCGCAAGAGATTTAACTGAAATCTCCACGTCCTCAAGTAGTTCACCAAGGAAGGGGATCGTTTCAGCCAGTAAAACTAGGTATTCCTCTTTCAAGTTCTCCACAAAATATTTAACAATTCTGAGGCCCAATATTTTAGGTCGCATCTTATCACTCCGTGTCTGCATTAAAACCTGTAAAAGAACCGGAAGAAGGCAGAATGATATTCAGTTTCTTATACAACAGCTATGGGTGGCAAATGAAATTCAATACTGGTATGCGTAGGCTACAAACATATAGCATTCTAGAGCTATAGACGTTACTGTGAATACCCAAAATTAGAATAAAAGACAAATGAGGCATGGATCCACACAAGAAAAAAACTCATGAAACGAGGATGCGAGACAACACGAGAATGTTCAGACATTTGAAGATTATCAACCTGTGGGTCAAAATCACATACATAATTATAGAGCGCCAGTAGCATAAATGCTGAAGTTTGATCAAAATGGCATTACTCTGACATCTATTTACAATTAAACCTTGTTCAGCCGAAACAAAATGGCAGAAAAGCTGGAGTCTAACACGACTGAAGCCCTTATATAACTAGAAAATAACAGTAAAATGAATTAAGCTTTTTTCAGAAACTAAAGTCAACTTTTATGGAAGTTGCTTCATTTGAATTACACGAGAGAGATTCAATTAATTTCCCTTCTTATTTTCTTCTATTAAAAGTTCATGTTGAGAATTTTACCCAGATAGGACCCGATTATTCTATGCTCCTAGCCTAGTTCGGTGCATTCATACACAAGGCAAATATGAATTCAATCAAGCACCTTTACCAAACCGTTTAACCTAGCCTACACAATATACTAAACTGATATCACAACCGAGTTCAGATCCACCACTCATTAATCAGCTTTACACCTTTGCTCCAAATTCATCATCCCCTCCTCAAAAAGTATTAAGTGGAAATGTGGTTTTGAGATCGTGTTCAGATGAAGTGTTAGTGTGCTCCCCTTACAGGAGATGGAAGCACAAGTTAATCTGTGATGAAGACGCTCTTCAAGTTTGTTTTGGCTTAGGGTTATGTTGATTGGTCGTTGTTAGCACGGATTTGATCTCGTTTTTCTAGTTTGAATGGCTAGTGTTGTTAGCCCCAGTCAACCTTATTGGCTTGCTACTGAAGCAAAGCTACTTATGTTAACAGGTAGGGGAGTGGATTTGTAAAGTTAAAAGGTTTTGTGGGCCATATCAGTATTTTAGACTTTTACTATGGCCATAATCAAAACAGTGTTTCTCATTAACACCTCCTCATGTGTTTCACTCAATGAAAATGAAGATTGTCAAGCCAATATATTACTAGTATGTCAGTGTCAAATTACATGCACAAAAAATAACGAATTACGAATAGTAGAAAAAAATAGAAGTCACAAACTTCACCTCATGGTTCAAAGGCTTCCACAAAAGGTCAGATCCAGCAGTCACTGCCATTTGACCGATGCACAAAACCACTAGGTCATCAACGTCCTTCACACTCGGTATATTCATGCTGTCATCCAACAAAGTCGGTGGATCTATAACAAGTTGTGAAACAATAGGCCTCAACAACATCTGCGGCAAAGTATGATATTACAGTCAGTGAGAAATACAATCAGAAAGAATACTACCGAAGGAAGCTGAAAGGTTAAAGAATATTTTATTCCTTAAAGGAATGATAGAAAAGGAAATGAAGAAAACATGCAAAGTCTTTTTAAATGAAATGGAAAATTCCCAATTAATACAAAAATTTTAAAAATATTTAAATGGGTGAGCTATTCAATCAAATAGATGGAAAAAACAAAGTCTTCACAGAACTTTTTCATAACTACTCAAAATCGTGTTGTAACTGCTGTGTTTATATGTCAGATATGATATGTGATATATATTTTATACAAGATGCAATTATTCTAAAATATACAACATACAATATGTACAAGATATATATATGTAGATATTTACAAAAATTCAAAACACATAATAACTGTATAATTTCACTTCTGCAAACATAGTAAAAAAGTAAAAAATATTAATAATTGTCATAATAAGTCACTACATACAATCTACAAATATAAATAGTGTAAATCTCAATCCATTTTTGGGATCATCTACAAACAGAATAGCTTCCGTTTTGGTTCATCAAGGGACAGTGCTTAATGTGTCATTTGTAAATAATATTAAACTTTTGTAACTTTAAAAAGGCTTGATACTTAACAGATGCATAATTAAGTATCCAAGACTTTTATTGGATACACATGAAGCAAGCGAGTTCGTTATATTTAAAGGATTCACTTGCCTGGAAATTAGAGGAGTCCAGAAACTTCAAGGTCCCAGTGTCATACAGGAAACACTTGTGTAAAGATGACAAGACTAGTGCCCTAAGATGCCAGCGCTTGATAGAGACGCTGCCTGTTTCTTTTATATTGCTATCATCCAGAATTCTGGCCTTTTTCTTCTGATTCACAGCAGACACTTTCACATCTCCATCATCACAAAGATGATGAACACATCCACCAAGCAAGTGTTTGAAGTAAGGAACAAACAATGACCTACAAGTAAGAATATAGCACCTTATTTTATCATTATTTCAGGGAAAAAAAAGTAACATAATAACCGAAAATACATTAATGTTTACGGGTGTATACACATTATACTCCCTCCAGTGGTTATTACAATGCACAATTTTAAAGAAATTGTTACTTGTATCTACAAGACAATTTATAATTTCTCTACAACTTCAAATATGTTTTCTGTATTATGAGTTTTGTTGTTGTGTTAATGAATAGTGACAGAAAATTTTGAAAGTCATCAATAATGAAGGTTAATTTGGTACATTAGTAATACTAAATTAATTGTTTTCATTGGTCTGTGCGATTATGTTAAAAATGTCATATATTAAGGACCAGAGGGAGTAATAATTAAGGAATCACATTGAAACTAATTCTCAATTTAATATTTCGTAACCAAATTATATAAAGGAATCTATCTCATAGATGGTTGAGATATTTACAGTAGTTTAATACACTGTTTTCCTATATACATTCATATTCCTAATTTATTACAGACAAAAAGCTAAACTCTTCCTCCGATAATAAAATAGAAACATATCCTTAAATATTTGAATGAAAACTCTAACCATACTTATTTCAAAGAACATTTTCTGAAATCAATAACTAGAGAACCAAAAATAGAACACATGAACGTCAACTTACCGATGGTTCTCTGTAAGCTTATTTACCATGCCATAGAAAGATATGGCCCTATCAATGCTTCCTGTACATGAAGTTCCATCCACTTCAGATTCTACCCACTCAATGCTCTTTATGAGAAGAGGCTTGAACATGCTCTCCGTAAGTTTTAGGGTCAGAACAGTCAATGTGTTAAGGACACCTTTCTCAACTAAATCAATGTTTCCAATTGAAGGAGGACTTTGCCGGCGCAGATCAAGAGAAACCAAACAAAGGTCAAATACCTTCCCATGAAATGCAACAATGGATGACCTGTCCATTGTACCAATTATGATTCCCAACATTTCAAAGACAATTGTTAAGCTTTTATCCCCAGCCTCAATGGCAGCCGGATATAATTTTAGCAAAGGTGGCAGTGCAAGTCGAACCTGTAAAAAAGTAAAGTATTTGGTAAAGGAAACTCAAGAATTTTGAATCATAACACAGTTACACTATACTACATTCTAACAAGCCTTACAGGAATTCTTTCAGCAAGAAGCTTTCGTACTCCATGAGCTCTAGATTCCACCTTTGCATGCATTCCTGAAACATGTTCAGGATAAAGCACCAGAAGCTCCATGATATCTACCAGGTACGGATTTAAAAATCCACCAAGCTTGTCCACCACTGCTTCCAAAGTGATAAGAACATGCAAATAAGATTCAATTGAGGCTGATAAAACATCACTGGTTTTGGGTTTCATATCCAAACTAGACAATACTCGGCGAGACGACTTCATCACATTGTCCATAATCTTGGGAAGTTCTGACAGTGATTTTGGACCTAGAACATTTATCAGGGCAGCAGTTGCTCTGAGGCAGCTAGAAGTCACAGCCAAGTTATGAGATACAATATATCTTGTAACAGATTGAAGGCACAGACTAAGAATAGAATTATTCGAAGGGAATATTTCAGCAACAACTTCTAAAGCAGAGATTGCTGCCATTTTTAAGGAGGTATCCGATGAATCATCAAGTACTCGAATAATTTCAACGCACAATTTATTAAGTGATTCTTGGGAAGTTTCGTTCATATGAAGCAAAAGCGAACTTGGAGTTGACCTAGAACCCTTATTGTCTTTAAGCTTTAAACTCACATTTTTATGACTTCTTCCAGCCTCACATAACAGCCCAAGAGCCTGCAGCCCAAGAATAAAAAATATCAAACAGTTTCTCAATGACCTACTTTCACAACACTAAATATTATGGATTTATGTGCAGGCATGAAATGCACTTTATTAAATGCTCTATATTAAAAATATATTGATTGACATTTATGTTTTTGAAATATAAAAACACTTTATATTAAAACCTCTTACCAAGATAAGTGGTCAAGAACAACTAACTCCAAAATTTACAGTAGATGTAAGATCAATGGTATACATAATATAAAAGAATAATACACAATCATATGAAAAAAAACATTAAATGACCACTGTGTATATCCACCAAAATTAAGGGAGCATCTTGAAAATCACTATGCCAAATAGAATATTACAAAGTACACAGACAACAACTCATGGTCTACCCTTGTATACTGTAACTATATTAAAATCATACCTTCTTCCCAACATTTTTATCTGCATTGTGGAGCAATTTAATTATGCTGTTAAAGTACACATAAGGTATCATAACTGCTGTTAGATTCCTTATAACAGCACGCATAGTTTCCTTCAACTCTTTCCTCATAATTACAGGCATGTTCAGCTGCTTTTTTCTTGCATCTACAAGTTGCAAAAGTAAAACAACCTGTTCCATAAGCTCACCCAATGCCCTCTGCAACATTCAAGAAGCCACAACATTTATTTTAATTATGAATATATTCATAATAAGAAAATTTACACAAAAAAGCATAAAGCTATACTGTCATTACCATCTCAATAAAACCAAAAACAACGTATCATCATGAAACCTATAATGAAAAAAAATATTCGCAATCACTTGCGTTTTCCGCCACTCGCCAACCGCTGTTCCTCTCCGTTCTTTTATGTTTATTCCTAGCTGCCTTGTTTTATAATGGCATGAAGCAGTGAAGGTTCAGTAATACAAAGGATTTCCTTAGGATAGTTTATTAGTTGTTTTATGCATGAGCATTTTATGAATTATGAACCTGTTTCATATATTAGTTGATTTACAATTTTTTGTCTTCTTTCCATCATCTTACAATCCTTGAGTTTAACAAAATTGGACACAAGTAACATAAAGACTTTGCCATATAGAACTAAACAAAAACATTAAGAATCATATAACTATCAAGCAGCATGGATCTGATGTGTATTTAACCTGAATGACAGCAGCATCTTCTCTTGATTCCAACTTAAACACAAACTCCGGATCTTGCAACTTTTGCAAAGAAAATTGCATTACAATAAATAATTCCAGGAACTGTGTCTGGTCACCATCTCTATTTCCAATCTGTTCAAGCAGCATGACTAGAGAAGGAAGCCAAATCATACTCGTAAATTGTTCACAAATTTGCACAGCAAATTTATATTCCCACTCCCCAGTATAAAATGATAAATCATCTGCTGTCTCAACATTAAGGAAAGAACTGGCTTTCTTTGAAATTAATGAATGGAAAAGTAGGATAAGCAAGGACGCTAAGCTTTTCCCCTCACCCAAAGTTCTGCAAAACAGCCATCATTATAAGATACACACCACAAACCAATGGCTAAAGTATGAAATACAGCAGAATCATGATGTGGAAATAGAAAAATACCTTAATAGATATAACACAAATGACAGCCTTCTGTGTTCAACAATTTCAGGAAATATTTCCATGAAAACCTGAAAGGAAAAAATACATCACATTAAAAGGTTGATCTGAAAAAATCTTTCTATCAAGCAACAGAAGAGCCATGACATCGCAAAATCATTTCCAAGAAAAATTGACCTTCAGTAGTTTCTCCATATCATCTGTCTTGGAAAGCCAACAAGGAACAATTGCAGATATAAGATCCTCAAATACAATCCTTGAATGGTCGTCAATCTACAGGCAAATAAAAAGAGAAATGGTGACACCAGATTTCCTACAATGAATTAATTATTAATCATCCTTACTAAATTGAACTGTGAAGAATTTTTCTCTTAAACATAGTAGCTAAAGACAAGTTGCAAGAGCTAATAACAATCGAAGCATTCTACTAGTTTTCAATCAAATCCTATATGAATGAAAAGCAATTATTGAAGAAATACTGTATTAAACCAATAATTGAAGCAGGCAAGGTAAGATTTTCTACCCTACTCTACAAATCATTGCCGACCAATGATGCATGAAGGAAACTCAGGAATGACAGAGATGCCTATATAGGATTCGGTACCATATTAAATTTCATCTTAAAACCAGATGACATTAAGCGAAGTTGTCCAAAAAAAACCAAGTAATTGAGTTAGTAAATTGAAGAATTTACAAGAAGCATGGACAAATAAAAAGAGAGAGATATAATAAGCTATTCTACCAAAATAACATCCATCCCAACAGGGTATAATAAGCTATTGAACCCAAAGAATGCCTAAGCACAGAACAGAAAACTCTATATTAACAAACCTGAGTGACAGCTGCTTCTCCGATAACTACTAGAATATCGAGCATATACTCCAAAACTTGTTCTTGACAAACTCTAGTGATAGCAGAAAGAACAGAAAATACATGGTTGCGGGTGATAACAACATTGGAGTTCTGGGCACACTCTATCAGTAGCTTGATGTTAATTTCACTTTTAATCATTTCCTGTCAACAATGGTAAAACTTCATATAACGATATACCCAAAATAGTGATTAAGTAGTCGAATTCATTTATGACACATAATAAATTTCCAAGCTTCACAATTAAGAAGCATACATTTGGCGGGGCAATGCTTTTAAGAGAAATAATTATATCCTCCAGGATTATCAACAGAGTTTGTTGAATGTGATATATTGTGCTATTGTTGGCTTCAGAAGGACTTGACTGTTGGCTTAACCTTCGCACAGGGATAAAGGACTCATTCATGCATTCTTCTGAAAATACTTTGCTAAGAAGCTTAAATAAGGGTCCAATCAGTAAATGCCTGCAATAATCAAATTGAAAATTTAGGACAATTAAATGCTTCAACCACTAATCTTGGCAGTACCAATAACATAATGTATCGTTTGGATTCAGAATTAACCAAATCACCTGTTTGTTATGTCCTTCTTCAATAGCAAAACATCAAGAAGAGAACTAAGGATGTAGACTGGATTATCTCTTCTGCATATGTTATTAGAAGGATCTTCAGCCTTTTGATGTCCAAACAATTTTTGTTTCTTCACAACCTTTTCATTTGAAGAACTAACTATAAAACTCTTCGGTGCAAGTATGAGATCAAGCATGTAGCCAACAGTTGAGAAATTAATCTGCAATTCCAACATATACCCAATTATTCTCAACTACATTTATTTTCTCCCTACTGGGGAAAAATTAATTGGAAGAATCCTCCCACTGCATTAAAAAGAAACAACATAACAACAAAGTTTATGCCAACTAGGTGAGGTAGGACATAATAAAATAAACAAATAACATTTATAGTGCAAAACAACCAGCTCACCCAAAAAGCTATAGCCATTGACAAAATGAAATTTACAGTTTTAAAATTTTACCTCAGGTTACCACCATATTACTATTTAAGATTTTCAAAAAGAAACTCTATTTATTCATTTAAAAAAGCTACAATTAATTGACAATATTAATGACGTTATTAGTCCTCATGTATTAAATAGAATGTGAAAAAACCATTTCTATGTACTCAATCATCTGCATACACACAGGAGCTTAAACATGCACTAACCAAGTGTTTTCAATTTTTGTTTAAATCTTCATATAATTTTGTTAAGCATCACAAATTTAATTTTAAGAAACAGTTTAGAAGTGAAAATTCACTGTGGAGAAGCACTAATTAGTCATTAGGATTTGTACAACATGTCAATTAAAACCATTAGGGTGTCTTCACCTAACCAACTTAAGTTCTTTGCAAATAACCACTAAAGAAATCCTACACTCCAGAAAAATACATAAAAAAGGAACTAACCAAAACAACACTTGGCTAATAACATTTTATTATGAGAAAGAAACTCACATCTATGCGCATTACTGCCTCTTTAGTTGCACGTTGAACATCACCATTGTCATTACGCCACAGAAATACAAGCTCGCAAAACAAATGCTCCTGGAAGGCATAAGAAAAAAAAGTAGAAGTTAGGACGGTAGGCTACATTGGAGATTTTTTTTTCATTTATACAAAAAAGCAGACTATTAGAAATATTTTAACGCATAAAGCCAAGAAAATGCAGCAATCATTATATCAACTCAAATGACAATAACAAACAATATAAATAGATATGATGATAATAAAACCTTGACTTCATTCTTCAACTCCACATAGAATTTATTGTTGAGTTTGTTCAAAACAGTGATACAAGGCTTTACACAGGCTGGGTCATCCATATTCAAGCCCCCAAACTGAAATGTCCAGAGAATGAAGTCAGTAAATTCAAAATAACAATACATGATATTGGAAAAACATACATTAAGTATCTCACCCGCAATACTTTCAGTAAAAGATCTTGTAGATCTTTTCCACCAGAGGGAGATGACATAACACAGCTCTACAAATAAAGTGAAACAAGTTCACACTTAATCTCAGAATAAAGGTTCCATCACCTAAAACTAAGCAAAAAACACATACCTCAAGCAAAAGGCATGTTATCTGAATTTCATTGTCTGACAAATTTGGACTAGACAGACTGAGTTTTTCATAGTATTGCTTGAGAAAAGTGAGCAATAAAGAACCAACTTCTGGAACATGCATAAGGGCATTCCCAATTCCTCTGAACAAGGATAAAACCATTAGCTGCAGGAGACATCAACAAATAAGTTACTTCCTTACAGTCTCAGGAGGATTGCATAAAAACCCACATGCAACACTGTTAATCTGAACTGAACATAAGAAACCTTAATCTGTATCACTATCTCTATAACTATAAGAAAAATAGCAAAATAGAAGAGTGAAGACATCAAACCTTTCCGTAGTTAGAAAGTTTCAGAGTGGAACCCAAAATGAAGCCAATAATTTTTATTTTCGTAGGCTGATCAAACCTGAAAATGGAATAAAGGATCTCGGAAATTAGTACAAATGAACATTGAACATTGTTTACAAATATAAAAAATTGAAATTACCAACAGGCAAGATCAAAAGGTCAAAGATGGAGAAAGCTACAAGATGACTCACAGAAATTTACATAAAACAATGACCATAAGTATCGGAACCAAACAAAACTGAATATTCCTAAATGGCTAAACCTATTGTATCCCCCCTTCATCTCAATAAAGACAAAACAGCAGCTTAAACTCCTCAAAAGAGATATTGAACACAATCTGAAACATGGAACAGAATGTAAACAAATAAACAAAAAGAAAAACACTATTGTAAATCACATCAGATATGCGACTCTACATCTGTGAAGTGGAGCAATTTACACCTAATCATCTGTCAAAAATCATCATTTAGATTTTAAAAAGGAAAAGGGAGACAAGGGACAGATATTTCAAATGTTGTTTTCCAAATTTAAAAAGATCAAGGAAATTCCCACACAAAAAGAAAGCATGGACAGATATTTCATAAGCAGAAGATAAAGCAATGACTATAACATGTAGTTTTAAAGTAATAAAGTGAAGCTTGAAAAGAGAATTTCGTTAATGACATAAAAAATACCTTTTTTCAACATTTTGAGGTACCAAAATGTTTTTATGCTCCAAGCTGTTTGGAGAAGATGAGCTCAAAGTGGACGCAAATAATGAAGGAAGAAATTTCTTGTCGGACAATATGAATGTTTTCAGCTGACTCATCAATGACAGAAGCTCACCCACCAAATGGAACCATGAGGCATTGTTCCCTGTTCTTATCAGTTTTAGATACTTATAAAGTACTAAGGTGAAACTAATAAAGCATTGAAAACTACATATTACCATTTTTCTTGCCAGCATGCTCAAAATGACACCACAATGTATGCAATGAATCAATACAGTCCATGGCAGCAACCCTTATATTCTGGAAGAAATTAAAAGATGCAAAGAAATTATCAGCAGCCAACAACATTCCCAGAATTTTTTTATAAAAAGAGCAAAACCATGAATAAAAATAACATGAGATACATTGACAAGAAGACGATTTGCCAACAATTACAAATTGGCAGTATACAGATAAGAAGGGAAAAAATACCAAGTTTAAAGAATAAAGCTAACAAAGATTCATACCTGATTATCACTCGCTAAAGGAACAAGAACAGAAGGGAATTCAGCTAAAAGTCCAAGTTTCCATCTATCTGGTCCCAGGCTACAAAGAAATGCATGGCATTGAAGACTTTCAACCTGGATTGCAGCAGGAACACCTGCAAAATGGAAGATTCAACCAAAAAATGATGCTGATTGGAACTTATATGACTTCTGAACAATAAAATGTTACCTACAGATTACCTACATGGTTTGGAAATATGAACTCAAGCCACCATGATTTCGATAACATCCACAGAAAAAATAACAAAACTAATAACACAATTGCATTTACATAGATGGAAACACAGTAATTTTGGTTGGGCTTATATGTAGTAATTCAAAAAGTATTAATGCTTTGGACTAGAATCAGACATACAAAGATATACACAAGCTCTTTTAGTGTGAGATAAGCTTCATTGACTTGACCAATATCTTTCAGTTTTGACAAAAAAAACTAGAATCAACTTGTATACAAGAATCAATGCTTCTTAAATTGTACTGTCGTAAACTGTTTGGACAGTGGATATGTTTGCAATGTTAATGAATACCAATCCGTTGGGTGAAAAATACACTCCAGCACATACACAACAGACGGATAAAAACATTGTCCAACAAAAAAAAAATGAGAATTAAACAAAATAAAATAAGTGTATACCTTCCTCTGTGAAAAACTTAGAAAAGAGACAGGAAGGAGATATTCTGCACTGCAATGCTAAGTGATTGAGGTGTTTACGGAATGCATGCTTCAATTTTGAGGAGACAAAAAATACAAACAGATCCCTTGTCTTGCTGACCCACTTATCACCATCATTCTGCAATTTTAGAAAGGTTCATTCATCCAATCAGTGATGAAAGACGAGTCTAGCAACAAACTCCAAGAAGGAAACGAGATTCATAAGACAAATTGATTACAGGATTACAAAACGGTAAAGGAAATTCTAATCACCAGAATGTCAGAAGGTGTTACTGATAATAGTAGTTCTAACAGCCTCCAAAATATGCAAATCATAACCTTCACATTTATAGGCCTTAGATTGGCATACAAAAGATGTTTTAAGAAATCCTTGTACTCCCACTCTAGCATTTCAGAATTGAACTGCAAAACAATCCCAATTCCCAACAATTGAAACAGTAACAAATAAAAATTAGCTTATCAACAAATAAAAACAAGACAACTAATGAACTAAAAAAACCTGCACGATAGTAAATATTTTGTACCTCATCCAATTCGACATCAGCAGTTACTGAAGTTTCCCACTGAGCCTTTAGAATAGGAAATAGGCATTCAAATAGTGCACAAATGTCTTCTTCATCTTTGATCACAAGAAAAAAGTCAATTACTTACGAAATTTTTACAGACATCTAATAGAAAGAAAAGGAAACTACGACTAAGGGAAAGATAAGATATAGCCCAAACATTATTTTTTCAACCATTCAGCAATATAATATATTTACGTAGTTATAAACTGTGAAAAAATGTGTAGACAGTAAGCATAACTATGAAATTACTTTATCTCAAAAGGTAACAATACAATGCTATTTATTTAAAGGAAAAATGAAATCCTAATAAAAAGAAATAAATCTCCTGAAAAAAATCCACAGACATACTCAAAAATCTGGAGCAAATATACCAAATAAACTCCTGATCCCAATCCCTTCTCTTTAGGGATTTCTTACAAACAAATCTATATTTCTGAAAATATGTTGTTCAAAAAAAGAAGAGGAAAGCAAACCTTTTGGTTTTATACAAAGAGACTGCAAGACAACAAAAAGGAAGAGTGTCTTTGATAACTCCAAATCACTGCAGCATTCTAGAAACCAAATAACATGCTCTTCAGGGTGGACCAAGAAATTTTCAGCCATTTTATTGACAATCGTCAAGTTAATTGAAGATAAACTTCCAGGTATCGATGCCTGCAATTTTACTTCCAAGAATCAGCAAAGTAAAAGGTGGTTGACAATTTCTTCTTAAAAACATATTCAGGAGTGGTTGTGCTTACTGATGAACAACTAATGACTTTGATAAAAAACCTGCTATATACATACTAGTGTTCGATTTGATTTAGTTATCGAAATTTGTCCAACATTCTCTGTATTTTTATTTTTATTTCATTTATATCAGATTCAAATCTAATTTGTTTTTTATTCCTGCAATAAAGGGATCTTGAAAGTTGTAATTACTCCCTTCAACTACTGCACCATTATAAATAAAGTTAAGGAACCTTTCTGCTTCACATTATTGAGTACTTTTCAAGTACTAGTAAGTAACATATCATGTTCATGTCCTAGACACTTTGGCCAATCCTACAGATCTTGAGTTTGACAAGCTTGCCTTTTTTGACAAGAGATATAAATTTCTTTTTACTTTAAGCTATACAATAAATATATATTAAGAGCACAATAGTTCAAAAGCAGATACTTACCCCTGCTCCGGACAAAGCCGTGGAAATATTCTTATAAAGTGGCCAGTTTATTTTGTTCACTAGTCCCAAAGCCTTTACACTCAAGTTCTGTGTCTGTGCAAAGCAAAACAAGTGGTTGTTTGATCATCACAAAGACCAAAATATAAAAAAACAATTAAGTATGAACAAACAAGACCAAAATATAATAATAAAATTTATCCAAAATACAAATATTAAATCCAAATTTAGCCACTACCTGTGGTAGAACAAGGAGTAATGGAAAAATCATAGCAGCAACGTTCTTCAAGTAATCAGTATGATCATTGAAGAAGGAGATAGCCTTCTTTAAACAAGTGACCGCAACTTCACCATTTAGACTATCGATATCATCATAACCTACAAGAAAATGCAGTGCATTAAAGATGCAGTGGAGAAAGAGCACCATTTGAACAAGTTGTATTCCCATTATTTAATCCCCCCCAGCAACTCTGGCTAGATTCATCATCCTTGGATCGATCTCTAATAGGGAATCAAGCACAAGACCATTCTTTAAAGAATATCAAAACACAACATCTCTGTGTAGTTAAATTCATCCATATCCATGGGTATAACAGAACCGGAATAAGTTTACTTGACAAAGACAGGAAACAAGAAGCTGTAATTTTCTGAAGACAAATATACTCCAGTAACAGTAGAACAGCAACACTTTATACATTCCACAGAACATGTTTTGATAAACCAGAGCCCACCATCCAATGCTAAGCTTCCATTTTTCTATTTTAAAATTTAATACATACATTATCCAATTAAAGCCTTCTTTATAATTGACTGTACAATCTAAGATGAGCATTGACAGCCCTAATCATAAAACTTCAAAAAGAAGCGTATGACCAAAGGCTATAACTATCCACAGTCATCATAAAGGAAAAGAATATTCTGATACAAAAAAAACATAAAAATGCACAACCAAACACCATTCAACAAAGAAATGGACAAGAATAAGATCAATGAACAAATCAATCCCATAATAGACACACATTGGAAAAACACTAAAGAGACTTGAACATTTATAAGACAATATTTATGTTCTCTGCACATAACCCCACAACTAACATTCATAAATCAACATCCGTCAAGAATGCACTCAAAGAACTAAATCCTTTTCACAATATATCAATAAGTCAACTCACGCTGCAATTCATTGTAGTGCCACAATATAACAAACAAATAAGATGAATTTCTACATAATTATTTATAATATACCACCAATTACCTGAAAGCAGTTTGTCCATGCATCTTCTCAGCACATTCAGTAGTGCATCAAGAAGCTTACAAGAATCAATTACATTTGGCAAGCCATCAACACATAAAGCTGCTTGAACAACTGTTAATTCTTTATCATCTAGCAGTTTTAATATGGCCTCTTGGATGTTTATAAGATTCTGATAAACAAGATGTGTGCCAGGGTTAGTCAAAAGTCAAAGATTTGAATACAGAAAGACAGCATCTACACATCCTAGCAAGATCTTTGACCATTTATAAATTTGTCCCCAAGAAAATGATATCAACTCATAATTTCATTCATAATTAGCATAAACCATGATGATAATCAGTTGATGATGCATAGCTTATTGATATAATTGAATATGGCAGACCAAGTACTAATTAATAAACTACTCAAAGCAACCACCACCAGACCTTTGGACTGGTACCAACGGTGCACTTCTTACTAGCATTTTGTGTTTGTATACAGACATCGAAAGATGATACAATAACTTTTTAGCATTTTCTCCTATCGCATTTTCTTTGGACAGACTAGTACCCTTGGTTTGAACATGGGTCACATCAGTTTACAGAGGAGTTTCCTTTGAGTTTTGACATATTTGTACGGATACCAGGTTTACACAAGTTGTTTAGTCTTTGATTTCTGCTAAGCCTTTATACCAGGCTCCAGGTAGCTTTAGAGGTATATATACTCCTCCCACCTTGTACACCTAATCTTTCAAATTAAATATTCTAACAAAATCAACTATACCCGCACCAAAACCAGTGACCTTAGAACTTCCTTATAAACAAAGGTATATTAGATCACTAATACCTCAGTTCAAATCATTCAAAATGGAACTTGTATCTATTAGAATAAATTTCTAAATAAACTAGTATTTGAAAGCAACATTTGTTACCTCAACCATGTCCTACAAAAAAAATCAAATAAAAGTAATAAGCCACCAGCATCAGAAATTACAAGTACAAGTACTGTACATGAGGAGGAATCAATTTACAACTGTTCTGGTTCAAAGTTTAAAATGCTTCAAACCAAAGCATTCAAGATGAGTCTCTTTGTTCGTAGTGAGATATGTGTTTTATAAGCCCTAGTTAGTTTTCTATCATCCTCTGAATCTTAAATAATATTATCTAATCTTTAAAGTTTGTATCTTCCTCAACTAGTTTCAAGTACAACCAGTAGATATTCCTTTATTCTTGACTAAGATTTTGGGTAGTTTCATTGAATCTCTCTATTAATGATTAATAAGCCAACCAGTGGATACCCTTTATTCTTAGCTAAGATTTTGCATAGTTCTATTTAATATCTCTGTTAATGATTGATTGGTCATATAACCGACTTTAGATAAGTTACATTTCCTCTTAATAGTTTATCAGACTAACTAACAGTACAACAACTTGTAAATTACACTTTGTCTTGCATAGTTGCAAAAACTATTTTTTGTTGAAACAACAATTGAATTATAATTATACATTACCAAAATTTAACTATGTCAAATTGTAAAGTAAGGACGATAAGAAGAAAATTAAATGGTTTATATTTCCAAAGTATATATTAAATTAATTTTAAAGTATATCAATGATGTATCCAATAACTTCGATTAACCAAAAATAGTGAGATAAAATTATGCAGTAAAATGTTATTAAATGGTGAGAGAATGGGTGTAACTTATACCAAACAATTCCTCCTTGGGCCGTTTTATTGGTAAGAGGAAACAAAAATATATTGACACCAAATTTTCTTTACAAAAATATATACAAACAAAGGAGGAAACAGAATTTAATGTTCTTTAAACATTGTCATAAATGAAAAATACAAATTAAGGGAAACATAAGGTTTTTCGAAGGATGGGAAAATAAGCAGAGCAACTATACCTCTGAACCAACTGCCTTGGTTTTCAAGATAACAGAATAATCTAACTCAAGCAGTGTAGCACGACGAACATCAGCCTATACCATATCAAACAAGAATTGTGAAGCTCTTACAATGAACAAAAAATGTATCATTATTGTACATAAGAATACACACATAGATTTATATAAACCAGATATTCAATAGCAGAGCAATAGGTGATACCTTCGGATGATACAGGCCAAACCAAACTTTTGTGTCCAAGATATTAAGTCCAGAATCCAAATTTCCATCTAACAACTTACACAAAATCTTATATAATGAATCACCTTTCTTGGAATGCGCTTTGTTTTCCTGTTAAACATATTCAAAGTTGAAGACATTATAGACTATCTGACAATGCATGAGAACAAAAAAACAGAAAATTCATCAGCATGCCTGAAGGAAATGATGAACTGCACCGCGTAATTCGGAAGGGTACTTTGTATTTAAAGTAATCAGTATCTTCTTTGCCCAGCCAGCTAATCAAAATTTAACAAACCAAAATTATGAGAAATAACCTAAGCAGCAAACATTAACTGACTAGTTGTAGATTTCTATTAAAAAACATAAAATCAGTACAGGGCTAAATGATTAAAACAAAACATTATAACAAAATCAAAATATACACTGACTTTGAAAACATTACATCCACACACATTACTGATTTAATGTTTGTTATTTAACTAGTTCATAACTTGATTAGAGGGTTATTTAAGATAAATCATAAACCATACACTATGATACACAATTAGATGATATCCAATTCAGTAGATGGTTATTTAACTGATTTAATGCTTTTCCACACTCAACCTTGCCTAAAATAGAGTTAAGTGTCAACATGGATTGTTGCCAGCATTGATGTATTGAACAGTAGTATCCATGTTCTTTCATTGTCTGTGGGTTTCCTTATAAATCCATACATGCTATTCAAAGGTGAAAGCAATGTTGTTGAAGGCAATAGACTTCAAAGTCAAATACTAATTTTCTTTCCCATGTTTCATACAGGGTTAAACTATTAAAGAATGGACTAAGATTCCCTAATAAGGGCATCATTGTCGACAGTGTGATCCAAGAGTTTGGCTTCCTATTGACAGGAGCTTTCCATACAGTATGAATGAAGTAATACCAGCATTCAGTATGATGCTATTCTTTTGTTCTGGAGTTTCAAATGCAAGTTCTTATTATTTATATAGACAATACATGTCTTTTCTTACTTAATACTGATATAGAAAACAAACCGATGCTAAGTAGACCGATTATATATATATATATTGCACGTTTGGAAAGTTGTTTTGAGAAAATAATTTCCCAATAAGCTAACAAATAAAGCTTCTTTTGCCTAAAAAATAAGCTAATACAAATACAAAGTTCAAACTTAACATACACACAACTCAAAATGCCTCCACGATCATTATTGCTTTCAGAATTCAGAAGAAATTCAAACAGGTATCAAAAAATTGTTTACAGAAGCTTCTAAAAGTTCAATGATTCACTCTCAGTAAGAATTATTATTAGCTCAACCTTATGAATTAGAACAAGTTATATAATTTGGGGTACAGGAGTCACCTATAAGAACTAAGTAATGAACTCTCTACAACTCAAAAACAGATGTACCTGACATGGAAGAAGTTGAGTCACCAACTTTTTGAGATAATTTTACACAAGTTGAAAGAATCACTGTGACCACATGATAAACAAAACTGTTTATGGGGACAATTTCTATCAAGGATAGCAAAGTCCGCTGACAATTTTCATCAGAACTGCAAATGCGTAATTGTTATAATCAACACAAGACACAAGCTTCTATAAAATATGACTTGAAGCATATTTGCCCAGAAAGACAATTATAAAATGATCACCTGCAGTCAATCAGGGAATCCAAAAGCACACGAAGAAACCTTTCAATATTGAACTCCTTAGATAATTCTAATAAAACCCCTGCCATGTCCCTATATAATTAAAAGGGATTAAATAAACGATAAATATAAGTAAAGAAAAGAGAACAGTTCAAGCACAGTGATTATGTAAAAGTTGAGCAGTTCAAGTAAGACTACCTTATTTTATTTAAAATCTCCAAGGCCTTCGTTGGGAGTATTTCAACATTTTGAGACTAAGAAAATTCGAACATAACAAGTTAAAATAAAAATATAGCGAGCTTCAGAAATAGATATTGCTTTGTGAAAGGAAATTGGATAAATAATATTAACCACACAAAAAATTATCAATGCCTCTGTTTAAACTCTATGCAAACATACAGGATTACACTAGTACCTGAACAAGATTGATTAAGGTAATAAGAGACAATCGAAACCAATAGATATCTGTCATCTCTATAGCCTCCCCACGAGCAACCTCGGCAACTGAACGTATCAAACTATTCAAAAGCTTGGGAGCTAATGCAGCTTTGTTTCCAAGCAAACCAATGATCATCAAAGAACCAGCCTGCATATGAGGAAAATTTGACAAGACAATTGTTTCAGAAGGTACCAAGAAACATTGATAAAAAATTGTTAGAATATGTCAAATATTTCACCATATCTTAGATTAAGTTTTAGGATTAGTTTCCCAATATCTCATAATATCTTAAGATTGTTCCATAATTAATGTAAAAAAGAGTTAAAGTATTTTATTTTAAGAACATACCATGACATTGCAAATCATTATAATTATAATCAGTATAATATCATTCGAAATCTTTATATTCTCTCCTTTACCTCCCTTTAACACCTAAAACCCAACAATTTCAACAGATAAAATAAACCCTCAAAATGAGGTCCCGCACACATATAATATAATCACAGTGTATGATTGTGCTAACACACAGTGACACAGTTCCCTCAACTTGTGTGTTCTAGAAACGGATCATTAAGGTCCTTCTTTGCCACTCAGGCACAAGTTAATTTTAAGGGAGTCTCCGTCGCAAGTATAAATATGGATTAGAGATTGGAAGGCCTTTTTATTATATCTCTTTTATTTCTGCTTTGAATGAAAAATAAAGGATATCTATAACTATTTAGCCTTCAATCTTCACACAGTCTGACCATGAAAAAGGAAAAAATCATGACTTATCGGATTAAAGCCATATAATTTTTCACAAACAAAATAAAAAAGCCTGCCTATCCAATAAAGGAAAGGTACAAATACTAAAACTCAAAATAAAACAACAACTAAGCTTCATCCAACAAGCCAGGATCAGCCACTATGGTATTGTATTATTGTATGACATTACTATTCTACAGTGCAGGGGCTTTTGAAAAGTAAAGGGGTCAGATACGAAATAAAGCTATGATAGCAATTGCTTGAACATATCATATAGATTATAACATGAGCTTGTTTGAGCATAGTCTACATTTATGGAAACATATTATATTATAAAGAATGTACGAAATAGTGTAAGACAAAAAAACAGTGAATAACATTTGTTAACAAAGAGGTTTAGGCACATTTGTACCAAATTAGAAACGCTACAAGACTATTCTTATTAGTAATAAGTAATATTGCACTAGAGGATATTTCAGAACAGAAGAGCAAATTCATTTCACAAAGTCTACCATTGGCAAGTAATTACATTTCCCACTAAAGAGAAAGTAATCACAAAATATATTACAGTATGATGTCTAACTATAATCAGCTCAAAATTTTATATGTACATGGATAATTTCCTTGGAAACTAACCTTGTGATCTGAAACCCCGTTACTGCCAGACTGAAGACCAGAGACCACAAAAGGAAGTATCCTCTTCACAAGATCATCGTTTACAGTCACAACAGTACCCAAGACCTCAACAAAAACAGCAGTACAAAAGGCAATAAAAAGCTTTGAAGGTTGAGACTTTTTAGACGGAGGAGATGCCTGTAAACCAAATACTTCAATATCTAATTATTTGATTCTAGTAGACCGCTTCCATATTCACAACTAAGCACACAAAAATTACTTACATAGTTGCATAGAGCATCTAATATGCCCTTATCACGGATGCACTGTTGCACTATGACCATCCTAGGTGGCGGTGCACCAGAGGCTTTAACACCATCAAGAAACCCCCATTTAGTATTCCTTTTACAGAAATTAAGAGAGACATCAGAAGCCAAACTGGTAGTTCACATCAGAAGCCATAAAAGTAGTTCACATCACAAGCAAACCAAAAACACATAATCATATCTTTCTAACCTTGTATCAAGTATCTGTACTATTCGAACAAATGGATGTGTGTCGTGGTACGGCAAAGAACACAAAATCAAATCCTCATTGTTGTATACATGAATCCTAAAACTCAAAACAGACAACATCAAAAATCACCAAAAAAGGTAAAGGAGGCAGGGCCAAAATGTGATTATCAGCACAACACCTCGAAGAAGAAGACAGTCCATAACACTCTGTTCAAGTAAAATATCAAGTAAAGTATCGAAATCAAATAAAGTACTCACTTGTGTCTACGTATCAAGTACTCGAGCGTTGTAAGAGCAGGCCGAAGAAGAAAATAACCAGAAAGCAATCTTAAGTACGAAGCAATGGAGACATTAAGTTGATTGTTCTGTTCTATTCCCATCAACTCTCTATCCAACTCCTTACTCCTGTGGCTAAACAAATCGTTCTTATAGTTCCTGAATCGCTCATCCTTGCCAATAAGAATCTCTAATCCTGAAGCAGCGCAACACGTAACCAAACATAAAGCAAAATCAATACAAAAACAGAATATAAAGTAGCAACACTCTTCGTAAGTTCCATTCATCACGATTAACATATCGCAAAACTAGTTGGATTATCTGAATTGCTCAGTTGCACCAGCTTAGTTGAAACGCGTAAAATGAGAAGCTAGTTGAGAAGATTGACCTTCAAGAGCGATGGAGAAAAGAGCTTCTATATCGATGTCAGCGGCTTCTTTGGGATCGAACAATATTGAAGGACGAGTGAATGGCCTCTTGAGAGGCTCCGAGTCCGCTTTCGCGAAGGACCTTATAGTTTCTAATTGCGAGGCTAAGGTGGTAGCCATTGTTAGGGTTTCGCACCAAAACGAAGCTTAAACGGTTTTGGTTTTGGTTCTTCTGGTTATGCTTCTTCTCCTTCTTCTCTTCAGAGGAACGAAATTAAAACAGGGAAAGCGAAGAAAGTATTATATTCGTGGCTTTCGCGCTGAGCTGCGCTTAGTTAGGGTTTAGGGTTTTTGTGTTTCGAACCGCCAACGTCCCCTCCCAAGCGACGTCGTTCCACTCGTTCAGTCAAGATTTAAATAAAAATAATAAGTTAAATTTGTTATTTGCACAGGCATTTATTTTATAATGTTATTTTATTTAATTCTAGTATTTCAGTTGTTCATATATAATAATTAAAATCAATTATGGAATTATTACCATATTTTTTTAAATTATATATATATACTAATAAAAAAGGGTCATCTAATGTATATTTTATATTCTTGCCTAAGAATACCTTTTGAGAATTTGAACTTTTATTGATGAAAATATTATATGATTTTCAGTTATTTAAAATATTTAGAAAACTATATTATTTATTACTTGTTTAACATTTGTATAATGTTAGAACGATATTTTACTTAAATTAACTGGATTCTCGTTTCACTTAATATCATCCATCTTACTTTTTTGAAGGCTTTCAACGCGAATTCATACAAAAAAAATATTATAAAAGATAAAAAAAAATAAAAAAAAAATATATATATATATGTATATATACACAAAATATACAAATAACTCATAAAAATCAAACTACAAATGGTATCAATAATTATTTTCAACCATAAATCTCGATAAAAAAAAATACTTAAATAAAACAAAAGACAATTTTAGTTTTAAGGTTCATAACTCCCTCTCTTTATTATCTATAAAATGGGAAGAAATAAAACATTTATGAGATTTATATAATTTTTTCATTTTCTTTGTCTCTTCTTCATCCAAGCTAAACAATACATCGGTGTATACTAAAAACTGAGCTCAAGAAAAAACAAATTATACACGTGTCATATAAAGGTACCCAATTTTTGTTTGTTCTGTATTGCATATTATTATATAAATAAATATTATTTTAGTTAACATTTCCAATGGATGTTGTTTTACTCTGTCCAGGTCTAAAATTTTAAAAGCTTAAATCTATTATGAATATTACTTTTCAAGGGGTTGGAGAAAAGACAACTATTGTCTTTTATTTTTCATCTATTATTCATTTTCTTTTTTTCAAATGATTTCCGTCTTCATCTACTCCTCGTCTTTGTAAACTTTAAGTTCGGATGACACTTGTAAAAAGTACTTCAACGTGTTCAAGTGAGATTTCAGTGTTTGATACTTAATAATATCAACACTGAGGATGACGTATTTGATTGTTAAAATTCATGCTTATTTATATGATTACTATGAATCATTTGTTATTGGGTCGGAATAGAATTTTGGATTATAGTTAAGAATGTATTACTTAAGGTTGACGACTAACTAGTATTGTTAATCTTTTGTTTGAGCGTAATGATTTTAATCGTGTCGGTTAGTCTTGTCTCGATATCAGACATTCAGTGTAATACAGATCTAACTGGTACAAATATGTAATTTAATTTGTCATAAATATTTAATTACATGTTTAAATTTTCAAGCATGAAAAATCAAACAGTTTTAGTAGAATATTAATATTTTATTTAATTTTGAATAGAAAAAGTAGAAGGTGAATATTTATATGAGAATGAAAAAAATGGTGAATTGGCTATATTTAGGAATAAGATATAAAACGATGAATTTGATGATGTCACGGGCGATGATGGAAAGTAGAAAGAAGTATTGAAGTGGAAGCAAGTACTTTGTTGTCTCAGGCAGACACTGATATCACGCCATACACTACAATTCATCGTATCATGTTCATATGGAACAACCGAAACACCAACTGTTTCTGATTCTAACGCTTCTTTTTTCAACAGCCACGGTTGAATCTGAATACCTTCGCCCTCTTCCTCGTAAAACCTTAGCCGTTCCATGGTATTCAATTTCCAAGGCCCCTTCCTCTTATCCTCAACAGGTCAATCAACCTCACTTTCATTCCAGAAAATACCACTTTTTGTTTATCCCTTTTTCCAGTTTTCTGTTATTTATTTCCCTTTTGATAACCTTACAGTGTCCGATTTCTTTTGTTTTGGATTGGGTTATGGGTTCAGTTTTTTTCTTATGCAGGGTTATATTTTCTAAATCGTTTTCTATTCCTGATACACTGAAAGTTGTTTGTTTTATTGGATTTAATAATTGGAAGTAGAAGGTTCTTTGCTTCTAAAAGGCGAGTACGAGTTGTTAGGTTCATTTTTAGCTCAAATTTGTGTTTCGTGGAGAATAATAAAGAAATTAGAGTTAGCAGACTGTAATTGTATGGTTTGTTTGTATCCACCTATTTGCTCTTCGTTCTGGTAGCAGTTTCAAACTGAGATTCTATCATACATATGGGGTTTGACTTATCGTCATATTAGGATAAGATAAGCTTGAAGAAAAAAATTAAACATTTCAGAGAGCTTTTATAAACTGTTTTACATATAAACTAGTAATTTTAACTTATGCGAAAGATTTTAACATTTTTTTCTTATTTTCTTCTATGAAATGCTTATGATATTCAGATTTCATCCCCAATTTCTGACACTCTTTTTATTGGGTTTATATTTGACTACTAAATTTCAGTTTCTTTGATGTCAAATGTTTGTTGCAGGTACATATTTCTTTGGCAGGAGAGAAGCACATCAGAGTTACATGGATAACCGATGATAAACGTTCATCCTCATATGTAGAATATGGAACATTACCTGGGAGATATGACTCAATTGCTGAAGGAGAGTTCACCTCTTATAACTACATCTTATATAGCTCAGGAAAGATACACCATGTTGTAATTGGACCTTTGGAAGACAATACTGTGTACTTTTACCGGTGTGGGGGAAAAGGCCCTGAGTTCCAGCTCAAAACTCCTCCAAACCAATTTCCAATTGTTTTTGCTGTGGCTGGTGATCTTGGTCAAACTGGCTGGACCAAATCAACATTGGCTCACATTGACCAGTGTCATTATGATGTCTACCTGCTTCCAGGAGACCTTTCATATGCTGATTGCATGCAGCATCTGTGGGACAGTTTTGGGGAACTGGTGGAGCCGCTTGCTAGTACAAGGCCATGGATGGTGACAGAGGGAAACCATGAAGAAGAGAACATACCCTTGTTAACGGACAAGTTTGTGTCCTATAATTCCAGATGGAAAATGCCATTTGAGGAAAGTGGATCAACTTCAAATCTTTACTATTCTTTTGAAGTTGCAGGTGTGCACGTTATCATGCTTGGCTCCTATGCAGATTATGATGTGTACTCTGACCAATATAGATGGCTAAAGGTTAGTTGATTTTACCTATTGATCAAGAATTACTTTAGTTGGATAAGTGTGTTGCAGGCCTTGATCATGAAAAAATAATTATAGAATCATGCTTGTTGATATTTGTCTTTTTGTACATTACATTGTCCTTTTAAGACTACTTTGGACCACTTTTTTTCACCTTTTAATTTTCATTCATTCTTCGTCTCCAGGAAGACCTGTCAAAGGTAGATAGGAAAAGGACACCTTGGTTGTTTGTGTCATTTCATGTACCGTGGTATAATAGTAACAGGGCCCATCAAGGTGCAGGGGATGATATGATGGCAGCTATGGAGCCGTTGCTTTATGCTGCTAGTGTTGATTTAGTTATTGCTGGTCATGTTCACGCTTATGAACGTTCGGTATGTCTTTATGGTTTAGCATGTTATTTTCTTTATAAGCACCCATTTGATGAAAACTGGGTTTTAAATTTAATACTCTGATTGTCAGAAACGTGTGTATGATGGAAGATTGGATCCTTGTGGTGCCGTCCATATAACTATAGGTGATGGAGGAAACAGGGAAGGCTTAGCTCGGAAGTAAGTTTCACAGCCAGAAACATTCTGTTCTCTGAATTGCTTTGTGTTAAAAAAACTATATTGAGGTTTATCAGATGCATGCAGACTGAAATTTGTTTTTCTTTCGATGTTGCTAGATGTCTCCTTACAAGATTGTTTATTGACAGGTATATAAACCCACAGCCAAAGTGGTCAGAATTCCGTGAAGCCAGTTTTGGTCATGGTGAGCTGAAGATAGTAAACTCCACTCATGCTTTCTGGAGTTGGCACAGGAACGATGATGACAATTCAGTAAAAGTTGATGATATCTGGATAAACTCTTTGGTCACCTCAGGATGCGTTGATCAGAAGACACGTGAACTCTGAAGTACACTTATGATACCCTAAGAGTTGTATCTGCAACTGTTGTTCCTTAAATGTGGATCAGCATAAGTCTGGTATATAAAAATATAGACAAAGAAACAATACCTTAGTTTACAATGTATCACTTGCGGTAGAGTGGAAAAATGTCAGGTATTCCAGTATATTGCTGCTGGTTTTGCTGGTATATGTATTCAAATATTAAAAAATTCAGGAAAAAAAAGAGGCTAAATGAAATGTTCAGGGTTTGCCTAATTTGATAAATATAATCTGCTTACATTTAGTTGAATCAAGCTCTTGACACTAGATCAAAAAGATACAATTAATCATCAGGATTCGATTAAAATTTAACTCATCATACCTACGCACCAACACATTTAATCCATCATAGCAAGTTTTGCAAAGATATATGTAGACAAACAAACTAAGTTCTAATAATAGATATCTGTATCTGGTGAAATGAGGCGGGTAAAATCTTTTCCCTTCCTCCCCATCTGTTTTTTTTTTTCTGCATGTTGTTTGTGGACTATTATCTCCATTTTACATTATCACCAGTGGTTGGATAGCTTTGGCTGTTTCTGCTGTTTTTTGTGTAATGTCTCTTGGTTTGATGTTGAGACCAGTTAGCATGAGCAACCATGATTCTGTTCAAAAGCTGTAGGGGAACAGGCTGTCCTCTATTTTCTTGAGAACATCACTGAGCAACGTGCATAATGCGGATACTCTTACAAAGTTCATGGTTCACGATTTATTGTAAATAGTTTCTGTTTTGGGTTTAAGCATCTTTTTCAAGCTGATCAACCTAAAGAAGAAAGAACCTCAACTGGAGAAGTGTTTGCTCAGTCTCTCTTCTTTACAGCGTCTCTGATCTCCAACCATGGACTCAAAAGTATCCAAGAGACCATCCAAAGCCTCGTGATTCTCCCCAACTGCCTTCAAGGCAAATACAATACTCTCGATGGTAGACAAATAACCAGCTTTAGGTTGATGCCTCACATCACTGTATAAGCTCGCCTCATTCACTTCCAACTTCACATGGGGCAAAACGTTCAACCAAGGATTTTCACTGTAAATCCTTTTCGCCTTAGCCCATGTCCCATCCAAAACAATCAAGTTCTTCACCTCAAAACCAATCGCATCAAGGTCACTAATATTCACAGCCTTGTCAGAGGGAAATAGTAACACTGATCCAGAACAAACCTCCAGCTCAAATTCTTCACATTCTTCTTCCAAGTCCGCATCCCTATTCAGTTGCTTTCTCTGAAACTTCTTCACCAAAAACCCTTCTGAGAGTGCTTCAGAAGCTTCGGGATAAGCCAAAATATTGTCAAAGCTTAACTTGGGGGATTCACATTGTGCTTGTGCTATCCAAATATGAGACAGAGAGATAACCGCACCATATTTGCCAATGGCAAAATCAATAGCAAGCCTACCATTACCATCATGCAGACCTCCAATTAAACCACAATTTGAAGGGATTGCATTTTTCTCAACTTCATTATTCACCAGTGCACCATCAGTGGTACCCACTTGAGTCCCAACTTCAGCACGAGTGGGAGAATCTAGAAAAGGTCCAAGATCATTTCTGTACCCACATTTTTCAGCATAATCAGTCTCGTTCAAGTTAGAATTTTTCTCAGAAAACAACTTCTGGGTGTCTCCAAATTCGCAATGCGGACGAGAAAGGAGTGCATTCTGCACGTTTCCAGCACGACCCGTTTGGCAATTCGGATCCAACAAGCGAATCTGGAACCAGGCCTGGAAATTAACATCAGAAACAGTAGCAACGGTGAGATTCTTGAGGCCCAATCTAGCGATTCTGGTAGAATTGAGGGGGTGCTTACGCTCAAGAGCGTGCTGCAGAATGGTTACGTGGACGGAATTTTGCAAACACGGTGTCAGAATTCGAGAGCAGAGACACGTTCGCGTGGGTTTGGAACAAGAGGGGCAAATGGGTCTTTTGGAATGGCCCTGCATTGTCGACATCGAAATCTTGGTGACACTCCGCAGAAGAAGGAGCTTGTGAGCTTTTGAAGGGTTGAGCTTGAACCAGGGGGTTGTTTGGATTCGGGTAGCTAGAAAACCCATCCCCATAATTTTGGCCTCCAACACAAAACCCTAATACGGTTGGGGAAAAAAGAATAAAAGTATTTTTTTTAAATGGTGGAATTGTTGTATTATTCATTTTTATTATTTCTTTAGTATGGTATTTCATTTGTTATTTAAAAAAATGACGGAGTATTTTTTGAATTATTTTAATTGAATACTTAGATTTATATTTTTTCCTAATGGTCCTGTATAAAATATTGGTAGACTATAATTAACATATGGATTATGATACATTGATGATTGTTTCTTCTAATTTTTGTATGGAGGTGCGTGAAGAAATTGCCCGTCAATTTAATTCAGGGTTCATGAGTTAAGTCTAATCCACTTTTAAATAAATTCTTCTAATTCACTATTAAATAAATTCTTCTTCACCAAATAAGTGGGTTGAAAAAATTATAACTTTCAAAACTCAGGTATAAAGTAGGTTAGGATGACGATAAATGAGTTTTATTCATTACAAAAAATTCAATTAAATTCTAAATATTTTTAGAATGTTACGAAATTTTCAAATATCTTTAAATATTTTATGAATATCTTTAAATATTTTATCTTAAATATAGATTGTTTTTTAATTAATTTGTATTGTTTGTAATTTAATTATAAGTTTAAGGTCCAATTTATTTTGCTTGATTAGACTGAGTTATCCTAAGTTGAATTCGGTCCAATCCAACATTATCCAATATAGATAGTCAATTCTATCTTAGTTTAAATTTTTGCTTGATTTGAACTTGATCCAATATGGACCAAACTCGATTCAACTCGAAGTGGATCCAACTTGACTAGGCTCAATGTGAGATCCACTTAACTCAACATGACTTGTCTTAATATGGACCTAACTAGATTTGGTCTCATATGAACCTGATATGACTTGACCTAAGGTGAACCCGACTTGTCATGACTTGAGGTGAGTTTACTCAACTCTATATGAGGCGGGGCCAAGTCAACTTGACTGACTAAACTCAACTTTACTTGAGGTGGATCGAACATGACTCGGGCATGGGTTCTCGCCCTAAGATAGGTTCAAATTGATCCGAGTTGGACTCAACTCAACCTGGCCTGATATTGACCAACTTGACTTAGCCCAAGTGGGTCTAACTTGACTCAACTCAACCTAATAGACATGATCTGTTTTGTTCAACATAAATTAGTCTAACATAACTTGCTCGAAATTGCACATGACATGATATAAATTTAATATAATCTAAGTTGTCATAACTTTTGCTTAGCCTAACTTAACACGATTGGGTAGGTTTAACTCAACTTGACCTAATTCCAATTCATTTCAGCTCGACTTGTATTCAATTTCACCAAAGTTTTTGTCGACCAAGTTAAAACTGGACTTGACCTAAGTTCATTTTTTATCATACTAAATTCAAATTTAAATTAAATAACTTTTTAAGCATTTTTTATTTTCAATAAGTTTTTTACTTTAAAAAATGATAAATGTATTTGACTTTGCCCATGGATTATTTTTTGACAACATCTTAGCCTTATATAGACTTTTTGATTTTGTGGGCCTTTTTAATCCCTAACCATGTGAGTCAAAGTCATAGGCTATTGGCTGGCCAAATTGACCAGTCTAATTCAATGCTAAGATTTGGAGACTAGGGTATAATTTTACAATCATTAAAATAAATATAACTTTCCTTATATGGGAAAACATTTTGTGAAAAAATTGTTAAAAAAATACTGGTACTGAGAACATAGTTAAAAAAAAACTTATTTGATCAAATTCCAAGAATAGGTAACACTTCAAAATAAATCGAAATTATTTATACCTTCTTCTAGCATGTAAACACATTTAAATAATAATAATAATAATCAAGCAAAATTAATATATTTTAGATAATAATTTACTACCTAATTAATTTAGGGGAAATACTTTTTTATTATAAAAGTACTGAAATGTTGTTAGTTCGAGGAGTTGAATTAACTTTAGTTGTATCGTTATGATTTTGGAAAAGAAACATAAAAGAAAGTTGTTGAAAAAAAAAAGAGAATTCTGTTATTTTTTTTTTATAAAAAATAAAAAAAAAATATACATACAAAAATATAATTATTCCAAATAAAAAGATAAATAGTAAATAAGACTATTTTTATGCTCATATAAACCTTTTATTCTTAAAAGAATAATTTTACGCATATTTACTTCTTACCATTCCAAACAGAAGACAAGAATGATTCTTGCCATGTTTTTTACGCAATAAAGATCCCTAACTAACGCTTTAACTAATTGAAATAAATAAACCAAAAGTTAAATTCCAAATTAATCTTCTTCAGCTTTATATTTTAGTCAAACTAAAAAACATTTTTAATCTCTAATTTTCTAAAAAAAAAAAAAACTTCCCTGGCCTTCATGTATAATAAGTACATTGTTTAAGTTTATTAGCTGATCACAATTAGTAGAAAAAAATTATAAAATAAATTTAACAAATTTATCATATATAATAATTTAATTTTGAATAACGTTCTAAAAAATTTCATCATCACTTATACATAAAAAGACAAATCTATATATTATATAATTATAAATGTTCAAAATAAAAAATTATGTGTATAAGTATCTTTCGATTTTTTCTTAACAATTTTTTTTTCATGGCTGTTCAAAATTATTTGTTTATTATTTTTTTAATTACATACAATTTATACAATAAATTTGAGTTTTTAAAAAATTAATATATTTTTTATTTTTAAAATTATTTTAAACGGTACTAGAATTATTTAAAATCTAACTAAACATTTCATCGATATATGTCTTACGAGTATCATACCATGATATCCGACATTAACACACCATTTAATACTCGACATTAACACACCATTTAATAGACAAGTCGATTTTCATATTTATATCTCATTTCTATAATTGTTTTTTTTCTGATTGTTAAAAATGGAAGATGTAGTTTTAAAAATTGAAGCGTTGAATGTGTGAATAATTGTAAAGCAGCAAGTGGAATTGTGTTGAGTTGTTAATATTGGACTTGTGCGTTCCACGCTCCCTTTTTTCTCTCTCTCACACACACACAGTTTCAATCGTTCTTCCAATTGAAGGATTCTGAATTTTGCGGGAAAAGGAAAGAGAAAATGCACGATTTCTGCTTCACGATACCCTACGGTTTGATGCTAGTTGGTGGTGGACTCTTTGCGTACATAGCCAAAGGGAGCGTAGCTTCTCTCGCCGGAGGCGCCGGTTCCGGTTTGCTTCTCATCATCGCCGGCTATCTCAGTCTCAATGCCTTTGGCAAGCGAAAGAACTCTTATCTCGCTCTCGCTCTCGAGACCGGTATCTTCTCTCTATTTCCATGCCTCTCGTAATTGTTACTATTGTTGTTGTTTTGGTTAGGAAATGTTTGGCTTCGTCGCGTGTGACAGTTGACTTGTTCTCGATTCAAGATCCGAGACGAGTTCTGTGCTAGAATTCGGGATTTGATGAGTTTGTTGAGATGGATGTGAGGAAAGACGTCGATATTTGTCGGATTCGTTTCGGATTTTATGAAATGTTGGATTTCGGTTCTTTCTCCTAAAGAATATTTTTCTTGAATCTCAAGCATCAACTTACGAAAGAAAAAATTGAATAAGAGAGCTTAGTTGTTAACATGCATATTTTGTTTTAACTTGTGTGGGAGAAGTCTGACTCATTGTGCCATTTGGGATTCAAATTATTTTTGTCTGTAAATGTTTGTTGAGAAGTTTATCTGAACTCAACTGTGACTCTATGTAAGCTGTTCTAACTAACGAAATTGACGACTTTTTTTTCTTGCATTAGTAAAAGAAACTTTAACAAAATTTCCAGGAATGAATCAAGATAAACATTTAGAAACGTATATATACTGAAATACTCTTTCAATTTATTACTATATTTATTAATGGAGATCGATTTGTGATAAAAGATGTGAATCAAACCGATTCGAAGTTGAAGAAAAGATGGAATATTTCTTGATGAAATTATTCACTCTATCAGGATAAAACTCTTAAGAACTAATCCATCATATAGAGTCTTATTCTGCATGTCAATATCAACAACAATGAAATTGAAAGTATGAGAAAATCCGTCGACTTAATAAATCATGAGGGTTAGTCCCTTTATCCCCCAATGGTTTCCGAGATACTCAACTATGGTGCTTTTTCGTGTACTACTTTCTATTTCAAGTGATTAAGAGGAAGAGATACATAGATGTATTTTTTAGTTACTGTCAAGTAGTTGAGAAAGAGGTTGTATATGGATATTGGTGAATGACATTGAAGCATCAGTGGATGCATGTAGCCTGATCGAGATATGTTAGGTGCATGGTTTATTATAATAATGCCTATTATTTGCAACACACAAGAGTTTCTAATAAATGTATTTAAAATTTCTCGGGCTATTGAAATCAAATGGGTAACCTTTATGCAATGTGTGAGAAATGTCTTTTTTTTGTGTGTTTTAATCTTATAACATAGTAGAAGGTCTGCACAGAAACTTTACCAGTGGTAGAGATGCATCAGATTACACATTGTCATATGTCAAAACAAAAAATGAATCAAGAATATTTTATTAAGTCGGAAGTTATAACTTATGATCAATGTATAGGATCTATGAGTATCTCTGTGTTTATACTGGGAATGTATGTCTGTTGCTCTGTATTCATCTGACATGATCACTGAATTAATTATGGTCCACATTAGCAGGAGTATAATGTTCTGTGTTTTTTTCTTTTTCTAATTTTGTATATTGTGAAACAGTTTGTGCAGCCATACTAACTTGGGTTATGGGGCAGCGATATTTGGAAACATCCAAGATTATGCCTGCTGGTCTTGTTGCAGGAATCAGGTAATCAAAGGATTGATTAGAAGTACCCAGAACTCATTTTAAAAATAGTTTTACTCTCAGTTATAACAACTGAATTTAAACTATGAAGAGTTAATTGTTGAATAAGATTAGTTTGTAGATTATAAATCCATGACCACATATTTTTTTGAAAAGTAAATACATGCATGAAAATAATTTGTTCTTTAAACTCTTATTAAATAATCAACGCTTCATCATTCCGAGTATTTTCAGAATAAAAGAAATAATTTTATGTGCTATTACCCCAATTTGTTTATCCATGTTCTAAAATTTATTTTTAACTTCACATTGCTTATTTGAAGATCTATATATTATGTTCCAAATTTGAAGTCAGAAATCAACAACTTGGATACTTAATCTATGCTTTGTCCAATTGCTCCACACCTGTCGCTAAGAACCATTGTAATCAATATAATTTCCTTGCTTGTTGATCCTAACTGTGTCTGCATTCATTATATGCATTTGTAAGGGTGTTTGTTATTTGTAAAATGTTGCTCATGTGTGTGTATATAGGGTTAAGAACATGTCTGTCTTTTTCTTGCAGTGCTCTCATGACTCTGTTTTATCTCTACAAATGGGCAACTGGTGGCAACCATCTCCCCACCAAGGCTGAGTGATAATACATATTTGTGGGTTAACCTTCATGCCTTAGATGGTTAAGGTATATCATTGTACTTAGTGATTTCAAAGTGTATGGAACAAAAGGTAGTTGTTGTTGTTGTCATTTTCTTTTTACACGTAGGGAGAACAAAAGGTATATCACTTTCTTTTTCTTAGCATACCTACCACTGGTTGTTTAACTGAAAATCTGGCTCATATTTGTTGCACACTTGACAAACTCCATGGAACTTCCAAATTAAATGTATCAATACTTGTTATTTGACCCGTCAACTAATTTACATTTCTCAGTTTGAGTCTGCTTGAACAAATTACATTGTCAATCTGAGGATTGTTTCGTCTGCATTTTATTTTAACATTATTTCTAATTTACGTGTGACTTGAATTTTTTTCAATACATCCCCTCAAGTCCAGCGTAATTGGGCTTGCCACATGTGTAACATAATGATGGTCTTTTTAATAAATTTATAATTGATTTTGATATTATCATATAAAATGGTTTAGGTTAATTTAAATTTACAAAATTTTTGGCAAAATTGCTTTGTAAGTTGAAGATTATCTTAAGTGTATTTTGACACTCTCTAATTGACGTCTTTTTCCATTCTTATCTAACCATATGAAACCTGGGATGGAAAAACTCTCCAAAATATATTTTGTAAAATGATTTTCAAAAATTGTGCTTTAAAGAAAAGAAATATAATTTTTTTAAAATTTTGTTTAAAAACAACTTTTGAAGTTAAAAAAAAAAACAAATAACAAATGATATGGATACAAGGCTTATAGAAGGAAGTTAATATTAATTTTGTCTTTGAACCTTCATGATTTTGTTCATCATTATTTGAATGTTGTTTGAAAGAAAAAATCATCTCCTAATGATCAGAAATATAAATTATGTCTCGTGAGTACCTTTCTTTTAAATGATTTTATATGTCACAAACATTGTCCATACAAATGATAGTCTGTATGATGGATGGAGAAACGGAGAAACAATCTTGAGCTGGTCTCTAAAATGAGACTCATTTTAAATAAACGAGACAAATGATGATAATAGGAAACAACGAGAAATGAAAATATTATTATATAAACTAACATGGCAATGGCAAGGAAAAAAATAAATTTTGTGAAGGAAATAAACTTCAGATTTTAGTAGAAAGGAGAAGCATAAACTTCAGAAATGAGAAGCCATTAAAATAATAAAACAACTCTATCATACTCGTCTTAGTTATTATAAACCAAAACATAAAACATTAAAATAATAAATATATGAGACTTGTATGTTACTCAACTTAATCATTTCTACCAAGATAGTTTCCGGTTATTCTAATTAGAAACCAGTTCATATCAAAGTCAGCTGAGACATAAAATTGATCATGCACAAAATCACAAAACCGATCCAACTAGTAAAAAAACGGGTTCAATAAAAATAAATAAATCGCAATTATAACTTTTTTTCTTAACAAAATAAAAATCAACTTAAAATATTAGTCATTTTCTTCTTTTATTTTTACACAAAACTCTTTTTTTTAACAAATATTAATATATATTATTTAGATTTCAATTTAAGTATATTACACTGATTTTATTCAAACTTTTATATTATTTTAAATGTTAAACATTTATAAATTTATGTTTTATTTTTCAGCTTTCAGTATCATAAAATTTCGTTATTATATATTATTAATATTATTTCATGTATTTTTAATGTTACAAATAATTTTATCAATATGGGTTTCACATCAATTTAACCATTAAACTTCCAACGAATATCTTGACCAATTCAATGATTTATTTTAAAATATTAATTTTACACTTAGTATAACTTCAACTCACAATTGAATTCCAAGAAATGAGTGAGCACACTCTAACAAGTTTTACATTCAAGTGCTGAATTGGAGCAAACAACAATTGCTAAGGCATAATTTTCAAGTTTTTCAATTCTTTCATAGCTGCCAAACTCATTTTACAGAAAAAAAATGCAGATGCAAGACTTTGAAAAAAAATTACATAAGAAACTTATTCAGAGTTAATTCTGCACAAAGTACAGATATTCAAGTCCATGTATTTACACTGTTTAATCTAGCTACATAGATAATCCAAATTACGTGAATGTCTAAAACAAGTTATAAGAATATATATACACAATATCGAATTGTTTGAACTTTTTTTCTAACAAGGAAATGGATACAACAATAATTGATTTGACATGTCCTAAGCAATGCAAGTCTAGAAGATGAAATAATGTGGTGACGCAATAGCCCAATGCTAGCAATTCTTGGGTCTGGAATACTTTGGAGGAAGAGAAGGGCACCTTTCATTCATATGAGAGTATGGTTCCATGCTGTTGTATCCAGGTAATTCCACTCGATACTTGCCTTTTATTTGACAGTAAGGAAGCTTCACCGTGTCTCCATCATTGCACCATTTTGGTAAGCGACTAGAATTGTTCTCAAAAAAATTGAGAATGTAAGCATCTTTTATCTGCATTTATTGCACAAAAATTAAGCCCCATATGCGCCTGGTCAAGAAACTACAATATTGAAATGTTTTTAACTTGTATCATGAACTAATATCAACCTTGCTAAACAACCTTATTTCACCTGCAAATTTACCTATGTAGCGTTTGGTTGGAGGGGAGGAGAAGGATTTTTACAGAAATCCCTTGTTTGGTTCAAAATTTTGGAGATGAAATAAGGAGACAAAATTCCGTCTCCTCCATTTCTATTTCCCCTCTAATCCTGGGGGTTTTGGAATAAAGGAAATGTTCCTGAAGTTTGTGGACTATGCAAATTGCAAACTAGTGTCCTTAATTCAAATATTTGAGCCTAATGGTTTTATTATTGCACATAAGGGTATGACAATGAATTTATTTATTCCCACCCCCCTATCCTTTGAACAAACACAGATGGTCCATTTGTCAATGCTGTATATTCATGTTTCCTGCTTAATAATGATGGAATAAATACTTCTGCCTGATTTCACTGAATGAAACATCTCCACAGATAGGTGAAACTCAGGGAATTTGCTAAACCATTTTCACAACAATTTAGTTAAAATGGCTGTAAGCTTCAAGAACACACAAAAAAAAAACTACACAACCATAAACTATATATGCTCAATTGATCCAATAAATTGAGTAGGAGTAAAATAAATAAAAAACTTAGTACTTCTGTCCAAAAGACAGAAACCAAACTTTCCAGCAAACTCACCGTAAACTCTGTGACTTGAACAGAACTAGCAATTGGACCAAACAGCCCTGCCTCCTTGTACATCTCAAGTATAAAAGCAATGCAAGATGTTGACTTCCCGTCAGTATAGACCCAATCATCCTGTTCAGGAATTGTCAGCAGTTCATCAAAAGATGATCCACGCTTTTCAACTTCCACTAAAACTTCTGGAAGGTCAAGTCCCTGTAGAAACACAAAAGGGCTACATGGTTCACTTATTTTAACTAAGGGGAAATCTCATATTATGACAAAGCAGTTATTAAAGAATGAGATGCGTAGTCTGTCATATGTTATAAATTAAGGGTCCAAGAATACCTCCAATAATCATTCATATATATAAATGAATTCCAATTGCAGATTGCTTACTAATAAATGGAATTGATCACATCACAAGCATCTTATCACCTATGCTAGATAATTGAATAAATTTATTTAATTTACTATCATGAGCCAAAAATGTTTAGATTGTGTATCATAATCTTGCTTAGAGTGAGAATAAAATGTTATATTTTTGTAACATGTGAATTATGCACTTAGCTTTGTGTATTATTTAAATTTCTAGTTTCCACATTTAAGAGATTTCAGTATTAATAATGTAATTTAGCATACATGTCTACCTATAATAAATTTTCTGATAAAAAGAATAATGCTTATTATTTCTCTTTTTTCAAGTGTGTGTATTGGAGCAAGAAACCAGATTGCAGCATACTTTAGTTCCAAGTCTTTTGTTCAGGGCTTCATTCCACATATTTGCCGCATACTCAGGTTGGATTTGATTCCAAATTGTCATAACGCAAGCAACCTGCAGAGCAATAAAATAAATGCTCCAAAGACTCATTCATAAATCATTAAGCTATGTAGCATGTGGCTAAAACATACAAAAGATGGAACGGGTAGAAGATAGAGACCACGCATAGTCAATAATTGCTACCACATTTAGTGAATCTATCCATCATTTTTTTCTTTATGTGAATGAACTTTTTCTTGAATAACAATGGTCTTCCTATGTGTGAATCACACATAAAGCTACACGAGCCTATGGTACTTTAATTCAAACAAAAAGTTTATACTATTTAAACATTTTAGTACAAGGTTCATGTTGAAATTTCAGCAAGATCACAACATGGTCCATTTTATTCTCTGTTTGAAATAATTCATATAATTGTTAGAAAGTTGTAGGCAAAAAATGCTCAAGCTTGGCATAACAGTGCAAAAACTCAATATAGTTGAATCTAACGTTAACACAGATAAAATGAAATTTTTGCAGAACTGATTAAATCAATACCACATTAGCATCTAAGGGGGGCGGATAGTTTCCATTTAAAGTGTCTATCCAACTGAAGATCATGTTATGGTAACCATAAGGTTTTCCTATCATGCTCAGTGCATACTCCCATGCTGCAGACTCATTAAACCTGGCACGCAAGTCAGGGTGCAACGGAAGCAGTGCAATGTGGGGATTGGAATCATCTTTATTCAGTTCAAAGTCCCACCATTCTTCCCACGGCATCAAAGCAATTACATCTTCTCCCTGCAAACAAAAGATGAGGAAGGAATTATAAAGCTAGCAACTTGACTGCAAAGTGCAAATGCTGCTGCAGAGTTTACAAACTACTATACTTTTACCGTCATTGCTCAAACAATCAAACTACCATGATGAATTATTTGTCATAAAAGAAAATCTATATATGTTAACATGATAAATACCATGAATTGATTTCAATCACTTTTTCAAACTGAAACACAGAACAAATCTTGTATTCTGATTATAACATGGTTAGCTTAAGGAACTTAAAAAATTCTTTATAAATTGTATCAAAACCTAAAATTGCATAGGATTCAAGAAATATTAGTTTCTAAGGTTGAAAATATAAAATATTAATGAAATTACCATGAAATAACTATGAAGAATGGTAGTTGAATCAATATACAAATCGTGATTCATATGATATTGATAAAACAATGCTATGAAATATAATAAATCTAGCCCATAACTAATAGATGTAATGCAACTTAAATATTTTACCTTTTCATTTTCATGTCCTGACTCTCCAACCCAAAGCTTCCCATTGGAGTCTCTTAGGCAAACGGCAGTGTGACCAGCATAAGCTCCACTAACCCACTTCTCTAGAGACTCAAAAGCACCCCACCGACCTCGTATTTTCGAAATGGCAAGGAAATCTCCAGAATGGATGTCATCAGTACTGACATTTGTAACCCAAGGCTGAGGGCGCACTTCAAAAGAAGCTCCCATGTGTTTCTCCAAAAAATTAATATTGGAGTTCTCACCCCATCCAGTATTTGTAAATAGAGGGAAGACCTCCCAAAGTGCTTGAAGGGTCCCCAACATCCCAGCTTGCAAGAGGAAAATTGATAATCCATGGTTTTTCACCTGTTTGCAAAAGAGGTTAAGGATCTCTGAAACAAAAATGTGTTTCAAATTTCAAGAAGCACTACTTAGTGACAGTCTACAAAACAAAGAAAGCCACTTACATACTCGTACTCAGCTTTTCCTTCCCATGCTTTGATCTCAAGTGTATGCTCCCGGGCCAGGAAATAGTAATCCCATGTTACACGATATGGGGTAGCAAAAATATACAGATCCATGCATGTCCAACTGTGAGCATCGCTAACCTAGATCAGCGCATAGGTATAAATGAATCAGCTCCCACTGAATCCCAAATCCATACGTGCACATATAAAGAGGGAGAAGACAAATACAAAATACTGACATTCAATAACTTGGCTTAACTCCTCTAATGCAGTATAAGAGAAACACCAGAGGCAGATTTCTGAACCTTTCAAATGACAAATATCCAACCAAAATCCACCAAATTACAATTCAATCACGTAACATAATCTATGCATTCTGATATTCAGAATACACTCTTAATCACACCTACTCTTTGAGCCTTATTTTTAAATAAAAAAATGTTTAAGTAATCATTTGGTCCCATTACCTCATCATCAACTTTTTCATTTCAGTTTCTATATCCAAAAACTCTGCGATTTTTAGTCATAAATGAACCATTGTTTTTAAGTTTTAGTCTTTGTTTCTCCATTTACCAAAATACCTAGTTAGCAGAGGACAAAGGTGGAGTTTTCAGGTACAGGGACTGAAAGAAAAGTTATAGGGACTGATTAATTAAACCAATAAAAAAACAACAAAACACTAATGAATATGACCAATTTTCCTCAACCACGCGATATGAAGATTTGTTTGGTCTTAACTATCTTTCGGGCTCACAAGTTTCATCAATCGAAATTCACATAGTCCTTCCCCGATCATCTTAATTACTGCAGTTTTAGCTTTACAGCAAAAATTATAATTGATTGATGTTCGCAATTTTCAATGAAATATTAATCATTTAAACTTTAACTTATCTCTAAATTAATTACTCAATTTGTCTCAATAAAAGTAATACATTTATCGAGAGACTGGGATCAATTTAATAAAATTGTTTCGGAAAATAATATATTTATTGTTAATCTTATGGGTTAGTTTGGATAAGATTTAGACGAAAATAAAATCAGAACCAATCACTTTTATTGATTTAGAACGGTTTTGATTTTCCAATTTTTTTTACACCTGAACCAGACCAACGAATGGGTTGATTTGATTCAACTCAATCAGGTCCAATGCTATGCAGAAATGTAAAATTCTATTTTAACCATATGAAACAAATACATGATTTTGACCAAAAACTAACATATTTGTGTCACTAAGAGGTAAAACAATATATTTTATTATAAATAGATTATCATAAAACTCCAGGCATAATAACTAATAATGAAAAAATTAATATCATTGGTTTGGTTAGGGTTTGTCACAAACCCAATCCAATCACCGTTGAATTTAATAGGTTTGGTTCAAATTGGATCCAAATAGTTTCAAAATTCAAGCCAACTTAATTGGTTTGAATTCTGTGATCGATGGGGTTAATCCTAAGCAATGAACATCCTATACACTGCTACCTACATGAGGACCGAATAGAAGTTCATTACAAAAAACAAGTCAAATAAAATTTGAATTGGTTTTTGAGCAAAACTAAGTGACCTAGATTTTCCAACACTTGAATTGAAACAGAAGAGAAAGCAACCTTAAGGTGAAGGGTTCCGCCGCCATATTCAGTGAGGCTCTTGTTGTGAAACACCATCCATGCTGTGTTCTTGTAGAAGCAGGCGCCCTTCCAGTCGAGAACGTTGTCCGGAGAAGAAGCGGCGCCGACAAAGACGGGGAGGATATCCACGGCACTGTTGAGGCGGTTGAGGATGGGCCACGACACCTGTCTCGGCAGCAGAGGAAGCACGTCTCGCACGTGAAACGGCGGTTTCAGGGCCCAAACTTGGAGGCCCGGCACGGTCACCGATATGAGGAGCAGCAGCAGCCACGCCAACTTCGCCATGGCACGATGGAAGCTCAAGAAATTACACCTGAAACCGTTTTCTGAAGAGTCAACTCTGCTCCTCATTCCATCTTCTTCGGTGTGGAAATCGTTGGAATTTGTTCTTCTTCTTCTTGTTTGTTATTTCTTTATTTATTATTATTTTTTTATCTTTTACTTAATTAAATACAAAAGTTTTACTTAATAATATTTCCGGAAATTATATCAACACACCCTTTCCACACAAACTTTTTTTTATTATAATTTATTAAAAATGATAACTATTCTTAAACGTTATTGAAAAAAAAAAATCATTATCTCTTTTTTAGAGTCTTAGGTCAGTTTACCTCTTCTTTTTTCTTCTCGAAACCGTCTCCATGTCCTTCTATCGTTTCTCCACTTCTCTGTCTTTGTGAACTCTAAGCTTGGATGTCCTTCTATTGCTTCTCTACTCCTCGCCTTTGTGAATTCTAAGTTCAGATAATATCTACAAAAGACACTCTGATGCTCAAGTGAGATCTTGGTACTCGGTACTCGATGTTATTAGTAGTGAATAATAACGTACTCGGTTCTTTGAATCTGTGTCTATCTATATAATTATTACGAGTCATTTGTTATTGGGCCAGATTAGAATTTTGGATAATGATTAAGAGTGTATTACCTAATGCTTGACTACTCATTAGTCTTGTTGATTTTCTATTTGAACATAATAATTTTGGTCATATCATTCGGCCTTAACCGGATGTTGAACTTCTAGGTATCTTACAGACCCAACCGATACAATAAAGCTAAAGAAACAAGAATCACAATGATTTCTTTTTGTTAATCTTAACACAATGCTAAGGTTAAACTAATCTATCTTTATGTATATATTCACTGAAATTAGTATACAAATAAAAGCTGTAAATTAGGTCAACATGATAAGCTCTCGGTTTTATATAGAGATAAATTTTAAACATATAAAGAATAAAAAACTTATAGATAAAGTATTGATTTTCATTCTTCATTTTTTTTAAAAAAAATTAAACTTATTTTCTTTCAACTATTTCTAAGTTTAGGAAATTATTAAATTTATTTATACCAAATTGCTTTACTAAGCAGGTAGCAAAACAAAGAATAAAGTTAACTGATTATAATTGTAATTTAGATAAATATGTCAATTCTTTTATTTATTTATTTAGGTATTTTATAAAGGAGATGTGTTTTTTTATGTAGAATTTGATATTTAAATATTTACATGATTTTTGTTGGATGTTTTTTGAAGGGTAGAAATAAATTATGTGAGTAAACACTAATCAATATTTTAGTTGTTTTTAGAAGTGTGAATAACCATAAGAGTTAAATTATATGCATATAAGTTTTGAAGTATTATGAAATGTATATGATATTAAGTATTTGTTTGAAAAATGAGGTTTGGTATATTCCTTTATCTGTTCCTTGAAAACTCCTCCCACTGTTGCCTAATTCTGCAAGGAACATATTTTGATCACAATTTTCTTTGCAACATGAGACAAACAAATCAGCAACTCAAAGAAACATCATAAGTGTTGTTATTTGTTGTAAAAACTAGTCACATCAACTATACTAAGAATGATACTAACTTTTTTCCTTCTATGATAAAAAAAATATTAAAAAAATATCACTTTTTGATAACTATATTAGGTAAAATATTAGTTTATAATTATAATGTAATCTTAAAATCATTTTATTTTAATAAAAGAAAAATACCTTTCTTTTTATATATATATATGATGAATCTATATATTTTTGGTATGATTATAAAAATAAGAAACAAATATTTTGAATAATTATAAAAAAATATTTTTTTTTTCTAAAAGAAATAACTGAAAGATACTTATACGTATAAATCTTTATTGTTAATTTATATAATTCATAATTATATAATAATAAATTTGTGTTTTGATATCCTATATTTCTAAAATTATACGCATCTCTGTGTCTATATCACATCCGTATCAATATTTATGTTTGTATTTGGATCATATCCGTGTAAGGGATACCTAGATTATTTTATCTTTAACGTCTCAGAAAATTACGAACCTACCCATAAATGTTTATAAAAAAATAAAAACTTCAGAGACAAATCATTCACAACCTTTTCATTTAATGTTTGAGTTCTTCATTAAAGAAACGATGATTGACAAGGAGTAAAAAATGTTAGATGATTAAAAAATCTTAAAGATTAAAAATTCTTTATTTATTACAAATAAATAAGAAAGCGAGTTAAAATAACTATTTAAGTAGAACGGAAAATAAAATCTAAACTTTTATTTGTATGGGTACAAATATATATAATTTATAATTGATGGAATGGAATTTAATAATTGAACTCAGCCATTTATTCATCAATCTTTTAGTGTTATCAATTCTTAACAATGAAAAAATAATAGTAATATAATATTGATAATAATGAATAAACAATAGTATATAACAATAAAAATTAAAAAAATAATAAATTTACACTAAAAATATTATTAAATAAAAATTAATTTTAAAGAACAAAATAATTAGTTACTATTCGATTAAATTAGAGATATTTTATAAACTAAAAAAGCTATTGATATTTAAAGTAGTTTTTATTATTAATAAAAAAATCATAAAATAGTTTTTAAATTAATATCTAACCCTTAACTACCAAAATTTTAGTTACTTATTACTTTATATTCTAAATTAGTTTTAAATACAAATTTAGAAACCATTTTAAAAAATTTCATTAATAATAGAAACCATTTTAAATATGAATAATTTTGTAGTCTCTAAATTAAAATTTAATTTAGTTAATATGGTGACTAATTATTTTGTGTATCTAAAGTTGATTACTATTTAATGATTTTCTTATAGTGTTATAACTTGATGAAGTAAACTAATCTACTCTTTGACTAGCATATAATGTAAATTAAAATATTTAACTAATATTTTTTATTGTGAATTATCTTATATTATCTTACTCACATTGTCACTAACAAAAATATAAATTTTATAATAATTTAAACATTAAAGACTATATATATATATTAACATGTCAATTATAACGAGAAAAATATAAAAGAGTCTCAATCTTGAAGGTTTTATAATAGTGTATTTCATAAATATAATATATCATAAAGAATATACAAATATAAATTGTGCTTTGATGCAAGTAAATAACAGAGGAATTAAAGATTAACAACAACTATAAACTAATACTATCTAAAAATATACAATAACACAACTCTTCACTTGTAGAAAAATGTTATCATTATACACTCTATATATCTATATATGTATGTATATATATGTATAACATTACTTAGAATACCTTTTTAACTAGTCCACACTTGAGGAAGGACTTGATGAAGAGAAACAATCTCCATCATCAATGTTAATGGTACGTTGATTCAAACTAGGACTAGATATTGAGTTGCAGTAGTTATGATCCACCATTGCACTTGAACTAGAACATGACTTAGACAACTCATTTTCATCATCATCATTGTTCATGGCTTGATTCAAGTCAACACTTGTTACATGGGAGTAACTTCCATCATCATTCTCAATGGCTTTTTTCACAATCTCCTCAATCAGTTTAAACTCATACCTGCAAAATCAACAAACAAAACCAATTTTCATTTATTTCTGCATCATCATTTCCCTGTCATTCTCTAACATTTCTGATTATATAGCACATACTGTTTAGACTCAAGGGAGAATCCTTTCAAATCAGCAACTTCAGACAAATTTTCCCTCCATTTTAGCACCTTGCTAGAATCTCTTCCATATTTTTGTTCATGTGCAGTCATGGCTTTTTCATAGCTGTTCTTTTGATGCCTTACAGTTGAGGGTTCCACTTTGTAAAATATTGGCCAAACCAGTTGATTCTTGGTCCTCTTACACTGAAGGATAGTGTCAAGTTCATTAAGACACCATTTGGAATGTGCGTAGTTTTCAGAAAGAACAACAATGGACAACCTAGACGCTTCGATAGCTTTATCAAGAGATGATGAAATTTTGTCCCCGTCTTCCAATTCTTCATCATCTATGAAGGTTTTGAACCCCTCTCGTGTCAATTCCTTGTAGAGATAACCTGTGAAAGTGTAACGAGTATCTGCTCCTCTAAAATTGATAAAAACATCGTAGCGAGACAAGGATTGAGTCACCATTTCCACAACCTTTTCTACATGCTCGTATTCATACCTATCAAATCAAGATCACAACACAACAGAACATGAATCATAGTTCAACACACCAAATGCGAGTAATGATGAAGTGCAATAACTTTGTTGAAGATTGTACATCGACTAGAAATTCGAAAATTTTATAATATATAAGTACAAACTTCATCTGATAAGCCGATTTTATGAGGTTGAGTTAGACTTAAAATCTATTTTTTAATTCTTAATATGGTATTAAAACCATTTTGAGTCTATTAATTCTAATCAGAGTTTATGGACTTATCAGGTCATCCGTTATTGGACCATCCATAATATATAGTCTCATGTACGAGTTGAGTGCGATATGTTGAGAGTAATGAATGAAGTGCAATCAAACCAAATGAAGTAATGAATGAAGTGCAATAACCTTGTTGGAAATCCTAAATCGGCTAAAGATTATAACATTTTATATTATATAAGTGAGTGTAAACCTCACCTTATAAATTGATTTTATGAGGTTAAGTTAAAATTAAAGTTCACTTCATAATATGGTATCAGAGTCATCCGAGTATATCACAATAAACATTTGTTGAACTTATCAGGAATAAATTCACTATTAAACCGTTATAAACCACTCATAATATATAGTCTCACACACGAGTTAGTAGTCTGACATTCCACATCAATTAAATATTTAAAGTTCCCTTCTTTTTCTTAATAAACCTTAATAAATTAAAAAAGCTTTGAAATAAACTCTTAGGGATTGAGTTAGAAAAGTTTACATACCCAGATCGAGCGACGAGTCCATGCAATTTTGCGACTTTAGACAAAGCACTCCTCCATTTCTGCACTTTCTCAGAGTTCTTGCCATACTTCTTGGCGTGTCTGGCAAAGGCTTCGCAGTAGGATTTCTTGAGTCCCCTGACGTTGTAGGGTTTGATTTTGTAGAAGATTGGGAAAACCAATTGGTTCCTGTTCTCCATGCACTCAACAATCTTGACAAGCTCTTCCAGACACCCAGTGTAACATGCGTAGTCTCTGGAGAAAACAACGACGGAGATTCTAGATTGTTCGATTGCTCTGAGAAGAGATGGTGAAACTTGGCTTCCACTCTGCATTCCGTCGTCGCTCATGAAAGCCTTGAAGCCCTTATCGCGCAGAGCCTTCCGCAGATTTCCGCCGAAGCCGTAGTGGGTTTTGCCTCTCAAATTCAGGTAAACATCGTAACACTGTTCCGATTCCATGCTATGCTCCTCACTCCTACACCTTCCACACTCTTGCTGTTTCAGACTCAAACTCACTGCTCATCATCACTTTATAGTAAGCGCGTCACTAAGCGTGTTCACAGAAATTATTCTCGAATGTTCTTTTTCTCTGTAATACTGTTGCATGTTCGTTTCTTCATGCTTTCTTCTTTTCTTGTTCACGAGACTCGGACAAATGAATGGTCGATAGGGATACATTCGTATATACAATAGACATTAACACGGACACTAATACAGATATCGTAAAATCTCTAAAATGTAGGACATGGGGATATAAATTTATATATTATATAATTATGAATTATATAAACTGACAATAAAGATTTATGTGTATAAATATGTTTCAGATTGTTTTTTGGAGCAGAAATATGTTTGTTTTTCATGTGTGGTTCACAAGAATTTGTTTCTTACTTTTATTATTATAATAACAATTTATACAATAAAGTTTGAATTTTTAGAAAATTAATGTATTTTTTCTTTTTGAAATTGTGTTAGAACCGTACTTGAATTGTCATAAATCTAACAAATACTTCTTGAATTGGACACTTCACGGATACGTGTCCTAGTGTCCGATACAAGTATCAAACACCAACACGCCATTTAAGAGGAGTGTCCGAGCTTCATAAACACTGATAAAATACTTAATGGTGAAGTGACCAATTCAAAAAAATATTTATTGGATGTTTTAACACAATTTTCAAAAAAAGAAATACATTAATTTTCTAAAATCTAAAACTATTATGTAAATTTTTGATATGACTATAAAATTAAGAAACAAATCCTTTTGACTAATCATAAAAAAAAACATATTTTTATTAGAAAAAATTGAAAAAATACTTGTGCCATAAATTTTCATTGGTAATAAATTTTTATTATTAATTTATATAATTTATAATTATATAATATATAAATTTTTTCTATAAATCTCCGTATGTAAACATGTCGCATGATTGTTGGTGTGAGTGTTTATGCTAAATAGTTTCTTTTTCTTTCTTTGGTCAATTCTCTAATGCTTTGAGAACGAATCTAATATCTTTTTGCTTTATCTTTCTCCAAAGAATGTGATGCTTCAGTTAAACCAGAATAATAAACGCATCAACATGAACATGATTACTTCGGCAATAAGTTGAAGAGATGGAAAATGCTGTTTCCAAGCAAGTCATTGAACAATAAGGAGTTAAAGCTTTTAGCTTTTCATATTCGATAAACTTTACCAATGATGTTTTGTTTGGAAAAATAATGTTATTTAGATAAAAAAAAACAAAGGAATAGTTTTTTTTCTTAATTTATTTACTTAAGTAGAAAAATGGAAATATATATTAAAGCATTTTTATTCTAGTTAAATATTATACTGATTATTCCATTATTTATCGTAACAATATTTTTCTACTAGTTTTTTTAAATGTGCTGTTAAGATTTTCAGTTATTTAAAATTTAAAAAAGGATAAAATAAATAAATATTGTGTTTTGACAGAAAAAACCGAGAGATATGAGAGAACTGCAAGTGAAACTCATTATTTTTTTACTTTTTGTATTAATTATTCATTTCTCTAAAACCGTTATTTTTCATTATTATTATTTTTTCATTGTTGTATCTTAATCACCCTATAACTTTTATTTATTATGGGTACTTTTACGCGTTTTTATTCACTTTGTTATATCAAACATTAACAGGAATTAGACTTATGGTCTTCACCATTCAACAAGTAGGAGAACAAATGAAAATACTCAGTAACACGCACAACTTCCAACACTAAGAAGTCATTAAAACTTGTTACGACTTTTCAATTTTTCATGAAAGCTCAAGCTTTGGCAACAAATGTTATATCAAAGATTAGCGAGAGTTAGACGTTTGGTCTTCACAGTCGGAAAACAGATGGAGAACGCACAGAGAGTGCACGACTCTTTCATGATGATAAAGCTTCACTGGAATACTTCAAAGTGTTTCTCAGCAACAAAGCTTCCACTCAGTGAAAACCGAAAGTTCGAATGGTCGATTACCCAGACGTCTAGCGACTCTCGGTAAAAGGCAATGTCCACGTCACATCACAGACTAAGAGCATTAATTTCGATTAGGAGTTATAAAGTGTGATTAAACGCTCATTGAGACGGTCTTAATCATTCTGACAAGATAAGATTCACTAGAACAATATAAATAGGAGGGGACCCTCATGATGAAAATGTAAGGTTATTTTGAACTCTGAACTAAATCACCTAAATTGACCTCATCTAACTTGAGCGTTAGAGTACCTTTACAGGTACCTCACCTTTTTTGACATCCAAGAAGAACAATCGAAAGTGAAGAAAAGACATGAATAATTGATAAAGGACATTCATTCTCAGATAAATGGCAAGAACACACCTTATTTAAATGCTTAAGGGATAAAAAACTTAGATTGCTTTAGTTTTTTCTTTATTAAAAAATCATACTAATCTAAAATCAAATTAAAATTTATTTTCATGAGATAATACATTTTCGTGTTCTTATATTTTTTTCTTCACAAACAACTATTTAATCTGAGTTTATAGAAATATACTAGAAAGTGGACTGACGGCTTCTGCAAATTTGTTTTTATAATTTTGTGTTGTTTTTTATTTTTGAATTTAAAAAAATTAAAAATAAAATTGTAAATATTTTTAAGTTTTTAATTATAATACTTAATTTTATAATATTCATATTTTAAATTATAATATTATAATATAATTATATTTTTATAATAACATAATAAATATAAATATACTAAGGTAAAATAAAAAGATAAGTAAGATATGCAATAAATGAGATAATTTCATTTAACTTATTTATAATCTACATTAAATACGATTATCAATGATAAAGTTCATTACAAACTCTATAAATAAACATGTTATAGATAGAAAAATAAGGTAGGTCTCGAATTATTACATTAATCACATCCAAATACTTAATACTTACTTGAACTTACAACTTAGCAGTCTAAACCCTATTAAATACAAAAACAATCTGATTTTTTTAGATGAACTACTGCATTTTGTTGAGTGTGAGGCCTAAGACCATGTATGGGATACACATACACATGCTTTGGAGAATAACAACACAGATTATCATAGCATTATAAAAAATGTTATTCTTTAAACCCTGTGGAGGTTTGTAATACAGAATAACAGATAGAAAAGTGAAAGTTGTGATAACTAATACAGAATAACAGATGAAGCTAGTTCTTTCACAAGAACTGAGTTTAGAAATTCTAGATTACTCACTTAATTAAACCATAAAGGGATATGAATTCATGAGTGGAAAAGAATATTAGTTCTCACAATGCAGCTGTTTCCATTTTCTGAAGTTCAGTACCTCATTTTCTTTTTTAAATTTTAGCTACAAATCCATGAAAGCATTAAGTCTTAGAGAAACTCAGAAGATACCTCTGTTACTAGTCAATAGTCAGAGTAACAGTGTGAATAATTTGTAAAAACTTGTATTCCTAATCTTACTTTGTCCTGTTAGATTGTTCAGAGATTTAAATTGTAAATTGCACTTTAAGCAAACTAGAGTGATCAACGTTGTAAAGAGTTAAGGTTTCCTTTTACTAGGCTAGTCTTTCGGTATGAATTTGTTCTTGGCCTTTCTGCAACCATGTGGGAGAGAAAAACTTGTGATAACACTGTTTTTTGAGTGGTGAAAGTTTGCCTCAAGGTGGGTTGGACATAAGTGTAGAACATTTGTAAAAATTCATTACAGGTAGAAAGAGACTATAAAGATGTGTGAGTGAGACAGTTTCTGAAAACAGTCATATAGGTGAAGAGATTGCAAAATTTAAACATCAATGATTTGTTTATAAATCCTTATAAATGATTCACCATAGAATGTTATGATGCTCATGCAGTGAAACTCTATTATTAGAAAAAAGACATAGTTGGTATAGTACACATGGTTAAAATTTAGTTATTGAACATTTGACTCTAGATTAGTATTACACTGTGTACATATCATTTTTGTTTGCCTAACACTTACAAATGGATATGATCCCTAGGCACACATATTGATTATATGATACAAAAGAGTCAGAGTTTCTTAGCAGAAAGTTTATTCAACTTTGGTATGTTGGGCTGATTCAACTGAAGAAATTAGATAAATTTTAGTTAAACTAGTACATTGCTTAATTTTGTATTTAGTACCACTAATAAAGTCTCACATTATTTAGTAGTCGAAGTCAAGGGCAGTTTATGTACTCCTTCTTCCTCCCATCCACCAAGACGTCTTTTAAGGACAAAACTGTGACGAAACATTGGCCTCCAAAACTCACAATACTTTGGATACGGTGATTGACCCTCTCTCGGACTTGAGGTTGGAACATTGACGCCGTCTATCTCGGATGCGGTTATTGACCCTAACGATGCTATCTTTCAGACTTGAGGTCGGAACATTGACGCCGTCTGTGATAACGAAAATATCTCCCAAGCCCTTCAACTAGGGGGAAACCACTCCCCTCCCCTTAGACTCGACTGGGTACATATGCTATAGAATCAGTTTACCATGACAGAAGGAGTCTTCCAAATTCTCAATCAATTTACAGTTTATTAGGTAAAATTTATAAGTGAACATTACATCCAATGGTAAGATAAATAAGATAAGATTTCTCAGAAGAAAAATGCAAGTTCCAATGTCATTAAAATCTAATGCTTCACCTCATTGTAAAACATTAAAATCTAAGAAAAGTGAAGGTCCCTTGACTGAATGCACAGAGAAGGATACAGAAGGTATAACATGACATATTGGATCCGTTCTTTCTAATTATGTGTCAGTTCAGTCTTAGCAAATTTAAATGCTTTTAGTTGTCATTATTATATCTTACTTTTGAAAGCTTATAAATAATTTACTTGGCATTGCACTTTTCAGAAGTATTGTGCATTGTACCAGTTCATATTTCTAAATCATTTTTATTGTTTTGGTCTTATATGAACAGGTGTATATGCATTTCAATAGATGTCCACAAATAGATTCACCAAAAAAGTAAAAAAGATATCCATAAATGGTTCAACATTTAAGTTCCAGTTAGTGCCAACTTTTAGGACAGAAATTGATGTTCACATGGAGATGAAGGTTATGAAGCCTGGCATATCTTAAAGAAACATTTCCATTTGACCATGGTTTTGATTCACTAAAATTATGAGTGAAAAAAAAAATGAATATTTACCAGTTTCTTAACTGTTCTGTGTGGCCCTCCAGCACTTATTGTTAGCAGATACCATTGAATTTAATTGTACATAAGAACATTGAATACAGTTTGAGGCAGGTGAAGGGTTCCTAAAAAAAGTTGCCATGTTAATGAAAGACCTCAAAATTTATCAGCATATCATTTACAGCTTCTGTTTCAGTAGGTGATCTAGATACCTACAACTTAAATTAGTGCTAGCTTTCACCCATCTAAGAACAGACGGCTGAACCTATCTCCTCATTATTTTCCATTTTAGACCCTGTAAATTTTCTTTAATTGGAGCCAGCTAATTTTTGTTGCTTTTGGTTTCAACAATTCAAATCAAAGGAGAAGAAGCTTTTCAGCTTTTGGTTGCAAGAATGGAGGAAAAAATAATTGCAATCCTGCTGGTTATTAGATTGTATTTTAAGTGTCATTAAAAAAAATATTGAATAGAAACCAAATTTAGAGACAAAAAATAATTAGTCACTATATTAACTAGGTTATATACTAATTTAACAACTAAAAAATTATTCGTATATAAAATAATTTCTATTATTAATAAAAATTTATAAAATGGTTTCTAAATTTGTATCTAGATTAACTACCCAGGTTTTAGCTACTAATATTTTAGATTCTAAATTAGTCTCTAAAAGACTAATAGAGACTAATTTAGAATATAAAGTAGTAAGGAGTTAAAATCTTGGCAGCTAATGGTTAGATACCAATTTAGAAACTATTTTATAATTTTTTATTAATAATAGAAACTACTACTTTAGATACCAATGATTCTTTTAGTTTATAAAATGGTCTCTAATTTAGTCAAATAGTAACTAAATATTTTGGTCTCAAAAATGAGTTTCTATTTAATAATTTTCTTGTAGTGTATGCAGATGTGAATATTTTCTTTTTCTTATTTTTATGTAAGACTGAACACTTAATTTGCTCCTTCAAAAACTAGAGTATTGGGATATTACTTTTCCAAAATTTAAGTTATATATTCAAATTAAAACAAAAACTAATTTTAGATTTTGAAAGGATAAATTTTGATGATCATAATTTTGGAGGATTTGATAACACACTAATCTTCACAAGACTAAAATAAGGTTTTGCTATTTGTTTCCCCTCTTCTTCTCAACCTTCTCCTTCTATCATGCTTAGCTCAAGATGCAAAAATGTAATTACATACTAAAATATTCCAGCAAAGCATCATTGAAGAGATTGGTATATTAATGAGCATTTAAGTGAGTTTAGTGTCATTAAAAAAGTTTGAATCAACATTGTGTTGATTAAAAACAAAACTAGGTAGAAAGCTTAATTAAAAAGAATATAACAGAGGTAGATGGGAGGGAAACAAAGTAGATATAAGCCGTTCATGTTCATATAAAATAGTTGTCATAATTTATTCTTGAGGAGGTTCATAAAGGAGTGATCCTCCATTTTGGTTGGCATAATAATAAAGTGCAACCAAAGAGAAAACACTAAATGAAATCCTATATTGAGGAACTTTAGATAATGATATTAAAGAGAAGTGACTCCTTATCGGTCATTTTTAGATTACCATATTTGACAAAGTCATAATTTCTTTTCCTAACAATGGCCTTTGAAAACCATTGAAGCCAAAGTAACCATGCCATGTGGGGAGGTTTCTGTGAAAACAGAACTTATGACCAATTTGGTTTGTGCAGGGCCAATGGCTGAATAAAAAACTAACAAGATTGATTTTCAGCCACTTCTGGAGTGTCAAAGGTTGCATTGCATGCATTGGATCATTGGCCAATTCACATCTGCATGCCAAGAGACATTTGGAAAGCAGATGCATGAGCTTTGAAATTCTGTGAATGTGGGTTTGGTTGGATCATATTTAGGGGTGGAAGATGAGTTTCTTTTCATGTTGCAAATCATCAGAGAAGATCAACAAGAACTCATTCAGAAGGAGCAGCAAGGACTTCAATTATGAAAAAGCTATGCCATCATGTGGCCGCTTGTGTTTTAAACCTGGTATTTTTCTGAGCTGAAATGCAAATTTTTCCTTTTCTTATCGATTTTCAGGTAAAATTTTCTCAATTTAATGTCTTGTATCTAGAGCTTGATGTTGTTTCCGCCACAGATTATTTTCTCAAGTATTCTTATTTATCTCAACATGAAATCCAGAAATGGAAATCTATTCATCAACATTGTCAGTGTAGCAGTTATTATGAGGCCACAATGATGTGAAATGACAACAATTTGGTTCCCTTCTGAGTTTAATTCTTAGCTTCTTGATAGCATGTTTAAAAGCAATTTGTGCCACTAATAGTTGTATCCCTTAATTGTCAACCTTTTAGAGTTTAGAGACAAAAGATTGGAATTCTGCAGATGCTAAGTGTTCATAGAATGAGCCCATATAGTAGATTTCAGACTTCTCAAACACTTGACATTTTTTTGTTCTTGATGAGAAAAACAAATGCTTAAAACTCTGAACAATTTATCACGTAGATAACAGCAAGAGGAAATACATAGAACAAGAAATAGCAAAGATTGGAAAAGGGAATATTACCTCTCAGACTTTTTCTTATTACGAGCTATGTATTGCAACTCGGCACTTTAACTCTGACAACATGATTGGTGAAGGAGGCTTTGGAAGGGTATACAAAGGACGCATTAAAAGCATACATCAGGTAGCTTTAACTCACATCTATATGAATGTTATTCCAAGAAAGAAATCCATTTCAGTTCTTAATAATAGTCCTTCTAATGCTGTGTTGTTTTCATGCAGGTTGTTGCTGTGAAGAAACTTAACAGGAATGGATTCCAAGGAAACAGGGAATTTCTTGTAGAGGTTTTGATTTTGAGTCTCTTGCACCACCCTAACCTTGTCAATTTGGTAGGGTATTGTGCAGATGGTGAACAAAGGATTTTGGTATACGAGTACATGGTGAATGGTTCTTTAGAAGATCACCTTCTTGGTAAGGAACTGCTTCTTAATTACACAATGTCTTGTAATGAAATTCATTACGAATACAAAATGATAGCAACATCCACTTTGAGTATCAAACTTCAATGGATGCAATGATTAAACTAAGTGTAGTGGCATGACAGTGTGACCATATGAGCACAATGGATCATCAATGCTGATTAATTACAATATAAGGCAACTTCTTGCATAATGATCTTTTAAGTAGATTTTGCTCTTTTAAATTAGTTTTTTTGTTTCACCTTTCATTTGCACTAGAAATAAAACATTTGTAGAATTGACACCATGGATGTTTCCCTTTTGAAAACATTACCCTAGTTTGTTTTTTTTTAACCACTTGAATATTATTCTGTTATTATGTTATTGATTCTGTTATTATTCTCATCTATAAATAAAGATATCTATAAATAAAGATATCTATGTGTGTACAAGGAATATTAATCCTAAATACATTTTCTTCATTCTTAACATGGTATTAGAACTACCTGCGAACAAAAAGGCTTTGGATTGGCATACCAGAATGAACATTGCAGCAGGTGCAGCTAAAGGACTTGAATACTTGCATGAGGTAGCAAATCCACCAGTGATATACCGTGATTTCAAATCATCAAACATACTATTAGATGAAAACTTCAATCCAAAGCTCTCTGATTTTGGACTAGCAAAGCTTGGTCCAACTGGTGATAAAACTCATGTATCCACCAGGGTGATGGGAACTTATGGCTATTGTGCACCTGAGTATGCCTCCACAGGTCAATTGACTACAAAATCTGATATATACAGCTTTGGAGTAGTATTTCTAGAGATGATCACAGGAAGAAGAGTAATTGATCAGTCAAGACCATCTCTAGAGCAAAACTTAGTCACTTGGGTATGTCATGAAACCTCTATTATCTGCTTAAACTCATAGCATTTCTCAGGCATACAATTTCAGGATTTATAATCTAAACTGTGTTTCAGGTCCCTTCATTTTTTTCCAAAATTAGTCTTACTTAGTCTTTATACATTAAAATGATTGTTTTAGTTGTCTTTTTCTGTTATAATGGATGAATTTCATCCACTGATCCTAGTATCTAAGTTCCATTAAGAGGGATGATTACACAAAATACCAAGACCAAAATCATTAATTTGAAAGTAGAGAAACCTATGACAAATTTTGCCTTCTAACCAATATGAAAACTAGTCCAAAATTTTATGCTAAGACCAATATGCAGAAATGATCAGCAATTGAGTTCATAATGTTTCTTGTTTTCAGGCACAACCACTGTTCAAAGACAGAAGGAAATTTGCATTAATGGCTGATCCATTGCTAAAAGGTAACTACCCTGCAAAGGGTCTACACCAAGCACTAGCAGTTGCAGCAATGTGTCTTCAGGAGGAAGCAAATACCAGACCTTTGATTAGTGATGTGGTTACAGCTCTTGATGTTTTAGCAAAGACGCAGGTGCAAGTGGGAAAACAGCAACGCACAGCAGAGGCTTTTATGGAGGACAAAGAATGCAGTTGACAAAGTGAATCTGAAATGGTAGAGGATTAGAGAAGATTAAGAACAATGAATGAAAAAGTAGCTGCTAAAGAAGTTTGATAATCAACCTATAGAATTTTGTACCTTATCATGGTGCTACTTGGTCTGATGATGAAAATCAGAACCATTACATGTTTTTCCTTGTTCAAGATTTATTGATTAGTAGCATTAGATATATTGATTATAGAATGAGAAGATTGCTGCCATATTCATAATTTTCTCTCAGTGTGATTCTCTAATCAAATCAACAGTGTCAATGAATTGATGGAGAAATACAATAACACAACGATTATGAGATAATGTATATAACTTCATTTTGAGAGAGAAAAAATATTGAATTGTGCAAAATTACTGTAAATTGTTGTTTAATCTAATGTTAATTAGTCCTTTTTACAAAAAAAAACACTAAATTATAATATTTTTAATACTATTATTTAAATTTTATATAAAAAAAGCCTAAAATGAATAATACTTATTTATCTGAGGTTAAATAATGGATGGATTTACTGAGGTTTATTTTACTTATTTGCTATGAAGCTCGGACACTCCTCTTAAATGGTGTGTCGGTGTCCCATATTCGTATTGGACACACTTGTAGGACATGAAGTGTCAAATTCAAAAAGTATTTGTTAGATTTCTGACAATTCTAGTACATTTCTAACACAATTTTAAAAAGAAAAAATACATTATTTTTTTTAAAAAAATCAAAATTTATTATATAAATTGTTATTATGATTATAAAAATAAGAAGCAAATCCTTATGAACCAGTCATGAAAAATATCTTTTTGCTCCAAAAAATAATATGAAACATACTTGTGTACATAAATCTTTATTATCAATTTATATAAATCATAATTATATATCTCGTATCCTACATTTTAGAGATTTTACGTATTTCCGCATAGCTTATTTGTCATCCTAAAATTAAGTTTATTGTTTTTTTACTTAAAAAATAAAGATCTTATAGTCAAACTCACACCTATCTCTAATGTTGTTATCTTATTGTTGATTCATAATTTTTATTAAAAGCTATAAGTATTTTTTTAAGAAGGTCTTTTTTTAAACAATATGTTTATATATACATATTTAAATTTAAAATACCCTAATCCAATCGTAGCATGCTGAAATAAAAAAGAGAAAATAAACTATACTCAAAAGACTTGTCTAAAAAATATGAATAAAAAAAATAGGTAGGTTCAACCAAATATTCCATAAGAAACACAATTAGAGGCATCCTGGCCATCCAATCATAAGATTACGTGGCAGAAATCTGATAACTTCTTATTTACTATTTTTTATTAAATAATAATGTTAATGGCCAAGATTTTTCAAATATTTTTGTTTTTTGTATCCCTTTTTTTTATATATTTCTAAACTATATTATACATTTTATATATTATTATTATTTTATTATTATATTTAAGTAGATGATTCGTAATCTGTTTGAGCGTGGAGGGAGCATTCGTAGAGAGGTGACTGCTGCCTCAATGGAGGTGTCTGCTTTGAGGCCACACTGTCCCTTATGCCGCCGCTGCTTCTCACGCCCTTTCTCTCTCTCTTCCCTCTTACCTTCTCCGTCACTCCAACGGTTTACCCTTCTTTCTTTCTCTCTATTTCACTTCAAAGTTCCTGTCTTTTCTTCACTTCACCTTGCCCATCTCTTTAATATCTTCAAATTCTGCATCTTTTCCAACTGGGTCTTCTTTTTTCTTAAGAAACTAATATTTTTATGTTACGCGGTAAGCTATGTTGATTGTGTTTTTCAGTCTAATGGGTCGTTGTGCCTTGTTGTTCTTCGATGGTTTGAAAGGTTGAGCCTCGCATGAGTATTAATTGTATTGTTGAAATTTTTGTGATTAACAATTTGTTGATTATTGAACCTGAAACGGGTTATGAGGGATGCTACCCTCAACTGGGATTAGCTTTTTTTGTAAATGGATAGAAAGTGTGTTGTTAGCTTTTTCTTAGCTAGTACATGGGTAGATAAAATGCTATTATATTTAATTGATTGGAACTTTTATTTTGGTTGCGTGATGTGAACTGCAGAAGAAAAATTCAGTCATTCAAAATTTCATACAATGGCCTCCGAAATAGCTCTGTGCTTGGAAATTCTGTACAATCTAGAACAGATTTCTCTTGCTGTCCAAAAGGGACATCTGTGGGATTAAATAAATGCAATGGCATGAGGTATGAGCGTGATTTTCCGTGCAAAAGTCCAGTTTGCATTTCATCTGTGAAAATTGCAACTGCATCAACTGGCACACTGGAGGAGGTGACAGAGGAAGAAGAGGTGGACTCTTTGCGTTCGTGTGAAACGCCAGTTAGGATGATGGATGTGGCTTCTTGCAATAATGGATTTTCCGCAACCACTGCAGGTAGACATTTGTCTGGTGGTGATTGTAGAGGCTGGACTATAGCAAAAGATAAGTTAACAGAAAACAAAAAGGAAATGAATGGCTCAAATAAATTTTACAAGGAAAATGGTAGTTGTAATGCATCTAATGGAGTTGCTTCCTTTGGTGAGAACCGGGATGTTTTTAAGAATGGGAACAAGAATATCATACTGCAGGATCATCGGGAGCATGTCTCATCTTCTGTTAAGTGTTCTGTATTAAACAATTCGAAGGTGTTTATAGATTCTGAAAGGGTGGTCAACCAGTGTAACGAATCTCCTCTGGGAACTGGTAAAGAGAAAATCACTGTAGTCAATGGGGATCATGGTTTGGATAGAACTGTAAAAGATTCAATTAATGTAACAGTTGCAAAAAAGACAGTTGGTACTGACAAAACAAAGCTTCTAAATAGGCTTTGTAGTATCTATGAAGATATTCTGGTTGTGGATAATGTTCCTCTAGCAGAGGAAGTTTCCAAGATGCTCACAACAAAGTATAGGCATCTCATATATGCATGTGATACCGAGGTATTAATCTTTTCACAGGTTTTACTGTATTATTGTTATTCCTTTTCGCTAGAGTCTATATAGCTCAAATATCTCCTTATTTGCTCTTGTGTACTATGGACATGAATTCAACTAATTTGTGTTTTTGGAACACATTATCTGCTGATTTTATTGTCTTCAAAGGTGGCCAAGATAGATGTCAAACAAGAAACTCCCGTAGATCATGGTGAGATAATATGCTTCAGCATTTATTGTGGTCCAGAAGCTGATTTTGGAGGTGGAAAGTCCTGTATCTGGGTAGATGTTCTTGATGGTGGAGGCAAAGAAATTTTAGAAAAATTTGCTGAATTTTTTAGTGACTCTTCTATTAGGAAGGTGAACTTTTCTTTCTTCCTCCCTCCCTTCTCTGTGTTAATCGTATTTACTTGCCTCAATGTGCAGCCTCTCAAGTCTTAATCATATGCTTGGTACTATGAAACATGCCGTACTAGTTATGATATCTGATAATCTGACAATGAGCTACTTTGTGGTCTAAATTACCTTGGTAATCTTAAAGTTTGGTGTCATATTATACAAAGGACCATACTGATTTTTAATGTGGGTTCTGTGGTATATTCTATTTTTCCAGTAATATTCCAAGATAGGTTGCAACTTGCAATCCTAGTGTTAATGAGTACTTGATTTGGGATAGTTTTCTTGGATAGAACAGAGAGGTTTGCATCTTATGATAGAAGTGAACTAGCATTATTTGTTATTCTGTTTAATTTATTTGTGTTGTTGTTAGATATTCTTATCATGTAGTAACACTGACAGGCAAGAGATCTGACTAACTATGTCACTTTTATCTTTTTCTCATTCTTATGCATAAACATAGCTATAAAAAGGTCTCTACTCCTTCTTCACTTTGTAAGGTATTAAAAAGTTGATCATTCTGTACTAATCCATATCTGACAATATGATGCTTCTGCTTTGTTGACTTGATATATTTTTTTGTCCAATTCCTTTTTCACTCATTCCACTACTTAAGCAAATATGGAATGAAAATAAATTAATTCCAGTTTCATCCACAAACCTTCTCCAAACCTAGCATGCAGAATACTGGATCCTCTCCATAGGTCATGAAGGATGACCTCTTGAAGGATAGGGGAATGGTTTCCTTGTAAGACTCCAGTAATTAAAATACTTGTCTAGAGTTGTTCTGGGCTAAGCCTTGCAAATACTCATCCCTTTCTCTCTTTCAACCAATGAGCTAATTTGTGGGAAGAAAGACTTCTTTTTCTTATTTCCCCAGGCCTCTTTTTATAAAAATCTTATTGCATTAAATATCTGGGTTTGTTTATATGATCAAAGATTACAAACCATATTTGAAATAACCGAGTCACTGGTATATTCTGTAGGTCTGGCATAATTATAGCTTTGACTGTCATGTTATGGAGAATTATGGGTTCAAAGTTTCTGGATTTCATGCTGATACAATGCACATGGCACGATTATGGGATTCTTCAAGACTTTTGGGTGGAGGTTATTCTCTTGAAGGGCTTACAGGTGACAGAAGGGTTATGTCTAGGACTCAGCTGGACCATCAAAAGGATTTGATTGGTAAGGTGTCAATGAAAACTATATTTAGTAAGAAAAAGTTGAAGAAAGATGGATCTGAGGGTAAAACAAGTGTCATTGCTCCTGTTGAAGAGCTACAGAGAGATGAGCGTATACCTTGGATATGCTATTCTGCCTTGGATGCTAGCAGTACTTTGAAGCTGTATGAGAGCCTAAAGGGCCATCTTTCTGGCATGCCCTGGAAATTTGATGGTGTGCCAGTGTATGGCAAAACCATGTATGATTTCTACAATGAATATTGGCGGCCATTTGGTGAGCTTCTAGTCATGATGGAATCTGAGGGAATGCTAGTTGATCGGGCTTATCTTGAAAGCATAGAAAAGGTGGCCAAAGTAGAGGAAGAGGTAGCTACTAATAGATTCCGGAAATGGGCAAGTAGATATTGTCCGGATGCCCAATATATGAATGTGGGAAGTGATTCACAGTTGCGCCAGCTACTTTTTGGTGGCACTTTGAACAGGTGCACATTTTTAAAATCTTACGTGTATCATTTATTTCAATCTTAATATATTAATGATTTGCTAGTAAAAAACTGAAGTATTTTTGCTATTTGTAAATTTAATGTATTACTGAATGTTAATACTAGTACCTACCTTGATATTTTATCAACTTTGATGTTTACCACTTGTAGCTTAAGGATGTAAGATTGAAGTAAAACTTTAATTTTCACTTGTCCCATTCTTCATTACAGAAAGGACTCCAGTTTGGCACTTCCAACTGAACGATTATTCAAAATTCCCAATGTTGATAATGTGGTTGAAGAAGGCAAGAAGGCTCCCAAAAAATTTCGTGATATAAAGGTGACAAGCCTAGGCTATGACTTGAAGACTGAGATGTACACAGCAACTGGTTGGCCATCGGTTAGTGGTGATGCATTAAAGGCCATGGCTGGAAAAATTTCTGCAGATTATGACTTTTTTGATGAGGATTGTAACTTGGATCATGGTGATGAAGATGGAATTCCTTCTCAAAGTCAAGTTGTACCCCTAAAAATTGATTCATCTGCATATGGAACTGCCTGTGCTGCCTTTCCAACTGAGGAAGAAGGGAGAGAAGCTTGCCATGCAATTGCTGCTTTATGTCAAGTTTGTTCTATCAACTCTTTGATTTCTATCTTCATCCTTCCCCTGCAGGTACTTTTTTTATTGTTTGGTTTGCAGTTTGAAGTTTCTTGAGCTTGCTTGAAATCTCTTTTATTTGAACCCAGTATAAAAACTTTAAAATAATACATATTGTCTGTAAAAAATTAAAGATGTTTCCTATTCATTTTCCAAAAGAGGATATTTTTAAACAGTTATTGTTATTATATAAAACATCAACAAATGAAATGCTTAACAACTCACCTGGGCACCAAACCCACAACTGTACCATAATACCTTGAGCTTTAAAAATACTCATTTAAGAGGGTCAATATTAGGTTCTCTGTTTCTTGGATATGCCTAGAGAAACTATTTCCTTATCTGAGTTCACGCCGAATTTTTGTATGCCTAATGTGCCACCACTTACATTAAGTAAATATATGCCTATTTTGCACTGAAGCTCTATAATAGCTTCAGTTTCTCTTTGTCAGGGACAAAATATATCTGGTAAAGATCTTCGTGTTCACTGCTCCTTAAATATCAACACGGAGACAGGACGCTTATCAGCAAGAAGGCCAAATCTGCAGGTTATTCTAATTTGCAATATTTATCAGAATCATCTTACGATTTTGATTAGGAAATTTCATTTTGATTGTAGTTGTTGTGCACTTGAAATTTTTAAGTAATATACATGAGATTTGACCATTAGCCTTCATATGTTGGCTTGTGTTTTCACTAATTGGTGTCATACAGTTTCCTTGATGCTAAATTCTTAGCAGGTGGCATTGTCATTTTGTCTTTTAAAATAAGATGTAGTTTCTCTCCTTTCCGTATGATTCTTCCCTAATAGATATGTAAGTCCATTTTGGACCTCCACTCTATCCTTTGTGTTCTATTGTTCATTACTAAATTCTGGCAGTAAGGTTGAACCAACAAAAATTCAGCAGAAGGTGAAATAGTTCTGTAGATTATACATGTTTCAAACCTTTATGGTTTGTGAGACAGAAAAATATAAAACCCTTTTTAGGCCTCTATCTATCAAATGTCTCTAGCTCAAGAGTCAGTTCTTGACATCTCTGCTCAAATGTACACTTCCATATTGATTTACTCCTTTAGTTAAAAATATCTTAATCATTTGTACTAATCACAGGTTTGTGCACACATTTATGTAATCATTTGATGTCTGCTTGGTTTTGATGCCCTTTTTGTTACTTCATTGCAATTATTTATATCCTAAATTTTGCCAGCATAACGCATCTCAGCTCAGTCATTTTCAATTTGCCTTTGGACATTCACATACGAGTATTACATCTAGTAGATTAATCATTGGCTTTCAAAACGATATAGAATCTAACACGTACACTTTGTGAATTAGAATCAACCTGCTCTGGAAAAAGACCGATACAAAATCCGTCAAGCATTCATTGCTTCACCTGGGAATTCCCTTATAGTTGCTGATTATGGGCAGGTTGATAGTCTACATTGTCTATCTAACTAAATTATTTTCAATAACTTTCATTCTGTTAACAGCCTACTGTATTGTTACAGCTGGAACTTAGGATTCTGGCACATCTTGCAGACTGTAAGAGCATGTTGGAAGCTTTTAAAGCTGGTGGAGATTTTCATTCAAGGACTGCAATGAATATGTACCCATATATTCGTGAAGCAGTTGAGAAAAAGGAAGTGCTTCTTGAGTGGCATCCTAAGCCTGGTGAAGATAAACCCCCAGTTCCTCTTTTGAAGGTAACTGTCTGCTACTAGTAGTAAGTACCATTGCATTTAGACGTTCAAGTAGTGGCTTTGTCTTTAATGTGGTATTTCGTGTAGTTGATGATGTCAGACATAGTGAGAACCAGAGTGTTGGCAGTGCATGAGGGAGGAAAAATTCATGTTCTGATTGGGCACAGATCCATCAACTGCAAATAAAATAAATATATTTTAAGAATTTGAACAAATAATTTGTGGACTTCCCCACAAAAATAATTGGCCGGTACAGCATATTAGAACACTGTTTTGGAGGAAAGCATAACATGTGACAGTGGTAATACAAGGATTGCAGTTTATTTGTGATAGGCTTCTAAATATGAGGATTCAGAGTTTCTGGATGTATAATGTGTTTTTTTAACAATGTTTAGGTATATTAATAGAAGTAAACACCACGAATAACTAGCTTGTTTCAGCAGTTTTAGCTCCATTTGATGCCAAAAACCTGTTTTAACAGTTTATTTATAACTTATAATTATCTCTTTCACAATTTGATTATGTTTTTTCTCCCTTTCCATGTCAGGATGCATTTGCTTCTGAAAGAAGAAAAGCTAAAATGCTTAACTTCTCAATTGCATATGGAAAGACACCTGTTGGGCTTTCCAAGGATTGGAAGGTACACTGAACTCTTATTATGAGGGATTTACGGATTTACGCTGTGACTAGTGTCTGTGATTTATTATTTGATTGTTCACTCTCAGGTTTCTGTGAAAGATGCTAAGAAAACAGTTGACCTTTGGTACAATGATAGAAAAGAGGTTTTACAATGGCAAGAGGAGCGTAAAAAGGAAGCTCACGAGTTTCATTGTGTTCACACATTGCTAGGGCGAGCACGGCGGTTCCCTTTGATGGCCCAAGCTAACAAATATCAGAAAGGTCACATTGAACGAGCTGCTATTAATACTCCTGTCCAGGTCCTTAACTCTTTCTAATTTACAAATCAATATTGTGCTCCCACTCATCTATCAAACTGTCTTCATACTCTCATGTTAGTAAAGAAAAAATGTTCTGAATTATTTGTGTTGTCTAGTTTTGAACTTTTCCCTTTTAAGAACAGTGAATGATGAGATAATTTTTTTAGAGCCCACTTATAAAATATCATATTCCAAAGTTTATATTGAAATGAGTTCGTATTGAGTTGTGGATAAAAGTATGGCTTCATTCTTCTAATCTTACAACAGGGCTATCTTGTATTAGTCTAGTTAGTAACGTTCCCTATCAGGAATATCCTTTCTTGAGATCTGTTATTTGGTTAAGTTTTTAACTTTTCTTATGTATGTTCCTGTCAGAAATAAAACATTAAGTCATTCAAGTGCTGTTGGGATTGTTGGTTCATGACAAGGCCCACAGAATTTCATAACACTTATTAAATGTTACTGATGATAATGTCTAATGTATCTAAAATTATCTTTTGCACCATACCATCATAATTAATAATTAACTAAGATTCAACTTAACCATTTAAGAATGGCTTGAGGTTGCATGCTTTCTTAAAAAAAATACATGATTCTGTCATGTAAAGCATTGCATGACCAAATAGGGATTCTCTCCTCTTACTCTCATAATTAGCCCAATGCTTTCAGTTGAGATGTCATTACTTTGCGTCCGATTCCCACATGCAGACCTTTCTTTTTGGGTTTGATTTGAGGTATTCAACAGGGTAGTGCAGCTGATGTTGCCATGTGTGCCATGTTGCAAATTTCCAAGAATAAGCAATTGAAGGAACTCGGGTGGAAGTTACTTCTGCAGGTAATTTAGTGCTCCCACTATTTATCTTTTTTAATTTTTCTTGCTTCCCTTTTATTGGAGTGTGTGTTTCAAATTACACCTGATCTAACTTGCCATATTCTACTGGACTTGTTTCATTAATCAATGCTATCCATTCTTGCTCCCTGAGTTGATAGAGGAACTGCAACTTTGTTCCATTAGTGAATTATTCCACCACATAGTTTCTTTTTCCAAGCTTGAGATGATTTCCTTAATCTAAAATATTAAGTGCGTGATTATATATTTATGGATGATTATATATTTATGGGTAGTTTAAGTCTAATAACAATGGCAGAATAGTTCCAAGGCATAATAACTCCAAAAAACTTGATTACGAGGATGGATTTTGAATGGTTCTGATATCATCTTTCTTAATAAGTGAATTTATACCTAATTCAATCTTACAAATTGTAACGTGAGAATTACACTCCACTTATATATTGTAATCCGATGTGGTATCTCCAATCATGTCATTGTTTTGATATATAAGGTTATTCCATATCTATTCCTAAACTTTCAGATATCTATTCCTAAACTTGCTACATTTTAACTAAGATCTTGGATTTGACAAAGCAGGTTCATGATGAGGTCATATTGGAAGGACCAACGGAATCGGCTGAGGTTGCAAAGTCCATAGTTGTTGAGTGCATGTCCAAACCTTTTCACGGCAAGAATATTCTTAAAGTTGATCTCTCTGTTGATGCCAAGTGTGCTCAGAACTGGTACTCTGGGAAATAGGTACTCCCTTGTACAGCATGGAAGCCATTGCTGTTCTGTTTTGAGATGTTTTCTCATTCAGATAGCTTGCAAACAAAAGATGCTACTAATCTGGTGCCTCTACTTTCACGGCAATAATGCCATAAGTATCTTCATTTGCTTGATTTTTATAGAGGTTTAAGTCATAGGAAATCATTTCCAGTGTGATATTTTGGTAACACCAAAGCATGGCACATCTTTAGAGAATTTTCAGTGTGATGTTTTGGTAATACCAAAGCCTAACACACGTTTAACTTTGAAGGAAGAAAAAGGCCAATACCACTGGCCTCGGCTTTTCACTTCTTTAGTTGACAGGTTTTTCTTTTGTGCCTGGCATCATGTACCAGTTTGGTCTTTTTGGTTGATGCAAACTTTATCAATATTGTATATAGATTATTGTAAAATGAATGTATCTGCATTGCTGGTGATCTGTTGCAAACATATACTTCCTTGTTGCTTGTACACACATCATGTAATGATGATATCTGCACCATCAAACAGCACTTTGCATGCACAAATGATCATCATAACCAGTGACAATTTTCAGTAATATCAGAACAGAATTGTGAATTTATGATATTCTGTATAATAACTATCTTAGGAACAGGAGCAAATGGGATACAAAGAATGGAGCATACTCCAAGGATACACTTGTGCCTAAACTTTTTTTTTTATATATTATAAATAGCTGCTTCTTCCTGCATATGGATCTTGTGATACCTCAATACTTTATGTGAAAACAATCAAACAGATTTTGTGAAGTAATCAATCAATAAGGTTAATCTTCCTAGTACAATAACATTTTTAAAATTCCTTTCTTTGGTAATCAAAAGGCTATTTATTTAATCATAGAAATTGAACCCAAATGTAAGAAGTTTTATAATAAGGCAAATGCTCCCTGCACCCAATACTTTTTAACCTGCACTCAACATAATTTTAAAAATTCCAAAAATACCCTTTATTCTGAAAATAAAAATCCAGAAGTGAAAATAATGCATTCCAGAAAAATAAATCTGGAAGAGAGTTTTGTGTTTCGAATATAAAAATCCAAAAAAAAAACAAAATTCCATTCTGGATAAAACAATCCAGAACTGAAAATAATACATTTTGGAAAAAATTATCCGGAAGAGATTATTGTGTTCTGGAAAAGGGATCTGGAATGTAATTTTATATGTACCTCATTTTTTTAAGAGTGTTTTCGGGTTTTCTCCTGTAATTGGGTGCAGTGATATGGTGCAGGAAGCAATTGCCTTATAATAATTCACAGACGTTGTTCAATTAAGTGAATTAAACTTCCTTGCTATTCAAAAGTTTCTATAATCTGATGTAAATCAGAAGAACCAAATTAAGAAAGTTAATTTGAGATCCTTTGTTGGATTATATCTTATTTTTTATTTAATTTTAAGCATTGATTTATCGCAATTTAAACCAAACTTATACAGACCTAAATAATTTTATTTTAAGAAATTGTTGTAGTCTAAGTTAATTTATTTTCTTCAAAATATCTACTTAAATTATCTCCTATTATTCGTTTTAGTTTCTATAAGTTTATTGTGTATGAATTAGTTTAAAAAAAATTATATATATAACATTTTTGTTACACAAGTTGTGCTCATATTGGACAACAAACTTTAATAAAAAAAAGATAAAAGGAAAAATAAACAAGATTTTTTTAATAAAATCACTATATAACTTATTTTTGACAGTAATTTGGGAATGGTGGATCATGTAGTGTTTATATTACAGTCATTTATTGAATGAAATTATTTATTCTTTATTTTGTTAAAGTTGCATGTGAAAAATGAATAAAAGTTATAAAATAATTCAAGAAAATGAAAGACATTAGAATCAAAGCACTTTAAAGAAACATTATCAAAGAAATAGAAAAGGGAAGCCAAAATTTTGGAGGATGATCATACATCAACAACTGAATATAAAATTAATGTAAACCTTATTTTTTATAAAAAAAATTGAGTTAAACTTAAAGTTATTACTTAATTTAAAAAAATTAAAAATTTGATAAATATGAAATAAAACTTTATTGTATAAAACAAAGTAGTTTGAGTATTTGATAAGTAGAAATTCTTCACAAACACTCATTTGTGTTATTTTTTATAATAAAATAAATAAAATATTTTATTTATTTATATCTATTATAAATTTTAACTCAAATCTACTGAATTTATTATATCCCACCAAACACACTTTTCACGTTATATTATGCAAATTGAAAACCAGATTTAAAAATAGAGTTTAAAAAGAATTATTAATACATAAAAAAAACATTATATTATTTGTAGCAGGTAAGTAATAAGTGGTTTCCTGTCTCCTTGGACGGTTTGTAGGCCACGTGATCTGTGTTTATCATTTCTGACTTTTGCACTTTTCTTTCTTGGGATCTCAAACTTGGATTTTGGATCAAATATTTTACAACAAACTAACAAAATTTCTCCTAGAACTTGCATGATTTTTACTGAAAATAAATTACACAGATTAATCAAAATTTTATGAAAGAAACTGAATTGAATAAAGTAATGAAAAAGAATTTTCAAGAGTATTTTGTGTTCATGATTATGATTTATTTGTCCATAATGAGTTGTGAATATTTGGTGGCGAAGTTAAGCATGATGTTTATGAGTGAAATGAAGAGCATTAGATGCTCACTGTCCAAAACAAGACACACACTCATAGTCAAATAAAGTTGGTTGGATTAGATATCAACTTTTGAAGAACACCAATTTCTCCAACTTCTCCATTCCCAGCTTTCACTTTCACTCAATTTTAGCACAAAAAAGTTCCGACCTTTGATGGGTCGGTTTCAAATCTTCAATTTTGCATGAGTGTGGAGCCATAAGCCTGCAGTGGGTACAATACCCTTCTCCTTTTATTTGATCTTTCATGCCTCCTCTTGTGGATCTAAAAGGATGTTTCTTTCTTCTGCACTGTGTGGAGTGATGGGTTGTTACTTGTTGGAATTAGATTGCCACTCTTTGAATTTGATTGAATTGGAAGTCAAATGCATTTTTGTTTTGCTTTTATTTTTGTCAAAACTAAATCATTGGTTTTCTTAGTATATGTTCAAGTTGTCAAAATTGATGTCTGTTGCGTTTGATTTTGCTTGTGTTTTGGTAAGTTGGATTCCTTTTACCCTTCTCTGGGTTCTTTTAGATTTGATTCATTTTCACCTAACCATTGTGATTTGGTCTTTTTTTTTTTGCTGTGTTAGTTGTTTTTTCTACTCCTCTTTCGATGGACGATGTCATGATATAGTTGAATTGTAATTCTCATCCTGAAGCTATGATGTTTGATTTTTTGTTGTTGTTCAGTGCGAGAGGACCTTGCTGCTTATGAACCTTGTGTGTTATGAAATCATGATGCACAGTGTATGATGTTTCAACTTGTTGACCTGCATTTCCTGAATGAACCAACTTGAATCATCTATTTTTTTTCCACACACAATCAGTTTTGGTTCTTCTGGCAAACGGGTTTCCTTTATTTTGTAGCATACAATTTCTAGAAGCTAAGTGGGGGTAACTGTTTTTCAACTATTTCAGAATTGCTGTTCTGCTGTTTTTGATTTTGATGCTGGAACCACGTTTTTGTAAGTGAATCTAGCAACTCCCCTTCCTATTCCTCTTACTCCTGCATATTTTGCCACACTTCTCTTTATTTTATCCTAACTTGAAGTCTGTTTGAACAATTTCTCTATAAGGAATTACAGGAGAAAAAAATAAGATCAAATAAACCGAGTTTCTTATGTACTTCATCTTCTATAGAAGTTCTTTTATGAAAATGTTAAAGTGTATAAGTTGATTTAAGTTGTTTAATTCATTTGTTTGCAGAAAAGTTTGTCCAATCATGTAAATAGAAGAATAGCCAAACTACAAAATTTGTAAGAAGTTTATGACTTTACATCTCAAGTCACTGGATGACAATAATTTGTGTAACAGATCGTTGAATAATTGTGGTGGGAGCATCCATCTGAGAAGGAGTGGAGTATTTGGAGCATGGCTCAGACTGTGGAGGGTATGAAAGGTGGAGGAGGATCCATCAGGCTTGGCACCACTGGAACAATCAGCTCCTTAATGACAAGGGAATTGGATCATGTCTCTTCTGCCCCAAAGAAGATGGTATCTTCAACAAGGAGTAAAACTCAAACACTTCCTGTTTCAGTTCCCTGTGGCAGTGCAACACAAAAAAGACTACAACCAAGAAAATCATCAGTTGAAGCCGGTTGCAGTGGAAGCAGTAAAAGCACAAACCGTAGAGGCCCTGGCAATGGCATGCCCCAGAAAGCAAAAACTAATGGCAGAAATACACAGACAATACCCATGCTAGGTTCTGATAAATGTTCAGTGGGAAGAACTCCAGTGAGGGAGAAAAATGATAAAAAGATACCTAACATTGTTGAAGTTGTGGACATAAAATGTGGGAATGCAGAAAAGGCTTGGGCTACACCCTTAGCAAGTCGTCTTAAGAAGCTTGGTTTTTCAAAGCTTTCTGAGAGCATAATCTAAACCTGGAACTTCACAGTGATGTATAACATGAAACTTTTTATAAAAAAATCTAAACCTGGAACTTTTTTGTGTCAGACTTCAGATTCCTGTAACCTAAAGCTGAGGTCCCATTTGGCCTACCAGTGTCTGAAACATCAACCATAGAGCACATTCTTGGTAAAAGCCTGCTACTCACTCGCTTTTTCTTTGTACTTTCTTCTTCTATAGATACAATTGTCGTTCTAGAACTTGTACTACTATTGGAGGAACCCACCTCTGTGATTTGAGACTTGTTCCTTTGTGAATTTGAATCAATCCTGCTGAAGTACTCAATTTCTTGCATTATGAGGGATGCAACTGTGCCTCGGGTGCCTATTTCCGCTGGAGGAAATCCAGCCAATTTTTTTGAGTTAAGGGTAGTGGATTTATGCATGCTTTGTTTGGTTTGTGTTGGGGAGAAAGCATGATGTTTTGCTTTAAGAAGGGTGGTCTGTGTGTTTGTTCTAGTGGGGAAACTGCAGAGACTCTGAGGCATTTCTTTTGTTACAGGAGATGTGATTTCACAAGAATGCTTCCCCTTCATGTTCTATATCTGAAATGCATGGCACAGGTCTGTGAAGATGCAAAATCGGTTGATGACATGATCACTGCATTCATGTGCTTGCAGTTATAACAGTCTAGTTCCTAACTACTATACCAACTTTTTCAGTTTCATCATGTTCCTAAGTACATGCTAGGTTTTTTTTGGAGTTCTTGTCAGTGCTGTGATGGGATTCATGTGAAAGGTAAAAGTTGCTAGGTGGGATAGGAGGATCTCTTCCATTGGCTTTTCAAGTAAATTGGTGTTTTAGTTGGCAAGGAATAGTAGGCTTACCTAAATCAGGAAAGCAGCTAGTTATTTAAGTGCTCTCAGGTTAGGGGAATTGTGGATTATTTTGTTTAGGTTGGCTCTATCTACTTTGTAATTTAGTTTCATATGGGGTTCTATAGGGATTTGAGAAAAGATACAACATAATATGTAAAATCACTTTTATCAGTGAATTCAGCTGTTATTTTGAAATAAGTCCAAAACCTGCACATCATATGCACTAAAAGAGAAAGCAAACAATCCTTAAGATATGGTGATGAGTTTCAACAGTGTGTAATCTTGTCATTTGAATAGCTATAAAGAAAACCAGGAAGCTAGATTCAAGTATCTTCACAGATCTTGTTGTTTTAAAACTGTATTATTAGTATGTTATCCAAATCGTGCTTTGTTACATTTAAATTGTTCTTTGCATTATGGAATTCATTTCTTCAATATATGCTATTTGTACTCGATAAGTGCAACTTAGTGAGGACTACGTGTTTCTTGAAAAACGAGCTTTCAATTGATATCCAATGAGAGAGGAAGTTCATCTGGAAAAGACTCCTAAACGATGTTATCTATCGGATTTGAAGTCGTAACACTGCATAAATTTATTGGCACTTCACAAAAAGAGAAAGAGAAAGTTTGAGGAAGTTGTGCCTTAGAGTTGAGAATCCTCCAAATTGTGGTTGGAGCCTGGTCACGGCCTTTGCGGTGGTGTCATTAAGGGGTAAGGTAGGGAGTGTCTGATTCATGAAAAATGAGCAAGTTCTTACTATTTTATCCATATGGTGCATTTTAAGAATAAAGCATTTCTTTCAAAATTATACCCATTTTTATTGTTGAGGAGATGATACAACTATAAATAGGTTAGGCCATAGGGTTGGCAAATCGGATAATGTCAAAATGGTTTGGTTTAAAATTTAAATTACCCAAACTAAACCGATTCAAACAAATTTAATTTAATTTTATCATGTCGTCTAATTTTTTATATGCTTAATTAAATTTCAAATTCTTCATAAATTTAAATATTTTTAATTGAGTTTCATAAAAAAATGTCTGTTTAATTTTTGTGTTAACTAAGTAATTTTGGTGTTATTTAGCAATGTTGTAACGAAAATATACAATAAAATTGTAACGAAAATCATTAAAAAAATATATTTATATGATGACTTTTAATTAAAATATATAAAAAAAAATATAGTTTGCCCTCTACGTCTCAAGATGTTATGCTTGCCCCTGTCTCAAATTATGAAAACATTCACCAAGTTTAACTATACTTGAATTTCTAAACAACCACTTATAGTAACTTTCTTTTCTTTTCTATGGAGAACAACTTTTCTTTAATCTCATTTGGAGTGAATTTCAAAAATATCATCAACATGATTTCATCTTTCATTGTAGATTTTTCAAATTCAATGCCAAATAATAGATCTTGCAACTATTAAAATCTTCTTTGTTGGAATTTTTATTGATTGATATATGATGGGCCAAGTTTTTTTTAACTTTTATTGTTTAAAATTTTTTTATTTTATAATTTTTATCTTCTATTTTATCATCATTAATAAATGGAATAATTTTGATGATTTGTAGCAAGTGAGATAAATATGGTAAATAGACAAGATTTGATAGGAGAATATTATAGAAGTTGCAAAAATAAGAAAACATTATATATTTTATATGAGTTCAATATAATTGTCATAAATGAAGATCTAAAAACACACATTACCTAACTTTTGAGGCCATAATAGATCTAGAATTTTCAATGAGACTACTAAAAAATATCTTTCAAAACATTTATCATGAATCAACTTTATAATCAATATAATGAGACACAAACTCATTAAGTATTTGATTTTGAATTTATCAAATGTCTATTTTCAATTATATTGTTCTTCTTTATAACTAATGTCAAAATGAGTTTGATAACTTGATACTTGTTCATTAAGGATTTGACTGGCCTTAGAGAATGCTTCTTTCATTTTTCCTTTTATGATTATATTACAGAATATTTTCTTCTTGGACACCATGGTGATTTGCATACAAAACTCTGTTCAAACACCATAGAGAGATAAAACACCATATACCACAGGATTTCACCAGACACAGGTAGGTTATAGTTTACATGTTACACATTGGTTGCAGGAGTAAATATCTTCAAACAAAACATAGTTACTACTTAAAGTAAAGCTCAATAAGCTTCTTCAAAGTCTCAAATACACTAGTGAAAGGATTAAACTCAATAGGGGAGTTCAGTCCTAGATCAGGAAATTGGTTTGTAAGTGCCTGCTGCATTCCAGACATAGACATCATAGCAGCCAGCTGACTATTGGACATGACTTCACAATCCTGGGGTGTGTCTTTAATTTTGCTTGGATCATATCCAAAGTTTGCAAGGTAAGACTTGTACTTCTCAATAAATTCAGGTCCAGGGTTAGGTGTTCTTGAGTATATCTGATATTGGTTAATAAATATTAGTTTATGATCTGTATGATGCAGTGTTGTTTCTTTTATTAATTTTAAACTAACCAATAGCATTAGATGTCAAATATGCCATTGTTGAAAATTCAGAAAAAACCTTCTGAATGAAGTTCAATGACTACAAAGTTGGAATGTTTGCTTAACACATGGTTCAAGATTCAAGAGTTTTTGAGGTATATTTTTAAGCTTGGTGAATACCTGAATAAAACTTTTATCCTTTGCTCCTGAAACAAGAGAAAAATTGTCATAATCAGTATCAATCACATCATAAGGTTCCTTGGGAATGAATGGCAATGTAGGAAACCGGAGATAGCATTTTTCTTTGATCATCTCCTGCTTCTCTAGCTGTGTCTCATTTTTATCCAAATCTTCTTCTGAAACACATTGAACCTTTCCCCTAATTCCGGTTATATATCCATTTGGGCCTCCGTGGACACAAAAGGTGTCAACTTGGATAGATGGTACTTCCCTATCAAATGTATATACACCCTGAAATGTCATTAGTGCACCCAAATTAATATGAAGAAGCTTGTAAATGCCAAATAAGGTAAATGAAAAATCCTATCTCTAAGATGTATACTACTACTTTACTGAATGACAGAATTTTCTACACAAAAAAATGAACAGCTTTTGGATTCTGTCAGTGCCTCCAAATTCAACAGTTTGTTATGCATAGTATGAAGTTGATTAGGGAAAGATGTTGGAAGAGCATAAATAGAATCAGCTATTTTCTAAACCAAATGTTGTAATGTGTATTCACTGCTATGTTTATTTTAGCATTACCTGAGTGCAATGACAATCTTCTTGGCCTTGTCCAGCAAATCCACGTTTAAGTGAAGCAACTTCAAACCATCTTCCAGAATATCTTACAGGGTCAAAATTCTTGGCTGTCATACCTCTCATCATCATTAGATTTGCACCCTTTTCATTAGATTCATTCTCAAATGGTGAAGTAAGTGCACTATCACTGGCACTGGCAATTTGACATATATTATTTTGAGAACGAGATAGATCTGCTGCAACAGACTGTTGATGAAATAAATGAGAAAATATTTAAAACTACTAATTCATCATAATAATAAACACCTATTTCTAGATTTCTTTTTATGAATAAAAAATATTCTCTATTTGCCACAATTCCATAATGATATCCTGCCTTTTTAAGAACTTTAATATGGTAAAAATTAAGAATAAAGACAGAAAATCAGTGAGTAAGAGATCCACATAACAAATGTGACTCAACCTGCTAATGCAAACTACAATAATTGATAGCAATGCCTTTTGCTTTATCCAATGTCCACATAGTTGCGGAGTCATGAAAGGAACAACCACTACACTGCAGCTATAATCTCTATAAACTACTATCATGATGCAGTTTTTAAAAAACTGTGACGGTGACTTTAAACCTTGTTAGTGTTCAGAAAAAGAATATTGTGAAAATGTTTGATAAGTCCTCCTGAAGGGTATTGCAGATATGACTTCATGAAATTGGGTACTTAACTGAGTTGCCAAAAGCAACACTATTGGACTGTTGAATACAATAAAATACAAACCTGATTTGCTGGAGAAATAAAGATCAAGGAAGCAGCAAGCCCAGATAAGACATGCTTGGTCAGAATCTTACTTGGGACTTCCAACGAGCACTTTACCAATGTTCTTTCTGACACTGTCCTGCATTGTCTGGAACAAAAAAAATGTCATCCCATTTGAACAACAATGAAACCGAAAAATAGATTACAAAAAATAATTCAAACAGTTCCAGATTCACCATCTTGTTTTAAAAAAGGAGCTAATATTTAACAGCATCTACTTGTAAAGTGACAAAAAATGCACTTAAAATCCCAATGATAAAGGAGTGTACCATCTAATGAACTAAAGCTGGTTATTACAGAACAAAATTCTGGGAGTATAAAGTGGAAAATTCATTCAGTAATGGTGAATATATGAACATTGAAAAGCTACATAAGATGATCAGAAAATTGAAGCACAAAAAAAAGAGTATTAAACATTGGAAAAAAAAAGTCATTATTAAAATACTTCAAATTAGGAGAAAAATGTAGGGGGGGTTCCAGAATTGTAAAACAAATAAAGGGACATAATGAAGAGAAAAAACATGTTGAGCAACAGATTATAAGATTAATTAAAAATAAAGGGGAGAAAAGAGTTAAAGTTGTTACCTGCGATAAGAAGAAGAGTGAGGTGGAGGAGGTGATGCTCTTAGAAGAACCTCTACCATGTTTTTGTGTTTTCAGTAGTTGTCTTGTCCACAGTTGCCCCATTCTGAAGTTTCTTTCTAAAGTCCTTGGTTTGGTTTCTCTGACAAAAGATCCTCTTGAAACATCGTCCTCCAAGGTCCCATGAATTAAACTGGGCCTGCCTCACATTTCATTTTGACAATTTCTCCCTGCACCATATCATTTTTTATAGGCACCCAACATAAGTTTTTAAATCCAACTTTGCCCTTTCATATATTTGTTTACGGATGCCAAATATCCGGTAGTCACATTTGTCTATGGATATCGGTATCCGAAAGTGTCATATTTTTCTATGAATATTGTCATCCATAATTGTACTCTTTAACTACGAACATTGTTATCTAGAATTCGACGGATATCTATATCTGGAAGCAAAAAATTAACTATAACCTTCCGGACATAAACATCCAGTACAACCCCAGATATGCACGTCTGGAATAAAAAAAACACTTGCAGATATAGATATTTGAAAGTCACAAAATTTGTGAAATCTTACAGCACTGTGTATTCGTTCCCACAACCACAACTCTTCTCCTTCGCGAACGACAAATCTTCTCCTCCTCTCCATCGTCATGTCTTAGGAACTCAGTGGTGTGTGTTGGGTACTACCGTGCCTTAATCGTCATGTCTTAGGAACTCAGTGGTGTGTGTTGGGTACCCTTGCCTTAAGTAGTCAGTGAATGTTGGGTGCTTAAGGTTGGGTGTGGAAATCTAACTTTTATTTCATTAAGGATACAATAGACATTTCATGGTGTTGTTGGATATATGTAGGTAAAAAATGATATGGTGCAAAAATAATCCTTTCATTTTTGTTTAACTGGGCCTTCAAGGCTCAATCTCTACAACCTCATTATTGACTACCTAACTACTTTTAGCAAGTTGAATTATGCACCCCATGTTTTCAAACGTGCACCCGCATATGGTGGTGAAATGATAAAATTGTTCCTAAAAAAATTGTATTCAGAATTATGATTGTACGAGATAATTTTTTATTTTGTATTCCAGAACGTATATTTTATATTAAAAAATAAAATATGTATTTTAAAATATAATTTTTGAAATATAAATCTGAACATTATGAAATACAAGAATATAAAATTTCCAGATTATACATTTATGGAGTAGAAAGTTTATATTCCGAGATGAATAATTTAAAATACAAAAATATTAGTTTCGGAATGTATAGATTTAAAATTTGAAATTTTATGGGGGTGTAGCTTGAAAGTATGGGTGCAGAATGCAATACCCCTACTTTTACTCTTTTAAAGCTAACTAACAGTTGGTATTGAACTATAACTTCATCCTAACACCTTTCTTCTAACGAATATATATTAAAAAATGTGTTACATGTACACTTTTAATATATTTTATTCAATAAGTATTTTTCCTTAAATTTATTAGAAAAAGTAATGAATGGGTTTTTTTTTGTTAAATTAAAATAGGCAAACACAATTTATAACTTTTAACAAAATTTAGATTACAAATAGTTCTTATACAATTTTGTTTTTTTTAATGGTTATATAAGGAAATAATAGGCACAATCTCAATCTCTATCAAACCCACCAGACCAAAACCAAAAACTTAGTGGGAGAATTAATGATAAACCCATATTTATAGAGAACATGTGAAACATTCGAAGAAAACATGAGAAAAAATTGGTTAGATTTGGTCATTTTAAGTAGGTTATAACTACGAACCTTTTGAAACTTTTCTTAAATTGCGTGTCTGTGTTTTAAATTGCGTGTCTGTGTTATATATGTATCAGACATCAACACTCGTAGAATATTTATTGGTGAAGTGTTTAATTAAAAAAATGTGTGTTAGATTTTTTATAATTCTAGAATGGGTCTAACACAATTTTAAAAAGGTGAAATATATTAATTAGTTGCTATAGTGATTAAATTAAATATTATTTTAGAAAATAAAAAAAAAAATCTGGTTTCTAAATTAGTTTTTATTATTGTTAAATAGTTTTTAATTGATATCTAATTAGCTATCAACGTTTTAACTAATAATTATTTAGATTCTAAATTTGGTAGTAAAAATCTTGCTAGCTAATTAGATATCAACTTAAAAACCATTTAATAATAACAAAAACTAATTTAAAAATCAAATTCTATTTTGTCTTTAATTTAGTCAATATAGTAACTAAAATTAGTTTATATTTAATGATTTTTTTTTACTGTCATCTAATAATAAATTTTAAAAATGTGTATTTTAATTTAAAGTTGATCAATTTATTTATAAAAATATATTAGAAAAAAATAATCAAAATTAATATAAATATTATAATTAATTTTAATATTAGTCTCACATTACTTATAAATTCTCTACAAAATTTATATTTAAGTTATTTATTTTGAGTTTACAATATAATCACGACTTTAATAGTTGAAGGACTATTTAGCTAAATATTCTAGAACATCTAGAAAGAAAAAAAAAAAGTGTAGTTTGAATATAAAACCTATTCACTATTCAAATTTTTTTTCTAGAAATTAAATGTGGAGGACATGGTTTGTGTAAAGATGAAATGCAAATGCACCGAAAGTATTTCACGTACAAAACACGCATGATGGAATTTTAGGAAGACGAACACCCCAACTTTGCAAAACCCACTTTCAAATCAAACTTTACCAAACTTTCACTATAAAAAATAACTCAAAAATCAATCATCATCACTCAATTACACGTCATGTAATTACCACAAATCCATAAAATGCAAGTCGTGTGATTTTCACTTTCTTTCTGTTTCTCAACACGTGTGTTAGTGTTCGTGTTCATGTTCTTCTTCTACCAGCCATCAACACCTATAGTAAACCTACACTGAAGTTACTTCACACCTTCGTACGTGAGTTCAGTTTATATCATAATTAATAAATATTATGAAGCACACTTACGTGCAAGTTAGCCTAATTCCATGTTGGATATTATACGGATCGGTACCGGATAAGTCATGTTTCTCAGTTTCTGAGAGTGTTAGCATTTTGGATATAGTCTCTCAATTTTGAACAGGTTGTAATTGGAATATTTCCTTATCTTTACAGCAGATGTCTCATTTTTTTAATCATCTCATGATTAGAGAGAAACAGGATATTTTTAATTGGATTCTAAATGAGTCTGGTCGTTTCACTCTTAAATCGGCTAGGACTTTTTTCTTGGAACCAGGAGTTCCAGGTGGTTGGGGTAAATTCATTTGGTCTTTATCTATTCCGCCTTCCAAAATTCTAGTACTCTTGAAAATTTTTCATGGGCGACTTCCTACATATCAACATATTTAGAATAAGGGTTTGCATATATGTTCTATGTGTTCGCTTTGTGAAAAGCAAGAGGAATCTATTCAACATCTATTTTTTGAATGTTCTAACGCATTGCATATTTGGAGTTGGGTTCGACAAATTT
>Ga0123342_1000057_pt1 | contig 115224 bp, 47 predicted proteins | sample Turbeawhitnodule_FD_89960 | JGI IMG/M metagenome (GOLD analysis project Ga0123342, IMG submission 89960) | Root nodule microbial communities of legume samples collected from Mexico - Turtle bean Mexico white nodule | ecosystem: Host-associated > Plants > Roots > Nodule | place: Mexico: Nepantla... | reverse complement strand
ATTAGTTACCAAAATTTTAATTATCAATTATTTAAATTCTAAATTTAGTAGAAAAATTAATATTTATCAATAATAAAAATTAATAATTTTTTAATTTTTATAATAATATTTAGAAAAAAAAAAATAATTTTTTTTTTTTTTATTTTTTTAAGTTTTTTTATTATTTTTTAAATGAAAGTTTTTTTTTTTTTTTTTAAATATTATTTTAAAAATTAAAAAATTATTAATTTTTATTATTGATAAATATTAATTTTTCTACTAAATTTAGAATTTAAATAATTGATAATTAAAATTTTGGTAACTAATTGATAGCAATTTAAAAACTATTTATTAATAACAGAAATTAATTTAGAAACAAATATTTTTTTTAATCTTTAAAATAATATTTTATTAGTTAATATCTTTAATTTTTTTATTTTTTATTTAATAATATAAGTTGAATTTTATAGAATTGTAAGTACATAAGTACTAAATGTGTGAGTGTGGGACCTAAACAAATTAGGGTATTGAAAACACAAGGGGAGTGTGGGGAACAAATGTCTCTTCACACGACACTTCTTCCTAATTAAAACAATTATCAAACTTGGAAAATTTATGTACTACCAAAACTCTTTCTCATAAAAAAAATATTTAATATCTGTTTGTGTGGACTCTAATTTTTTATCCTATAAATTTAATTTTTTTTATTTTTTAGTGATGTTTAAAATAGTTTTTGATTACGTTCTTGTATGTTTCTTAAATTTGTAGAATTAAACAAATCAAAAGAAATTAAATAAAGACTCTAAAAAAAGTAAAATGGTGCATATAATATAAAATTTATATACAATATTATAAACTTACGAGCAATTAATACTCTAATAATACCATAAATGAAATTGGTTTGTGATCTAATGACAAAACTCGTTATAGAACCAAAAATTAAACATTCTTAAATAATTTTCATTTTTTTAAAAATAAATTTTATTTACTTAACTGCGTATAAATATATTTAAAAAGTTGTTAATAGTTTTTGTTTGCGGCAGAAATGAAAATCACATATATTTCATTTATAATAATAGTTTAAAAATCATGTTATAAATTCTTAAATTAAAACATTATGTAAATATTCATTGCAAAGAAAACAATACTTATAAATATTTTCATATATTGTGTTATAATCAGTTATACTTTATCTTGCCATTTTACACAAACTCATAATTTATTTACTATTACACGTATGAGTTCATCATATATTCTTTATTACATTTATTACATTTAAAACAGTAATATTTTAACCTTGCTTATGTTTTTGGTTATTTTTAATTTAATTTCACCAAATAACTCACAAATGAAATATTAATTTACCATATATATACTTACAAAATAGTGTAAACTTTTTTATCATAATTTCAAAAGTATGATAACTCAATTTAACACCAGTTTTCAATATTTATGAATTTTATTTGTTTTCCATTATTACTCATTAATTGTTACTATCTTATATTTTCTTTAATTTATATCTCGGACACTCATTGGACACGTAGCAGGACAAATATAAATTTATTGTATAAATTTTTATTATGATTATAAAAATAAGATAAAATATTTTTTCTTAAAAAAATCTGAAACATATTTATACACATAAATCTTTATTGTCAATTTATATAATTAATAATTATATAATATATAGATTCATATACTCGTATTCTATATTTAAGATTATACGTATGTTCGTGTTTGTGTCTTATTCGTATCTGTGTCGGTGTCTATCTTACATACCCAACTTTTCTTATTTTTTTTATCCCTATATTGGTCTTAATTGCAAATATTCCTCTTACATTATTCTTTAGTTTTTTTTATCATTTCCCCTAATTTTTTATCTATAAAAAGTAAAAGAAATTCAAAAAATTTATTCTATTTTTATGCTTTCCCATATATTTTTTTTATTTTGTTCTTATAAAACAGATTATTAAAAATATATTATATTAATGACCCATAGTTAAAGGAAATAACAGTAGAGGAAAGTTGAAAATGAGTGATATTCATTAGTCTAACTGATAAACATTACATGCAGGAGTTCATTGTTCATCTCTACAACACCAAAGAAAGAGAAATTTTAGTTCCTACAACAGAAATATAGAGTACTAAGAATCCTTCTAATTCTTAACCATCTCTAGAAGAGCTTAAACCTTCAGCAATTTATTGAATCCTCAATATGAAGAGCACAAGCACACACATTAAGATTTATCAAAAACAAAAATCTAGAAGTCACTGCTTGAAAGAGGTTCATGACCATCATCACCAATGAAGATGTTATCATAGATAATTGCAGCAAGTGCTGCACCAATGAATGGTCCAGCCCAATAGACCCAGTGATTAGTCCATTGCCAGGTAACAACAGCAGGGCCAAAGGACACAGCTGGGTTCATGGATGCACCATCAAAAGCACCACCAACTAAGATATTGGCACCAACAAGGAAACCAATTGCAATAGGGGCAACAATTCCCACATTCCCTTTCTTTGGATCCACTGCTGTGGCATAAACTGTATATACCAAACCAAAAGTCATCACAACTTCAAAAATCAATGCATTCCACACAGACACACCAGGGGATAGAGAAAAGCCTGATGTTTCCTGCAATGTGCAAGTTACAAAGAAAAGTTTCAACCATGGAGTGAGTGAAAAAGTGTTGGAAAAATCAAAATTAATTCTCATTTTTTTTGTGTAGATACAAAATGGTCACTTACAGAAGAATGAAATAAGCAGATAATAGAAAATAAAGCAAAATAGAATAATAAGTTGAGAATAATATTCCCCAACTTGAGAAATAAAAACTCACGAGATTTTAGTTTAGAAAATGTCTCTACTATAAAAATAAGATTATAATATTTGTTTCTCTCACTCTTTTTTCTGAATTCTTCATTAAACAGATTATCTTCTGAATTCTTCATTAAACAAACTATCTGAAACAAGTGTTCATTGAGATCTTTCCATCAGGGATTGAGTTGGTGATTTTCCCAACAAAAGGTTACTATCAATTATTAGTGGCAGTGTTAAAGCTGAAGGAAGATTAAATGGTTACCATTCCACCAGTTGCAGACTTGAGAAGAATGCATGCAACAACTGAACCAAGTAACTGTGCAATCCAATACAAAATACTTCTGAGGAGGGTTATGTTTCCTCCTACAAAGGCACCAAATGTGACTGCAGGGTTCACATGACCACCAGAATGGTTTGCTCCAACAGAAACAGCCACAAAAAGCCCAAATGCATGAGATAGTGATGCAGCTATGAGACCAACAGGTGTTGCAGGTCCATTGTTGGTAAGTTTGCCTACCAAAATAGCCAATTAACAGTCATTGCACTAGCTACACACAAAATCCTAACACTATATTAAAAGTTTAAAATATTATGTAGCTAGCATAATTTAGAATGGAAGTGTAGAACTACTACATGTATGTGTGATTTGTGAGTCCTACCACTTTGTCTCAAAACAACTGTCTTAGTTTTCTATTACTTAAGAGATGTAAGCACCTAGATAAAGAGAAATTATTACTTAACTTTTCTTGTTTAACGATTTGTCCATATTTGAAAGACGTGGTGCATTTTGTGTAGATTTGTTGGTTTCTATATCCTTATTGTAGGATCGGTTTGATGAGTTTGGCGCTTGGGTGTTTGATTTACTTCGGTTTGTTGACAAAAACTGAGTTTAGTTATTGGACTTTTGTGTCTTGTCTTGAGAATGTGTTCTTTTGGAGGGTTGATGTAATTGTATTATGGTATATTAATATGACTATTGTATTGTAATGTCTATTTGGATCCCTAGATGGTTAGAACAATCCTGAAGTGTCTCATTTTATTTGAGATTGATTAAAACCACAAACACAATGATTCTACACTATTCAAGAATTTTCCTTGGGAAGGCAAAGAAGAGAAAGTCTCAGAGATCGAACACCTGACAGACTCTACACTAAAGTCCTAAAAACTTATGCTAGTGCCAATTAAGGTCAGTGTGTGTAGCACTTCAAATTTTATGGTAAATTATTCTGAAATGCAATAATGGGAGAAGCTTGTAAAAGACTTCTTGGAGTGAAAGGAAGAGTATGTAGAGTGCTCACTGTAAGCCATGCCAGATCCTTCCCCAGCAAAAACAAAAATGATCATAGAGAAAAATTCTGCAAATGCTGCTCTAATTGCATCAGGTTGGCCAGCTTCTGCAGGGGACCCAATTGCAATTCTATACATTGCCATTGTTATTGGCTAGCTCAGGAATCAGAACCTCAAGAAACAGAACAAAACTTAATGTCTCTCTCTTTTCATTTCTATATAATTTAGTTATAAGTGATGACTAACTGTGATTTTTGCACTCTAAACACCAAAATTAATGGCCAAGGAAACGGTCAGTGAAATGTGCAAGGATGGAAAAAAAAGTTTAAAATTTCATTTGTTGCTGTGATGTGATGTTGTCATAATTTGGCGTGTGTGGCTGTGATGTGATGTAGCTGAAATCTGAGATCAAAGGATTGTTGCAAAAAGGTTTTTGTTTCATAATATTTTCAGCATCAGAGAAAGTTGCGGCTAGCCAAATAGGTTGTAGTTTCTGTCTAAGAATATAGTAATCACTTCTATTTATATACACAGTGTAGTTAGTAAGAGAATCCAAGTTTTTAAATTTCATCATTTTTGTTGAAATTAAATTTGAGTGAAATAATTTATGTTTTGATAGTGAACTAGTATCTTGACCAATTGTTTTGAAAATTTCATATTGAAATGATAATATTATAATAATAAATAAATTACATATATTAGATTTAATAAATCTAAAATGTAATATATTAAATTGTAATATTAGTTATACAATAATTTATAAGTTAAAATTAAATGAATTAAGAATCATATAAATTAAAATATATTTCTAAAATTATATATTTAATTTATAATATTATAATATTAGAGAAGTAAAGAGAAATAATGTTGAAATATTACATTCAATGACATTGAATAAGAGTTCTATCATAATTATAAATCAAAATGACATGAATTATTAAGTAACTAAACCAAAAACAAAATTATCATGACCAAAAGTCTCTCCTTTGAATATCAAAGTTTTGAAAGATCTGTAATATTACAAAAATAATCAAATAAGATCTATTAAATACGAAAATAATAAAATACATGAAGTAAATATACCTATTATTTAAACATGGTTGGTAACCAAATGACTTCTCCGAAGGAAGTTTAATTTTGATGGGAGTAGGTTTAATTCATTTGATAGCTGCAAAAATAAAGGATGGGGCATCTTTCATATACAATATGCATATGAGATAATAATGAAGAATGAAAATTTAAAAATCATATATTGAAAAACATTGCACGTTAACTTCCTACTATTAAATAAACACTTTTAACATAATACTTGTCACATAAAGCAGCATATGATTAATTATATGAAGTATTGTTAGAGAAATAATGCAAGAGATTCCTTACTTGTTCACAACTCTATTTAACACTCAATTCATACTACAATTTCATAAAAAAAATAAATTCCAGAACAACAGTTGCAAAATAAGATGTACTATTAAATTAAAAGTTTTGTGATAGAAGATTTGGGGAGTAAAACAAGAAAACATATCAAAAAACATGTATGGACAACATAGCTGCTTTTCTTTAGGTGCTATAATATGAGTGTTGATCAATATTATATTTAATGTCAACCCATATCAATTTACATAACACGTTAATTGCATTACTCCAAAAAGTAAAAAATAAATAAAAAATCTGATTGTAATCCTAGACAATTAATAAACACATGAAAATATTTAAAATGATGAAAAAATGATTGAGTATCTGTCATAGCTTCTGTCTAAGTAATTTAAACACCACATAGAACTCAGGTTAATAATTACATAAAAAATATAAAAATAATTTGATAAAATAAATTTGATTAACAAAAAGGTATATTAACTTTTGTTCATGTCATTATGCGAAAGTTTGTGTGGTGACTGTCCTGCTTGATTTTGTAAAGAACAACCAAATACTTTGTCTGAATGCACTACAATATTTAGTTATTTTAATTAAACTAATCTGTTACTAATAATTTAATGTTTGAATACTTTAAATAATATAAATTGTATATACAATGTTTGTATGCAATGTACTGTTATAAGACATAACACAAATGTACATTTTACTCTTTTATATTATTTGTAAAAATAAGAGTACTTTTCTTTGTAAGGAAATAATTATTTTCATTTTAGAGACGTGGTCATTGATTATTTATAATTTTTCAGTCCATTAAGAATATCGTTGTTTAAAAAATTGCTCTCAATATTTTGTATTACTTTCTCCTTCAAAAAAGTAAACATTTACAGCGATAGAATTTTGATATTAGACCTTGCTTGAATAAATTTCTAAAGAAATTACGAAATAAGAAAATAAACGCAATTTTTAATAACTTTATTTCGCAGATTAAAATCAACTTATACACATCAACTTACCAATATAAAAAAAAACTTCTATTAAAACTACACTACGTGCATATATTGATTTTAACTTCTAAAATATTTTACTTTTTTAGTCTTCTGATTACCTGATTTTACAGTGTTTAATTAGTTTGAAATGAAATAAATAGACTTTGGAACCGAATTACATTTCTAGATACTAAATATACAAGTGAGAAAAGGGGACAAAAATACATTTTAGCATAAACAGATGTTATTATCCATTTATACTTGCTAGTGAGATTGTGCAGATTGATTCTACTTGAAATACAGAATGTAGAAATCAAACAGCAACTAGCCTCTTTATCTGTGAAGCTCAAAGAGAGAATGTGCATAACATAAATTTGAAAAGAAGCTTCAACTCAAACCAGGCTAAAGGAGTCGAATGAAAGCAAGGATTAATAAGTGTGCACAGAACTAGGAAGTTTTCTCATGTTATAGAACCAAATAAATGTTCCACAGCACCTACATTACCGAAAGATTGGACACGAAGCAGTGATGAAATTCTCTGAACTTATTATGCTAATGCCTAGATGGCAAATATAGTGCACAGAATTCCAATCTCTATACAAGTGAAAGAGGGTTGAAAAAATTAATGTTATAAAAAGATCAAGAATGTAGTAAGATTAAGACACTCGGGATTCAAGCAGCGAAAGGAATGCCTTCCAAACTATTGCTATATATATTATATATATACAGATGTTACAACTCTTGGATCTGAATTTTCTACACTTATCACAAATGGAAAAGGAAAAGAAAATTACAATGAATAAGTTCATCATCCATGCTCGAGCTAGGGAGAGTGAAAAGGAAGAGCAGTTAAAGAGTTACCTCACCTCAGAAGAATTAGTGTTGATTGTTTCCACTCTCTCTTGAGAAACAAATCAATACCATGGATGGAAAACACCCAGTCTAAGCTGCTTGCTTGCCTCCAAAAGAATTCAACCCAAAGCCCACAAACCAACCAAACTCCAAAATCCTATATTTAAGTTCCTACACATCTATTTGTCCTACAGTATTCACTTCCTATGCCTATTGATGCCATGTGCTAATCCATTCCCACCCACAATTTCCACCTGACATTCTTGGGAAAACCCTTCAGGTGCAGAAGTCACCAACGATTCATCTCAAGAAGAATGTGAAGCATGCTCATGAACAAATAGTAGTGGCAAATTACTCACATCACATACTTCCTAAACAAGTCGATGGTGACGCAAAGTCTTACCAAAATGAGGTTGCATCAATCGGACATACAAACCATTCTTTGCGACCAATGAATCATGACTGCCTTCCTCGACTATCCGTCCGCCATTAAGCACTACAATATTGTCTACATGCCTCATCATAGCAGCCCTGTGTGCTATTAAAATAGTGGTCTTGTTTCCCATTATTAGCGTGTCTAGAGCCTCTTGCACCACTCGGCTTGACTCAGATTCAATTGATGAACTAGCTTCATCCAACAATAAGATAGGGGCGTTTTTCAGCACCACCCTAGCAATTGCAATTCTCTGTTTCTGTCCTGGGGTTAAGTCAACGTCTCTCATCCCAACATGAGTGTCATAACCATGAGGCAAGCTGCTAATGAAATGATGGGCATTTGCTATTCTTGCAGCCTCTTTCATCTCAGCTTCAGTAGCATTATGCCGTGCATATAAAATGTTTTCCCTTATTGTTGTTGAAAAGATAATAGGTTCCTGCTGAACAAGACCAAGGTGGCTCCTCAACCATCTCAAGTTATAGAGCTTTAAATCCCTACCATCCAGGAAAACTTGGCCTGCAACTGGATCATAAAATCTCTCAATCAAAGATATGATAGTGCTCTTTCCTGATCCTGAAACTCCCACAATAGCAACTGTTTGGCCCCCATTGACTTTGAGGCTAAAATTGCTCAATACCAACACTTCAGGACGAGATGGGTAACAAAAATCAACATTTTTTAACTCAATGCTTCCATATACATTGGATGGCTTCAATGCTGAGCCATCATCAGGGTCAATCTTAGGAACACGGTCAATAATTTCAAACACTGATATGAGGGATTTTCGTCGTTTTAGTATGTAAGGAGCCAATCCAAAAGGCTCCACAAGTGCAAATGTTGCAAATGAGAAAACCATGTACTCTTTGAGTGCAGTGGGTGGATCCATGTAACCTCGCTTTATACATATTGCAGTGTACCAAAGTAGCAGGGCATTACAAGCAAAAAGTAGAAACTGTGAAAAGCCAAACGCAAAACCAATTGCCATCCCATGTAGAAAGCTCTGCTTAAATATTTTCTTCAATTGCAGCCTATACAGCTCCATTACCTTATTACCAGCACAGAAAGCAACAACAGTGTAAATGTTCCTAACTGCATCTTCAAGGACCAAAGATGCCTTTCTGTGCATTTCCTGGATACCTCTTGAAAATCCAGCAAGCCAAAATTTCTGCAATATTAAAAACAGACTGCGTTTAATATGAAATTTGTGCAAAGATTAGAGTAAATTGACCAGACTCCTATTATTCTTAGCAAGTCTCATTCACTAATTCATACAATTAAAAGATCCAGAAAGCAAAATCACGTTGTATTTCACAGTTGTCTAAACAGGTCCATCAATTTAATAAAACCCATTTTCAAAATAGTTATATTTCAGCTGGTGCAAACCTGGGCAATGGCAGAAACACAGAGAATTGGAAGGGTTGCAAAAGCCACTAGTGCTAAACGCCAATGCAGCAAAGCACCAATAAGAAGACCAACAATAACTGCAGCACTGTCCTGTATAAATATAGAAAGCCTGTTGCTAAAAGCAGCTCGCACAAAAGTAGCATCATTTGCCAATCGCATGGACAAATTGTCAGCACTGTTCTCCTCACCATCAAACCATCCCACTTCATTGCGTAGCATGGCTGCAGTATCATAGAAACAGGTTAAGTAATGTTCAAAATCATACATTTTTTTAAAAGAAATACACTGCAAAAGAGTAGTTATGAACCTGAGAACATCATCCTCCTAACTCTTTCCGTCATTTTCTCTCCCATAATACCAAAGTAGAAATGCTGTAAAAAGTTGGCAACTACCGTCACAATACCCATGCAGGCAATGATCAAGCACCACTTGTCTACTTCCCGTTGTAGGTGATGAGTGTCATCAATTCTATAGTAAGCTGTCACCACAAGACCAATAACATAAGCAAGAAGGGGGTTGAAAGAGCCAAAGATTGCAGCACCTATGCTTCCTAACACAGCGTAAAGCCACTCAGTAAAACTAAGCTTGGCCAGCTTCTGCAGTGATGGTGGCTTTTGGTGCCGTGCACCCTTTGTTTGTCTCATTTTAACTGAAACATCATCAGAATGACTATGTGGTCTACTAAAAGTCTGTGAATGGGAGCGTTCGCTTTTAGGATCAGATGTTAAAAGAGGTGAAACTGGAGATTCAGGATCAGATTCATTTGACATTTGTCTCTGCACAGGCTGAACATCAATCTTCGGTAACTCCGGAAGTCTCATTTCAAAACTGTCCTGCCTTCTTATTGATGGCTCCTTATCTGCTGCATCCCATAGCTGACCATTATCCAGCATATTCTCAGGTGGTGGGCTCCGGACTTTTGGTGATTCTGGCAAGTTAAAGATACCATCTGGAGGTCGGGATACATTAGACATTCTTTGAAGAGAGGGTGACTTTGTCATTTTAGGGGAAGATGGTTCTTTTAAGCTATGACTTGAAGAATCTTTTTCAATTTGAAAGCCTGCAGTTTCCTTGTAGTTTCGAACAGGCATCCTGGTGATAAAGAATAAATCTATGAAAATGCCAGTAGGAAAATCTTAAACATTATTCCAACAGAAAATGTTAGATGCTGTAGCCAAAGGTAATTTGAATGCACTAAAAAGTGTAAAGATTATTAGTTCATTATTCTAAGAAATAATTCTCTTAACAAACTCTTGCTCCACATCCATCTTCCCAATATTTTAAGAGAACCATGTTATATTAAGGGTAGACACAAACAATAATGCATGGTGAAGGAACAAATGTGATTTGTTTAAGAGACCTCTTGGGAAGTTTTGCTGCCTCTTCGCATCGAAGAAGCTCTGCATATAAGCCATCCAGGGTTAATAATTCATCGTGAGTACCCATTTCAACAAGCTGACCTTCCTCCATAACAGCTATATAGTCAGCATTCCTTATGAGACTAAGCCTACGAGCAATTATTATCGTTGAGCGTCCCAACATAAGCAAATCCAGAGCCCCTTGAACAGCCCTCTCAGCCTCAAAATCAAGTCCACCAGTAACCTCATCAAGCAGAAGAATTGATGGATTTAGAAGCACAGCTCTTGCAATAGAAAGCTTTATTTTCTGCTCTTCAGTCAAAGCTAGACCAGCCCTGCCAACCTGAAAGCCAGGAGCATCAGTTTTGGACATTAAAACCTGACTGCCACTTAAAGGAAACAGTTAAAAACACCACCCTAAAGAAAACATGATAGTGCGACCCAAGTTTTACCTGTGTGTCATAACCTTTCTCTAATGAACTGATAAATGTATGTGCTTGAGCAATTTTAGCCGCCTCTTCAATTTGATCCATGGAAGCATCCCTACCATAAGCAATGTTGTCTCTTATACTCAAACTGAGTAAAGCAGGCTCCTGGGTGACTAATCCTATTTGGCTCCTCAGCATTTCCAGTTTCAAATTCTTGATGTTTTCACCGTCTAAAAGAACTTCTCCTGAATCACAGATTAGCAAATCAGTACAAATCTGTTAACGAACAATACAGAACTTTGAATGCAATAATAAAATCATACTGTGTCAAGGGGGAAATTTTACCTAATGTAGGATCATAAAAACGCTCCATGAGAGGAATAATACTACTTTTTCCAGAGCCATTTCTGCCAACAAGTGCTACAGCTTTCTTAGCAGGCACAGTGAGATAAAATCCACTCAAGATTGGGATTTCAGGACGGGAAAGATAGCTGAAATAAACATTCCGAAATTCTATATTTCCTTGCACTGAATCAGGGGCTGTGCCATCATGATTAACAGATGAGGGTGATCGACTTATCATCTCAAATAATCTATAAGCAGCTATCCGTCCCTGATCAAATGAGTAGAAATTTGTCGCTGCTTGATTCAATCCCCTGAGTAAAATTAACAAATTTTAAGTAAAATAATTAACATATAATGAAATTACATGAGTTGAGTGGGATTAATACTTACAGGCCACTTAGAATTACAGCAAAAAGAGCTGTTATAATTTCACCACCATGCGCTTTTCCATGAATAACCAAGAATCTTCCAACCCAGAGTTGTAACGCACAAGAACATATTGCTAGACCATATGTAAATCCAAGACCCAGACCTTGAACAAGACTTATTAATATACCATATCTAAGAGTAGCTTGCAATGATGTTGCATATGAATACTTGGCCAAAGTTTCATTTGTAAATGCATACAATGTCCTTATATAGGAAACTGCCTGCAACACAAGAAAACTATCTATATTGAGAGTCGTTGGCACTATACACTTCACCATTCTTAACAGCAGTACCACTTCAAATTCAAATTTTAAAGAAAAAATAAAGATAAAACTGAAGCATTTCTGATGTTATTAACAAAACAATGCAATCAGAGCAATCATTCATTTTTTCCAACTTCAAAACTGTTTCATATGCAATAATCTGAGATGTAAATGTTTTTTAAATTAGCTACAAGCGCAAAGCATTGTTTTAAACCACTATGATACTTGCGCATACAATTTCATTTTCATGTAAGTTTGAGAATCTAAAACAAATCACCTTATGAAATGAAGGATACTCTACATTCCCTCTAGTTCAATTTTAGCTCAAAAACATGAAGACCCAATATGATATACAATTAGAAGGCACCAACAGAAATGTATAAGCAATACCATCAAAAGAAGTGAAAGGCCTAATGTTCAACCATTCCACATATCATCTTTAAAATTCATCAACTATAAAGTACCAGTCTTATTTTAAATAGATAAGGTGGTCCCATTGCAAATTTGACACAGAAGAATACTGTACGAATCTTAAATTCATCTATATGCCTGTCTCATGCATACATGTGGGAAAAGAAAAGAGGAAAGTACTTGGGTCAACAAAATTAAAATTCAAACAATAAACAACCTGTTCAGCAATTCCAGCTGCTTCAGCATATGCATCTTGGATATTCTCTGCAAGCCTATGGAGGAATATGTTTGATATTCCTCCAGCAGCAACAATAAATGGACCTGTCGCTAATGTTATCAAAGCAATCTGCCAACAATTGATAAGGCCAATGACAAGACCACTGAAGAATGTGGCCATATTATGAATATAATTTCCAACCTGTATCATCAAAAGCGTGTAAATATATTATTATACAAGACATATGTCCAGAGATATTAACTGCAGAGAAGTTAATTTTTTACAGAGGAAGTAATTTATACACATGATTAGAACAAGACATACTTTTTCACTAAGAGCAGACTGGATAAGCAACACATCACTCAATACTTGACTCACAATGTCTCCATTGTTCCCATAAGTATCAAAAAAACTCATATCTTGATTAAGCAGTACTTGAACATAATTTGACCTGATGACAGCAGTCTGCCGTTCTCCCGTCAAGATCCAACATGAAACCTCTATTTAACAGGAGGGGGAAAGCATTAGAATAGCACAGACTTAAAATGCAACATCTCATAAAACACATTTCCCATGCAGAATTTCATTAAACATTTAACTTTACCAATCCAACCAGCAACGAAAACTCCCGCAGCAATATAAACAATTGTTAAAGCAAGCTGCAAAGAGAAAAAGATAAGTTAGCAGAAGTCCACTGACTCAAAAACCGAATCCCTTGTGGAAAACTGAAGATAATTTCTACCCTAAAGTTTCCTCTTTTCAAATTTTCAAATAACAAAATTAATAAAAAGTTGAGATAAACTTTAGCATGCTCATTAATGAAGATGAAAAGTATGTTCCCCTGAATTTCCGCACCTCTTCAATCCCAAAGGTTCCCGAAATAGTAAAAAAAAACAAATCAATTGCATGGGAAAAGCCTTCCACTCTCTCCTCCAGGAGCTTAAAAGCCCAAACACAAATAGAATGTATTTTGAAGCTTTACTTACAACACAAGAATACCAGATAACAATTACTAGAAGGCATAAATATCTAGCTTTTAAGTCTACTTATCCACAAGAACCTGGTAAATGTTACTAGAGCATAAAGCACCCAATAGCTAGTACCAGCAAAACTCATATTATTGTCTGAAGGCCAACAGGGCGGGATTTTACAAGGAATGTATAATGGACTATGAATATAATGTATCTGAATCTGATAATAAAAATGGAAACTACAACGACTTTTGTTCAATATATAGCCTCTTCCTTATGTTTCCTACCTTTTTTTCACTCTATATTCTTGACTAGGCGAAACAAGATTATAACTATCCTTTGCAAAACTCGAAAAGAAAGATTCGGGCAAGAGACAAATTAAAAGTAGAACTGTAGAAGATTATAATCACCCTATCTGGGAATGAAACTTCAAGCATTTTCAGCCAAATGGGATGTTGTAATTTTCATTTCATGGTTTTGGGTTGAATTGACTTGTATTTAGCTGAAAATTTGGTCTTGTATGATATTTTTTTGACATAGGACTAAATCCTTGAAGGGTACTTTATTCCTTTACCTATGGAGGATGAGCTATAGTACAAAGGGGCCTATTTAAAAAAAGTTAAAACATTTATGCTTTCTCAATAAAATGATCAGCTTCATAAATTACGGCAGAAAATTCCATCCAAGAGTGTCCTCATGTAATGCGGGCAAACCCTAGGTGTGATGTGTGATGCTTAGGCCTCTCCAGTACATGATCCTGCTTTCTTTAATTTTATATTCTACACGGATTTATTTTGCTTGGCACACAACAACGCAAAACAATCCCATGAGGACCCTAAATAATTGCCGGTCTAAATTTTCCCCAAAAGATATCAAATACAAATCCAACCACTTGTACTTTCCACAGTCCACAGCAGTCAAACAGAAAAGAACTTTACCTTAAGTTAATATCTCTTCCTATGTTCTGAAAAAAATTGTGACTCCTTCAACATATCCTCAATGAAACTTCAAAGTTTTGTTAAACTTCAATACACCCTAGAAGAAGCTAACTAGTTAATCCTAACACAATTTCACGCTTGTATTTTATGAGATCATAAAAGTTGTAAGCTTGTAATGCACTCCAAGCAATTAGTTTTAGCATGGGACAGAGAAGAGAGCCCACTTCCAAAAGCTCAGTCTAAACATGGTTTAAATAGTAGCTCCATGACTCAACTAACCATGAGAGACTCACTCTTGTGTCAACCATTGAACCGACTACATGTTGCCAAAGTAATGAAATTATTTATGACAATGTGTTATGGACAGAACTGAAGATGATTTCATTTAATACAACAAACTACCTGAAGTACTCTACAATCTACCTTTATCATTGCATACGACTAGACAAGGTCTGCACAACATTGCACCAATGCAAGTATGAAACCAAAAGTGCAATGCTCAGCCAGCGAAAGTAATCAGTTTTTAAAACCAGCCAAGGCCACATAACAAAACCTTTTTCTTGAACTCTTCATAATCTAATCAATTAGTAGCAGGAGCCAATGATTCAGAGAACGTGGTTACAGAAACTTTCCCATTTTCTACCCCCGGAAGTTACCACCTATTGACCAATTTAGTTCTAGACATCAAACCGAAGATAACAAGTTTACAAGAACAACCAAATAGAAGACACATTTCGATATACATAGCTTAAACCCTAACAACAACTTCGCAAGTCCCCAGCTAGCTAAGTTAACCAAAACAAACTATCAGAACAGAAAACTAAAGCTTATAAAACTCGATCATCACCAACCCAACCAAGTCTAATTGCAACAAAGCTAGTCCGTAAATTCGATAAATAAAGCTTTCAACTACATCTCAACAGCAAAACATTGCCCGAGCTTTAAACAAAGGAGGAAAACCATAAAAAGGAGAGAGGTAGGGTTGCGCAAGAAAATCACAATCTAACCTCGGTGAACCTGTGAAACTGCTCGTGTGATGTCGTGCCGGGCTCAGGATCCATCCGTAGCACGTGAATGATCTTCGCGAAATAGTGCAAGTAAATGACGAGCGCGGTGCCATGAGCCGCGGCGGCAAGGGAACCGACGGTCATGAGGAACCAATCGAAGCGGTCGGCGCACGCGAAGAGCTGCGAGAACGGAACCGCAGCCGGCGGCGGTTCGATCTCCTCCACCTCCTCCATTTCCTCCTCCATCTCCACCTGCTGCGACGCCGAAGTCTCGGCGCCGGGGTCCAGGTACGGCGACGGCGACTCCGGCGGCTCCGACACCTCCGAAACCGGCGTGAGCGGTTGCACGTGCGGCGGGGACCACCCGAACAATCCTCTCGATATCATCATCTCTTCTCGCACGCTCTTTCCCGAAACGGAAACGCCTAATTCAGCAGATCCAGCCAAAACCTGAAAATCCCTAGGTTATAAGTCCGTTCCGTTGTTTTCCTCTTCCGGCGAACGACGTCGTCCTGGCCTTCGCCGGCACTGCCGGCACCGCCGTCGCCGTCTCTCTTTACGGCCTCTCAGGTCGGAAGCGGAGCTCGAAGAGGAGAAACAAACCGTGAGCCGAAGCAGCAGCACGCGAAATTTGTGAACCCTCTCCCGTTTTCTTCTTCTTCTTCTTCTGTGTGTTTGAGAGACCTATTTCTGTTGGGATAGGTTTAACGGTCAAACGCCGGCGTGGGATGTGCTTTAACGTATTTTCCATTTCCATTTTAATGACGATTTATTAATATATTATTAATTATTAATTTATTTATTTATGGGTTTATGCTTTTTAGGGACAGAAATACAGTGAGTGTGCGCTGTGACGACAAAGGCATGCATGCAAAGCTGGAACAACGGTGAAGGGTGTTTTCGTAAACTCACGCTCAATAATGATGCACCCTTGTTTTTTGTTTTTGCCAAATTACCATACAGTCCTTTACTCAGAGTCGTTATAATTAACACATAATTAACACGTGTCACGCGCTGCTGTGCCTTAGATGTTTTAAATTTAAATTCATTATTAATCTCTTGTTTAAGTCATTTTAAATTCAAATTAGTTTATTATTTAAAAAATACACATAGTCGTTTTTAACTGAATTTAATTGAAATTTAGTTTATTATGAAGTTGACAAATCTTGACTGTTAATAACTATTTAAATTTTAAAAAAAAATCAGAGAAATGTGTGGGGTGCATGCAGTGGGAGAAGAGAAAATAGTGAAAAAAAAAATTACAGCTAAATTATAATTCAGCTGTTTTAAAATAATTACGTCAGATTGTATATTTTTTATTAGTTAAGACTATAAATTTTTTATATTTTTATCCGTGGTTATTATAAAAATTTAATTTGTGCAATGCAATGCATGGATTAAATATAAAAAACGTTGTGAATAATTAATTAACCGTCAATTTATCTATTAATATAACTTACAACCTTTAAATATATTATTGTTACTGTTAAATTGAAAAGATTATGATTATAGAAAAATTTACATCCTGATAAAATCAAGAGAAATATTTTATTTAATACATGTCAAAATTTCCATTCTCGGATGTATTATGTACAAATGTAAAATTTATGATAATTTTTTTTAATAAAGCATATCTAAACTTATTTTTTATATATCATAAATTTTTTACACAAAAAATAACTTTGTTTTTTTTTTAGTCGGATAAAATTATAATGAAAAAATTAAAATTTTGATTTGAAATAAATGATTTTAATTTAAAATTTAAAATTTATTAATTTTGTATTGTAAGAGATGTTCTTACAAGATTTAATATCTCCTAACAGGTTCATTAACTTTTTTTTCTTATTCGACGTTTTCTTATCTTAGTAATAGAGGTGAAATATCTACAAAGACATCTTCTGTTAAATTATTCAACTTGTCTTCTTGTCATTCGATCTCTTATTGTAAAAGTAGGGTTCTTCAACTTTTTTTCTTGTTAATTGATTTCTCGTTCTCTTATCTTAATAATAGAGATGAACTATCTGTAAAGACATCTCGTATTAAGTTTTTCGACTTATCTTCTTGTCATTTGACACCTGATACTTTTGTTTGAATTGTTGATGAAAGTTAAAGTTTTTTTTTAGGATTTCATGAAATGGAAGGAAGGGGTGAATAAAGGTTAATATTGAGAAAGAAAATGGGAAGTTATGGAAAAAGTTTGAGAGTGGAAGAGTGCTCAATTGGGTTGAAGGGCCCTCTTGAGCTTTTCTTAGTAATTATTAGGGCAATTCATAGATCAGCCACTCACAAATGTCACCCATTTTCTTAGAGTTTTCTCAATGAATGATGGAACTACTTCAACAAAGTTAATATACTCTATTCTTTCACACTTTCACTCATCTTTTTTTATTCTAATTATCATTAGTGGCTTCATGTCACATTCATCATTGGCCACAACAAAAGCTACCCACCATGAAAAGGATTCTTATGTATATAGGTCATATAAACTAAACCATGTTTGTATCAATAAACTCATTTTAATTAGTGTTTTATTTTATTATTGGTGTTTTTAAAGTATGCTTTTTTATTGTAATATTTTATTTAATATATGTGTTATCAGAATAATTTTGAGTGGAATGTCTATGGTGAGATGAAGATTAATTAAGTTTGTGAAAGGGCCATTGTTGTTTTCAAAGGTAGGAGGAATGAGAAGTCATAAGAAAAAGTGTAGAAAATTTAGGTCAATTGTTACATTTGAAACTAAAAGTTAAAAAGAACGATTTGACTATAGAAAGATTGGAATAATAAATTCCTAAATAAAAATAATAGAGAACCACTCACTAAATATATTTATATATGGTCTTTTTTTTAATTTATAATCTTAATTTTCTTGTTTAAAATATCAATGAGAATTGTAATTTATATGAAGTTTGGTTTTAAAACTATAAAGAGATAAAAAGTAATTTAATTTTTAATTCTATTAAATTAAATTAATTATAGTTTTTATATTTAATATGTACGATTTAAAAAAACTAATGTTAAAATTTTGTGCTTAGTATACAAAGAATTTTAACTAATAATTCATTCCATAAATCTTACTATGTTCTGGAACTTATTTATTTTTATTTTTATACTTTTTCTTTAAAATGTTAAAATTTATTCTTATATTTTCTTAACTCAGAGAGTACATTTTGGCTGACAATAAATTTGAAATAATCTAAATTGTTCAAATTGTGATTTTTAGTATGTATTTTTTTTTAATATTTCAAATCATTCCTTTTTTGGTGTACTTTTCATGTATGAGGTTTATGTTTACACGTAAAATATGAGTCCTTTTTTTAATATATGTCTTCTTTGTTCTTGAGAATAAATTATACCATAACTGGTTGTTTAGATATGTATCTAATCAATTAAGTTGTTTTAAATATATTACATTATTTTGGAATTGATGATTTCAAGTAGAGTTCATTGAGAAAATTTGATGTAGTAATGATATTTCATGATTTATTTATCTTAAATTGAAGTACAAATTCAGAATAGTTACTTTTAGTTAATAAATTTATATTTAATCAATTACATGAGTGAATAACATTCTGATCACTACTTATAAATATGTTGATACTTTAATTTACTTATCTTAATATACTTTCATAATTTCATATGATCATTTTGAGTTTAAATGAGGTTATGTATAATTTATGTTTTTTAATATTTTTTTTTAAGAAAAATAATAACAAAAGGTTCCGATTTCAAGTTGGAAAGATAGCATATTTATGAACAATCACTGCATCTGCTTTGGAGGTCGGTGCCCTGTCACGATTTTGTCCTTAAAAATGTATCAATGAGTTGGAGGAGAAAATAGTTTATAAATTATCATTAGTTTCGACTTTTAAGGGATATGAGACTATATTGATTATACCGGAATACAAGACAAATTTTCTTTGAAAAAAAAAATATTTACTCTAACAAAAAATTATATCGTCCAATCAATTTTTTTATTACAGGAATAATGTTGATGATTACTCAAACGACAATTTGTATTTTAACTCAAACAATAAAATGAAAAGAAAGAGAAAATTATATTATAAATTTCTTACATATAATCAAAATAAAGTAGAATTAGAAAGTTAAAAAGGAAAAGGGAGAATGAATATAGAGAAGAAAAATGAAATTGAGAAACATGTAAATGTTTTGAATAATAAGATTTCTCAATTCAAATTTTACAAAATTAGAAAATAAGTACTATAAATTTATGCGAATATTCATCCACTAAAATCATAAACCTTTATATTTTTTAGGTTTAAAATTATATATATGGAAGATGTGAGTGAGGAGGGAGAAGATTGTTATGGATAAGTGAAAGTCCCAAAAAGTGAGTCCTCCACCACAAAGAACACAACAACCTAACACAACTCACTTCTTCTTCTTTCATTTTCTTTGCACTCTCTCACACCACAACAATGACGTCCCTGCACAATTCCTCAACCCTTCACCCAACCCTTCTTCACAACTCTTTTTCTCAGGTGATACAAAATCACACACACTCTCATGCTTTAACTTGCTAATTTCAATTCATTCAATCTTCTCAAATGTGGCTCTGTTACAGAAGCTTCCCACTTCTCGTTCTCCTCGAAGAGATGCCGTTTCCTTCACTGTCAAAGCTGCCCAAGAGCCCTCTGCTTCTTTAGCTTCACAAGGTTCGTTCTTTTTTCCTTTGGGTCTGCTCAGGTTGAATTCACAGCTCCCATTATATTGTGATGATAAGAGTATAATAAGTTATTTGTATTGTTCCTAAGTGAGGTTGCTTAGAAGAATTTGATGGTTATTTGGCATTTTAGGATTTCTTGCTTCTCTTTGGTACTTCAAAATCCGAAGGAAGAATAGGTATATTCCTATTGCTCATTGAGCTTGCTTCTGTATATCAATGTAGGTAATTTGCTTCTCATGAAGAAGCACAGTGCAATGTTAATGTTGTTGTCTAAATCAGACATTAAGCACTTGGTTCTCTTTCCTTAAAATCTTGTCTAGGATATTAATCATAGCAAAACATGCTTGAGAATGAAGAGTGAAAATACTAAGCAACTATGCAGTTGGGGTTTCATGTGGAGCACAAAAAGTCCTAATACGAATTACATGTTATTATGGGTGAAAACTGAATAGTTTTGATTTGCAATCCCTTTACCTGTTGTAAACAACTCAGAATTATGTGACGAACAATTCTAGATCCTCCCACAACATCCTCTTACTTTGTATGGTAGTAGGTATTGAATTTGTTTATGTTTCCAAGACAATAAGTGCATTTTTTGTTTTCAATATATGCATTATTTATAAAGTATTGTGAAGATTTGTGGGAGGATATAACAACATTGAATTGCTATAATTAACTGGGACTATATCAATTTTGTTTTCTTTAATCCTTTGCTTTACCTTGGCAGATAGACAAAGAAGGCGCCAAGTGATTGCCATTGGAACTGCTGCCCCATTAGTTTTTCTGATCAACCAACACTCAAACTCTTGTAAGATTGCATTTTAAGCAGTTAAGTTTTCCATGTTACTGAATTGAGCCTGATCAGGAAGGTACAAATGTTGTTTATGACACTTGTGACTTTCCTAAATACTGATGCCTGACACCCTGAGGATATGCCCTTGATATGGTTCAGTTGCTGCAGAAAACAAGAAAGGATTTTTCTCTGTTTTGGACAAGAAAGATGGATATTCATTTGTCTACCCTTTTGGGTGGCAGGTGAGCATTGTTATAACACTGTCTGCACTCTGCATCAGTGTGACTTTATCTCTATACCAAGTTTATTTATTGATACAAAGCTAAAAAGGAAGCTAAGGTTAGCTACTTCATCTCTTTTTTATCATGGGGGAGTGAGCAGGAAGTAGTAATCCAAGGTCAAGATAAGGTGTTCAAAGATGTCATTGAACCACTGGAGAGCGTCAGTGTAAATGTGATACCAACTGGCAAACAGGATATTACAGAATTTGGGTCCCCTCAAGATGTTGCAGAAACTCTAATAAAAAAGGTTTTGGCCCCTTCAAACCAGAAAACAAAGATAATAGAAGCAAAAGAGGTTTGATGTCATACATCTCTTTTCCTTGTTTGTAATAAATGTTTTTATCAGCAGATCATTGGTTTTTATGTTTAATTAGACTCTGCACATTTAATCTATTGATATTTGTTATTCTATCCATGTGTGATGCTTCAGCAAGATGTTGAAGGAAAAAAATACTATCAGTTTGAGTTCATTGCTAAGGCTCCAAACTATACTCGTCATGCTCTCAGCACAGTCTCCATTGGAAATGGTATGGTTTGACCCCTTTTGAATATTTTAATTACATGCTGAAGCTTGTAAATTGACCTTAAAAATGGCAGTGTCCCTTAAATCTTCAAAATTAGAAAATTTATGCAATCTTGTATCCAAGTTCAGACTTCTTTTTTCATTGTTAGAAAACAAAAAGTTTTAGTTTTAGTTTTAACAAAATACTTCACAACTCAGTTCCGAATTTAAGAATATTATCCATGGTTTTACTTGTGAATTATAGGTAAGTTTTACACCTTGACAACTGGGGCAAACGAGAGAAGATGGGAAAAGATGAAAGACAGGCTTCAGACAGTGATAGAGTCGTTCAAAATTTTCGATGTTTGAAAAATGACCATAACTCTTGAGCGAGAATGTTCATTTGAGCTTTATAATCCCAAGTTTTATCAGATGTTTGCTTATAATATCTTTTTTCCAAAAATACATGAACAACGAAAACAAATTACTCATGTCCTTTAATGTAGCAAAATTAAGCATTTATGATTCCAAAACACATGTTTTCTTCTTCCGGCGTTGTGATTTGTATCTATTATCAAAATAATCGGTATATTTTACAACTTCTTTCGACCCTATCTTTTGTAAAATCAAAATTTATGATTGCTACCTTCTATAAGTTTATTGCTTGCATTAAAAATGCTATTTCTACCCTGAAATATTGAAAACAAGCTACTTAACAATCGGAAGAAAGGAAAAGCATCAACAATATATATATAAAAACCTACAAATTCAAAATTTCATAAACATGAATTCAGAATAAACCCATAAAAAGAAAGACAGTTTTGGTTCTATTTTTCCCCATTACAACTTTAACATGAATAAAATTAAACAGCTTAAAAATTTCAGAATACAGCGTATAATATGATTGATAAGTTAAGAAACAAATTATTGGAACCACTTTCCTATACATTATCGATTAAAAAGATTTAACTAATAGGACCTCAATCCTACGTATTTACTCTGCATCAAACCATAATACAGTTAAATGTCTACAGTTGAGTCATGAACATCAACCTCACTATTCAAGCTTCTTGAACTGCTATCCAACCTGTGTAAAAATAAAATCTAGGAAACAAATTGGCAAGCCAATGCAAACCATAAGCGTAATCAGATATGGATAAAAAAAAAAGAAACCTTTTTCTTACTATCACTAAATACATAGCATATTATAGGGCAACGATGCACGCCATAGAACATGAAAACACGTTTATCAGACTCACTCCACGTAATAGTTCCAGACATGTAGCAGTGTCTACCAAATTTCCAAAAACAGCAGACACCTGACTATGTCTGTAATTCAAAGTAAAAAAAATGCCATAAATTATCTTCCTCGGTGACTTTAAGAACAAAGGAAATAAAAAACTAAGTATTGAAGCACCATATTAGGAACCTACATTAATTAATCTTTTTTGAGTGATATGAATACAAATATAAATTCTAAGAGCTAGAATAATGCAAAAAATGACTTTGTTGAAAGGAACAAAGGTGGGTGACGTTCAGATATTGAGATGTAGAATCCAGATGAAGCTCAAATAATAACAAAGTATATTACTGAGCAACGATGGACACCTTCCAAAGAGATGCTATCCAACCAACATGGAAAACCCATATTTGTCAGACTAACTCCAAGCATATTATGTCCCAGGCATGTAACAGTATCTACCGAATTTCAAATAACGGCAGACACTTGACTATGTCTGGTATTCAAAGTAAAACAATGTCATAAAATTTTATCGTAGGTATTCACGAACCTTAAAAGAAACTTGCAATAATTAATCTTGTTTGTGAGTATATGAACACAAACATAATTCTACCAACACAAATAATACAAAAATGTCATTGTTAAAGTGAGTAAGGGGCAGAAATTGTAATGTAGAATCCAGATGTAGCTCAAATAATAACAAAGTATATTACTGGGCAACGATGGACACTTTCCCAAGAGATACTATCCAACAACATGGAAAACCCATATTTATCAGACGCACTCTCAGTATATTATGTTCCAGACATGTAACAGTCCCTACCACATTTCCAAACAAGGCAGACACCTGACTATGTCTGGTATTCTAAAGAAAAATACTTCGTATTGTGATTTTCTATATGAACACAAACATAATTGTAACAACACAAATAATACAAAAATGTTTTTGTTAAAGTGAGTAAGGGGCAGAAATTGTGATGTAGAATCCAGATGTAGCTCAAATAATAATGAAGTATATAACTGGGCAACGATGGACACTTTCTCAAGAGATGTTATCCAACAACATGGAAAACCCATATTTATCAGACGCACTCTCAGTATATTATGTCCCAGACATGTAACAGTCCCTACCACATTTCCAAACAAGGCAGACACCTGACTATGTCTGATATTCTAAAGAAAAATATTTCAGATTTTGATCTCTCTATTAATTGTTCAGCAACCATGAAAAGAAAAAACTTGAATAGGGACTATACGCATCATAATAGGAAGTTGCAATAATTATTTCTTATGTACATATCAATACATAAATAAATTCTAAAACTATATCTCAGCAGCGACGCATAAAAAGTTTTGGTTGTGATTCAAATTCTGGGCCAAAAGGTACCAAATATTTAACTTTAAATCCTTTAAGAATAGGATAAACAGACTCTGCATGTGTACAAAACTTAGCACAGAAAGAGCAGAAAAATATTCTCAACTCAAAATTGATTGAATAAAAGTTAATACATATGGAGAATAAAAAGTCCTAAACTTGGGACATGTAGATTAACTATCTTAGTAAAGAAGGAAAGACTTTGTTATAATCAAGAGTACAACTTAGATGATACCAATCTTGTTGGCTACATCCAAGGCATCATAATCTGGAGTCAACCTAACATAGGCTTTCTTAGTTCCGTCTGGCCTGCAGAAAAGGATATTGGTTAAAGCATAAAAAAGATACAACACTGCTTAATATAAAATTCTAAGCAACAGTAATGATGATGCACTTAAAGTACAAGAGCAAATAGCAACCACTGTAAGTTATAGCAACTAGTCCACTTTCACTGCATTTGGTTGTTTTTCAATAACTCAAATTTGCATGTAACACACAAAGTACATTGTGAATTTTGATTCCCATTACCTGATTAAAGTATTTACTTTCTTGGCCTGAATGTCATACATCTTCTTCACAGCATCTTTAATCTTCTTTTTGTCGGCCCGGAGATCAACAATAAAAACCAGTGTATTGTTATCCTCAATTTTCTTCATTGCAGATTCGGTAGTTAGAGGAAATTTAAGTATCTGATAATGGTCCAACTTATTTCTAGGTGGAGCACTAATACGAGGATACTTAGGATTTCTGTCCTTCTTCAATGTCTTGGGCCTGTGAAAAGTAACAGATGTCCTGATCTTTTTGGTTTTCTTCTTAGACACTTGGCCACCTGATTTGACAGCCTTAGCTGTCTTCAAGGCCTGAGCTTTGGGATCAGCCTTTTTAGGATTCACCACTGCTTAAGAAAAAAAAAACCAATCAGATCATTAGAACAGAATAAGTATTCCTTTGAGCCTTTTTCCACTAATGGAAAAAAATATGATGTCCATAAACAAAACAATGTCATCAGATAAAGAAGCAGAGCATTAACCTAGCAAAATTGCCAATAAATTTATATCATACATAGGCTAAGAAGATTAGGGCATGACTTACAACAGGTAACCCTGTCCATTATTACAGAATTCAACATCAAAGAAATATTACTTGTGAACATCTTGACAAACACTCTAAACAAAATGGTATAAATGAAAAGAAAATACTCTTCATTCATGTAGAATTGAAAAAAGCGACTCTTTGAAATGCATTACTATGAACTGAGTTTTTCAGTAGCTAAAACATAAATATAAACATCACATTCATGGACATCTAGGTAGATATATAGGCGAATAATATTGAAGAAATGGACAATAAAATAACAATGCAAGATTCTCACCCTTAGTAGGAGCCATAGCAATCACTCACCAACAATTCTCACAACCTCCTGCACCCACAGAAAATAACACTAACGATTAAAGCTCGAAACAAGATTTTTTAAAAAAAACACTACTTGGAAATGCAGATTCAAAGTGAAAAGAGATATTAGAAAAACATGAATCTGATTCAATAAACGATTATAAACCTTGAAAAACGGAGGGCTGCAGGAGCAGCAGCAGAAATTAGGGTTTAGGGTTGAACAGGTGATGGTAGAAACAGAGTATGGGTGGTTTATATAGAAAGCCAAATTACAGTAAAAACCTTTCTGGGCCCAGTATCCCAAGCCCATATGTAACTTGTGCATAAGGTTTTCAAGATGGGTTGGATCTTTTACTCCTGCACCCATTGTCTGATAAAATTACCAATTAATCCTTATATGGTTTTTGAAGTATTACTAGCTCCTATAGTAAAAAAAAAATCATATCGTTTTTTATTTAAAAATAATGTATAAGAAAACAAATATCTACCATTTACATTGTATGTACGTGATTTTTATTTTATTTAATAATTTAAATTAACCCATTACCTCTGAAATAAAATGAATTTTATTTCATAAAAAAATAACATTAGTTAGGCTGAGAGATTAAGTAAATTAGTGATATAATTGTTAATAATTAATTTTAAAAAGAAATATAAGTATTTTAAGTATATGCAAATATGATCATACGTTATTATATAGTTTCGTTCATTGCAAATTTGTGTTCCTTTTCCATCTTCATCTTAAGTTTAATTTGTTTTGTAAAAAAAATTAAAACATATTAATTAAAACAATTCATATATATTTAGATTACTTGTCCACTATTAAAATTTATATTTTTTTATTAGAGATTATATTAAAAAATAAGTTATATTACAATCATTTAAAAGATATATCACAATTAATATTTAAAAAATAAAGTACAAACATCTAAATAAATCATATCTTTCTTAAAAAGTATAATGTTTGAAGTAAATTTCATTAACCTTTATAACACAATTCTAGGGCTAATGCAACAGGTTTAACATAATTGATTTCCCATTAATAAAAAATAAATTATATTAAGTCCTAAATTAAGAATAATATTAAAACAAAAAGTGACTGCTAAAAACAATAGTAATTAAAAAATAAATATTCAAAAACACACTAAATTACTCTATTTATTTAAAATAAAAGAATTATATTACTCAGTTAACTTACATATTTAAAATTTTAATTTTATCGATATTTTTTTATTTTAAGAATTAAAATAATGATAGTAAATGGTAATGACCAAAAAAAATACTATTTCAAAGATCTATAAAAGAGAAAGAATTTTTTTTGGCAAGAACATAACCATATTTACAAGTTTTGAAAGTTTAAAACATTTCATTAATAACATTTATGTAAAAATATCTATTAGGAAAGAAAACCAATTTTAAAGCTAACTAGTTATATTATTTGGATCTTAATTAGCTTTGCACAAAATCTATCAGAAGTTAGCACTTAAAAATAGAAAATGCACGAATATTTTTCATCAAAATCTATGAATTAGATACACATGGAAAGAAAATGACAAATTAAAATGTCATATAGTATAATCATATACGAAAATACGTATACGTAAAATACAAAGATGCGAGTCTACATTATAATTATAATTATATATATAATTATAAATTATATAAATTAATTTTTATGTATATAAATATATTTTATTTTATTTTTAAATTTTAAAAAATTAATGCATTTTTCATTTTTAAAATTGTGTTAAATTTATATTAAATTTTTTATAAATCCAACTGAACATTTTATAGCCTCGTAGATAATCTTTAACGATAAGTTGATAACTCACTTTTTTATACAATAACATTATAACTTTCAATACTATTATTTAAATATTTTTTTTCATATAATTTAATTCAAAACTTACCCTTTATTATATATTTTTCTAAATTCATCACATCTAGAGTTATACAACTCCAAGGATGGTCGAAGTCACATTTTACTTCATTGAATTGAGTTTGTTAAAAATGTTTATTTATTGTAAATGAACCATAGTAATGTTGCACAAAACATTTACCTTAGTCTTGAATCATACAAGAATGTTGGAGAATTTAACACGGTAAATATTTTTTATTGAGAAGATCTATATCACTCAGCTCTTGTTTCAGTTTAGAAATTCTCAATCAGTTATTTGTTCAGATATAAGGAAATAAACTAGAGCCTAACATTTGAGAGAAAGAGAGCTAAGAAGGAATCGCTGTTCTATAAATAAGATGAGAGAATATGAAAGAAATTTGAGTATGTTTAACATAAATTTCTAGGTTGAGGTGTTAAAGCTCTGTACAATCAGCCGAGCTACAAATGACTTGGCATGGGGCAACCTCCTGCAAGAAACATCTAACAAAACTCAGTTTATATGATTAACATAACACAGTGATGCAAGGCTTACATGTGTTTTATGATCAGAGAGATAACATAGGTAAACATGCTATGAACAAGTACTTACAATCTATAAGACACGACTCTTAAATGCTATGAACAAGTACTTACAATGACTTGTCAATTTATATAATTTATAATTATATAATATATAAATCTGTGTTTCTGAATCCTACATTTTAGAGATTATATATATTTCTGTGTTCATGCTCGTATCAGTGTCTATGTCTGTGTCTATACTAGATAGCTTAGAATACAACAACTAGGATGCCATTCATTACCTCACTGGATTTCTTTTCACAGGGAAGATCAATTAGAGCCTGAAAATTTGCCATACATAGAGATAGCTGCAGATGCTGAAAAGGTTATAGAAGCTACTTGAACCAAGGATTCTCCTAGTACCATTTGAGCTACAATGAACTGAGCAAAGCAAGAAACTCAGATGATTCCTCATTCTCTTTAACGATCTGTTCACAAAAGACAAGATCATGAGAATGCAAAATATTGGGACAATCCATAGTGCTTAAAGCTCAATTCAATCTTTCATGAAAAAGGAAAAAATATAAAGATATATCAGAGATCAACAAATGCTACCAACGCAAGATTGGAGTGATTTATTGACCATAAATTTGGCATCATAGGAAACAAAAATGTAATGGTTTGAAGTTCAAAGTCAATGCTTCAGCACAAAATGAGGATGCTTTGGCAATACAATGCTATTGATGCAAACAAGAGAAGGGTAGGAATTAAAGGATAAAACATACAACAGCATGGGAAACAGGCAATTGGAGGAGATGCATTTCACATGAAAATCATTATACCAAGAAAGGAAATAGAACAATATTGTATCTGCTTATCCTAGCAGCAATGTTTCCCTTCATTCTCACATTTTCAGCATCTTTCATTTTTGTAAACTTAATAAGCATGGCCCCACTAAAAACTTAAAAGGCAACCATATCTCACTTAGCACTAGATTCAGTTGGAGATTTCATCACCTCTTGTGCTATCAATTCCATTGAATGCAAGGAAGAGATACTGGTGGACCAGAATATAGCAAAAAAAGATAGATTTAATTGCATATGTTGCCCTAATCAGTTTAGATTGATACAGAATAATCCATGGCCAAGAGCACAACAACAACCTCACTGATTTCCAGGTATGCCATACCTACCTGGACTCTCCTCATCTTCCCTGTCCTCTTTTATAATTGATCACAAGAACTGGTTTATAATCCTCTACCAACCCTCCTGTTCTTCCTGATCTAGACATTCTAACACTGCTAAACTTGTAAAATGCAATCATTGTTAAAAACCTAACCGGAAGTTTATCGGAACTAAAGCCGCATAGACGAAACAAGTCTTTCAGCCTAGGAAACTTGTCATGCCATATTATGAGCTAGTGAAACTCAATCATCTGGAGTTTACTTAAACTCCCATTTATCCGGGTTCCATAGAAAGAAGAAAATAACCATCAGCTCCACCTAGCAACGCTGCAATTACAATTACAACAGTATTTTCTTTCTTCCAAATTGATTATTCTGCTTGCTAAAGGGCTAATAATATAGATAACGCATATTGTTTTCAGCATATCATTAAGAATGTTTCCAACCAAAAAACAAATGATGAGACTAGAGAGACCAACTAAGCAAACACAATCTGTGGTTACTATGTTTTAATCTTAGAATAGAAACAAAAGAAAAGCACGTTTGTATTGAACAATTTGAACAAAATGCCAGTGTAATATATACCTCGAAGACTGTATTCTTTGGCAAACTGAACCGAACAAGGAGATCACAACCAATTTGATTCCAGTCAACAGCTCCTAAACAATCTAACTGTTTATCAATATCCAAGTGAACCTGTGAAGCTTCACAATTGAAAGACCTCCCTACCCAAATGTATAACATGTTCCCTGCATGTACATGCGTACCCGGAGAGAATATGACAAAAGCAGCTTTAGAATCCAAATGACCTGTACCAAATGTCTCAATCTTTTCTAAACTGGGCCAGTGATATACCGAAGTCTGTGCCACATTAAACTGCTGTAAGCCACTCTCATTAGTTCCCTCCAATGCTGCAGACTGACCAAGCAATGCGTCTTCTACTGAGGAACTATCTATCAAAGGCTCAACAGAGTTCCGGACAAGTGATGATTCCTTGAGGTGAGTGCTGTCAACAGTACTTGGACATAATGCCAGCTCACACTTTTGAAATGAATCCACACTTCCATCCTTGGCATGGTTGTTAGACTCACAAAAATTATCTTTACTGTCTGATAGTTGCAAATAGCTAACATTGCCATTACCAACAATGTCATATTCTTGACTATTATCAAAGGTCGATGATGGCTTATCCATCACTTGTTTCTTATCATTCCTAAGTGGCAACTTCAAAGATTTTGACAAACTACCTCTGCGTTCAGCAAGGGAAGTTGATGGTTTTTTCAATGGTAAAGAGGCTGACTGAGACCAGGGATGTGATAACTTGACACCAAGGATATCTGTACTGTTAGAAACTGTTTTAGAAGTAGAATTTGAAGAGATTGACAAATTAGAAAAACTAGACAAAGAAGAAGATACGGGAACAGGAGTCAAAACCAAGGAGGAAGAATCTGGGGACACTTCTGACAAAAACTTAGAATGAGTGCTGGAATCAGAAGAAATGGAGTCCGGAGAAACAAAAGAGGGTGAAGAGGATGATGATATGGATGATGAGGACGATGAAAGGGATGAGGATGGAGACAGGTTTGCTGATGTGTGAATACACAACATGGAGTCTGAATAAACCCTGGGAAAGGATAACTTAGGGGTGGAGACAAACTCCTTCATATTAGCCGAGGCAACTTTACGCCTTAAAGCACTCCAACTACTCTCTCTTGCAGGCAGATGGGTTTCATGTTCATTCTCCGATGAGGCAAAGGGAGGCACAAATCCTCCCATTATTGCTTTCTTGAAAACTTCATAATCAACATCATAAGCTTCCACTCTCCTCTCATCAGGCAAAACTTTACTACTCAAATTTCTATCTTCTACCCTATTGCCAGATTTATCCATCAAGGGCAGAAAATTTGAAAAAGCATCCCAGAAGTAAGCTGGTTCCTCACCTTCCTTGATCATCACAATTGGCCCTTGCACCTTCTCATACCGAACAATCTGGCCAACAGCCCCTCTGGCATCCCTCTCCATGATGGCCTCACAATTCTTACCAATCCAAACATATATTGCAGAAGGAATGTGCACAATAAACGCGCCTCTGGAGTCCAATGCAGCTGAAGAAGGATCCATCAACATTTTGGGAACAAGATGAAGAGGATCATAAGGGGAGTGTGGAGCAATCCTGTAAATCCTCAGCAAAGAGCTAGGACTAAGAGGGAAGGCGTGGACCCTTTTCTGGCACTGCAACAACTGGCAAGCGAACCCCATGTTGGGATCAGCAATCCCTCTTGCAGCCTTCACAAACTGAAAAGCATCATCAAAACTTTGGCCTTCCCTCCACATAAGGTAAGCAATTACCAGAGATGTAGACCTAGAGACCCCTTGGCAACAGTGCACAAAAACCCTCCCACCTTGTTCCCTAACATCCTCAAAGTAGTCAAACACATCATACAAGATACTAGTAATGTCCTCAGAGGGACTGTCCTGCAGCCACAAAGTCCTGTACACAAAATCAGCCTTAAAGTACTCAGGACACACAAACCCCACACAATTCAACACATGAGTGATACCATTATGCTTCAAAATGTCCCTATCCCTAGCAACAGCATCACCACCAAGGTACACATGATCAGCAACTTTTGAACACTCCTTGTCAAAAAATGCAATCTTATCCCTCTTCACAAGCCCACCATTGTTACTCCTACCATGATCAGGGTTGTTATGCTGAATGGAAGACAAATCAAGTTTCAACCTCTCACCATTGCTACCATTACCTCTCCCGCCGGGGGTGGTGGGCGGCTGCGGCCACTCGCCGATGTCATCAGACCCCGCCTTCGGCCACTCATCAAGACTCCGCCGGGCGATGGACAGCGGCTGCAGCGGCGGCAGACACGACCGCGCCTTACAATTCTGCTGCGAACGAGGCGTCAGTGGCGGCGGAGGGAACCGCCGGTTCTGTCCATGTGAACCTTCAACGCTGCCAGAATCCGCGAAACCCTTACCCGCCTCCCCGGAAGTAGCGTTCCCGGCGGCGGTGCGCGAGGAGGACCACGACGCCGACCTCCAGAACATTTTCCGGGAGGCGGAGAGGTGACCCGCGTCGTCGTTCCCCACCATGCCCACTTCGCAAAGATTAAAAAAAACGAATTTTGTTCAAAACCCACGAACGATTGGAAGAGCCCTAGGCACCTAGGTTTTCTGGGTCACGGCTAAACGGCGCGCGCTGAACGCAATCGGAAAATTGGAAGCCCAGTGGGGTTAACCATTCTCGAAAGTAGAGAGGAACCCAGAAGGAGGAAAAGAGAGAGTGATGGAGAGAAAGCGCGTGTGAATCTTGAAGTGAAAAAGTGAGAAGAAGGGTATGGGAAATTGAAGGAAAGGTGAGATTTTTATGCAGAGAAGAATGTTTATAGGGTTTGAGAGTGGGATTGGGAATTGATTTGAAAAGAAGGATTGGGATTTAGGAATTGGGTGTGTGTTGAGTTGTTGTTGAGAGCAAGAAGAAGAGAAGTGGTTGATAGGAGCGAAGAGAAGAAGGGTAAGTACATAGATAGATATAGTATTTTGTATTGAGTGGGGAGAGACTCCTTTCTACATTTATGCCACCTCATGCTTTATTTGTGTTTGGGTTTTTCTCATTTTTATTTCTTAATTTTACTGTCAAAAAAGGCAAACATGAATCAGGAATATGATCTGCCTTCCCATGCCAAAAAAACTCACCAGAGGAGACCAGCCAAGACTTCAACATCTCTTTCTTTCATTCAAACATCACCTCTTCCCAACTTGGGTTAATGTTCCGGGTTAATGTTCCGACTTCGAGTCCGTTAAGATAACATCGTCTTCAAAGTAAAAATGTTCAAATTCCGTTAATATAACATTGTTTTCAAGATGAAAATGTGTTACATGTGAAGTTCGTTGCGATAGTATCGTTAAATTAATCACCATATTTGTCTATCTTGGTGTTCTGATTTTTTCAAACACTTTGAATAATTGGGAAATAAGATTTAAAATAATAATGTATTTAACTTATCTTTGTTCTTTATTCTTAAACGATATGAGACTATGTATCAATATTAATATTTAGTAGAAAAGGAAAAAAATTATCACTCAATAATTTTTTTTTAATGCTTTCCTACAAGTATACATACATCTGTTTATTTACATTTTTTTCCTCACTGAAATTAATTTTTTTATTTGGAATATTAATTTTAACTCAAAACTTTCTTTTTCATACTTCACCATTAATTATTTTCAATTCTTTGGAATAGGTTTCGCTAATATTCAGTTACTTGCCATTTGAGGGGAAAAAACTTCAACTTTCCATATGTTTTCATTCTTTCATATCATGTGAGCTAAAGATGAGATTATATTTGTTTATAATTGTTGGGAAAAAAAACGCTTTTATAATTTAAATACTGAAATTTTGATTTGACTTGTGTGGAAAAGTTATTATTAAATTTATTTATTTATGTCTTAAGAATTTAATTGAACCCCATTTGATTAACTCATTTAAATTTTAGCTTTTTTTTTAAATCTTATAACAATTTTGACTTTATTAATTTAAAATTTAATAAGCATTTTAATACTAAGTAATAATCTACAAATATAAATATGACTTTTCCTAGAGTGCAAACTTTGAGATTCTAAAAAGAGAAAAATTGATTATTAAATATTGTCGTGTCAACAATTATTTATAGTCTCAATTAAAGATAATTTTAAAAAGAATAAAAGTTAAGTTTTAAAATATAAATATAAATTTTAATTATTTTATTAAATATTTATAAAAAATCACCTTTTATATACTAAGTTTGTCACACAAACTAAATGTTGTAACATGCCTTAGTCTTTGATTTTAAAATTAATATTAGTCTTCAAGTATCTTAGTGAAATGGATAGTTGTTAAAAAATTGTATAGCTACTTATAGTTAATTATTATATATTTAATTTAATAATTATTTAACCATTAATTTTATTTTGTATTCATAGTTTCAATCATAAGTTTGTTTCACTATAAAAAGTTTTTTATGTTTTACTTTTGTTATATCATAAAATTATCAAATCAATTAAGTATTGGCATCATAAAAAATATCAAATTAACAAACGATATTATATTTACAGGAATGAAAATAAAAAGTAATATATTTATAGAAACTAAATAAATAATATTTACAATTCTTATTATAAAAAACATATTTACAGGGACGAAGGTAAAAAACAACATGCCTTAAAAAACATATTTTAGCATTTTTTTCTATATGAATATTCTAACATCTAAACTAACACTGATGATTAATTATTTAATGGGTTTAAAATAAATAAATAAAGTAAAAATAAGATTTGAAGTAAAAAAAAAACACAAATTAATATTATTATCGTTATTTTTTTATAAAGATAAGATTAAATAAGTAAAAAAATGATAAATTATGTTATTTTTAAAAGCAGTAATTAATTTAGTAATTTTTTTATGAGTGTTTGGAGAGCCAAACATGTCCCACAATTTAACTTAATTTAGAAAAAGGTTGAAGTAGAGATAATATATTTTTAAATTAAATTATGGTAACAAATTATTATGGTATGATAATTAAAAATACTTTTTTTCCTAAAATATTTATCCATCAATTTTAGTGTGATACTTGTTGGAGATCTCACAGACTAAAAATTAAGATATTTCATTGTATATAAGTGGGTGCAAACCTCAACCTTATGAGTCAGTTTTATGGGGTTGAGTTAGGTTTAAATTTCACTTTGTAATATGATATCAGAGCCATTTTTGAATCTATCCTAGTGAGTGTTTGTTGGACTTATCGGATCACCCGTTACCGGACAGTTATCATATCCACCCATGTATATATACTAATTCATGATAATATGGTTATTGGTTTATAAAAAAGTGTTCATGTGTCGCATCATTTTTGGTTGGTGTTTCTAACCATTAATACATTTTAAGTCTTGGGTTTAATCCGAAAAAAGGTTGGAAAAATTTGGTAAGATTAATAAGAATTACTAAAAAAAGTGTCTTTAATATCAAACATAACTCTTGGATTTTGGATAATTCACAACAAACTTTGATTGATAGAAAGACAAGAGATGAAAGTTCAACACATAAACAATAAAGAAAAATAAATAAATAATGTAATCGATAAAATACTTGTCTTAATTACGGTGGGAAAAACAGGATTAGGGACTCATATTTATCGTGAAAGAAATGTGTGTGCTCATAAGTTGGTTAATTTATGATTTATTCACAGAGAATAATTTCATTGGTATAATAGGTTTCTATTTAGTCTGTTATTAGAATTATGTATGAATAGGTATAATTTACCTATGTATCATTTTCATTAACATATGAATTTTGATCTAGTTCCCTCATATTTTTATTACATATTTATCATTTAATTAAGTTGAGTTTGATTAGTAGAATTTGAAATTAATAGTCTCATTGTCAAACTTAAATATGATCAAGTACATTAAATAAAATCTAACGTTATTCAACATTCATTTGATGATTTAATTTCAATTACTAGAAAACATTAAATAAAAATTAATTTTATAGACAACAAATAATTAGTTGTTATATTAACTAAATTATATATTATTCTATAGACTAAAAATTATTGATATCTAAATTAGTTTTTAAATAGTTTATAAATTGACATCTAATTAGTTACTAAATTTTTTTACTACCAATTATTTAGTTTTGAAAGTTAGTAGCTAAAATTTTTTGATAGCTAATTAAATACTAATTTAGAAACTCATTTAGATATCAATAATTTTTTTAATTTATAGAATAATGATTAATTTAGTTAATATAACAATTAATTATTTTTTAATTTTAAAATTATTTTTTATTTAATATTTATATATATTTGTGTTAAGCATTTCATTTAAGCATAATTGTTACTAAACCTACAATTAATTAAGATTATTACCTACAACTAGACTCATGCTAGCTAGAGGTACAAATCACAGTGCAAACAATTAACAATGATGATATGGTCCAAATATTAAATTGTAATTCAGTTATACAAAAATTAGTACATATATACACGCAATAATGAATATATGGTAGTAATGATACACTTTTAACACAATAACAATAAGAAACTCATTAAGTACAAATAAATTTTAGATAAAAAATTAACTAGTCACAATACTAATTAAATTTTATATTATTTCAGATTAAATTTTTTTATATATATAAAATAATTTTTATTATTAATAAATAGTTTATAAATTAGTATATAATTAATTACAAAAATTTTAGCTACCAACTAATTAAATTATAAAATTGGTAGCTACTTGTAACTAATTAAATACTAATTTAAAAACTACTCTTAATAATATAAACTACTTTAGATAACAATAATTTATTGAGTTCTTAAAATAATATCTAATTTTTTTATTTTTTTTTAAATGAAAACTTTCATGTTAGGTATCACTGTCTAACTTAAGATCTCAGCTAAGCTAACACCTCAAGTAACAACAATCATTTGTCATCACATGAAGAAAGTATTATTAAACAAAAGAAAAAAAAATACAAAAATTTGGAGGGATTAGACCAAAACCCATATATTTAATTTAGTTAATATAATAATTAATTATTATTTTTTCTCTAAAATTAATCTTTATATAATGGTTTTCTTATAGTGTTATAATAAATTTAATTATTTTTAAATATATATATATATATATATATATATATATATTATATATTTTTTAAATATTTAGAGCATAAACTTATTCATAATAGTGTTTAGAACAAACTTATAAGACATAACATTCTTACATAATTTTGTTTGCCAAAATGCTGCTTTAAATTCTTGCTTTAATAAAAGCTTTTTTTTTTTTTTAATTACACCAAATCATGAATGTTGGCTTGCTTAAAAAACTTAAATAACTTTTTAAAAGGTCAATTATCTACAAAGAAAATGTATATTTTTTTTAAAATTAAGTTATTAGAAAATTGAAATTTTAGGTTTCTAGATGTGTATATATTGGTTTGTGGGGGCAATATTCCATTGGGTTTGACGTAAACTAAGAAAAATGATAGTGCAAGAGTTGGTTTGGATAACACCTTAATGGCTGAGAATGGAGATTGTATTGACAAATGGTGCAAAAGTTGTATTATTGCTTCTTTTAGCTTCACTCTCTATCATTTTCAATGCACACCCTTTGTCTTATTCAATGTTTGGCAATGGAAGACTTTCTAAACCATCACTCTAATTAACTTCATATAAATTGGGCCCTATAATATTTAATGCTCTCCAAAATTCTCCCCATTTCATAAACCTTGCATATGTGATTGTAGCTTCATAATGTGTTTTTTTATTAATAAAAATGAAATATATCTTGTCAATAGATAAAAAATAAATAAAAATTGAAACATTGGGAATGTTCGAATTCTTATACAAAAGTTTTAAAATTGTTTCGAGCTCAAGTTCGAAAAATAGTATCATTAAGGCCAATCATCTTATCCAAAATATTGTCTACTTTAGAAGTCAGTGCTTCGTCACAGTTTTGTCCTTAAAAGACGCCTCGGTGGATTGAGTGAGGAAGTAATATATAGACTACCATTCACATCGACTCAATAATGTGGGAGTGTAAATCAATCCATAAAAACCTAAATCTTGACTTTTTTTATTAGGTCTTTTTAGAAGATGTATAAAAACTCAACTAATATAAACATAAATAATTCATAACAATTCAAAGTTATTATAAAACATCATATTATATCACACATATATACACATGTATAAAGTGCTCTATTGTTATTATTGCTGCTTATTCACCGACCTCTTCATGCATCTGAGCAATTTTAAACTTTAAAACAAATTAAATATTTATGACTTAGCATTGAATCTGTGCCTTTTTGGAAACACGACAAAGTTTGACAAGCCAAGACAAGTAGTTTCTTTTCATCTTTTGAACAAATCGCAAGATTTGATAGAGTGGGTTGACTTAACAAGTTGTTTACATAGAACAACTTTAAACATGCTATTCTTGAAATAACGAAGAAGCGTGTAATTCCTACAATCATAAAACAAACATTTTTTAAAGTTTGACACATATTTTAGAATGATAAAGGATCAAATATGATTGACGAAATATACTTATTATCTCTTAAAATAAGAACTTATTTGACGAAGTATGTGCACAATACTTAACTTCTTTTGAACAAAGTACAAATTAAGTAATGTTCGTATCTGTCTAGTCATACAACTTATATTTATTGAACTAAATTAAATACTTTTATATATAACATGATCTAATAAACATAAAATTATATTTTACATTTCCTTTTTGAAGCACACAACTAAATAAATAAATTATCTATTGAAATTAAATCTAACAATTAAACATCATACAGTACTAAGAATAGTAATATCAGTTAATTGTCTTAATTATTTTAAGGGTATGTTATTTTTTTTTTTAATTTGACATATAAAGAACTATGCATGTTATATATACATTACATCAATAACATTTTTATTTTTGTACTTTTGTTGTGATTGTTAGTTTGAGATTTATTTTTTAATAGGAAAATGAAAGTTTGAATAAGTTAAAAGAATATATAGTAGAGTCACGTGAGTAATAAATTGAGGAGTTAAAAGGGTCCACTGCAAATAATATGACTATTTCCACTCAACTTCATATTACACTGTTCATAGCCAATTTTTGAATAAGTCTAACTTTTCTAAATTCAAACTTCAATTTCTCTTCTCAACATTCTATTATTTCACATGTCACCCATCACTCATAGTAAACAAAATTCTTATAATTCTTTATTTCACAGTTAAGAAATTATATTTCCAAAAGTATTATATATTAAAATTATATTTTCATCCATATTATTACTAGAAATTTATTAAATAAAAATTAATTTTAAAAATAAAAAACAACTAGATATTATTTTAAAGATTACAAAAATTATTTATATCTAATTATTCTAATTAGATATCAATAATTTTTTTTTTCTCTAAAATAATATTTAATTTAATTAAAATATAATAATTAATTATTTTTTAATTTAAATTGATTATTTGTTATTTAATAATTTTATGTGTTAACGGTTGACGATGATATAATTTAAGTCATTAATAGTATAGTTAAAATTGATTTTTTTTTTTGAAAAATAGTATTTTCTTAAATAATTTAATTTTTTTAATAACTTTTATAGGTTCCTAAAGGTTTGGTATATATGCCAAAACTATAATAAAGAATGCACCTATAAACAATTAAGCAAAATTATATGCTGTTTTTCTTTATTTTTTTGCCAGATAACTATTAGTCTATCTATTTTAATTATTTTGGCTAGTATGTTATTTACTCTCCTGAACAGTCTTAGGAAAATTGGTGATATCACCAATTAATTAATTAATTAATTAATTAACTAATTAATTAATTGCTTTGAATAAAGTTGTTAAAGTGATGTATGATATTTTATGAAGAATTCATTTTACATGTTAATACATTAGTAGAATGATAATTTTTTGATCTCCTAATTATCATTTTTTTTAAATTATTAAAATAAATAATTGTTCAACCTTAATATGGTTTTAGTTTAAATTTGATTATCTTGAAATAGTATTATCTTGAATTCAATTCAATTTAAATACACTAAAATTATTATGTTATTTTGATGATTTTTTTAAAATAAAATCTTTAATTCATCAAATAAAGATAAAGAAAATATATACAAGTGTATGGATATTTGTTGACAAAAGCCCTAAAAGGGACTGCAACCTTCAATCAAAGTCTGAAAAATACTTTAAAAACACAACCAACTTATTTCTGAAAACCTCCAACACAGAAGTACATGTTACCTAAAGTACATAAACTTTAAGGGTATTATTATCAGAAATAGGTTAGGCACCTATGTTCTTACCACTCTTTATGCTTAATTATATAGTATAGTGTGATTGACCTATGTTCAACCTATCAAAACATTAATGCTTATTCACCATTTCATAACTATAGTTATCATGATTTAATCACTCTTAAAGACTGAAATTATCATCCTTGCACGTGAACAGTTATAGTTTGGTGGATAAAACTTAAAGTTAGATATAAGTTTAATTGAAATTGTATCTACTTATTCTGATGCTATATTTCAAAGTTAGATTCTGATAACTTTTTGTGAACTTTGATGTTCTATTTTATGAATATGAAATCAAACTATAGTATAGATGTATAATTTAATTTTATATTGAATTTGAGTTTCAACCTTGAACAAAAAAAAAACACTAAAGATTAACCAATATCATAAAATTGAAACTGTACTAACACCAAAATTTTATTAACACATTCTTAGTTATAGTGGAAAAGGCAAAAATACTATAAATTCTAAACTTTAAACCCTAAACTAACTTGTTTATCAGAGTATTTTTGCAAGTTTTCTTACTCATTCTGGTGAAAAGAATAACTAATCGAAGATCACCCTACCTGAAGGCTAAGAAGACCAAAAGACAGAGATTGAAAAAGTCACTCTAGAAGAAACCCGACCTTGTAAGAACATTTTGGCGTAAGCTCTTATAAACTAAGGTGAAGAATGACTATAATCTCTCGTTATGATAGCCTCAAAATGACTCTGAAACCATATTAAAAAGAGTAAACTTAAAACTTAATTCAAACTCATAAAATTGACTTATAAGATGAGATTTATATTTAATTGTATGCTATGAAATATCTTAATCTCTAGTCGATGTGAGATATTTGTAGTATTTATCATCCGATTCATCACGGGTATTCCATCGACCGATCGAACATCAACGCACGTTAAAATAAACTCAAAATGATCATAGTATATATCTAATTATATACTATGAAATATCTTAATCTCCGATGTAATATACATGACATTTATCATCAGAGTTTGGTTGTGAAAAGCCAGGTGGTGTGAAGGAGAGGTATAAATCTGAACACGTGGTTTCTGTTGAAGTCAGAAGTGCAGTTATTCTGCAGAACATTGCCTTGAAAACCCGGCAATTTGGTGAAACACTACTTTAATGTCGATCTACTCTGATTTACTGCATCTTCTTCTTCATTCACGTGTGCTCCATTAATATGCTGCAACTTGCACCAATAACAACCTTCTTCTCTACAAAAATCCAATTTCTACAGTGCAAGAATCATGCATCACTCAACTACGTAAGTAGGGTAATCAAAACAACTCTCCCTTACCAAATTTCTCTCCACCATATAAATGTCTTTTTATGATCTTTAATTACACTATAAAGTGTTTTACAATAGATTTTCTCTCCATCAATTTTTGCCCCTTATTATCAAAATTGGATCATCTTTAAAAAGTTGAAAAAATCGTGTCAAATATAATAAGTAATACAATTTTTATTATGTAAAAGTGAGATCGTATTAAGATGACACAATTCTTACAATAATTATGTTCCATCATCTTTATCTTTATGTTATTAAAGAAATCTCATATATACTTATATTTCATTTTTTTTAAGTTTTTTAATATATAAACATAAATTTAGTGGTATTTTTTTTTCTGTTTTCATTTTATTGACACTTAATTATTTTTATTTCATAACTTCTCATTTGATTTATACCTTAATTTAGTAGTAATTTTCGTTTAAAAAATTATATTTATAATTTATAAAAAAAATTGTTTAAAATTGATATATAATTTATTAAAAAAACATATTTATTGATGTTGATATTTTAATATCGAATTAACCTGATTTTATTTCAGGTTTTAATCGAATTTAGTTTAAATAATTTGTTGAATAAAAAAAATTGTATAGGGTGCAGATAAAGATAAATTTTGAAGGCATCCCTAGGTTTTGGTGTTTGGCAATTACTGGTTTCACGTGATTTGGAGTTTCTGAAATTGAGAGAGAAATGATGCAAACTTATGGCAAACAAATAATAAGAAAGTTGCTCAATAAAAGTGGTACCAATTTTAGGTGTAATTAAAAAATAGCATTTATTCATACTCATCCAAACCCTAATTAATCACTAAAACTATAAATTTTGTAGTTTTTGGTACCAGAAAGTTTTGAATACTCATAATGGTACTATAGTTCCATTTTCCATCTTTATATTTATAGAGGTAGTAAATAAATTTTTCATCTCCCATGAATGTGTACAAAATTACATAAAATAACTAAAATATCAATTAAAAACCTTCATTATTATATGCTCACACATAGAATAAAATATTTTAAATTACATATATAGAAGTCAAAGAATAAATACTATTTATATAATATTGTCATTATATTGTAATCCATTTTTCTTAATTTAGATGTTAAAAGTTAAACAGATTTAAAATTTATTATGAAATCCTTCAAACATAACATTCGGGTTAAATATGTTTTTCGTCCATTTACTATAATACGAAATTGATTTTTGTTCCTAGTTCAAACTTTAGACCATCTAGATACTTGTAATATGAAAATAATTAGAATTGATCATTCTGTTTGTGAAAATAGTTTTTTCAATATTTGTTGTTGTTTTGATAACAAATTAATGTTTATTGTAACTATTTTCAATGGGTTGATGAAGTGAAACTTCAAATTAAACCAATTTCACATACAAAATGACTCATTCTAATCATTTTTATACTACAGACATCTGAATGATATAAAATTTGAACCAAACACAAAACTAATTTAGTGTTATAGTAGAGGGACAAAAAAACATATTCAACTCTTAAAAATATCAAAACACAACATAAAAGAAGATTTAAACACATAATATTAAAGATAACATATAATTTTAAGTCATTAAAATATAAGTCCCAATTAAACAATATTCCTAAATTGTTGTTTTTTAATTTTTTTTTACTACACAATTTTCAAAATGACATTAAGGAACCAAATTATTCAGAACAAGAATCTTGATGGACACTAACGATAGGTTTAACACTTTTTTGGTGTGAAAAAAAAAATCTGATTCTGTCTTTTTAAAAGGAAACCTTAAATTTGCATTTACTTCAAAGTAAGAATGTTGATTGTCTGAATAGAATAATTATAGTCATTGAGGACAAATTTGACAAAATTTGTTACTTATTCAAAGTTTGAATAATGAGTTACCTAGTTCTATTTATTATCAATGTTTGGTTACTTATTCAAAGTTTGACTAGTCACTTAGCTAGTGTAAGCATTTTTAATTTGTTAATAAATTAGTGGTGTGATTTTGATGGTAATTATTATAAAACTCAATAAACTAATTATATATATATTACATTTTGTGATCAGACAATAGGGTTCTAGAAAAAGAGTTACATATTTTTTGTGTGTAATATGTTTGAATTTCTATATTATTTTGAGATGAAGGTTGTATTGTAAATTTAAAATTAATTTCTTTAATAATGTTTATTATTTAATCTTTTCTTTTTAAACATCTGTATATAATTTCTGTATATAATTTCTTTTAATATGTTTATTATGAATCTTTTCTTTAATAATGACCTAATTCCTCTATAAATGCACTATAATGACAAAAATTATTATTACATAAAAGTATTGTAAAATCAATTGTTTTAAGCTTAAGAGGCTAGTGTTGATCCTCTTTGAAATGGATTGGTTATTATATATACATAAAATCCAGCTTCATCTGCTAAAAATCAAGATTCTAATCCAAGTTTTGATGTTGCTAAGATCTTTGAAGAGGTTTTTTGGTACTGAACAAGATCAAACATTCACAACAACTGTATATATTTTGCTTTCAGAAGAAACAAGTTAAAAAAATGTAAAACTGAACATGATTTATTTGATTCAACAGTAAATTACATTGCAATATGGGTGTTGGCAGATCTCTAATGAGTTCTGGCATCAACGACCACACCACCAAGGTTACACATGACACAAGGATCATTGTATGGATTATTGCTCATAACATGACCCTGGACCCACAGGTGCCCTTCTAGCATAATAATTCGTCACAGGAGCAGCTGCAACCCCTCGTTTATTCAACAGACATCTGAAGTTTTTGAACCGTAGCTGTGCAGTTACGGTAATATTTGGTGGGGCAGAATCTCTCTGACTCCATAAGCGTTCTGTGGTAAACAAGGACTAATTAGTTTTGCATAATCAAGTTCAACAGCCAGCATTTGTCAATTAAAGTGTTGGAGATCACACATTAACTAGAAATAAGTCAATTCATGTGCAAACAGACTGGTTTTGTAAAGTTGAGTTAGACTTAAAGTTCACTTCTTAAGATAGTATCAAGTTCACTTCTTGGATCTATTGTGTCACCCGCTCTCAGACCACCTATAAATTTTTATTTTCACGCACGATTTGACAGTCTCGGCATGAAAGGAGTGTGTTTGAGATTCTACAATAATGTATAAGTAGATGCAAACCTTCCCTTACAGGTTTTGTAAAGTTGAGTTATACTTAAGTCCACTTCTTAAAACAAAGGAAACTTCATAAAGCAAGAGACACCTATATAGAAAATCAAATGAATAATCAAAGGTATAAAATATACTTCATATGGCTTGTATATGTTACCTTTTAGATAGGTGCCCTTTACATATATATATATATATATATTGAGAGAGAGAGACGAGGGGAAAAAAATCATTTTATAGAAGAGGGACACTGAAATTTCTACTACCTACTCTCTGCAACAAAATCAGTTATTATATCAGGAAATGACAGCTTAAGTCCCATGTGCCAGCTACCCCACATGAAAAAGTGGGTAGGATGCTCATTGCCTGATATATTTTCCTTAGAATCACTACTAGGTTGGAGAACATATCAAAGAGTTATCAATAATACTATAAGTACACTGCAAGAATGTTGAACATCTAGCATCAACAAGATTTGCCTACCTGCAGCTGCAGCAGCTCGAGGCCATATTGTTTGCTGAACATCGGATGTATCTACTGTCTCAGCCCACATGCAAACTTCTCCTCCAATTACAAGCTCTTGTTCAGAAGCTGTATGTATTCCCTCTAGTGGCTCAGCAGTGTAGACCTCATTCCAAGGTACATCCAGATGGTCAAGATACCAGACACCCTGGTTACTGTAAATGCACCTGAAACCTTTTGCAACAGCCTTTGGACAAACACCAGGGCCCAACCTACAGTAATTGATAGAAATAATTTATTCTGAAACTGAGACATTTGAGTTTCGTCATACAGAAAAGCTGCTTATGCAGATGGAAACTCACCAGTTGTGCACAATGGTTTTTGGATGGAGCTTTGATGGAAATGTATTGAAGGTTTCCTCCCTGAGTAATTGCAAAAAACAAAGAAAAATGTAATCTTTTAAGAACATTTTGTAAACAGAACAATTATGTAGTGATTAGCTAACCTATACTGTTCCATGCATGTGCAAACTAGTAGCTGCATTTGAATTTTTTAATATTGATGTTTTCAAAGAAAGAAAGGATTAGGATAGAAAGGTGATACTAGGGTGAAATATCTGCTATGGACAAATTAAGGGTACAAATCAACTTTTATTTGAGTTATAATGATACCATACATATATATACAGATCATACCAGTTCACTGGACTCCAATTTTTGGAAACGGCAATCTCTTGAGCCTTCAGTACAAAATACTGATAGGCATCTCTAGTGGTCATGTTGTGATTCTGAAGCCTGTTATAGAGTAAATGATCAAATCACAGAATATAAATGTAACATCTAAAAGTAGTGCCTTTACATTGACAATTGACAAAATGGTTAACTTTACTGGCAATTGACAACCATCTCAATGCTCAGTGTACCAAAAATGGTGTGAGAAGAGGGGAAAAAGGAACAAAAATTTCAGTAGCAAATTTCATATCAATGATCTGGTTACAAAAGTAATACTAAACTGTTCAGGAGTCAACCGTTGGCTCATGACATGTAATAGAGCCTCTAAGACTAAGAGGGTCATTGCATGAGGGATGTGTTGAATTGAAGATATAATGTAAAATCATTCATGTATCTCCAACTAAAAAGCAAACTTTTAGGAATTAAGATTATAGGTTCATGACAGCTTCATAGTAAATAATCCAAAATTTCAGTTGATTGCAAAAGATGACAAAAGATATCACTCTATGGCAACAGAATCCCTCCTGAATTACTTTTCTCCACCTTCACATGCCCATCAATAAAAAATGCTAGAAATTGGGGTAAGATTAAGAACTAAAACAGAGACAATAATTCAGTCAACATTGAGATTGCTGTCTGTTAAAAATTTGCTTGATAACAAAGTTACGAGGTTATAAATGAAATTATATCTGCAAGGCACACCATTTGTCAAATTCTTTGTATATAAGAAGTTTTAGTTGAGTTTAAAAATTGTACATAAATGGCTAAACAAAAGTCATCAAGAAATGTAATATGAGTTTAACAAGTTAATGCTAATACCATTCCTTTATATGAGAAGTTCTACTCCAGCAATCTGTCAAATAAAACATAATTAGCATGGATACAAATATCTTTAACATTTCAACAATAATTTAAAGTCTACTTTTATTATAATAAATGTTACAAAGTCGAGTTCATGGTCACTTCTTCGAAACCACTTCTGAATAGACAAAAATACCGTACTAAGGGACATGGGCCTTTTCAAACTTGAACAACCAATATAAGAGATGACAACACCACCTCCTATCCAAAACTTTAAGACAATGGGTTTGTGAGTCTTCTTTCTTATATATTGCTCAACTTTTTCACTTCTACGGACTCACTTGGATTCCTAACATAAACCCATAGAAATTATGGACTGCTAGAGGCCATCTTGCAATGCGAATCCCAATCCCCTTCAAGGTTTCTAAATATTGGAAGAAACAAGTGCATGAAAAACAATTCTGAAGAAACTTCTCTTTCATGGTTTTCTAAGACAAAAAAAGAAACCATCAATTCAAAGAAATGTATCAGTTATTGTAACCCTCATAATATCTAAAAAAATAGATTACTTTATTCATAGGATAACTTTAGTACAGATCAGCTCATAACAATAACAAGTTTGCAAAGAAGCACCAATCTACAATATCAGTTTTAAATTATTATTGAAGATAGCATTGCAGGACCCTTAAAATATAGATTTCAAATAAGAAGGTGGTAGGTGTATCAAACAGCACCATTTACCCACTGCTTTCCATTCTCATTAGCATTTACCATCAGAAATTAACTTAAAGTTGTGCTAATAATAAAAACCATTTCCTTCATTGATAAGCATTTTTAGCTTTTAGTTCAATTGATTATTTCATAAGTTGCAATAAAGAAACCGCTTAGACTGACCAGTATTAACTTCATCACCACCCAAGTGAAATAGCTCAAATGGGAAAATCTTTCTCATATCTGCAAAATTTATAAAAAAAAAGAGAGAAAGATTGTTAGTAGCTGGTTTTAACAATCCGCATAATATTAGTAATATAGCAAGATGTATCAAGGACAATATAAAGTGGCAGAAGAAAAAAGAATGAAGACGCTTGAGTGCATGGATGCAGGTTTTAATAATGCTCAAACGAAAAATAAAAGAAAAATGAAGAAAACATAGAGACAGGCATATGTTAAAACTAGATTAGTATTATTAAATACAGTAAAAATATCTATAGTAAAAAAATGAATATTAGTATTATTAAATATAGAAGTCTAACATTGTATCCAGAAAATATTATTAATCATATAATACTGCGAATAGTGTATTATTGTTATTTTACAGTCATATATTTGTATGCATGATTGGTAATTTGGTATCATAAATCCCTTATTTCAACCCTTAAAATTATCAAATCAGAAAACAACAATTTTAGTATCTTCTTCTTCACTCTTAAATCAAACAACGGTACCTGGCAGTTGTTTGAAATAATGCCTTTTTCAAGTGCGGATTCAGGTAAGTTAGCAATTAAAAAACAAGATACATAATTCGTAATTGAATATTAAATGGTGTCTCTAATAGATTCTAAGCATGCTACATAACTAGCATTATTGACATATTCAAGTTGTTTATGATATAATCTTTCCAATATAGTGTTTAGCATGATTTCAAGAAGACAAAATGATATTCAATAGAGGTGAAAGTTGATAAATGTAATGTACAAATCCGAAGAACTGAACAAGTATGGGGCTTAAGGTTTCATAGGAACTTAACCTGTCAGAATACCAGAAATGACATCAAAAGTAAAGTTCTTTGAAACATCAAGTGGCTCCCTACAGGAAGGTGATGGCCAAAGATCAGGATATCCAGCACCCCTACAAAAAAGTAAAAAAAGAACCTTAAAATTTGTGTTATGCATGCTACTTGTCAGTACAAAATAGAAATATTAAATTGCTGCAGTAACAATTAAAGTCAAAAGTTAATAAAACTAATTGATTAAAGTTCAACTTCACAAAAAAAAAAGAATAAAAATCCAGGTAATAATCAGATGAAGCAGATATGAAATGGAAAAAAATAGCAATGGCTTGCTAAAATAAACAAAAAAATTATTCAATGTCAATCCTAACAGGTATCAATCATTGGATGAATAAGTTTAGCACATACCTATATTCAACACCAAACTTCCTTCAACGGAAGCACTCAACTCAATGAAATTACAGGTTGCAAATAAACTTTTTTATGGCCAACTCTTTCTTAAAAGAAATACAAATGATAAATTTTGAAAAGTAAAATAAATTTATTGGGTCTCCAAGCGTGAAAGTAACAAAGACAATTATTGTATTACTATCAGGCCATACTCCATAAAGAAAAAAAAAAAAACAAGGCATGTTTTTTACCATGATTCTGCATGACCAGGGACATCCACTTCTGCCATCACATTTATGCCTGCAATTCAATCATACAAATACTCAATAAAAGCATGCAAATTCACCTTTATTTTTATAAATGTATTTTGCATGATACTAAGAAGATGAAAGAGCAAAAAGGGAAAAAAAAAACATAAATCCAAAATTAGGATCAACACAAAATGCCAAAGATATTATGTAACAGGAACTTTGGAAGAGGAATTTGAAGATACCTCACCTCTCATTTTGGCGAAGCTTTATATCAACATACCATGAACAAGAAAACAGAACATTTGTCAACATTAAATTAAGAATCAAACTCAAAGATGGTAACTAGAAACTAACAATTCAACAAAAGGAAAAGGCGTTACATGTATCAATTGACAAGGGCATTATAATATTATTTTGGGATTTTAGTCAGATATTTCCCCACCCCCATGATAGCCTTTCTCGTCTCCTCTGTGCATTTACAAATTAGATTTTATAATCAACTATTTCCAGTTCAAAATTGCTTGTCATGGAAAAGTTAGTGACATGTTTACAACTGGACAGTTTGATAAAAAGATGATTTTATCAAAGATTTGACAGATAATTTATATCAACCTGCTCTTTCTTCGGTAAATTTTCATTCCCCAGGAAAATTGCAACTAAATCCGGAAGACTATAAAACAAAAAATAATTTGGATAAAGTAAGTCTTACTTGACAATTTCATATGCATCTTCAACAGTGTAACGTTCCCATTTGGTATATGAACCTTTCCACAAGTTTGGATATGTAGGTACCTCAAGCGGAAATGACTCCTCATCTATGATGTGCCAATGAAGAACATTCTATGCAGCATAACTTTTTATATTCAGCATTACACGAAAAGAAAAACAGCATGGAAGAAAAATGAAAAAGCATATATCTCTTACAAGTTTAGCATAGGACATAGATTCAATAATCTGCTTGATTACAGTAGTTGGTAAATAGTGCCTTGACGTATCTGCAAAAATAGATAAATAAATAAAAAATCATATGTATCATTATCCTCTGGTCATAGTATAAAACTACTAGCAGAATAAAAAAAATCTCTTTGAAAACTTGAGCCTCACCCAACAAAAGCCCACGATATGCAAATCTAGGTTTATCTTGGATGGACCAAGGTGCCTTGTATATTTTTACTGTTTTAGTTGTATAATCGAAAGAACACAACTGGCTGAATGTCTGGTGCATCATGCAAAGACAACAATACTTCAGTTTTCAACTTCCACGGTACGAAAATAGATAAACCGAGACTTTGAGCAATTTACTACATGCATGCCAATGCATATACAAGTTAGAGGGGTTTATGTTTCCACAATATCAAGATCATCAATGTAAAAGGTATACGAAAAAAATACATTCTATAAAATTGATTAAATCCTATCCCATGTACAAGGACCAGCAGATTATACATTCGCCAACCCTATGTTGAAAAACATATCTAAAATATGAAAATGAAAATACATGTCAGAAATCATCTTATAAAGAGTATGTCACAACAGGCATATCTGGTGTCTGTCTAGACTCCAGTAATCATATGTCAAATCAAGTCAATAAGTGCTAAACAAGAACTATCTGCTCTCTATTCATCAACCTTCACCTCCACACCGTCTCTTCCAACCACCGCAACTCCACTTCAAGCCGCCAAATAAAGTAAAAAGAAGAAGAAAAAAACAGTTTGAGCTGATTGAGAAGCAAACTCTTTACATACCTCTAATCCCCGCAAAGCACCATAAACAGTATTTGCCTGCGATGACAAGATCACAAAATAGGGTGATTAACTAATAAATGACATAATTTTCTTTATTTGTTTGAGTCCAGAAGCAATAATCCAACCACAACTCTGTCTCATTCTTTTGTTTTTGTTTTTTTAAATCAATGGTTTTTCTTTTCTTTTACTAAACAAGAGCTTTGATGAGTTAAGGCAGTACACAAGAAAGGTGTTATACTGTAACCATAGCAAGAAACAAAAGGGCTTGATTGAATTGTTTCCAGTACAGGAAAGTGGGAAGGTTCCTCAAAAAGAAAAAGCAAAAGAAGGAAACAGAAAAACTAAAACCGAAAACCAACTTCAATTCACCTCTCTCGCACTGAGAAAATAAACGAAAAATACTTTAATCATCCAACTTTTTTCGGACACAGATTTTCCATAGGTACTCTCGAATTATAAACTAAGCATTACATTGACTAAATGAACAAAGAACCAAGAGATTGTATTGTAGCAAACAAGCAATTCCAATTCAAAATCACAAAAAACCAAATTAGCATCGAATATCAAAATCCAACAATGAAGCTCACCTCAATTGTGACTTGGGAAGAGTCCTTGGCTTTGGGAACCAGCAGGGTATAGCTTTCATCCACTCCCAATTGAAGCTGCAGAGAGAAAAACAAAACAGAAAAGTCATCACCCAGTTGAAGATCCCACGTTGACTAACCAAGCAATCATCAACCCTCATTGTATGAACCTCCTCGTTGTCTGAATGGACAGTTATCTTCAATGTGTCAACATCGTATGCCGAAACAGCCGACACCAACCGTTCCCTCAGCTTTCTCATAAAACTAAACCCCAATTCCAATCCAGTGTGCTGGAATACGATCCCTCTGTACCGTTCAAACCCCGCTCTGATAACGGCGGAGCCGCCGCCGTTTCCGGCGACAATGAGCTTGAGTGCAGGGTCAACGCCGAGAGCCTGGTTGCCGGCGGTGTACTCTGCGGGAAGGGGCCATAGGTAAGTGGGGGTTTCATCGAGTGGGGCCCCTCGCCGCACCGAAACTGAGGTGACTGTAACAACAAAGGAAATGAGGAAAAGAGTGAGAAGAGGAGAAGAAGAAGAAGATACCCACATGGTGAATTGAAACTGAGAGTGACTCAGAAAGAGAAAGTTCTATTCTTTTTGGAGAATTATGTTTGATATACCATGAATCATGATAAAGAAGAGACTAAGAACGGAAAAAATAAGAACTAATTATAAATAAAAAATAGACACTTAAAAAAAAAAAAATCTCACTTAACAAATATGAACTACAATGTCTTTCGGTATATTCATATTTTCATTCTATAGTAAATATTTATTCTTTTATTTACTTTGTTCTTATCATTTGTTTACATTTTTTCTTTCTCATACGAATTCTCTTTATATAGAGATTAAGATGAAGGTTTATCACATCTTCAATAAAGAATTATAATTTTAAAATTTTAATGATAATCATTGAACATATTTAATGAATTATTTATTAAAATTTATTGATATAGTCTCATTAAAATAAGAATGACGAATTAAATATTATCTTCATGTGTAGAAAACAGTACATTTTAGATGGTAAATCAAAGAATATAGACCAAACCTAATATTTTTGAATATGCCCCCAACACGATTTTAAAATTTTAAAAATACCCTTTATTCTGAAAATGAAAATCTGGAATTGAAAATAATACATTCTGGAAAAGTAGATCTGGAAGAGTTTTTTTGTGTTTTGGAAATAAAAATCTGAAAACGAAAATCTTAGATATGAAAATCCGTAATACAAAAAATAATTCATCAAAGACATTTTCATCTTTTTTCACTAGAATTCGGTGCAGTTATATGGTGCAGGAAGCAATTGCCAAGACACATAAACCATGGTTAACCACCTTTTGGGCCTGTCAACTATCTATGGGCTTCTTCGTTTTTCTTCCTACACCCTCACAATTTTAAATATTCCAAAATTAACTTTTACCTATAATTTGAAAAAGGGCACCGGATTTTTATTGTCATTGCTCATCTTCATCATTGAATATCGACTATTCTGGAGGGTCTCTGTAATTGTTCGGAGCAAGGTGGAGGAGTATGCAACGTTGTCGAAGTGTTGTTTGGGTTGTAGAGGTAAGAGTTAAGTTTTGTTAGGAGCATGGTGGTTATGGAGATTCCGGGGTTACCAGATATCAGGATCCAGTAATGTAGTCCGGATTCATAAATCCATAATTGATTAAATTGTGTTTTCTATATAAGGGGTATTCGGGGAGTTAAAATATCATAAATTGTTGTTTTCCATATTGCTGAATCCGAAAGCCTAAATTGTATTACAGATTGATGGATCTGAAAGCCTAAATTGCATTATGGATTTCTGAATCTGGATTTTTTTTTTGTGTTATGGATTCCTAAATCCATAATGGTCTTTTTTTAATTATGGATTGTTAGATCCAAAATTTGACCGGAAGCATAAATCCCGGATTTAACCATATTCTGTGATGCGAAATTCTACCGAATTCTATAATCTGTAATGTGAAAAAACACTTACGAAAACAAAAATCCATGCAATAAACAGATGTCTAGATCCGAAAACGAAAAAGAAAATTACTTATATTTGCTAAGAGCATTCTAAATCACTAAGAAGAAATGTGTGAGATTGAAAGGAGAATGGTTTGGAAGTGCCGCTGGTGGAAGATGAAGAAACACGTTGGTGGTAGGGATTCATGCTGCGCAAGAACACCACTCTCTGCCTTCTTCTGGGTTCTTTTAGGTTAGGGATATATTTGGAATTTTAAAAATTAATAAAGACTATTTAGTCTTTGCATAAGAATGTGGGGTGCAGGAAGAAAAACGTGGGGTGCAGGAAGAAACTGCCTTATCTACAACTCTGAAATGCTGATATATTTTTATATTTGAATTCACTTAATGGATATATATACAGAATTACAGTGACAAGAAAACAAAGTTGAAGGAAATGTAAAAAATATAAATTAAAGAGGATTGAATATATTTTTCCTTCGTTGTACTCTAATGTCAAATTGTTTTTTTTTCTAGTTTAAATACATTTTGAGTACTTGTAAGTTGTACAAAGAAATTATTGAAAGGAATTATAGGCTGTATTTTTTTTTTGACTTAACAAACCAATATTTATGTTGATTCATCACTTTAATCAATTTCACAGAGAAAATATATTTTAAAAAATAAATATATTAGTCTCAAATTTAAATGGAAGTAATTTCTCTTTTTTAGTTTTTTTTTAATTTTAAAAAAAGTATAATATACATTTTAAAAAATAATAAATAATTTATGATGAATAATGTATTCCCTTTATTTCTATTTATAAGACTCTATCTAGTATTTAACTTTTTTTAAAATATTTGTATACAAATAAATGTATACACTAAACAAAAGTAAGGCCTAACACTTGCCCAAATAAAATGGAATTTTTTTTTTGACACATTCAATCAATAAATACCTTCTTTACATTTGTACTTTAATAATATGATAATATATATATATATATATATATATAATATTTTAATTTTAAAAATAAAAGATATATTAATAGAAATATCAATATAATGAGTTTTTAAATGGTATTTGTTTATTTTAAGTTTTATGCTGAAATGATAAAGTTATCTAACATGTGGTCCTAGAATATGTTTATTGAAACCCAGAAACATATATTTTTTTTTTTATTAATAGTTTTCGTTATCATAAACACATCTTGATTTTAATATATACATTCTTCCATCTAAAAATAACTATTTTTTATATTTTTTTTCATAGATTAAAAACAACAGTAATAAATATTCACTTATTAAGAAAATATTAAAATAATTTAATTCTCCTACCAAACTAGTTATTATTGTTTGTTACAAATACAAATATTAGATATTTAAGTAATTTATTGAGAATAAATTAACAATACAAAATTAAAGTCCAATAATTTGATTAAGTTCTTCGAGATGATCTACTTTACACAATGTAACGTAAATAATCAATATGATTTAAAGTGAATAATCACACTTTTTAATATATAAATTATAGTAAAATTAGAATTTTAGAAAATAATTTACATTTTATATCTTTTATAGAATATTATAAGGTGATACAAGGTTATATTCGGTTCATAGTTTTGTTTAGATTTTTTAAAATTGATTTAAAAACATTAGAAAAAATGTTAAATACAAAAATACAATGAGCACATGAAGTGATTAAATTAATATAATAGTTTTTAATGCATTCAATGTCACGTCTTTTTCATGGATCAGAAAGAATGTCTATTATTATCACTTTAATATAAATATTTATTAAATACCTTATATTCTACAATAATTAAAAGATTATTCTGTGCTTTTAAGAGTTTAGTTGATTAATGATTGACACTAATTAATTAGTAATTAAGGTTAATAAATCTGGTGGAATCTGACAAAGCATAGCTTTTCAAGCCATGACATTGAATTATATTTATTATTCATTTAAAGTTTAGATTTTAATATTTGTATATTTTATATAGTGTGGTCCTTATTTAAAATAGTATATATTTTTCACATGTTCGATCCTAAGTGGATAAGATAACGTTTGAATATTTTTTATTTCACAAATACTTGCAACAAATAAAAATTAAAGAAAGTTTATAATTTAAAACTTGCTATTATAAAAATTTTGTTTTAGAAATCGTGTTCCAAAATTTGTAAAACAATTTATTCTGAATTTTTTTCATGACAAATAATCTGAAAGTTAAAAATCATGTGAATATAATTAAAAATTAAAAAAACTAATGTTTGAGGTTTTGTTTTTTAGTTCCGTTACATTCTTAAAAAAAAATTATATTTAAATTATTCTTAATCTCAAATTTTAAGTAATATAAAATTATATTAATCATATCAAAACACTTTACCATTCAAATTAATACAATAAAAGTAAGAAGAGGAGTAAAATTATTCTATTTAATAATTTTAATTTTTATGAGTTCAACAAATTCTTACATTACTTTTAAGATTATATTTTTAATTTTTTTAAGGATATTATTTATTTTATTTAATTATTGACAGAAATATATATTTTTAAAATAAAAAATACAATGAATTAATGTCAACAATTTTTAACAAATTTTTTTAAAATCTAAATCTTAATTTTATGAATTAATGTATGATTCGCAATAAAAAATGTTATGAGGTTTATTATAAAATTGTTTAAATAGATATATAACATTTGAATATGATTTTATTATATTTAATTTGTTATTAAATGTCGTAGCACGGTTGCAGGAATTTAGTCCAATCATGTATTATTTTTCTTTCATTTGAACCTTCTCTATCACTTAACTAAATTTATTCTCACGAATAAAAAAACTCAAATTATTCTTGCAAACAACTATTTTTATTCGTACTTTTAAAGTCCTAAAAAATTCTTAAACATGTTTTACAATTCAATCGAATATACCATGGATATATTCTATAATTAAGTTGCTTTACTAAAAGTGTAGATTAAAAATGGTTTAAAACTAAAAAAAAAAATGTTTATTACAATCACAAAAATAGTATTGTACTGGTATGGACCACGACTCGATCTCCCTGATCGAGTTGATCGAAAGGTACACGGACGGTCTGTCCGACCGACAAACTTAATTCATTAACGTTCAAATAAATATCAGTAAAACTAAACTACCATTAAGAATTGGGTAATACGCTCCTAAGCGTGATACACTTCACTAATCCAGTCTAATAAGGTAAGTTCATTAAAATAATATAAATAGCACACACATTTCAATAAGAAATGTACGTCGTTGTCACTGTACACTCCCGAGTGCCGAATACTCTTTTTACTGAGTTGAGCGTCGGAGTGTCTTCTGCAAGATACCTCCCTCATCTGGCATTCACCCGAGACTAAGAGATCGAGAGCCAAAGGAGTAGCACGAAACTATAAGGATCACAACGAAGCTTTGGTAACCTGTCCGAAAAAAGGAAAAAAACGAAACCTTCAATAGTTTTATAGGTCTTGTCTCCCTAACAAAAACAAATATCAATACCATTACCAAAATCCAAAATTCTAAGATTTTTATTAATATTATTTTATTTTATTTCTTAATCAATGAAATGAGTAATTTTTTTTTTAAATATTAAGTCCTGTCACTATTTGATACTAAAATTTATACGAAAATCTTATTATTTTAGCGACTTCAATTTAAAGAAACTAAAATATTGTCATTTTCACATGATTTATTTACAATAAAATTGTATTATTTTGATACAATTTATCTATTTTGATAAGTTTTATCCATTTAAATAATTAAGAGATCAAATTATATCGGAATAAATCCTAAAATTCAATATTAGGTTAATTTAAAATAAATAAGATTTCCATTTCTCTTTTTAACACGTACGTATTGTATATTATTCTTGAAAAAAATATTTGAAAATAACAACCTCCATAATTTATTAAGCACTTTCCGCACGAAAAATCGAATAAAACCAACGTTTGACAAAGAACAAATCCAAACAAACATGGTTCACAATTTTTCATATTATATATTTTCAAATATTATTTTACTTTTAAATAAACTTTATATTGATAATCCACGAGTTAAGGAATGAACAAATTGAATGGAGTGAAAAAAAAAGGAAAAGAGAGAGAGAAAACTCTATGGAAAGTGACATATATATTTTGATTATTTCACAAAAAATAAAATATTTTCCTTTTTTATTATATAAAAAAAGAAAATGTTATATACGTGCAGAATAATTTAATTTCTCTAAAATAAGATATATGGTATAGATAAAAGTGTCTTTATTTTTTCCTTCTGCAATTTCAGTTAGAAAGAAACACTTTTTACATAAGTTCTGTGCTTCTTTGTATTTCAACCTTATCCAAGGCATAACAAATTATTAAATATAATATATTTTGTTTTTTTTAAGTAAAAAAAAAAAATATGAAAAAACTAAAAAATTCATATTTTAAAAAATACATACTAATTTATATTTATTAATATAAAACTATAAAAAAAATAGTTGGATTTATATTTTAGGATATAGAGTCTACTATACCCATAAAAATACTTTTATAAATAAAACATAACTTATTTAAATTTGTCACGAGATGAAAAATTATAAATTTATTTTTTCTACAATAATTAAAATAAATGTTTCACATTCAAGAAATATTATTGATGATTACGAAACAAAATCACATTCAAACTATAAACTAATAAATCCAAACTTATTTAATAATATCTATAACTTCATAAAATTCAACAACCAAAACAATAATTTTATAAAACTTAGTAAATACAATAGGAACATAAAGAGAAATAAAAAAACAACCAATAAATAAATTATTAAATATAATATCTTTTATTTTTTATAATTATTATTTTCCTTTTTAATATATGACACAAAAATATGCTAAATTCTGAATATAGAATGTATTAATTATACATGAACTATAAAATTTAAAAACGTATAAATTCATTTTTTTTTTTCTGTATTATTAATCTCATTCAATAGGTTTGAAGTTAGAGTAATGGGATTCCAATAGTACGAAAAAGCATTAATGATGGATGGGGATGTCACATCATCATGACTCAAAGTGGGTCCCACAATCCACTCACCTCAAATCACATATCATCACACAACATGACATGATAACAATATCCACACATAATTGCCATGTCCTTCTACTCTGAAAAAGCTATGATCAGAGAAACTCGCCACGTGTCAAAACATCAACAGTCACTGCAGTGGACGTGACCGCACTGTAAACTTTTTCCAACAGAGCTATATGCCAAAATATGCAGCTCGGGCTCCACCGGTTCAGATTCAATCTGCTCCGGTAAAGCAGCACATCAAACACTCTTTCGCTCAAGGAATCTCAGCCGTCCACGCGTAGCCACCCCGAATTCCCATCACACGCGCGACGCTCCAGCACCGTCCAATGAAATCGCAACACGTGCCGAAACATGGACCGGCGTGGCTCACGCGCCTATCGGATCTCGTCTCAGACACTTTTTTATTTATTTATGAATTTTTTTTTCTTTGAATCCACTTTACCGGTTAGAAAATCTGCTACGGCTGTTGTTATAACAAGCACCAACCAAACGACTCTGCTTCCATGCTTTGCTCCTTCGGGGCTGCCCAAAACGACGACGTTTAGACCATATTCTCAGACGACCGGCAAATGGTGGAGACGGTGGAGCTTCACGGCGAGGAGCAGCGCTCGCTGCTCTCAGATTCGAATAATGGCGACCGCTCCTGGCGGTTGAACTTCGAGGGGTTTCAGATATCTTCGGAGCACACGGAGAAGCAAGTGAAACCCTCGCGCGGACTCCATGACTGTTATGGGGTTCTAGGTAACAAAACACTACAAACGCATTCTGTTTATTTATTTATTTTGATAATTTCAGTTATTTATTGTTGTTGCTCATTTTTTGGAATCTGCTTTTTTTATTTTCATTGACAAAGAATTTTTTTCACTGTTTGTTTTGTTGGAAGAGGAATCTGCAATTTGCTTTATGTTAGTGGTTGTGGTTGATTGTGTTGTTTTGTTCCATTCGTTTTTATCCTTTTTTTGTGTGTAAAGTTTTCCCTCTGCATTGATTCCAGATATTGTTTTTGTTTTCATAAAGATGCTGCTATTACTGGATTTCATCAGTGTGAGTAGAATGCTTTGTTTTCTGTTCTCTTTTTGCCAGGTTTAGTATTGTGTGCAGGAATTTGGAAGCAGGCTAGGTATAGTGTGTGGGGGTGTTTTTTGAGTTTTGGGTTGATGATGTGGTTGCTTTTTTGTTGTATGAAAGCAGTTGAGGTGGGTTGTTGATGAATCGAGTATTGCTTGCTTTTTGGGGCAGTTGCTGGAAGATGGACTATAGGGTTTTGCATTTGGAAGCTCTAGAGGCTAGAGGCAAAACTTCTCTTGGACACTGAACTACGTCTTTTCCATTTTTGGCTCTCTGTTTTTAGTGGAAGAAGTTTCACATAATTGATCTTGGCATTTGAACAGAGTGCCTCTGGTCTGTTGCTTTATTTGTATAGATAAATGGGTTGTTTTGTTTCGACCTGCTCTTGCTGAGGCTTGTACTTTCCAAGTCTGCAATAAGCATCTGCTTATTGAGCTATGACTTCATTTATATGTTTTCTGGTTTCTGAAGCTTCCTATAAAGTTCTTGTGGTCCATAATATGAAGTTCATTTGTCCTATACTTGTGAATGGAAGTTTAAAGCATAATTATGTCTTTGAATATCATTTTCTTCATCTGTGAATCTCTATCTTTATTTTATTTTTCTCAAAGTAGGTTAGCTAAGCTTTTTGAATGGTATGCTTTGATTAACTGCTAAATGGATATTTTCTACTAAATGGAAAGGGATTTCATGGATCTTGTCTTAATTTTTTAACTTCTGTTATGTATTTCTTCAGGTCAAGGGGATAATATTGCGGAGTACTACCAGCAGCAGGTTGAAGTGCTTGAGGGCTTTACTGAAATGGATGCCCTTGCCGAGCGTGGTTTTATTCCTGGAATGTCGAAGGTTTCTATTTCATTTTCTCTTTTTTGGTCTCTAGATTTACGATTGTTATATAGTCAAAAGCCTTGGCTGAATATCCACTGCTGTGGGCAGGAGGAGCGAGACAAGTTAGCAAGAAGTGAGACGTTTGCCATCAGATTGTCAAATGTAGCAAACATGGTTCTTTTTGTCGCCAAAGTTTATGCATCAATACGAAGTGGTTCCCTAGCCATCATTGCATCGACTTTAGACTCACTTCTTGATCTCCTTTCTGGGTTTATCCTCTGGTTCACTGCATTTTCCATGCAGACACCAAACCCGTATCAGTACCCGATTGGAAAGAAACGGATGCAACCATTGGTCAGTCCTCTTAATTAATATTCGGTTTGAAATTATCTGAATCATCACCAGTAATATGATCTCAGTGATTATCAGGAGTTACTTTGTATTCAAATTACATATCAGGGAAGAATACTACAATTTGGTTGTGTCTGTATATGCTCTATTTATAAAGAGGAAACTATAAAGTGAAATTCAAATTGTACAGGGAATTCTTGTTTTTGCCTCTGTCATGGCTACACTGGGACTGCAAATTATCTTGGAGTCTATCCGCACATTAATATATTCTGTAAGTTAATTTTTGGTATATTTATATAGGCAAAGTTGACCCCAAACTCAGAACAAAAATATTTTTTCATTTAGTTCCTGAATCTCTTTTGTTTCTTTGTAACTCTAATGTACCTTGAATTAACATTTCCAGGACAATTCATTCAACTTGACCAAGGAACAAGAGCAATGGGTTGTGGGAATTATGCTTTCAGTGACTTTGGTGAAATTCTTACTGATGATTTATTGCCGCACTTTTACTAATGAGATTATTAAAGCCTATGCCCAGGATCATTTTTTTGATGTGATCACTAATGTCATTGGTCTTATTGCTGCACTCTTGGCAAATTATGTTGATGATTGGATGGATCCTGTTGGTGCTATCATTGTAAGTGAATACTTTCTTTTTGTTGGAGGTTTGGATTTGCTATTTGTGGCCATAGGAAATGATATATATGTTCGTTCTCAAATTTTCCTTGAATTTAAAAGTTGATATGTTTGTTGTTATTTAGGGCTCCACTATTATTATTATTGTTTCCTTTTATTTGACTAATAGAATTTGTCTAATAATTTTATATTATTAGATTTCCAATTTTAGCTTATACAAATTAGAAATCATATTAAATTGCCATTAAGGGCTTTAATTGAGAATGTATTATTTATAGAAGAGAACAAAAAATGGAAGAAGACAAGCAGTCAGGAATTTTTGACGTTCATTAACAAATTTTCCGTAAATGAACCGATAAGTCAGATTAATTCCTAAGTTTGGAAGGTAAAGAACCATAGTTTACAAAAAATATCATAGTATTTCCAGCAATATTATCCATTAACAATTGTTGACATCTGTTTCTCAGCTTCTGCTATACGTTCCTATTATTCTTAAAGATCGAGGTATCATTGCTATGTTAAATGATTGTGAATTTGTGACTATCTAATTAGCTTATCATAATATCTGCGACCTCTCCTTGAACTATGTGTATATTATGATGGTTTGATATACACTTTGTATGCCTTACAACATCCTCAACCACAGTTCTTGTGAGGTCACAAGTTTTAGAACTATTTCTCACTCAAGATTACCATTGGAGCAAGAACTGGTTCTCATGATTAAAGAACCTTTTGAGATATGTGGAATCTATTTTGAAGTTATTAGATAATTGAACATATAAAACCTTCACTTTTGGTGCACTATAGGAGATGTCCTAAGATTTTACCTAAGATTTTAGGGAACTACAATTGATCTTTTGGAGCACGTTTTTTTTTTTGCTAGAAACATTTTCTTGTTACTATTTGTATATAGCCAACTTACCACCATTTTGTACCTGGTCAGTTAATGTTTTTACTTGCTTTTGCCTCTTACTGCTGCAGCTGGCGTTGTACACCATTCGCACATGGTCAATGACAGTGTTGGAAAATGTGAATTCCCTGGTTGGAAGATCAGCTGCACCTGAGTATCTTCAGAAACTCACATACCTATGCTGGAACCACCATAAGGCTGTGAGGCACATCGACACAGTTCGGGCATACACATTCGGGTCTCACTACTTTGTTGAAGTTGATATTGTCCTCCCAGCAGATATGCAGTTGCAAGAGGCCCATGATATTGGGGAATCATTGCAAGAGAAGCTTGAGCTTTTACCCGAGATCGAACGTGCTTTCGTGCATCTTGATTATGAGTACAGTCACAAACCTGAGCATGCACAAGCAAACTCTTAGCAGCAAAAGGAAAAACAATGTCCTTGTTTATTTTCACTTGCCCTTTCATCTCCCTTCAGCTGTAAATGAAGAACCATTTATGGTAGTTCAGAATCTGAACTTTTGAAAGTTGTTAGCTGTAGTAGCTATAATCCTACTTTCTGGCAGACCTGATAATATTCCCAAACGTATATCAAGATAGGTTTATCAGGCAACACCCTCCAGGTTCCATTTTGGGGAAATAGAATCCTTATATTCTTGTACACTGCACACTTTCTACCTTAATTAGGTTTAAGGGTTATTTCTAACATTACCAACTATAATAATATATACAATGGAATAGATTCCTTTTTAAAATGTAAGAATTACATAAACAACACTATTTTTTACATGCTAACTACTTCTTTTACACCACTATTTCTTATCTTATTTATCTATTCGTATTCGGCATTTTTATTGTTAATTTTACATGTTATATTTCCATAATGCTGATTAATATGATAGTGTACGCCAGATAAACCTACTAATAAATTATTTATTAGTATTTCAGATAAGATAAATTATTTAAAGGCAACGTTGTCCTTGGCTTTGTTTTTTTTTTGTTTTGTTTACGGATGCAAAAATCTAAAAGTGATTATTATATACTTTGGATTTAGATTTTTAGAAGATATTTTTGTGTTTTATTTAAGCTTTTGGATAGTTTTATTCGAAATAGTTTTATTCGAAAGGGAGTTATGAGTTTCAGATATGTTTAGAATTGTGGGCTGTAAAAGATACTGAAAATTGAGATACAAAACTTATTTATGTTTGTTTATGCATCTTGGCATCCAGAAGATTATTTATACTCTTCAGCTAAGTTTTCGGATTACCAAATCCAAAAATGATATATTAATTATGAATTTGTATATTTAGAAATTTGTGATTTGACTTAGATATATAAAAGGCAAAATCTTTTAAACCAATATTTTACATTATTATGTTGAGTATGGAATAAAATTAAATAGTACAACTTTATTTGAAAAACTTAAAATGTCAATAAATATAAATATTTATTAAAGAAAATACTTAATCAATTTGCTATTTTAAATTTTTAGTGCTTGAATATGGAAGAGTCTTTTATGAACTTTTCTTCTAGCAACCCTTCATTTTTTTATAAGACTATTTGGTGCCAACCGTTTAATTTGGATAAAATTTTCCCAAATCACTCACATTTATATTATATTTTAATATTTTAATTTACTTTATTATAAGTCTTTATACAGTTAACTATAGGTCACTTACTTGACTTTTCAATTAATCAAAAAGTATTGTTTATAAGATAATTATGGTAAAAATTAATTAACTTAACTTTACAAAGTATTATTGTTTTCTTTATTATTAAATTTTTTACATCAATTATAAATTAAAATATTTTATAATATATAAATAGATATAAATTTTATAAAATAAAATTAAAAAATCTAATCAAATAAGAAAAATATTCGTTTTGTAGTTACAAATTGTGTAACTGAGACTTAAAAGTGAAGATGAAGTTTCATAGGCTATTATCAAACCTTTTGTGTTTTAAAGCTATATATGTTTCTAAATTTTCATATTCATTAAACAATTGATTGAGCATTTTATTGAATAAAATATTTATAGTTTATGAATTTACAGTTAAAAGTTGAAAATGTTAAAATAATCATATTATAGTTTACTAAAATATTATAAGAAAAATATTTGTAGCCATTGATACGTTTCATTAACTTTTCATATTCTTAAAATGGATCTGTGACCAAACCTTTAAGCACAACCATTGCTCGACACGTATACAACTTTTTAAAATAATACTATTTCTTAACATCGACTCCCACATCCATCTAACATCATAAACAAACTTAAGAACTTAGTTTTTCTCATTTTCTATTTATTCTATTTTGCAATTTTTTCTTTCAGTTTTAATATTTTTAATGTTGTACCGGTCGGGCCCGTATGATAGGTGGAAGTCTCACAATTCGGTTAGGATCGATCAACACGATTAAATTCATTATGTCCAATAGAAGATTAACAAAAACTAATCAGTGATAAGTATTTAGTAATACACTGTTAGTAGTTATCCAAAACCTTAATTCGGTCCGATAACAAAAGATCTATAATCATATAAATAGGTACAGATTTCAATAATAAGGTACGTCATCATATTACATTAATTGCATCGAACTCTAAACACCAAAACGTTATTTGTGTATCGCAGTGTCTTTTACAACCATCATCTGAACTTGAAGTTCACAATCACAACCCTATTTAATAACAAATATCATTGAAAAATAAATCATTTAATACACAAACCAATTTAAAGATTAAATTAATTACTATTCAACTCTTTATGCAGAAATATGATATACACAGTATAATATATAATATTAAATTGCCAGCAAAACATAGGTTTGAATTTGGCTAGATAAAAGTCTAGGTTCATCTCAATTATTCAATATTCAAACGTGTGTTTCAAACAGTTTTTGTTCTCAATTTTGTTCCGCCACAAATGCGTTGACGCAAATAGATAAACCAACTTAATGCTTATTTTTAATAATAATTTGAATTCGCATGCTTTAACTAATTATCAATTAATCAATTAATTAATTAATTAATTAAGAAAAGTTAAGTACGCACGATTGTGGCTACTGCCACGCGTAACTTTATTTTGTCTCTATCAAATTTTCAATATTTTTAATAAATTACTTAATATTTAAGTATTTTGTATTACTTATTTGGTCTTTATTAATGAAAGGAGTTAAGTTTCCTTATAAAAACAAAGATTTTATGTAATTATTTTAAAACCTTAGTTTTTAAGTTATTCTTTCCTTTGAACCGTTAAAGTTAAAGTTAATTATTGCTTTAAACTTAACTATTAAGTATAAAAAAAAGTTTTTTGAAAAATATTGTACAACTAACATGTTAAAAATATTATAACATCAGGATGAGATTAACACAAACCAATTAGATAATATACTTTTAATTATGATTTAATTCAATCTAATAATAAATATATAAACAATTATAATTTTTTGAAAAAAAGTATATTAATTACACAAAACACTGAATACTGAATACTGGGTATTTACTTAAGCATCAGAGTATATTTTGTAGATGTCATTCAAATTCAAAGTCTACGAAAAAATGAGAGTTTGACTGGAGTGGAGGAGCGAGAACAGTAGAAAAGAGTTAGTTAAACAAATCCAAAAAATACGAGAAGAGAGTGGATTGACCAACCGATGAATAAATATTAAAAAATCTTTAACTTGTTAGAATATTTTTGTGTTAATAAATTTACAAACTCATTAATTTTAGAATATAAACTAGTTTAATAAATTGCTTATATTTATTAAAGAAGGAAAAATGAAGGTGAAGTTTTTTTCCTCCACGTCTCAACTAACCTTAATTACGTTAATTTTTGGTTTAATTAATAATTAAATTGTGATGTAGATTTGGTGATGGGTCCCACTTTTAGTTTCGTCAGTTTCTGAGCATCATCGCAACGCATCGCATTCCTTCCAAATTCGCATTCAGCTTTTAAACCATTCGCCACTGCTACTGCATGCTCTCAACTCTCTCAACTCTAGAGATATATATAATGCGCCGGCGATGCGCATGGAGATAACCTACGCATCGCCAAGTTTCTCCGACCTCCCCGCCGCGGCTGCCTCAACCATGCCGTCATCCGCCACCGCCGCACGTCCTGTCAGGATAATTCCTCTCCAGCACCCGACCGCAAGCTCGTCCTCGTCGTCGCCGCCGCCGAACATCGTCTTCGCGCGGTGGACCGCGAGGCTTAGGCGAATGACGTGGCTCGAGTGGCTTGAGTTCTTCCTCCCTTGCCTCCGCTGGATTCGCGTCTATAAATGGCGCGAGTATTTCCAGGTCGATCTCATGGCCGGAATCACCGTCGGCGTCATGCTCGTTCCTCAGGTAATCGATAGATGCTTGTTCTCTGTGTAATGAATTTTGAATTGCTAGCTTTTCTGTGTAGTTTTTGAGATAATCGATGCTTGTTTTTTTTGTTCATTGTTGATGCAGTCGATGTCGTATGCAAAATTGGCTGGACTTGAACCGATATATGGACTCTGTAAGATTACCGAACTTCCGTGCTCTGGATGAATTTTCTGGATTATGTATTTTTAGTTAAGCACAGTTCCGTGTTTAATTGTCTTCTGAATTTGCAGTATTATAATTTTTTTTTTCTGATGTGATTTGGATTAACTTTTGATTTTTCGGGTAAAGCAATTTTCCACACTGTATTGCTAGAAATTTAGAAGAGTGAAGTCTGGTGTAACGTTTAGAGGAGTCTTATCTTTCATTAATCTAAGCAACGATGCTGTTCTTGCCATTTTTTAATGTCGATGGAATTCTATAGTTATCTGTTAGTTTAAAATTGTTTGTTCTACATTTTCATGATACTTCTATCTGGCATCAATGTTTTACTTCCTAAAATTTTGTATAATGTCTGCTTATTGATGTTATTTCTCTTTGCAAGGAAGACTCTGGTTTTGTGCCTATATTTGTGTATGCCATATTTGGGTCTTCTCGCCAGCTTGCAGTAGGCCCAGTGGCATTGGTTTCCCTCTTGGTATCTAACGTGCTAAGTGGCATAGCTGACTCGACCAGTGAATTATACACAGAGCTTGCAATATTACTGTCCCTTATGGTGGGGATAATGGAGTGTATAATGGGACTATTGAGGTATTTTCATCATTGCTTATTTTTATCAATATAGATATATGTTCGTTCTCTTTCATGCATCTAATAGTCTAACTAAATATATAAGTCTACTTTTTCTTCTGTGTTCTTGCATCTAGACATGTACAAGTGATTAAATGATTATTTTCGATACCTAAATGTCACGGTAGTTTAATGGCCTAAGCTCCAAGATGACTGCTTTATAACAAGAGGAGTCCTGTAGCAGTTATATGATTCTGCAGGCTAAGCACTAGTTAATAGGTCTGATTCTTTTACGGAAGTGATTTAAAGGATAACCTATATATACTTGTATTTTGGGTATTTCAGGCTTGGATGGCTTATTCGTTTCATTAGCCATTCAGTGATTTCTGGCTTTACAACTGCTTCAGCTATTGTCATTGGTTTATCTCAAGCTAAGTACTTCTTGGGGTATGACTTAGACAAAAGTAGCAAGATCATTCCAGTAGTTAAGAGTATAATAGATGGAGCAGATAAGGTATGTATTTCATTTGAAATTTGAATTATTCAGTGGAATTTTTTAGCTAGGTGTTATGGTTATGTAGCAATTTTTATTGTGCGTAATGTACTGTCACAGAGAATTGATTCTTTTGCTTGTTTTTAATTCTTAACCTTTACTACATAACTACATATACTTATATATGCTACTGATAAGTGATAACTAAATCACGTAGGAAACCAACAAAATTAGGATTGAATTTGATGATAGTTAGATTTGTAGAGAAAATGGATAGATTATAACTAAAAAACGTGAATTTAGGGGCAATTTTGCATCTGCTTGGGTACGGTGAACTGTCTGGTACTTGCTGAATTGAAATTCTGGGATTATGGGGTCTTGGGGTCTGCACAAGGAAGGATGATGATTTTTAAGGAGTGGACTTCCCATTTTTTTCAAGTAAATTGGGCTCGGGGAGCGTTAAATGATCAAATAAGTGAAAATTAATTTGAGAAGAGGAAAAAATAACTTAAGCTTAAATTTGAGGTTCCTTTAGCATCAATGTCAACCTGGAATTTGGTTGCAGCATACAACCCAGAAGATTGCAATTTGCCAAAGAACATAGAGTTGAGCATTGCTGCCTCTCAACACATAAAAGAAACTGGGTGCTAAAACAATTTCCAGTTACAAGTAAACTATATAAACTATATTAAATAAATTTGCACATCCCTTTAATTTCCTAAAATTTTCAAATATATTCCTATATTTTAAAACTTTTAATTGCAACCCCATTTCTTTATGTTCTTATTTTTATACGTTTAATTTCAGTTCATCAAATTGGAATGCCCTTTTATGTTCATAACATGTTCTTTGGAATCAATATTCCATTTTGAACTTCAGCCTGTGATGAACATCTAATCTATTAATACTTCAATATCACCATATGTTCATTTGTCCACACCATATGTTCATTTGTCCACATTTTTTTCTTCTTTTCAAAGTCATTATGCTGTTTTCACTTATGAAACCCCTTCTTTAACAGTTTTTTTTTTTTTTTTCTTTTTATAGTTTTCATGGCCCCCTTTTGTGATGGGATCCATTATGCTTGTGATACTACTTGTCATGAAACACCTGGTATGAATCTATCTCTGATGTTTGGTACAATACTTATGTTAGGAATCAACATCCTTCTCATTGTATTGATGTTATACAACCAGGGAAAATCAAGGAAGTACTTGCGATTCTTGAGAGCTGCTGGTCCTCTTACAGCAGTAGTTCTGGGAACAACTTTTGCAAAAGTTTTTCATCCACCGTCAATTTCTTTAGTGAGTCAAATATATAGCATGAACTTTTTACTTCATAATATGCATAATTTCCGACATTGTAATAGTGATATGAATTTAGTTAAAGCTACAAAAGTAATAGAGAAGGAATGAAGTTGCATGTGGGTACCATGAACTATATTTGACTATAATATACTAGTATTAAAACATTTTGTTCTTGTACCCCTATAATTGTTGTGCATAAAATTGAGAAAATTGGTGGAATGGATATTCTCAATTTCTTACATTTGTTTTCTTGGAGAAACATGAACGAAAAAGGTAGTTTTTTTCGATAAGCAAACAACTTTTGTATTTAAAGACACGAGGCACAAACAATGTCTCATGCCCATTCGCAATTTCATCATGTTTTAGGCATGCAATAAACCAAAAATGTAGTTGATCATGTTGACTTAATTTTCTTGGTTATGATATGAGTGTAATCTTGATACATAGTAATCATGTTAGTTTGTTTATATTATTGGATAATGTCTTGTCTTGAATGTCTTGTACTCATGCTAGTATTCTTCTTGGTTTACTTCTCTTGTTATTTGTAACATATGAACGTTCTTTTGTAAATGAGAATTATGTACCACTAAGGTCAGTAGCTCACTTAAATGTTTGACGAAGCTGATATAATTAACAATAATATGGTTTTTAATTAGGTGGGAGATATACCTCAAGGCCTACCAAAATTTTCTGTTCCAAAAGCTTTTGAGTATGCACAGTCCTTAATTCCAACTGCTATTCTCATAACTGGTGTGGCTATACTTGTAAGTTTTCCTTTTTCTCCTCTATGAATTTAAAGAAAATTGTGTCTTGGGAATTGTTTTTCCAATTAAATCAGATTTCAACCTACAGGAGTCAGTGGGAATTGCCAAGGCATTAGCAGCGAAGAATGGGTATGAGTTGGATTCAAATCAAGAGGTATATTTCTTTCCAAAATATACTTACTGCTCCTACATATTACTGGACAGGTCTAGAATCCCCTCCCAAATGTTGATGCAAGAATCTAATATTTTTTTAGTTAAAATACTTGACAACTAATTTTGCTGATATTTTTGGACAGTTGTTTGGTCTTGGTGTTTCCAATGTTCTTGGTTCATTATTTTCAGCATACCCCACTACAGGTAAGTATTCAATTGGACTCTGCAAAGTAAGGAGTCATTGTAGTTGGCTACTTAGCTTTTGGTTCCAAAGCCTCAATTAATTTTAACATTATGATTTTACTTGAAAGAACTTATTTTTAAATGTAAAATATATATTAATATTAGAATATTTTTCAATGAGTAATGCAGGATCCTTTTCAAGGTCGGCTGTAAATCACGAGAGTGGTGCAAAATCTGGGGTATCTGGGATTGTTTCAGGAATTATAATGATCTGTGCACTTATGTTTCTAACACCATTATTTGAGTTTATACCTCAGGTTTGTTTTCAAGTATTTATAGGTCATTGGTCATGTTTGAAAAGGTTTCCCCTTGTATTGAATGGAAGTTCTACTTCAGACATTTTACAAATGACTTCTGTTGGTACTTTGATGTGGGCATGCATGGGAAAAATCTTTATTGTAAATTCTTATTCTAGAAATACAAACAAGTATTTTATTTGCTAATAAAGATCTTTCCCATCCATGCACTTATTATATTTTATCCATGACACCAAGAATAAATGGATATGGCATTAAGACTCACAAAATTATTTAAATTTTAGGTCCATTTACTTAAGTTTTAAAAGTTGATGCTATTATACAACTTGTTTTATTGCTTTTCTTCAAAATCTTCTATTTTTTTTCTCACGAAAAAAGCCCTAAAACAGAATGTTTTGAGCATTTTGCTGTTTTAGGTTTAAGCATGCATAATTACTATAAATTTTTTAAGCATATCTTTTAATTGAAAGAACACTTTTTCTTTTAAAAGAAGACCCCTCTTTACCTTTTCTTTCTGTCATCTTTTAAATTTTTGTTTACTGAAATGTAAGAGATGTATTTTCTTTTCTGATATGCTGATGATGAGTTTTCTGGCTACAAAAATCCAGTGTACCCTTGCTGCTATTGTGATATCTGCTGTGATTGGTCTGGTAAGAAATCCCCTTCATGCTCAACTATTAATTGTTCAGCATCCATGGGTAGTTATAGAAGTGATATTTTTATTCAATATAGAAAGAGAGGTAGAGGTGGCATACTAGTTTTATGCAGTAGAAAATGGAAGAATAATGTTGAAAATAAGAGTTTGTCTCTATCCCTGTTCAAACTGTTATGAGAATGTCAGCCTTTGATTTTGATAACATATGTTTGGGTGGTTTCATATTGAAATCCAATCCACTGTGATGTGTTTATTTAGTTAGTGTTAATTCATATTGTTGTTCGAAGAGAAATGTTATTTGTACAATAATTAATTGTATATTGATTATCTTAATGTCTAAACTAATTAATTTTTCTGGTTTATTCATTCAAGCGATGTAGAAAATATCTGTTTAGATGCTATATCATTTTGGATGGTTAACTTGTTTGTCAACTGTACATTCTTAATTCTTGGCATGATTTTTCAGGTAGATTACGAAGAGGCCATATTTTTGTGGCGTGTTGATAAGAAAGATTTTCTTCTTTGGACTATTACTAGTACTACAACATTGTTTCTTGGTATTGAGATTGGTGTCCTTGTTGGGGTGAGTACACGTTGGAATTTTTGTTGTTGTTAACTAATGGATGCATTATAATTGCAAAAGAAACTATTTTCTGAATTTTTTGTTAGAAACTGTTCGCATTTTGATGCATCTACTGAGGTTGAAATTTTTATATGATTATGCATACTCTAGTGGAGCCATGTTTGCTGGCTAAAACTTTAGTGCTTTGCTTTCATACTGAGAAGAAGAAATGGTTATCAAATCATTTCTTCAGATACTAGATTCATTCAAATATAACTAATATAAAATTATTTTCCACATGCTAAGATATCACCTTTCTCACTTTATTTTGATTGTAGGTTGGGGTTTCACTTGCTTTTGTCATTCATGAGTCAGCAAATCCACATATTGGTAAGTTGATTTGTATAGGTTCAGAAATTATGCATGCTCTTTGTTTTTGTATGTGTATAGAGTTGAATCACATTATACAGGCTAACTTGTGTGAATATTGAAGAATCATGTCATGTAATTTTTAATTTATAAAATTTATTTCAAATGAGTACCTTGAACCTAACATGGTAAAGACTAATAGTAGGTATTTATGCACGTGGATATATAAATAAGAAAATAAAACATTTATGAACTTTGGAAAGATAGTTTTTTCTGATGAACAACAATATTGCAGAACCCATTAGGTGTCCCCTGAAAGAAAGAAAGAAATCAGTTACCAAACGCTCATCATTAGCATCACTATTGAAAGATTGGAATCAAAATCTACAAATGCTAACAGATAAAGACACGAAAATAATTACAAAATATGATAGGACCATTCTGTTTTAGGTTGCAATGGATCAATCCTGAATTAAGGCATCTAGATTTGGCCATTTGTTTTGAAATACTTCACTCGGGGAAGTCAATTTCTTGGTTAAGGATTAAGGAGTGTATTTCAATACAGAATTCCTGAAGTTATTTGAAATCTGATTTTTAAGTAAGCATCTATGCATGCCAATAGTTTTTTAAGATATCAATTGTATATGTCTTTCAACTTTGATATAACCAATAAAATGTAAATTTCAATCTTGCACGAAATACAATAGTGGTCCTTTTGTATTTTTTTTTTCTAAACTGGTATGTCTGCGTGCATAAATATTGTAAGATATGTTAGTATGCTGACATTATTGTTTGGTCTTCACTGCAGCTGTTTTGGGTCGTTTGCCGGGGACAACTGTTTATAGGAATGTTAAACAGTATCCTGAAGCATATACATATAATGGAATTGTAATTGTTCGTGTCGACGCTCCAATTTATTTTGCAAACACAAGTTTCATAAAGGACAGGTAATGATAAGTTAGTTGTAATTGACATCTTTCCAATCAAGAGCATACATTAATTCATCTGGAGTTTTCTTGTCAGGTTGCGGGAATATGAAGTTGATGTTGATAGTTCTAAAAGCCGTGGACCCGAGGTTGAAAGAATTTATTTCGTGATTCTTGAGATGGCACGTAAGTCTTGCTTGCCCTGTTCACAAAGAGGCATATAATGTATTGTTAATGTGTTTAAGCACTACATAAGCAAACATTTTTTAGCATGTTGAAATTTTGTTTCAAGGGTAAATTAATGTGATTATGTAATCATCAAACTGTACTCGTGCCACTAATGGTTAATACGACTCATAAATCATTCATAGTCGTGAGGTTATTAAAATATCTAATTGTAATTAACTGTCATATATGTCCAGTTGATGTTTTCAGCAGGTGTTGATCATTTTCATTATTTTTAAGTTCCCTCGAGTGTTGAATTACGTGAACCACCATTTACTGAGTTTCTAAATGTTCTTTTGCACTATAGTTGCTCATAACTAAACTATGAAAGGGATAATCTTAGCATGTGGTTATGAATGCAGCTGTGACCTACGTAGATTCCAGTGCTGTTCAAGCTTTGAAAGACTTGTATCAGGAGTACAAATTACGGGACGTTCAGGTAGAATAAGATTGTGAACTTTCAACGACTGTTAGAATGCTTGAAATTATCACCACAGGTCTACAGTAACTTGAGCTTATTCTTGTTGCAGATTGCAATATCCAATCCAAGCCCAGAAGTTCTGCTCACCTTGTCAAAATCCGGTCTGGTGGAGTTGATAGGCAAAGAGTGGTACTTTGTGAGAGTACATGATGCTGTTCAAGTTTGCTTGCAACATGTTCAAAGCATGAAAACGGGATCTAACAGTTCACACACGCCACTTTCTTCATTGGAAGACAAACCAAGTTTCTTTGCTCGATTGTCGAAAGAGAGAGCGGAAAAGCTTTCAGTTAGCGACTTAGAATCTGGTAATGGCAGTAATGGCAGGCCTCCACTCCCTAAGGACAGAGATTCCCAGGTGGAGCCATTGTTATCGAAAGAACGTTGAAGTGTCTGCTCTGTATGTATAGTACATAGTGTATTTATCCATTCTTTAAAAAAAAATAATAGGTTAAACCCGGTGTGATCAACCCAATGTTATAAAATAGTGTGTAATATTTGATTAGCCGGTTGCTGTAAAATGTACTATATGAGTCTTTAAGAATGGTTTTATTGTGTAACTCTTCTGTCCGCTCTGTATCCCTAATTTCAACTTCTTGTTATCTTAAGTTACATACGGGATGAATGAGGTTTAAGTTTCATACTCTTATTAAATGATGATGTGTCCGTATCAAACACTGATACTTGTAGTACATATATAACATTCAATTCAAAAGATATTTGTTAGATTTCTAACAATTCTAATATTGTTCTAATATAATTTTAAAAATAAAAAGTACATTAATTTTTAAAAAAGATCAAACTTATTATATCAATTTTTATTATGATTATAAAATTAAGAAATAAATTTTTTTAACTAACCATGAGAAATATATTTATCTCATTGTTAGTTCAAAAATTATCTCAAAAAAAATCTAAACATGAATCTTTATTGTCAAATTTATATAATTCATAATTATATAATATTATAATCAATATCTTACATTTTAAATATTATATCAATATCTTACATTTTAAAAATTATATGTCTCCATATTTATATCATATCAATGTACATGGTTTATCACCTTTTCAATTCAACATAAATAATCTCTTTGATAATAAGTGTTTCTCTTACGTAAGGTTTAGGTTTATCACCTTTTCAATTCAACATCAAAAATCTCTTTGATAATAAGAGAAGAACCTTAGGAATTTTCAGTAACAAAAGTACCTCAATTTTTTTCTATAACATTTACCTCCTTTCAGCCATTAAAATTAAGACTAAACAATAACTACATTTTTATATTATGGCCTTTCAAATTCCCTAGTTACACTCTGTTTAATATTATTTTTGAAGTAAATTTTTTCATTTTCTTTTCCTTTAATTAGATAAATAGAACAATTTATATAAACTTAAAAAGCTAAAATTTTATTAGTGTTTCAATTTATCTTAAAGAACTGAGTTACATACCTTAATTTAATATACCATTTACACTGAATATAAAGAATAGAAATTACTGTAAATAAAATAAAACTGTAGACCCAAATTAAGAGACTAATATCAGCTTTTGCTAAAACATGCACCGATCATTGATCATTGCATATACAATAAAATCATACACTAATTTAATCAATAAACAATTTAAAAAATGTAGTGCATCCAATATGATTCATTTCCAGTTCACTATGCATGTGGAGCGGTCACAACGCAACCATTCTAAAGTGGGTGGCCAAATCAATGAAAAATGACAAGCTTACAATTCCTTGTTTGGGATGCTTTGCTTACATTTGAAGGAGTCAGACAAAATGTTCAGTTGGATACTCATGTTCATCTCCATTGTAGTCATAATATAACCTTTCTCCCTTTGTAATATCTCTATTGGAAACTAAAAGAACTCGACATTCACCTCCAACGTCAAATCTCACGCATTTTAAGTTTTGTTTCTTTTTTCCTTCACTGCACCAAAAAGAAAAACCTCAATTACTTAATTGTTTCCATCAAATAATCACCTAAAGTAAATGATTTTATACCCATTATTATTTGTCTGTCCCTAATTTTAGAGTTTTCAAAATACAAGCAAAAATAACAAGAATAAAACCTGAGGTGGAAAAAACTTACGGTGTATGGTTATTGATGCCATTAATGAAACGTGCTATATTGCTTCGTTTGTCTGGACAGATCACAAGTGTCTTTGAAGGATCAGAAGCTGAAAGAAGTGTCATTATGCTATCTCCATCGTCATTTTCCCTATTCTTTAAAAAATCTACATCTCCAACATATTCTGTAATTATGGTTAAATCCTTGATGGATCTATCTGCTTCAACAGTGAAGCTGCCCAAAGAGAAATTTAAAAATCTAAGTATTTTTCTGTTGTAATGTGGAAATTGAGATTGTGTACCATTCCCATACATACCCTTCTAGAGGGTCGAAAACAACCATGAGAGGTGGCCATTCTCCTCTTTCCATCATACTTTTGCACAAGTTTAAGGTGTCAGTGTCTTCTTTTGACAAGACCTGAGTAAAATACAAAATCACCAGTGAATTAACAATTAAATAAAAGAAAAGGGGGAAGAACCAGAAACCACCAAATATAATAAACGCAGGTGTTTATTTTTTTTTTACTTTTGCCCCATTTATAAAAAAAAAGCTTGAGAATTGTGAAATACTTTGTTCTATAAAACATGTATATACAAATGACTATACAAAGCTTACATTGCAATAAGAACTCGTTTTTTTTCTTATTCGCATTCATGTCTTGCTCCTGCTTTTTTGTGTCTAAACATTGAAATGTTCATGGTCCCTTTCTTGAGAAAGTGCACAAAGAAATGTTTTGCATCTATCAGAACCTTAAAATGTTTGTTTCCCAATAATACTAACTCTAGCTTCTAAAAAATATGGGCAAATGCCTAAAAGGTCACAATCACACAACAATACACTGTTCCATTCACAGAATTCTCAACTAAACAACCACTCAAAACGAAAAAAACAAAATAAAAAACTTCTTAACAAACAGTATCAGATAATTGATCAGCAATCAAGCAAGTACCTGCATTCCACCACGCTCAAGACCAGGGCAATTAGCAGACCTCGGTGCCATTCCAGGCATGTAAGTGAGCTTATTGCTGAACTCAGTACTAGTTGCAGTCAACGCCGTCGCCAGCGACGCCATCTGCTCCAACCTCCTCTTTGGGTCCTCACTCGGCACGAACGGCAACAGTTTCCGTTTCCTCTTCGACATCACCAAGCTCCCACCCCGCTTTCGCTTCTTCCGCGCATCTAAAACCACACACCAGTTTCAACTTTCAACCTTCAAACCATAATATCGAACGACTCAAAATAACAGTTCTAAAAAATTCGAAAACCATTCACCTCACCTTGATTCAACGACGCCTCGGGGGAGCGTTGAATTCGAAAGAAATCGATTATTTTGGTCTGCACGAGGGGGAAAGCTGCAGATAGAAAAACCACAAGGGGTTAATTAATAAAGAACAGAGAAACCCCCAATTTGCATGGGGTCTAATTCAACCCTAAAACTCACTTGTGAACACACTGTTTCCTTGGAATGATTAACCGATGTGGGATTTGAAACGACAAGAGAGAAATGAAAGTGATGCTTACACTCAGGCTTGTGGTTGGAGCAGGTGCGGCAGAACCAGGAGCCTTTGGGGACGGAAGGGAGGACGGGGCGGAGGCAGAAGAGGTGGTAACCTCGATCGCATTTGTCGCAGAGAAGCAACTTCGCCGGAGAGTGGCCGGAGCCGCATTCCTGGCAGAAAACGTCGTCAATTAGGGCGGAGGAAGATTTGGGAGCGTGGGTTCTTCTCCGAGGGAGTGAAGAAGCCATTGATGGAAATGCAAGAAAAAAACTCAGAATTGATTTGAACTATAAAGACCAAACAATCTCTTTCGCGCCCTAATTTTGCTTCGCGCCACGCTCGCTCGCGCCATTCACAATTTTTATTTTATTTTTTTCACTGTTCACGAGATTAAAAAAATATTAAAGTAACTGTTTGACAAGTAAAAAAATAGAATATTTCTTTCCGCACCCCTACATTTTTCTTCGGCACCCTTATATTCTTTGAAATACCATAATTATCCTTGATATTTTGGGTGATTCCGAAATAAGGGTTTCATAATAAAAGGTGTTTATGGAGTAGGGGTTCTGTAAGCAAAGTGTGTTTTCAAAATAGAAAATCCAAAAGGCATTTTAAAGTATTCTTTTTATAACACATTTTTTAATTTTCAAAATGATAAATTCAGAATTCATAAAATATGTTATAGAAAGTAAAATATGTTATAGAAAGTATGTTCTGAAAATATTTCAGAAAGAATAATATGTAACTCATTTTTAAAATGAGTAAAATGGTCTTTTCAGATAATGATGGGGTACAGGGAGAAACACCAAAAAACTAGACTAAAATAAAGAAATAGTGTAACAAAGTCTAAATAAATAGAGCTAATTAAGAGTAAAAATTCAAAAAAAATGAGTGTTATAAATAGGTGATTTGCTTAAAAGGTCAATAGAGTGGTTTTTATCTGATAATATCAATTTTGACTTTATCATTGAAATCTCTTGCGACACACTCATGTTCGAGAGTTAACCATAAGCCCAAAAGTTGAACCTGACCAACCTTGACAAGTGAGAACACGTGCCCCGTATCCAAGAACCAGCCTAAACCTAAAGGCAATTGCTTCCTGCACCATATCATTGCACTCAATCATAGGGGAAATACCGAAAATATCCTTAAGAAAATGGGGTACATATAAAATTACATTCCAGACCCCCTTTTCCGGAACACAATAATCTCTTTCAGATAATTTTTTCCAAAATGTATTATTTTCAATTCTGGATTTTTTTATCCGGAATGAAATTTTGATTTTTTTTTCCAGATTTTTATATCCAAAACACAAAAACCTCTTCCAGATTTTTTTTTCCGGGCATTATTTTCAATTCCGGATTTTTATTTCCAGAATAAATAGTATTTTTGGAATTTTCAAAATTAAGTTGGGTGCAGGTTCAAAAGTGTTGGGTGCATGTAGGTAATGGTGTTGGGTGCATGTAGGTAATGGTTTGTAGGTTAATGGTTTGTAGGTCATGTAAGAACATAAATATAAAAAAAATAAAATTATAAAGATGGAGATGAAATATTTTATTTTTTTATTGATAACATTTATAAATAAAATACTTACTCCTGGTTAACTTTGAACTCTTTTTTTTCTCTCTAGAAAAAACTTATATAAAAACAATTTCTCACGCTATTTATTACTTTTTAATATATTAACTTATTTTGTAGAAAGAAACATTATACTTTATTATTTCTTAAACTATTTAGAACTTTTTATTTTCAAATAGAATATTAACTAAAATTTCAATATGTTGTAATAATAGGTAAGAAGAAAAGTAAGCAATTCAATGCTGCCATCCAATGTTTTCCAGGGTTAGAATAGTAATTTAACTTTCAATGCCTCGGATAAATGTTTAGTTTATATAATTAAAATATATGATAAATAAATATTTATTGAATATTAAATTATTTTTTAAATTGCAATGAATATTTTATAATATGACACTGGAAGATATTTTATAGGATAAGAACAATCTTTAAAAATACATCCATTGAAGATTCTTTATGAGAAAAAAAACATTGACCTAAAAATAATTGCACAAAGAACACTTTCATTCAAACATAGTTTAGAAAGGGAGAAGAGACAGTGAGGATTTATTTGTCTTCTTCTTTAGTACCTATCAACTCTTCCTTAACACTTAAATATTTAATGCAAGCTATTTTTCCACGTTTATGTGAAATAATGTTATAAATTAAATACAAACCAAAAAAAAAAATATTGATTACTTTCTGTTATTAATAAATAATTTTTAAATTAATATTTAATTAACTAGTTAGATATTGATTTAAAAATATTTATCAATAATAAAAGTTAATTTATTAATTTAAATATTAATACTTTTTTTAATTTCAAAAATAATATTTAGTTTAATTAATATAGTAATTGATTATTTTTTAATTTTTTGTTATTAATTCCCTTATAATAATAGACAGGAAGAATAATAAAATTGTCTAAATAAATAGAAAACAATTTGACTGTTTAATTCAATCGTTCCACTACTTTTTTTTAGAAAAAAAAACTCTCTTATTTTTGTTTAAAAAATTTGAAGTTTTTTTTTTCTTCCAAAATCATAATTTGACTCGTGAAACCAAACCAAACTTATGAAAATCTTTCATTGGAATAAATGTTTTATTTGTGTTTGCATTCAACTTTCTTCTCTCCTTCATGTGAAGTTAAAGAACTTCTTAAAGTTTGCATGAAAGATTTAAGAGGGAATTTTTTTTTTATGTGATTCTTTGTATGATAATATATAGTCTAGTATCACTTAAAAAGTTAAGTTTAATAATATTTTAAATAATTGTTTTTTTAATATATTAAAATATTTTTTTAAATACAAAACTGTTACGAAAGTAAAAAAGAAATATTATACCTTGGTGTCTTTGCAGCTATTGATTTAATTCTAAAGATAGAATAATTAATTCAGATTAAAAATAGAAAGAATTGTTAAATATTAAACTGTTTCAAATTTCAATTCAACTCCTAAAAGTAGAAACAAAACGATGATTTTTTTAAAGAAAAGTCAGAAACTAATACATGTGTTTTCTACATATGATGCTTACTTTGTTTGTTGTATGAAAACAACAAGAGATTAAAAATTCAAAATTTCAAAACACATGAACTGGAAAAAGAGCATCATCACCAGCTACCCCAAAGTAGAGATGATCACTACAAATTCCACCTACCCAGTTCAAGTTTTTCAATATATAAGGAGTTTCTCTCACCCTTTCATCACCATCAACACCCTTTTCACCATTTTTAGCCAAAATGACTGCCACCAAAGTTCCTTCACTCACTCTCCACTCTTCCTCCGCCCAGCGGAAGATGCCGGTGGTGGGCCTCGGCACCGCGCCGGAAGCCACCAGCGCAGTCACCACAAAGGATGCTGTCCTCGAAGCCATCAAGCAGGGCTACCGGCACTTCGATGCTGCTTCTGCCTATGGCGTCGAACAGTCTGTGGGAGAAGCCATAGCAGAAGCACTTCAACTTGGACTTATTGCATCCAGGGATGAACTCTTCGTCACTTCCAAATTGTGGGTCACTGATAACCATGCACAAACCATTGTTCCAGCTCTCCAAAAATCTCTCAGGTCATCACAATTTCTAATTTGTTAAGATTTGCATAGGAAATCTCATCGTCTATAAGTCAGTTTAATAAGATTGAGTTAATGTTAAAATTTATTACATAAATCTCATTTTATAAACTTTAAAGTCAATTGGATAAGGTTGAGTTAAACTTAAAATTTACTATGCAAATCTCATCTTATAAATCTATATGTCAGTTTAATAAGGTTTAGTTAAGTTTAAAGTTCATTATGCAAATCTCACCTTATAAGCCTATAAGCCAGTTTTATAAGATTAAATTAAGCTTAAAGTTCACTATAAAAATCTCACTTTATAAACCTACAAGCCAATTTGATAAGTTGAGTTAAGCTTAAAGTTCACTGTAAAAATCTTACTTTATAAGTTTATAAACAATTTTTTAAGGTTGAGTTAAGCTTAAAGTTCATTGTACAAATCTCATCTTATAAGTTTATAAGTCATTTTTATAAAGTTGAGTTAAACTTAAAATTTAGTATGGTATGAGAGTCATTTTGAATCTATTTTAAAAAGTGTTTGCTTGGTCATCTGTTATTGGACACTATGTCTCTCTTCTCCTCCCTACTCTTTCTTTACGTCCCATGTTATCAAAATTCTAACTTTTTGACAATTTCCACGTTCAACCATGCAGGACACTTCAGCTAGAGTACTTGGATCTCTTCCTCATCCACTGGCCCATTGCTACCAAGCCTGGGAAAGTTGTGTACCCCATTGAAGTATCAGAGATAGTGGAGTTTGACATGAAGGGTGTGTGGGAATCCTTTGAGGAATGCCAAAGACTTGGCCTCACCAAAGCCATTGGAGTCAGCAACTTCTCCATCAAGAAGCTTCAAAAATTGCTCTCCTTTGCTACCATCCCTCCTGCAGTGAATCAAGTAATTAATAAACAATAATTAAGTTAGTTCAATTACTACTAATTCTAGTGATCCACCTATAAGCAAAATCTAATCACTGGTTAACCTTCAACAATTCTCACAGGTTGAAGTTAACCTTGGGTGGCAACAACCAGAACTAAGAGAATTCTGCAAGGAAAATGGTATCACTGTTACAGCTTTCTCACCCCTGAGAAAGGGTGCTGTGAGGGGTTCTAATCTTGTGATGGACAATGATGTAATCAAGGAATTGGCTGATGCACATGGCAAAACTGTAGCTCAGGTAAACACTGATAAGTTCGTAGAGAATTATTTCATTGGTATAATAGACTTCTATTTAATCTGTTCTTTTTCATGTGGTAACAGATGGTTATTTTACTTGAAATATCAGTTTAGTTGAGATAGCAAGTTACATAGTGATACTTAACATGAAAGTTTTATAAAAAAAACACTGTTGTGTTATGTGTTTGTATGTTGAGAAAAGTGATGTAAAAAATGTGCAGATTTGTCTTCGATGGCTGTATGAACAAGGATTAACCTTTGTGGTGAAGAGCTATGACAAAGAGAGGATGAAGCAAAACTTGGGGATTTTCGATTGGTCACTGAGTGAGGAAGACTACAAGAAGATATCTGAAATCCATCAAGATAGGCTCATCAAGGGACCAACCAAGCCTCTTCTTGATGATCTATGGGAATGAACAATCACCTATAATTTCATACTTCCACTCTTTGCATGTTACTGAGAAAATAAACCAATTATCATCATTCTGTTCTTGATGATAATAATTAATCAATCTCTTGTTTCCATAAGATGTGTTAATCCAAATTCCAGTTTAGTTTTGCTGAATCTTGTTACTTTTCTTCTTACATAGTTTGCGTCCCATAATAATTATCAGTAAGGTTTTTTTAATGCAGTTTAACAACAATAATAAGTTTCTTGTAAAGATTAATATGTTAGGATAAAAAGCATGTGTTTGCAAACAAAATTCTAACAACAAAGAGGTAAAAAAATAGAATGTACATTAAAAACTACTAATGTAATCAAATGCAAGTCTTTAAGATTGACCTATGTTGGAGATCCCACATAAATTAGACATTAGAGTCTTTCATTGCATATAAGTGGTCCAACATAAATCAATTTAAGTTTAACTCAACCCCATAAAATCGGTTCATGATATTGAGGTTTGCACCACTTATATCACTACAAAAAATCATGAAATAGAAACTAATTTTTAGAAACTATTTAACAATAATAAAAACTAATTTAGAAACCAATTTTTTATTTAGTTTCTAAAATGGTCTCTAATTTAGTTATTATTGCAATTAATTATTTTGGTTTCTAAAAATTAGTTTATATTTCATAATTTTTTTTGTAATGTATAATCTAGTCGAGTGATCTTCAACAATTTATTTTAATAAAAATTTCTTTTTTACTTCAGTATTTAATATAGTGCATTGTCAACCTATCAACACATAAGAAAACATTTTTAATAATTTAAAATATGTGAAAGGATAATTCAATATTTTGACTAGATGATAACATATCCTAAAAAGTAAATACCTGAAAAAATATCGTATTCTAAAAAGATATATTATATTGAAGATACTATATCGATTAAAAATAACATCATTTTCACATTTACAACTGAAAAGATGAACTACAAACTTAAATAAAAAAAAGTTGTTACTTTAATTGGTATACAAAATCTTGCTTATTAAGTATACAAAAATAGCTCATATACATGTTTCTTCATGAAGTTTTACACTTTTGCAGTGTGGAGTAGGTAGAGGAACATGACAGATAAAAGGCAGAGTTGGTACTCCCAAATTAATCATTCTTTATAAGCCAACTATAGTGTAATCAGAATATTATAATTAGAGAACTTTTAAAATTTATATAATTTTTTATGTAATGTATTTAAAAATAAATATATATAATAAAAAATAAATTTAAAATTAAAGGATGAATGGTGATATGTTAATATCATAATCATTACAAAACATACATTTTACAAATCAATAAAATAATTATATTTAACTTACTTTTTAATTTTAAATATTATATTATTGTTATAATATGATGTGAAGTGTATGTGAAAGAAATATTTTTCTTAAATAATATAAAAATATTAAAATAATAATTTTAAAAATTGTATATATTTAATACACATAATACTACAAGGTGATTCCTAAACAACCTATGAAGAACAGATACATCAATCCTTACATCTGCAAATTGACTTTGTCTTTGTCTCTATTCATCACTTTGTATATTTATATATTCCTTATTTATATAAAAAAAAAATTATTCTGATGCTGATAAAAGAAAACAATAAACTACTACTGAAGTCCAACTTTGCTGTGGTGTTATTATCAGAATATGGTGGTTGTGCAGATTCTCAGAAGCAAGTCCACATGAAAAATATATTTAAATTTCATATCCATCTACCACCACCTTTCTTCAATTATTGTTTTTTCTTTAATGTTTGCCCTTTAGCTTAAGTTATTTGCCTGGTTTTTTTATACCAACTTTATCTCATACAATATAGTTTTTCTGCATTGTTACCTACTTTTAAATCTGTTTGAGAATAGCTTGTTATTAATTTTCCTTCATGTCTTTGTTGAATATTTTGGAACTATGTGTTTGGAAGGATGTTTGGAGAAGGTTTTTAATTCAATTAATTTTGAGTAAGTGATTGTGATATATGTTAGATCTTTCATTCTAAAAGTAAGTTAAACAATATGTAAATTACTTAAAATTATATTAGCTAAATGCACAATTTCTAATTTATTAGCCTAAACCATATCTAAATTTGATTATCTGTGTCACTCTTGTTAATAATTTCATTAATATCTTTAAGAGCGGTACAAAATAACTATTATGAACTAAATTATGATTAGTTAACTAAATAAAATTGTTTTCGAACAGGGTTGTTGGAGAACATTTGAAACTGTTATTTCACTTTCTTTGTCAGTTGGTCGGTTTGCATTTACGTTCTTCTCCAAATAAGTTCCTTCCTCTTCTCTGCTGACTTCACTCATCGGTCTTCACGTGGTTCATATTCGAATGGTACCCTCAAAAGACACTCTGATGCTTAAGTCAGATTTAGTATTCAGCACTCGATATCCTAAGTGTTGTATAATGACGTACCTGATTCTTAGAATCTGTACTATTTATATTATTTTGGTGGACCTTCTTATTAGGTCGGATTAGAGAATTAGGTTAAGTTTAAGAATACATAAACTAGCTATTAATTGTTTATCAACCTCACTAATTCTGATTAAACATAATTAGTTATGTGATGTCAATCAGCATAATAACCAAATTTCAAACTGTAGTGTCGATCTATATAATGATCGGGTAAACCGTAATGTTGATCGACGTAATGACCAATTGGTGTACGTTCTCGTACAAAATTAATTTGGACTAGATTTTAGGTTTAGTTTTATAAAGCTGAATTGTTAAACTAACAATATTCAAAAAAAATTTGGTAAACCATACATAAACTCTTGAACCTTCAATTATATTTTTAAAATTTTTATTTAGTATGTTGACACCTATACCAGGTTGTGATTGAAGAGAAAAATATATTTTTATTAAAATAGAATACTTTTAAATTTATACTGTAATGCATAGTAATTGTAAACGATTGTTTTTACACGTTTAATTATAAAAGTAATATTTTTTTATTGTATATTCAAGGGGTCAAATAGCTACAGTGAGTGATATTAACTACTCCTTAAAAACTGGGCCAAATAGTAATGTTGTTGGCCCATTTATTGACTCTTCTTGTTTTGTATAGGATTCAACTTTATTTTCATAAAAAAATTCTTCACATGGAAAAGACTTTCTGCACGTGGAAAATATATTTTACCAAATAAATGGGAAGTTAAATATACTTTTATTTACCAAATTCGAGTTAATATTTTAACAAAATGATTAGATAAAAAATAATTTTAAAAATCAAAATATTTATTTATTGTAACTATTTTATGTGTTTTTTTTAATGTTTTGTAATAGGTGAAACAAATGTCTTAATAATTACGGTGAAAAATCAAGTTTAGGGTTTCTTACGTTTTTTTTGGAAAGAGAATGTATGTGTGAATAAATTTACTAACTTAGACTTTATTCATAAGAAGTATTTTCATTGGTATAATAAACTTTCATCTAGTCTTTTCTTAAGATTTTTTTATTGATAAGTATAAATTACCTATGCACAGTTTTTGTTAATATATGGATTTTGGTATAGTTCCTCCGTATTTTTTTGTATTTTCTTTTTTTTTAATAATATTTTTCATGTGGTGACAAATGTTGTTGTTACTTGAAGTGTCAGTCTAACTGAGATGTAAAGTTTCCTACATTTTAGAAATTATATGTATCTCCGTATTCGTGTCCGTGTTTGTATCGTATCAATGTTCGTAAGTGTCTTTATTTGGATGTAAAAGTTATTTTTAAAACAACACGAAGAGACATATTTAATTAAAAAATGCTTTTTAATATTATAGCTAGCCAGATGTAAAATTTCTGATTTTAGAAGAATAATTTATTTCTCATCACTTTTTTTCCAAAAGTATTTTATTTTTAACTTAAACAACTCAGTCTATAACTTCCATTCTCTTTTTTTCTTTTTCTTTTTTAAAAGTAGAATCCGAACAATATATGAAAAGTTAACCAAAAGTATTTTTAAACATGGCTATAAATTTTTTTTATCATAATATTTCAGTAAACCACAATATGATTATTTTTAACATTTTCAACACTTAACTGTAAATTCATAAACTAGAAAGTTTTTATTCAATCAAATGCTGAATCAATTGTTTAATGAATATGAAAGTTTAGAAACATGTACAGCTTTAATAAACAAAAGGTTTGATAACAAACTCATGAACTCATTATGCATGAAACTTTATCTTCACTTCACGCAATACTTGCACAGTTTGCAATTTTTCGACTTTTATGAAACAGGAAAATTGCCATAACATCACAGTACAAAAAACAATGATACTTTATAAAGTTAAGTTAATTAACTTTCACCATAACCATCTCAAAAACAACACTTTCTACTTTCTGATTCATTGAAAAGTTTTACAAGTAAAGTTAGGTTATAGCATTGAACTAGAGTTTTCAATTTACATAAAACAAGCATGATGATGAGCTGATACCCTTATGTAGATATCATATTTTTTTTATCGATAAAAAACGAATAAATTAAATTGAAGTATTTTAGAGATATCTCAACCCTAATACAAAACGATCCATAATCAATCATCAAAAAACCTTACATAGACCGGAACACAAAAAAAAGTGAGTATAGTGGCTGACAAACGTAAACAACCCCATAATTCAACATAAATCCCTACCCTTTTCTAACAGATATCATACATACTAAAGATTTAAGAGACACTTACCCAACAATCTCATAATTCAACATAAATTCCTACCCTAAGAGATATCATTCATACCAAAGATTTAAGACACACTTACCCTTTCAAATTCTCCATGACCATACCTTCACTTAACTGCATAATGATCGTACAAATGAGAAAGAAGCAGGTTTGGATGGTGGGAAAGTAAGCATATACACATATAGAAGTAGGAAGATGAAACGAAACCAGAGAGACTTGGTTGCAGAAAATGGTTGGAAAATTGTGGCATCAATTGATGATCTGAGTTTGTCTGTTTGAGGGAAATGTCTGTGGGGGTGTCCCACAAATCACGTGCTGGAGGAGGCTCTATTGGCACATGAACAAGACAAAGGAGTGGTCATTTACAATCTCCTCTAATCCTCTCTCAGCCAATGGTCATCTATCCCTCACGTGGGACTCTTGACCCTACATCACTACCCTCTCACAATATGCTATTTTTTATTGCTTCCCTCTGCATTAAATCTTCTTCACACCACATTTGCACCTTCTACCTCTAACTCATCCTCTTCTCACACTGCTTTCACTTCCACACTTTCATACACACTGCACATAACTTTTCTCAACTTCACTACCTAGTGCTAGGATCGATCATGGGAGAGTCTTCTAATTCCTCTGCTTCTTACATTCACATGGTAAAGAGACAATAGCCACCACTTCATATCAGCTCCCTTTGATTTTCATTTTTTGTGTTTATACATACATGATCGTGGTGGCATGTTTGTACGAAATTAGGTGCACCACCTGATTGAGAAGTGTTTGATCTTTCACATGTCAAAGGAAGAATGCATGGAGGCTCTCTCCAAGCATGCAAATATCAAGCCTGTCATAACATCCACTGGTATGTTCTCTTCTTTTTCACTTTCTTCATAGATTTTACACCTTTTCAACTCCTGCAAGATTCAAGAGATTTGTGATCAAATCATTTCAAAATGTAAATTTACCTTCTATACATACCTAATTATTATGTGTATGAACCCTTACTTGTCATACATGCACTCGCAAGTTAGTACAAAACCTAGTACAAACCTCATCCTAGAAGTTAAGATTATGAAGTTGAATTAGGCTTTTCTTAATAGCCACCTAATTTAATTTTGATTGATTAACTATTTAAAACCTTTAATTTTGCTTTGAGAATTTACAAAGCCTACACTTATGACTAAAAGACTGATACTCTTAGATCAAATAATTCATTCTTTGACCATTTCACCAAACCTGCTTCAAACTTATGTGTGTATATTATGCTTCAACTTTAAAAAGCTTTTTAGGTTAGTTAATACTATGTTTTAATTTTACAATTCTCTGCTGTATATAGATTAGAAGAAAGTTGAATCAAGGACTATATATAGTGAGATTTATTTTGCTGAATGAAATATTACATCACAAAATTGAGAACAATCATACCAGTTAAAAGAACAGAGAACATCAGTGTTGTTTTTGTTTTCTATTGGTCTGAGATATATACCATTTTTGAATAAACTCCCACTAGTAAACATCAGTGGGAAAGAAAATAAGTATTTATCAAGTTAGAACCTTATTCAGAAACAAGTTTTTAATTAATATTATAACTATTACATGTGAAATTTTCTTTGATGACATCTGAAATTGAAAGATCAACAGTACTAAAGGCAACAGGCTTCTAAGATTCAACAACAAGTCCTTCACTATGCATATACAACAAGTCCTTCACTATGCATATAATCTCTCAAATCTAAGAAAAAAGATAAATACAGATGGGTTTCAGTTCACTAATTTGCAGCACCAGAAAGTTCCCTCACCAAGAATCCAAACATGCACGTGCATATCATGCATCCGTACATCGAATGAACATGTTTTGTGTGTGTACATGAATGAATATGTGTGCAGTGTGGAAGGAGCTGGAGAAAGAGAACAAGGAGTTTTTTGAGGAGTATGCCAAAGCTAAGAGTAAAGAGGACCGAATGTCGGAGGAAGAGACAAGCCAAATGATACAGAAGATGATCTCAGATTCCACTAAAGGTGGTAGCAGCCATTGAAAATGATCTCACCTCTCTCTGTTCTCCCTAGCTTCACCACTATGCATGCATAACTGGTCCCCTTCAACTTTCCAATGCACGGATTTTTCTTAATATATGCTGTTAAATGTTATACATATGCAATGAAAATGGGGTTGTCTCATACGGAATAAGCACGGAGACTGTGTATACATAATGCTGTGTGGTCCTCTCCTTCTATCTTTTGTGGAAAATGACAGTTTCACATCCTCTATCAGAAAAAATGAACTCACTTTCGACAACCCTTTTAATAATATAATAACATGCATCAATATTTGAAGTTAAACAATACAAAAAATCTGATAAAAAGATTAATATTCTGAACTTTGTGGTTATTATCAAGATATCAGCAAAGAGTATAGAGGGTGTTTGAGTTAGCAAATAACAGTGTGCCATATCAGCATGTGAAAGATTTTCCTGTTATTTGATTTGAGATAACCTTATATACACACACACACATATATATATATATATATATATATATATATATATATATATATATATATATATATATATATGATAGTATAAGATATGACTGATGTGGGGAGTGCTGACACGTGTCTGTTGTACAGATACAATAAGCACAAAACTCGCTGTAAGGTCAACATTATGCAACAGGGGTATCTGCATGTTGTGATCATTCGTAGCCCTGTTGCGTTTGAATGATGAATATTAGGGTTTGTGTGTTGTCGTATCGCATGATTATTAGTATAAAAATGGAATGGTATTCGACAAACTATCATTTCTCGTTAATAGTAGATATTTTTATACCACCTCTATTTTTATACTGTTTTTTTATTAGTAAATAAATAATAAATGTAGTGCTTCAATTCTATTATATACAAAGATTTATAATTTCTGCATAGTCTTAAAAAAAAAAAAAAACCCAAAATCATCTAGAGTCATAGAAACAATCAAATGACATATCAAAAGATGTAAATACATAAAAAAAAAAAAACTAATTAGTTCTAATCGATCTAGAAACAAATCCAATTAAAGAGTGGGCTGATTTTTTTATCGACAAAAACGAATAAATAAATAGAGGTATTTAAGGATACTCAACCTAAAGGTAGCCTAAACCATTCAACGAAACCCTTTACAAACACAAACGACATATGAGCTAAGATGACAACCGTAAAGAATCTCAGTTTTCAGAAAAATAATCACCTATCATTTTCTAATAGATCTCATACAAATCAAACCATTAGATTGGTTTGTCCACATAAGTTTCCAGTGAGATTGGTTGCTCAATTATTTGAATCTTTGGTAGAAACATGTCTTGTATCCTCACTACAAGAAAATTATTAAATAGTTTTTAAAAATTAATTTAGAATCTAAAATATTAATCGCTAAAACTTAGGAAGTTAATTTAGAAACCATTTTATAAATTTTTATTAATAATAGAAATTACTTTAGATACCAATTTTTTTTTAATAAATATTGTCTAGTTTAATTAATATATTGGCATATTATTTTTAGTTTCTAAAATTGATCACTATTTAATAATTTTTTTATGATAAAGACTAAAATTGTTTTTAATTTTATTTATTCTTTATCGATACAAAATTTCATAAATTTCCATACACCAACCTCAATGGGCACAGCTGGTGGAACAAGATCCCAGTTGTGAAAGCCGAAAGCCATGAATCATAGAAACCTTCCTCTGGCTGCCATTTTTGGAGTTCAAATAAAATGATTTGGTTGTATTTGAATGATCTTATGCAGTGTTGAGTTCTGTAGTTTTGAAGCGATGAAGATGAAATTTGAAATCCTTGGTGTGGCAAATGCTGATTGGTTTATGCATATATTCTTGTATTGATATGCATACATTCGCCATCATCGCAGATTAAAAAGAAGACAAATGCATGCATAGGTCTGAATCAGTGAAGCACATATCCTAAGTCAGGACATGAACACACCATACACATCAACTCTACAAATACAAACAATGCTCATTTGTTTATCACACTTCCACCACTTGTATAATAACTACAAACTAATTTATTTCACACCATGTCTTTTTTCAAACTCTCATTCTACCTTAACTATCTATGTAATATGGATAAGTAACTTTTGTCTTTAAAAAAAAAACTCATATAACTATTATCTTCATCTTTAATTGATTGGTCACTTTTTTTCCTTTTCTTCACTAAGCAATCATCACTCATTGAATCACACTCCTCTTCCACTGATCTTTACTCCCTCGTGAGTTTTCGATCGGGATGGTACTTTCAAAAAACATTATGACACTAAAATAAGATCTCTCGCTGCATTTGGTGTTTGGTGCAATTAATGCATGATGACGACATACATCTTTCTCGAAACTCATGACTATTTATATAATTAGTACAAGTCCATTGTTATTGGATCGGATTAGCGTTTGGAATGTAATTAATAGCACATTACCTAATGCTTAATCATTGTTTTAGGCTTGTTAATTCCTTGTTGAGTTGAATGGATTTGGTCATGTTGGTGGGTACAAACCAAACGCGGATACTACAACCTTCCTCCGGTAGTGACGAGTACACAGTAATATTTGAGTACATTAAACTCTAATTATGTTAAATAATCTCAACTTCTAATACATTCTTCTGGATTTTTTACTTCATATAAACACTTAGATTATGAACTGGATTAAAATTTGGTTGTTCAATTGACTGATTTTAGGTGTTTTTGTTTCCATTTCTTTTACTGGTGATTATTTCCCTTCAGTAAAAAATAAATCCTATAATAACTTTTTTATTTGTACTTTGTAATATTAGATACATGATTTCTTTTAAAATAAATTATTCTAAATATATTATGAATCAGAAACAAATGAATAAGAAATCTGCATATACAAACATCTTGACAATTTAAAATCTTCAATGTACTACTTTAAAATACACGTGGGCCCGGAGAAAGATTCCCTAGACTACTCCAGGTGTAGTGCACACAAAACATTTTAAAACTAAGTAATAATTATAATAATAACAACAACAATAACATCTTAATGGAATTTTTGAAAAAAAAGTGTCAATTTTTATTTTTTTTCCAAAATGGGTTTGGTTTTGAAAAATCACAGTCACGAATTCATTGTTAAAACAATATAAAGTTGTACAAATATAATACAATTTTATTGAAATTGTGTCATTTTGATATTTAAGGAATTATGTTAATTTTGACACTGCTTAATCTATACATAATTTTATAAAAAACAAGAAAAATGAAGAAAATTGAGGCTCTTTTATAAAAAGAAAAAGAAGCTATATTAATAGATGAATAAGTGACATGTAGAATTGAGGAAGCAACATGCAGAAATAGACAGAGAATAGGTTTGAAATCCGTGAAAGGTAGGTATTGAGATGTGTGTAGAAAGTGAGATTCGTCTTTCTCTTGTAGTTTGTCTCATTGCTTAACTACAACCATGGAGTGGCTAGGTAGCAGCTACTACAAATCATGCAATTTTGTAATCTCTTCTACCAATGGTTTTCCCACTACACTCTCTCTGCATACAACGACAACCTCAGATCCAAATCCTTCATCACAAATATCATTGTTTCAGATATTATTACCGACACTATAGTTTCACATGATTCACTCAAAAGTTCGAGAATAAGAACAGTTTATATATTCTTTCTTCTTTCGATCTATCAAAATATAGCTTATTTTCACAATTAAATTTTATTTAAAATGATAAAAAAGTAAAATATATAATTAAAACATAAATTAATTTTAATATGGAATGTAAATGGTGATAACTATTCAAATAACATGACATTGTTAAATCTGAGATAAAGGGTCTTTCATGTTCATCTGATATAATCCTTAAACCAGTAATGGAGGGTTGAAGAGAACATTGGCAACAGATTGAAGTAATAAATATCCAACGAAATTATGTCCCACATCGATTGGGTATTTGTGGAGACATAATCTCTTGTGTATAAATAATAGGAAACTGTGACCTTCTAAACTTGCCTTAAACTAATGAGTAAGGAAAACAAAGCAAGCAGTGGGAGCTGCTTGCAGCACTCATTCTGATGTGCAAGAATTTTTGTAGGGGTTATAGGCTGGCCTTGAGTAGACGCTGCTTACTTATGCAGAACTCTTAAAGGCGGGCCTCCCAATCCCATAAACCAACCATAGTCTTAAAATCACCAATCTTTTACATAATTTTTTACATTTTGAACTAAAATATCTTTTTTTGTTCTGAACTTTAAAAAAAAAGGTATGAAAGTGGTAAAATTGATGTATAGGTCCAAGGAATTGAAGAATCACTTTAGTAGATTAGTGATATTGTGAATTATAGACACAAATTATTTAGTTCTTTTTACTTTGTTAACATTTGATTTGAGATTTCCTTCATTAACATTGAACTGAAATGATGAGGAGTGAAAATGAAAAATTTGAGGAAGAGGACAAGAAATGATGAAGAAATTAATAGAAGATTTCTTTAATGTAAATTAATTATATTGTGAATTATAAACACAAACAAAGGACCCTACCCAGATAGAAGTTTTCTTTATATTGTGTATTTTAAGAATGAGGTTACTTTTAGTTGATTATGGGAGATAGTATGTGAAGGACATGGACACATGAACTGGAGAGGAACAAATGAACTAAGGAAATGAACTATAAATAATTGGGTTTAAATTTCAATTAAATGTATTTCTCAAGAAAAAAAATAAGAACACAGCAACATGCTGATAATTTTTTCATACAAATAATAAAGAACATCTTTCCATATAAAAGAATAATAGACCTATACCTATATGCTAAACTCAAACTCTTCAAATACCTATGTGCTAATTCATATTCTCAAAATTGACTCAATCAACCTCTCAAAATTCACTCAATCAAACTATACACCAATTGCACACATAAAAAAATGCAATAGCCTCACACAACTACAATCTTTTCAAAATTGTCAGAGGTAACTATCTCCATTGCAAGCTCCTCTGTTAACAAATCAACTATCTCTGTAACAATATCTTCAACATCTTGGGCTAGTTCTATCCATCTAATTTTCCCTTGGAGTGTATCATCTGCTAACTCATTACTAGCTTTATTTTCTTGTGCAACAAGCAACCCCCACATCTCATCTTCAATCATGTTTTGGCTTGGTTCAGCATTCAATCTTCTTGATGTTGACTTTTCCCACATTGGAATGTACAAATATGGCTGAAGAATCTGCAGCAACCCTAAGTTTATGCGATCAAAGAGCAGTTTCCTTTCAGATCTCCTCCATAGCTGCTGCTCACCGAATTTCTTTTCCAGGATTTCGAAGACGGAAGGGCTAATAGGACATTGTGAAGAGTGCCATGTAGAAGAGTCTCTAAACAAGCTCCTATTAAATATACCTCCCTCAGTTAAAACCTCAACAACATATGAGAAATCCCTACTTTCTTCAGCTCTGAACAATCCTGCTATATCTTTCTTTTCTTGAGAGTTATGCATATGTTCATTCTCACAATCTTCATCACTTGAAACATTCAAACCACATTCTTCATCATCCACTTCAGAGGAATCTGAAATTAACAATGGTACAATTGTAATTCATGCCAAACTAGAAGGAGAGAAACTAAGAAATGAAGCATAGATTTCGAATGATATGTTGAACAAATGAACAGCATAATCATTACATACCATATGCATGATCGCCATTATAGTCAAATTCAATGTCTTTCCCAAACAAGGGATCCAAAACAGAGATTGGACTATGTTCATATGACTCCTCAGAGCTACCAATAGGATCTGGGTCAACCTCCGAGAAGAGTGAACGATCAGAATCTTCTTGAACATAATCTGATCTATCCTGTAATTTAAGAAAAAATACAAAGCAAAACACATATCAATAGTGAAACCTAAAGAAAAAACTTTGACATAACTGATATAACAACAGTTACAAAGAAATAAAAAAATTACGTGTGACATGCAATGATATAAAAAGAAAAGTCGACTCAAAAAGTTTCAACTCAAGAAGTTGGATATGAAAATTATGCAGTAAAAAAATCTGTTTAATATAACTAAGATATCTGGAAATGTTACTTCAGGAAATTAATGATGCAGCATTTACTTCTAAAACTAAACTACATCAAAATTGACATGAAAACTATAACTCAGCAATCAAAGTTTATGTCCAATGCCTCTTGAACTGAAAGTATAAATTTTACATATTACCTTAGACTTATAGTTCAATTACTTCAGTAATTAGTAGTATAAAACTTAGTCATAAATATTTCCTTTTGCATTATAATTATGTTTTGCATCAATCAAGTATAACCAAAAACATAATAGAACAAAATAAAACCCTACTCAACAAATCTAGCTTCCATATATTCAAAAGGGTAACCCAAATATCAGAAAGTCAGGATTCAAAAGAAAAACATTACTTTACACAACCTAGTAGCCACGGCCATTGAGGGGATATTTACACTGCTTGAAGTATTAAGCACAGAGAAACTTCCTCATGTGATCAATTAATAAGGAACGAGAAAATAAAACTTCTATTATTAATCATACATTTAAGGACTAAAATTTAGCAAGTCACATGCATTTGGGTATTTTCATTCATTGCTGAAGTAATAAAATATAGAGCACACCTGAAACAATAATATTACTCTATTATGGAAGATTCATGTATGTTTCCATTAAATATACAAATTCTGACACCTGAATGAGAAAGAAAAAGCACACCTGTTGCTTTGAAGCATATGAAGTACGATTCAAACAATCAATTTCTTGTGATAAAATGAAGGCTGTTGATTTAGATTGATGTTTGGTTGGACTATGTGTCCTGTCAACAACCTCAGCTGTTGTATCAGATACCAAGAGCTCAACTGATGAATCAGGAGACACAACATTTTGCTTAAACAAATCACTGTCTTCATACTTTTTGTTCTTCACTTCATCACTCATTACACATCTCTCTTCCAAGATCTGTCTGTCTATAAAGGTTGAAGAAGAACTACAACTTGTCAATTGAGGATGCATAGTTATCTTATCAGATAAATCCTTCTCATAACATCTCTTCTCTGACTTGTGACTGACACAATTCTCTTCAGTATGATCACTATTGAAATATGAGGAAAAAGAAGGGAGTTTCTCACCGCCAGAACTGAGGTTCACATCTTCCAAACATTCTTTCTGGTCATTATTTTGACCCTTACTGTTCCATGATGACCAATTTGCAGATGCCTTTTTTCTCAATCCCCAATATCTTTGAAACAAGATATCGTGATTCACAGTTCCACTATTATCAGCAAGAACTGAAACTGAACGAAGGGGTCTTGGCACTCTTCTAGCAAAACTATAATTATCACCAGCCTTACATCTCAACTTAATTCTGTCATTACTATATCCACTTTGATGATTACAATTTCTTGCTCCATTTCCTTTTTCAGAAATCATAGGCAATTGGTTATGCGCAGAGTCTTGACCACATGGTCCAAGTTCATGAACCTTTTCTGTCACATCCCTCTGTTCCAAAGTTTTCCTCCTGACTTGAGAGCCTTTATAAGAACCATCTGAACAGAAGATTGGGGAAATGAATTGGATCCCATCAACTGAATTATTTGAAGCAGGCTTCGGCATATCCTCGGCAAATACTATATTCCCTCTGAAAAAAGAACTTGAAGCAGTATCTAAAACTCTTTTTGCAACATTTCCAGATTGCATAGAAATCTCCTCGGAAATTTTACTGAAAGATCTTGAACTTGGCTTACCAAAACTCATGTGATAGGATATTTTCTTTCTATCTTGCTTTTCAGGATATGCTTTCTTGCTTTCAGCCAAATTATAATTTTTGCTAGAACTAGGATTCTCTTTCCCATTTCCTTTTGATGGGTTATGATGCTTACTTCGCCTGAGTGCTTTGACCACTTCTAAAACATCCTCAGATCTGTCCTTTTCATTAGTATTCATTCCAAAGGACTGCTGCTGATGAGATGAACGCTTCCTTCTGACACCAATGGAAGCAACTTTCTGCTGGTAATTCTCAGAGAGCACTTTCTGTTTATCTCTAACAGGATGTAGGGCATGCACTTTATCAAGACCCATTAAATTTAAAATAACACTTGGTTCTTTAGACTCCATTCTGCAATTATTACTCTACAAGATAAGTTGATACACTGGAACTCGAGCACTCCCTGAAAAGCAATGAAACTGTCTGCAATAAATCACAATACCTGTTACAAGAAAATAAAAGTGATGAATGCATGCTGATAAGGGATAAACATAATCAATCTATTAGGTATTTTCTTTCCTTTTTCAAACAGTGAACCCAAAGCAAGAAGAATCACAAACCAACCTTCTTTATTACATCTCATCTATGCTTCAACACTTCCTGGGAATGATTTTAATGCTCTATCAGCAAAACAGACCTAAAAAAAGTAAGGAGAAAAGACATTAAAAAAAGTTCGATTTCAGAAAAATAAACGCAATTAAAAATCTCATATAGAAGAAACATCATCATAACCTAAAGCATATTCTTCATTATAATCAGTCTAACAAAATCAACATTGCAAAACAGGAAGAAAAACAAACAAACAGCAGCAAATTGAAATTAGTCTAAAATTGAACCATACCATTATTAATTTACTCTTTCAATTTAGTAGCAAAACAAACACAAAAAGGTAAAAAAAAAAAAATACAATAACATTAGAGTAAAAATATACAGGAAGAAGAAATCATGAAATAAACCTGTCAATGAATCTGATTCATCTGTGTTCAATCACTGACAGCAAAGAAACAGTGTAAAAGCACTCAGGTAATCGACACAAGGTGTGATTATTGGAACGAGCCAACTCAAAAAAAGAAGAAATGATAACGTTCTTCAATTCACAGAAACAGGAGAAGGAAACAGAATGATTCTATCCCACTAGAAACAAAAAAATAAAATAAAAATAGAAACATCTTTAACAAAAGCACAAGCAAATCAAGATCCCAACAAAATCATGACTTTACAAACCTCACCCTCAACAAAGACTCATAGATCATCATCAGAATCATCATCGTCAAGATTCAAGAAGGAGAAGCAAGAGAAGATGGAGAAACAGAAGAAGTATATGCAAAAACAAAGAACCTTCTCTGACAATCCTTTCAAAAGTGAGACCTTTTTGGATTATGCGGGTACCCATAATCCAGAAACTTCATTCCATGCAACAAAATCAATCAGGGTCGCCTCCTTTTGCAAGAAAGCAAATTGGGGTATTAAATTCAGGAATGGCTGCAACCCAATTTTTGTTATACCATGAAGGAAAAGGACACAGCCGACATAAACATCAATCAGATCAAAAAAAAGAAAAAAAAAATGTGGATACTTTAGGGATACTTAGCAACTATAACTCCTAAAAACTCTTGGTAACTAAGTAAAAGATTGGTTATGCTTTGGTATTTGATTTCAAAGCATTGAATTAAAAAAATGAAATGATTGAAACAATATAATTAATGACTATTTATTTTCTTTTATTTATTATTTATTTATTTAAGTTAGTTTTGTCGTGTGTGCATATCCACACCAACCGTAATTGTCATGCTTGCGTATTTGGCGCCATGAAGATATCATTGTTAAATGGAAGTGTCGGGTTCGGCAATGATTTTACCTTCCTATGTTCTAACCATAAAATCTATATCAAATATCATGTTAAATATTTTATATTCAAAATAATATGGTTAAACTAAAGTATCTAAATTAAGATAACTAATTTTATAAAATTAAATTAAGTTTAACTCAAAATTTGTAACACAACATTAAAATTTATCTTAATTATTCTAAAATTTTATTATTAAAATGGATACTTATTAATAAAACAAAAAATTAATAATTACATTAATAAAATAGTTATATTATTATTTTTGTTTATAGAATTTAAATATTCAAATTCTCATTAATAAAATCAAATTTGAATTACTATGAATTCTATTATTTATAATTTTAGAATTTAAATATTTAAATGAATTTTCTATTCTTATTAATAAATCAAAATCTAGATTACTATAATATATAATTATAATTAAATTTTGAATAATATAATATAAATAAAATTACTAAAATAATAGCCTATAATTTTAAATAATGTATTTTATTAATTCTCATTAATAAGAAAAAAAATATTTTTTAATATTTCTAAAAAAAAAATACAAACACAATATTAAATTAGAAAAAAAAATCAAAGGAAAAATCATAAAAAACAAAAATTTAAAATTTGAAAAAAAAATAACATAATCAATTATGCTTTATTTTAAAAAAAATAATATAATTAATTACTAACTGTTTTTAGAGTCTAATCAATTATGTCTTACCTTAAAAAAAAACCTAATCGATTATGTTGAACATGTGAATAACATAATTGATTATTTTTATTTTAAGACACACCTCATATTGATTAAATTCTATGTAGTTTTTCATGCATAATTATTAGCACGATGAAAAAACTTAAAATGATTATTTATAATTTTATTATTATTTTATAAATTAATTTGAAATATTATTATTATTTTAATATTTATATTATTAATATTAATAATAATTTTTATTATTATAAGTATATTTATATTTTTAGGTATATAGGTTATTTTTTTATTAAAAATATATTTAATATTTTTTTATTTATTATAAATAGATTAAATATTTTTTGGATATTTACAATTTATTTAGAATAAATTTAATAAAATTAAATTATTTAAATTATTTTTTATTATATATTGAAGATAAAAACGTAAGTTTTTAAGTACTTATATATGACTTCCTCTTCTTTTACATAGGTTTCTCTTCAATTATGCGAAATAAATAAAAAAATACTCATTTTTCCTTTTTCGTGTCCCTCCTCACTCGTATATTTGTTGATGCAAACAAGGAATAAAATTCATCACTTGATGTGTAACAATTTGCAGTACTCAATTAAAACCACTTAAAAAAAAAACTCATCCTTAATAACAATTCACAATTTTAATCATAAAAATTCTTTAAGAAAACTATAAATTTTCTCATAAAAATAAGCCACCAAGTCAAAGTTGGCACTTATTAAGCTTTTCTGTCAAAGCAAAACACGTTTTTCAATTTGGAATCATATTAGATAAGATTGCTTATAATTTCAAATATTAGTGTATTTTTTCTCTTATTTCCAACAATTTCTTTAGGAACATATAGGGACAAATAGTGACCTTTTTTTTGTTTGTCATACATTTAATCATAGTTTTGCTTCCAACTTACGTCTTTGACTGGTTTTAAAAAATGTCTCATTTGAAGAATATCTCAGCTTAAGAGTCCTTCAAAATTTGATAAAAAAATAGGTAAATTATTCTAAAAAAAAGAACGTAAAAAAAAATAGCAGAAGAATAAATATGTTTTAAAGTTCATTAATAGTATTGCACTATTTTTAAGTCAAAACTATTAATAATTATAAAATAATAAAGAAAAGAATGTTTCTGATGATGCTGTTTTGGTTAAAATTCAATAATGTTGCGACCCCACGCGCACTACGCCGCGAGTGTGAAAGTGGCTACCATCTTTCTCACTTCTCGTTTGTTCCTAAATAACTTGCAAATATTTTGCCGTCCATTTATAATTAGTGTTTTTTTTTCTTCCAAATATAACTTGGAAATAATAATTTTTTATATGATTTATTTCCAAATAATAAATTTGAGTACTTTATTTTTTATTATATATATCTTCCTATTTTAATTAATTATTATTTTTATTCAATCTATTTTTTTCCATTACAAATTGATAGTGACAGTTTTTTTATTGAAATTACTGTGTTTAATTATTATATTGAAATTCAAATTCAATGGTATTTTGTTCTAAATTTGACAATTAATTGTTGTATAGGCGAGACTGAATAATCCTACATTGATTGATTGGTATATGTGAATAAGGTAAAATTTATTAATACAATTTTAATAATTTTATACAATCATTCAATAATATTTTTTTTTATAATTGTATAAATAAATCCATAAAATAAAATAACTAAATATTATTATTACAATATTAATAATACTTAAATATTGAATACTCACTTCAACATTATAAATGAAATTTTAACAAAAAAAAAGAGTCTAAGTTCGAATAATAAAAAAAAACACGATCAAATAAAAAAATCAATTATCAAAGTAATAACAAATACCGTTTAACACCTTAAAAATATAATTACTATTTTTAAAATTTAAACTACATGTTAATTGTGTTATTATCTTTAAATTCAAAATAAATAAATAAAATTATATATATATATATATATATAAATAACAAATAACTTATTAATAAATATAACTTTGTATCTGTCTCATTTCTTCGTAAACTCTTAGGAAACTATTATATATTGGTAATTTAAATAAGTTTATCGACTAAAAAAATGTTCCAATAATTAATATCTTTTAAAAATAAAAATCAAGTTTCTAAATATGGGAGTGACTCAGGCAGAAAAAAAAACAAAATAAATACAAAGGGCATTTCAGTCTTTTCAAAGGCATTGGGAGTGCATGAAAAATATGAAAGTACAAAAAGAAATAATATTATGGGTTTCACATTTGGACCTGTTAGTGACTCTAAATGGGTCGCTACATGCTTGCATTTTAAAAACATTTTGGATATATATATATTACTTTTTTCTTGCCCTTTTTTAATATTTTTTAACTCTCATAAAATTATGAACTTAATATTTTATTGACGAAGTGGAAATTCATTAATAACTTATTTTAGAATAAAATACATTTAATCGTCATTATTAAATTAGAAAGGTTCTTTTTTTTAATCTCTTTACAACTCTTAGTATTTTAGATCTTGACTAAATAATTATTGTTATTGATAAAGTTAAAATCAGTTAATAACTTTTAGTATTCCACCAATTATCGATTTAACATAACCAAAATCACATATCAACCATTGAAGTAAACAAAAAACTAAAATTTTACTTTTTTTACTATAAAATAACCTTTTATTATATTTTTCTTTCTCTACCTCTTTTCTATTTTTCCTCAGTCAAGAGTAACGTAAGTTTTTATTTAGGAATATATTCAATAGATAAGAAAATTTTATAATAGTAATACGTGTATACTAAAAAAATATAAATTATTTGAATCAAATTAAAAAAAAACAAATTTGTGAATTTCAAGCAACACTTTTTAAATAGCTAGTAAATACATTGAAAATTAACGAGCCAAAAGTTGCATGCAAATTAATCTATAGAAGCAAATATATATATATATATATATATATATATATTTTAATTTCAATTAATTTCTTGCAATTTATAATATTATTATTATCACTCTTGTTATTTTGTTTGGAAATTCAAAATTCAAAATCACAAAACTATCCCTTAAGCCCTTACAAAAGAACCGCTTCTTCACCTTTCTCTCTCTCTCCCCTTCAATTTTTGCCCTAAAACCCTGGCTGCCGTTGTGGTGGCCGCCGCCGAAGGTAATCACCGTAAGCTCCTCCGTCAATTTCTTCTTGCGTTTTTTCTGAATTGAATCGATTCTATTACCTTCTAAGTTTCTGCATTATTATTATTATTGTTATTATAATTTGCTCAATTCACACCGTTGTTTTTTCCTCTCTCTATATTGGTTCACAGAAGGAGAATAGAGAAGCAAACGGAGTCGTACAATTCGATTCACCATGAAGCTCGTTAGGTCTCTTTCTCTCTCTCTCTTGATTGTGTTGGTGAATTTATCTGTTATAGTGTGCTGTTTTTTTTCCGTTTTTTTGGATCAAAGCCTAATTATACGTGAATACTGTTTGACCAGGTTTTTAATGAAGTTGAACAATGAAACCGTGTCCATTGAACTCAAGAATGGCACTATTGTTCATGGAACCATTACAGGTTTATTTTCTTCCTCGATTTTTTTTTTTCAGTGTACTAGAATTGTAGAACCATTTACAAGTAATATATTAATTTTACTGCTGAAGTAGACTTCATAACTGCCTTGTGTTCTAGAAGTGTAGAACCATTTACAAACAACATAGTAGAGTTGGATTGGAACAGTGGGTTTGTTAGTTTCTAATTTGGCTGTGAGGCACTTAATTATTTGCTTGGGTTCTCTGCTCTTTAGGTGATTGATAACTGATTGGATTGTACTCATTCAAACATGTTTGTCCATCTGCATTCTACTTCACTACCTTCGACATTTTTCAGATTTTGGCTCATTGACTTAGACGACAAAGAAAATTTTAGTGCATTTTCTTCGGTCTGGTACTGACATGAGCAACTCATTGGGTTGGGTAGGAGATTTTTCTTAGCGTGTAAGCGGAGAGGACTGGGAATTTGGTTCCCAAAATTAATTTTGCTTTCGTTCCTTTGGGGCTGAATAATTACTTATGTTTCTTATACAGAGTAGTTGATTGATTGTGTGGGTAAAATTCGGAGTATAGTTTAGATATGTTGTGTTTGATGATAACATGAGGAACTGCATTTCCTTCTAGCTCTTACAGTGGTTTGAGACAGGTTGCCTTTGGGGGCTTGGATGATGGTTGTTTCTTGTATTAAGTTTTTGTGGAATAACTGTGGGGAAATGATTCTGTTGTGGAAAATCTCGAGACTTCAATCAACTGTCTTCTAAGCATAATTCTCAGTCCCAAATTTCTCTTTTCAGGCGTCTCTGTATATTCTTGAAATTTGCATTTCAGAGAAACTTGCCTGATAGTGAAACAACTAAACTAGCCTTGCTGAATCCCTTGTGCTTTTAGTTGATTATAGTGGTATCTTCCTCAATTCAGACAGGAGAGAATTTGAATTTTTTTCAAGTAGTAACGAGTGTCCTGTGACATAAATCCATGACATTTCTATTGTCTGATTTAAATTAATGCATCCTCTTTCATTAAATTTTCTACTGGACACCCATCTTATTGAGTTTGATCCAGTCACATGGATGTGATATTCGGCATGTCATGAATATGAGTCTCCCCTGGACACCTTTTGTAGATAATAAGTGAACTTGAAGTACATAGTTTATGAATTTTGGGTGTAGTGAGTCCTTTAAAGTAAGCATATCTTTCTGCTTCCGAGTATAACTCCACCATTAATTACTTGTCTCTTGCCCAAAAATACAACTTTGAGATACTGATCCAGGGACTTTTGCAACAGGTGTTGATATCAGTATGAACACTCATTTGAAAACAGTTAAACTGACTCTGAAAGGGAAAAATCCAGTGACTCTGGATCATCTCAGTGTGAGGGGTAACAACATCCGATACTATATCCTTCCTGACAGCTTAAATCTCGAGACCTTGCTTGTGGAAGAGACACCTAAGATCAAACCAAAGAAGCCAACTGCTGGTAATGTCTGTAGTTTGACTACAAATTTTTCATCCATACTCAGTACATTCTAATTGTTTCTTGGTGGGTTCATCCGGTTTTAATGTTAGCATATTTTGATTACTTTTCCAGGGAAACCTTTGGGCCGTGGACGAGGAAGGGGCCGCGGACGTGGGCGTGGGCGTGGTCGTTGAGTTCTGCCCTCCATTTCTGTGGCATGCAGTTGTAAACTTTGTCGCAAGATTTTCTGGGTGTTTTCAGGAACTTCTGAGGAGCGTAATTGTCAATTTATTCCTGTTATTTTCTTGCAAGAGCTATCATGTTCTAGTGTACAATCACCTTCATGCTGAAACTGATGTAACCTGAATTACCTATTGCCTTATAGTTGTTAGTGAGGAACCCTTCATTCAGCAGTATGACAAATTGTTCATGACTTAATGGCTATACTTAACACAGTAAATAGGCCCACGAGTTGCCTAATGAGGTTTGAACTAAATGATGGTTTTCCTGATGACAGATTCTTATGTTTATTTACATGTATGGATGGTATTTGTGAAATGTGTTGTTGTTTGCTTCCATTGTCTTACTGTCACATCCGTTGCAAGTTAATCATGTAAATTTATTTAGTAAACCAGGTATATATAGTTAGATGCACTTGCTATTGGCACATTTGGGGCAGTCAGAGGATACTTTCTGCTCCTCCAGTACTTTCGAATGTAGTATTTTGAAGTACTAAATTAATGCAGCGACTGTTTCTTTATACCTTACAGGCTCCTATGTTTTTACCTACAAAATACTGCATTTGAGTTTGTAGTGCAGAAAACAGCACTAAGTTAATATACCTGTAGTCAAATGTAGATTTGACTCTATTATCAACACTTGTAAATATTATAAGTCACGGACTTATGGCTTATGCTTATCGTAGTATTGGGTTACCTCCTTGAACATGTTACCTTCTATGAACAGATACCAAATAAGAGTGTAAAAGAAGTGTGTTTTTACTTTGGTAAACACTAAATAGGATTGTACAAAATAAAGAGCAATGCAGCTCATTCAACAATGACAATTGCTAAGGAGACTTCTCATAATTCTGGCAGCTTCCTGGACTGAAAAACAGCAAATTTTGAAACTTTGGAATAAGAATAATTGATTCCATTTTCTTGAAGAAACTCCTCGAGCAGTTTCTTGTGTCTCTCTGGGTCAGCACTCTCACATTCCAACTCGTAGCTGGTCCCAAAATCATAGTTGGTCTCGTCCAGTTCCAGTTTCAACCCTTCCCATTCATGCACAGCCCTCACATTCCTAAACCCACCCAAGCACACCACCCCATTTGCTCCAACACCGTACTCATCCCTCACCCTCTTCAGCACCATGGAAGAATCCACTGATAAGAGCTTCCATGGCTCAGCAATGCATGCACGGCCAAGCACAGGGTCAAATGGCTCCTCATGTTCCTCCATGCGGCTGATTCCGGCCGAGATCACTGGCTTGGCCTTCAAGGAGAGGACGCAGTGTTCCAGGTTGTAGAAGCGGATTCGGAGAACAGCCAGGTTAGAAGTGAGTTCCTTGTTTGTGCCATCGAAGAAGATGTTTTCTTGGATTAAGGTTTTGGTGTGGAAAGGAGCAAGTGAGTTTGAGAGTTTTTGGTGAGTGGCTGAGTCTGGGAGACGAAGCTTGATCTCTACTTCCATATTCATCTTCTCAAATTGTCACAGATGAAGAATCAATCAAGGTGCCATGAATGCCTATGGTCTTGATGTTCCACTTTTTCTACCTCAAGAAATGGATAAGATTTAGAACATGGCCCGTGATTTTGAGGACTGCTTCTTCCATACTTGTGCTACCTTGTGAAAAATACATTTTTGTCCTTCTTGTATCACTCTCATTCATAATTTGAAAGATGTTTTTGGATCCAAAAGTGTCTTTTAGATTTATAAAATCTGTAAGTCTTTTTTAGATTTGAGATAAGTCTATCGAATATGTAATCTGGATATATTTCGAATTACATAATCCGAAAGCTAATCTTATAGTCAAAAAACTTTTGGATTATGTAATCATGAAGTTAATAAATAATACTTTCGGATTACATAATAATTTAGAAGTTAATTTCATATCAAGAAAAAACTTTTATATTATATAATTCAGAAACTAATCAGTATCTAAAAAAAAGACTTTCAAACTATATGATCCGAAAACTAATTACAAATTTTAAAAACACTTTTAAATTATATAATCTAGAAGGTAATCACAAAATATTTTTAGATATAAGAAGCTAATTAGGAATCTAGAAAAAGATTTTCATTATGTAATCCAGAAAATAAAAAAAAGATATTTTTGAAATAAGAAACTTATAGGGCTGACACTTTGATTTTGAGTCATGATATATGTATATGCTCCCCTCCCACCTAATTTTTTCTATAATTTTTTTTCTATAATATTATGTAATTCTTATTATAAGAAAACTGTCTTTGACGTGTATTATTATTCTTCTTAAATATTATTGTTCACTATACGTGATTGAATTGATTTCTATTTTGTTTCTTATTTTATCTTTTCCACCTCCGGGATATATTATGATAAACAATTCGCAGATTAATATTTTATTAGCAAACTAACAACAAAAAATATCATTAAAAAATTATTCTCTCATTCAGAATAATTTTTTTTCCAAATGAATTAACCATGCCACCTGCCAACTTAATTTTAATATATTGTGATATAAACCCCAAACATTACATAAATTAATTTAAAAAAGATATGAAATAATGTGGTATATAAAAATATATTAAGCTGCATAAATTATGTAATACTGTTATTCGGAAAAAACTTAAAAAAGTATTATACACAAAAATTGTGTTTCTTCTTTTCTCATTGTTTCAGTATGTTATCTTTTATCAGTAGAATAATTAGAAGAATGACAGAGTGATCCAAAGGCATATATTTTCTTGCCTTTTATATTACAGTATTATTTATATTTGTTATAATTTATTTTTAGTTTTATATATTATTTCCATGCTAAGTAGTGCAAATTGGAGTGGCTAAAGACTATACACTGACATTGGTGGTAGCTCAAATAATTATAGGAAATGGTATGATTTATAAAAAAAATACATTTTCAAAGTCCCACATCGGTTGAGCAGATTGCAAAGGTCCCACATCGATTCTCTCTTGTGACATAAGATTCAGTTTATTTTCTCCTATACCTAATGGTATTTATACCTTCTTTACATGTTTGGTTAACAGAAAAATTGAAATGGAAGATCAAATTGAAGAGACTGCTAAGAAAGTGTCTCATCATCTACACTCTGCTAGCTGCATATTGGAGTGATTACAAATTTAGTGTTCTAAGCAAGTTTGTTATTCTTGGAAACTTGCCAGACGGATTATAGAGACTTGAAGTAGCTTTCTTCAAAAACATACTATACACACTCACAACTCAAACTATTTTCAACAATAATTAAGTAATCACTACAAGAAAATAATTAAGTAGTAACTAAATTTAGAGACAAAAAATAATTAGATAGTATATTAAATAAATTTGATATTAATTTAGAGATTAAAAAATTATTCATATATGAAGTGATTTATATTATTAATAATAAAATTATAAAATGATTTCTAAATTTGTATACAAATTAACGATTAATATTTTAGATTTTAAATTGATCTCTATAAGACTAACAAACACTAATTTAAAACATAATTAAATAAGTAGCTAAAATCTTGACAGGTAATAATTAAATACTAATCTAGAAATTATTTTATAAATTTTTACTAATAATAAAAACTAATTTAGATTTAGATTTAGATTGGAGAGTTTTTTTATATAAAATAGTCTGTAATAATTATTTTAGTTTTTGAAGAATTTTATTGTAATATTTACACAGATAAAAACTTGTGTGATTGTTTTTACAGGTCATCATTGAAGATTCTTTGCACCAACATAATGGAATAATAATAATTTAATATGTTATGAAAAAGAATCTAACCTTTTTCCCAAATTGTTATTGATTAAACAAATTATAAAAATTAAAAATAAGATTTGACAGAAGAATGTAATATGTTGTGATTTTAACCAGAAATTATTTGGTAAATTTAAGATTGTTTACTGAATTTTTTGAGAGACTTATGGAGTGTTTAATCATAATTGCATTACAAAACACTCATGCATGTTAATATACAAGTAGATATTAATTTTATTCAACATTAAAAAAATGAATAAAAAATGAAATTAAAGTGCATGTTCTTTTAGCCTCTTCCTGATTCTTTGCCATGGGTTAAGGTCACATGCCTATGCCATTAAGGTCAGTCCTAAAATTTTGGGGTTTATATTTCTGAAGTGACCCATTACATACAATTTCTACAAGCATATTCTTGGGATCATGAATAATTTTTTTTTATAAGGAGAGAAAAGTAAAAATATATATTTTTATATAAATTAAAATTACTTTTTGTACAACATTTAAAAATTATATAAGATTTTTTTTTATAACTTAGTTTATGAATAAATTAAATTCCACTTATAAAAGGCCACTCTTATTTTTCTCTCAAAAAAACTTGGTTAATATATTCCCCTTGTCTAAATCCATCATAATATATTTTATTATTCTTTAATATTTATATAGCTTTTGCAAAAGGCTTTGGTGTAAACCATTACTTGCCCCCTCAATATCAGTTAAAAGTTATTTATAGTAAGAAAATCTGAATACATCAACCTTTATATATATGATTAATATTAAATTCACCATCACTTATCCAAAAAATATTTTCAAATAATATAAAATACTTATAATTGAATTGTTCTTATCAAGTTCATTACAGTAGAGTATTATGCAGGTCATGAAAAATATTCTTAAAAATTACATGCAAATTATACTGATAATTTATCACTGAAAGCACGGGTTTAATTATTATTTTTATTTTTATTTTTATCATCATGATAATTAAATTTAGACTTTAAGAATACAATTGTGTTAAATATAGTTATATAGAAAAGTTTGTAATCTATATTATATATAATTCTTCACCCCTTTCCTCTTCATTTGTTATTGGTTTTGTTGTGGAGACAGAAAAAATGTTGAATGGCAGAGAAAAAATGGCCATTCTTGTACTTTCTCTTTTCTTTAGTTCACTCATGCTGTGTTTCTGCTTCATTCTAATGATCCATTTCATAGTGGAATTGGCATCTGCCATGAAAAATAGAGCTCGAAAACAGCAAGAAGAAGTACTGTGGGCAGGATTTGGCATTGCTCTTTTCTTGATATTTTCCTTTGCTTTTGTTGTCTTTGCCATATTTTCTGGTTCTGGCATGATCTATATAGCTAATAGTAGTATCAAGGTTGCACCTGCACCTACTCCTCTGGAACTAGAACACCCTCCACATATGGTTTAAGAAGTGATATATTAACGACTTGCACCGGTCTACAACACCATGTAAAATTTTCAGGTTTTTTTTTAATGACGAAAATATCATTTCTTCATATCATGAATTACATATTGTATAGTGTAACAAATTGTCAATGTATCATTATTACAAAGAAATGAAGTTATAAACTGGTGTAAGTTATCAAATATATCACTTATGACTATTTAAGCCTTTGAATCTTTATCATCAAAACATATCATTTAATAAAGTTGTTTACCATATTATATTCAATTATGCAGTTTGAAGATGTTGACTTGTAAACAAGATACTACTACTACCCTAAGGTGGCTGTTATATGGAGTTTAAAGATGTTGAAGCAAAAGTAACCAGCAGGGTATTGGTGTGTGTAGCATACTTAATTTTCTAGGAGTTCAACAGTTCCAGATTAGTTTGAAAACAAAGCAGTATTGCTGCTGTATGTTAATATCATCAATGAAATTGCACATTTTCTGTTCTTTAGTTTTCTCTCAGTACATGGAAACGATCAAAACTTTAATTTGATACTCATAAATTAGCCTCCAACAAAAGAAAAAGATTGATGGTGGGTATGAATAATGTGCATTTAAACCAACTCTGTCACAAAAGGTGCCTTTTATTTAGTCTTTGTTTTTCTGACAAATTTATTCAAATCTTTTATTAATTTTGCTCATAATATTATGAATACAAAAGGTTACCTAAATCTAACAAGTTGCAGTGAAACACTTATAGGGTGTTGGTGATTAGATCTTCATCAAGAAAAAATAAAACTTTTTAAGCATACAAAAGTGTGCTTTGCACAGATGACATGACATGGTGATTTGTGACAAGCATATCGAGCTTAAGATATGAGTCTGATACATTGGAGACTGAATATCCCTGGAAACAGCAAGCCTACAAAAATAGTAGCACAAAGTACAGAAAAATAGGCCAAAGTTGATGTGTTTGCTCTAATGAGTGAACATAGAAGAGTATCCCCAAATATCTGTGACAGTACATTCACATGGTCTATGGACTCAGACACAATACATGAAATATGGTACCAAGATGTTCAAATATCTTTGAGATTGACAAAAACACAGGGAAGCAAATTCTGAAGTTAAAACAAACACCAGTTTAAGTCTCACTGGCATTTCTGGACATGGAATGAATGACTTAAATGCAACATCATAGAAAGACTATAAAACAGGTTTTTACTCATTGAGCCATGATATCAGCTTATAAAACACTTTATTTATATCCATTAACTTGGCAATGGTAAAAATGTAGGGGCAGTTTTACTCATCCCTCTGATCAAAACATCAACTGGTCCAACAAGAACAATTTCATAACCTGCACCCTTTCTTAGATCACTTTTTTAACATTCATGTTATTTTCTTTCTATATTTCTCCCTATCTTTTCTTCTTCGGTTCTTCTCACAGGCATTGCAACTTTTCCCATCAATGAAGCAAAGTTAGATGGATAGATAAAAAATCAGACAATCTATAGACACTTTTCACTTCTTGCACTGAATATGGTCTCCAAAAAGCAAACATCTAGGTACACTAGGCGATAAATTGTCGTGTATCTCTGGCCTCAGACAAATTTTCATGTGACTTGCACTTAAATTATCAACTAGTTTTTCCCATAACTTGAAAAACTCGCTAGAAAACTGCAACAGTTATGGATATACTCTGTCATAGGAGTTTACATTTATACCAAAGATACATATAAAAAAGTTGAAGTCAAGGATAGTGTTTCACAAGAACTTCTTGTTCATTTCCATAATACATGTGCTTCTTTATACAAACTACAAACTACAAAAGCCAAATCAAGAAAAATGAGAGGCTAATTTTTCCTACTTTTCTTGTTCCCTTGCAGGCAATCTAGTTGGCTAGTAATTCTGATAAAATCTCATGTATATGGATATAACAACACTGTTATGTCTTGGTAAAAAGAAATTAGGACAAGAGAGTGCTTTGTTTTAGTCTTGGTTAGCTTCAAAGCCACAAAGCTCCAGCTTGTTTGAGAAGAGGGACAAGGGAGCCACTGATGTGGAAAGCCAAAACCCTGTCCATGGACCCAACAAGCTTCCCTCCAATGAACACCACAGGAACAACAGCAGCAGAGGAGTTGATTCCATTTCCAAGAAGCCTCATCAATGCTCTCTCCATGTCTTTCCCTTTGGGGTCTTGGTCCAGCTCATGAACAGTGGGGTTAACCCCCATGCCACAGAAGAGCCTCTTCATTGCATGGCACATGCAACAGCTACTCACACTGAAAATCACCACAGCACTCTGAGAGGCCAGCCTCAGCACTCTCTCCATTTGGTCCTCTTCCATGCTCCGAACCCTCATGAGATAACTCCATGCAGCTGCAGCAGGCTCCACTTGGTAATGCATTCTTCTCTCTTGTCAAGTGTAGTGTGCTGGATGGAAGTTTTTGTTGAAGGAACTAAACAATAATGTGAGGTTTGTGTTTGATGAGAAAAGTGGTAAGAGGAGGCATGGTTTTATAAGGGTTGAAAAAGTGGAAGAATTGAAGAAGGGTGCTTTATTTGTCTGTTGTTGTCGCAGGGCGTGTCTCTGATTCAGAGGGAGTGTTGGCTGTTGTGTCTACTGTTCTGTGATTTATACCTTCCATAGTATTCTAGCCGTAACACTGCTTCCATTGCTTACTCGATCGAGGAGAAGAATGCATGCATGTTTGTCACACAGTGTGAGCTCAAAAAGCATTATTCATCCACACACAAAACACAAAGCAGAAAAAACAAAAAGCAAATGCCTAATCTACGTAGCAGATTTCTGAGCATGTAAAGCCGGATGAATGTTTGTCCAAGATTGAGTGAGACCCAAACAAAGAAAAACCACAAACATTTAAATACTCAAACATATATATACACATACATATAGTACTTGGAATTTCTCAAAACTTTCTTTACCAATATCTACCATAGTACTACCTATTATTCTTATATAACTTGCTAGAACTTCATTTTTCTGCATAAAACTTGCACTAGTTTATAAAATGACAAATATAACTTTTTTTCATATATTGTAACAGGTTGTGAATAATGCTTCTGTGTTGCATTCACTATATTTACTAAACACATGCTCTATTCTCTTCCTTTTTTACACTAGAAATAGAAATGAAAAAGGAGTAGAATTGGGTTGTTATTTTGCATAAGAATGAAAGCATAAAATAGATGTAGCATAAGAGTGAGAAAAAGGAGATGAAAAGAAGATTTGAAAAGCAGGTTAGAGACAATAGAAGCAGGGTTATAGGGAGAGAGAGAGAGAGGTGTGCGTCCTTGTTGTCGACCAAGCAACCTTTTAGGTTGTTGTTTCTGACATAAGCCATTCGGTAATTATGTTTCTGTCTCTCAGCCTTTTTTCCTTTGCATCATCTCCATCCATGCATTGCCTTCCGTTCCCAATATCCTGAAAGAGTCAACACATATTGAAGAAGAAGCATGATGATGGATGATAATGGATGGATGAAAGGGTAAAGAAAGAAGATGAAAGAGTAGGGATAGGAGTAGGAGTAGGAGTAGGAGAGAGGGTGTTCACCTAAAGCAGTGACAAAGGGTGCAGTTGGTGGTGTTGAAAACAGAGTGGAAAAGGAGAGAAGAGAGGAGAAGAAGGCGTGGTTCAACCGCATGCTCTGCTCATTCAGGCGGCGCAACCATGCTGACGTGCCCACACTTTTGGATGACTTGTCGTATAATAATCACTGCATGCTTTGGAAATCACACTACTTTTCTCTCTCCTCTTCTCATTCATTTACCCAAAATCTTAATATAACTTATTTAAAATAAATACCAAGCTAAGAATATTTCAAATAGTAAAATAAAAATTATAAAATATCATAATGTTCAGGAAACTAGATAATTGTGTCTAAAAAATATAAATCTCTCCCATTTTTCTTATACAAAAACGGAGGTTAAAAGGTTTAGGTATAAAATTGTACATTTACTTTTTTCATTCTTTTCATTCTAGATTATGAAATTCTGTAAATTTTTGAATTTGTGTTTTTGGTAAAATTTTTGGATTCGCACGTCCAGTAATCTTCTGGATTGGTGTTTTCGGTAATATATGAATGACAGTGTTAATCCAAAATAAAAAAGCAGAACATCCATAATTGAAAAAAATCATTTTGGATTCGTTAATCCGTAATTCAAAATATGCATTCCGGATTCAGAAATCTATGATTGAAAAAAATCATTCCAGATCCACCAATCTGTAATAGAAATTAAACTTCCAGATTCAGCAATCTGAAAGTCAACAATTTATGCAAACTTTACTTCTGAAATACCTCCTCATCTGGAAAACAATATGATTCACTTCTGGATTGATGAATCTGTAGCACACTCCCAAATCCCGAATTCAAATAATAGGTAAAGGTCAGTTTTGGAATTTACAAAATTGTGGGGGTGCAGGAAGAAAAATGTAGAGGTGCAAGAAGAAACTGCCTGAAAGGTTTTGTTTTATGAAAATGTGAAATATGGGCCAAAATAAATAACTATTTTCTAAGACTATTTCTTCCTACACTCGATTACTACTAAGTGCACTCTCTTGCTAATAAAAAAAATCACTGTAAACTTAGTTCTTCATTGTACTCTTTTTGAGAAAAAAAAAAAAGATATAGAATTCTAGAAAATTTATTTTGAAAGCTATCATAAATTTTGTTTTGAAAAACTTGCTTTAGAGATTTGTGTTTCAAAAAGTATGATATATGTTATGAAAAAGTTGTTCTATAAATTGTGGTTGAGAAATTTGTTATAGAATGTATTTCATGTGTTTTGGATAACATGAAAATTCTGTTCAGAGATGCTTGTTCTGGACATTTAAGAATATTTGCTTCGAAAGATTTTCAGAAAGAAAGTCACTTTTATAAAAGGTGAAATTATTATTTTAAAAATTAGGGATGTAGGAAGAAAAAAAAAGGCTCTTATCATGGGCTTAAACCTACGGCCCAGTTAAAAGAGAAATCAATTAGGGCTTAGAATGTTTGGGCCACATAGTAAAGTGGCTAGTAATTTGACTATCCATATATTATCATCATTTTATTATTTATGTGATAAAACATTCAACATTTGTGTGATTTATGTGTTTTTATTTATGTAAAGGAAAATGTATAATTTAAAAAAAAAAATTGCCTTGACTTTAAATGACTTGGTTAGTTTCTATTTTATTTATAAAAAATTGAACAAAGTAAAATAATCATATGATAATATATATATATATATATATATATATATATATATATATATATTTATTTAATAATTATAAAAAAAAATTATATTATTAAATATATTTATATTTTTATAAATAAAAACATAT